>JGI12316J15309_10012371_pt1 | contig 30345 bp, 33 predicted proteins | sample MarCyaLeptolynsp_FD_15309 | JGI IMG/M metagenome (IMG submission 15309) | reverse complement strand
CTCGAAGCCTGGATGGACGAACAAGGGATCGCGATATGAAGACGCCGCTTCTGGTCGGCGGAGACCGGCACGGCACACATATCGAGCACAACGGCGTGCATGACGTTAAACTCGTAAGACCGCCGCGGCTAACGTCTCCGCTGCCGTCAAAGATCGCGATGAGGGAGAAGATTGAGTACGACGTCTACACGCTGCGCTCGATCCGCACGCCCGACGGCAAAGTCGAGTATCTCGCCGCCGAGAGGTTGACCGACGCCCAGGCGCTGCGTTTGGTGTTTGAGCCGTGAGCAAGAGACCGCGCCGCGACGTCATCGCCATGATGGTGGCTGCTATCCGCAAGGAGGCGACGCACCCGGACTACCGCGTGGCGGACCACGCAACGGTCGACTGGTGCCCGTGTTGCGGGGTGAACCTTCGCTTGCACGATGAGGACGGCAACATGTTTGCCAAACTGGTCCTGGCGTCGCCGGAAGAAGCGCGCCGCCTAGGCGGCGCGCTGGTTTTCATGTCGTGCGAAATGGAACGTATGATGCGGGACGACAAGGCCCGCGAGCGCATGCAGCGCGACTTCGAGAGAGCGGCCATGCAGCCATCACCGAGAGCGAACGTATGAAACCCGAAGGGGCTTGGTGGGTGCGCTACTGCGGAGAGCTTGAGCTCGCCGAGATCGACAAGGACGGCTACGTGTGGACGGCCGGGCATGACGAGCCAACCAGCTTGGAGCACGTCGAGCTCGTGCAACGCATTCCGCGGCCGAACGAGCAGGACGCCGGCTTGTCCGACGAAGACCTGGAGCGCGCGCAAGATCTCATCGGGGAGCTTGTCGAGAAGGAATTCCAAAAGCTGGTGGGCTTCGTTCCGCGCCTCACGCTGTACGGCGAGATCATCATCCGAACCAACGAGACCGGCAAGATGAACGTCATCCCCCACATTCGGAAGCCATGACCAAGAGCATCGCCGAGCACGCCGAGGACGGCTACACCCATATCGCCGTGCGCTGCCTGCCCTGCCGCACCACCAAATGCGTGCCGATCCGGCAACTCCCGGCGCCTGCGCGCGCCCTGAGCCCCCAAGAGCTCGCCCCGCGCCTCAAGTGCCAGGATTGCGGAACCCGCCCTGAGACGGCAAATGTGAGTCCGTGGCGGGCCTCCGACGCGCCAGGGCACCCCTCGCGCTCAAGTAGGCCGGAGGCCGGTAGCGCATCTAAGAAGCCCGGAGCGGCCGCATGAGCGACAGCCCGCGACAAGTCGAGTTTCAGGGCGAGAGTTTCTGGTTCCAAGAGGGCGAGGACGGGACGGGTGCGCTCGTCCACGTTGGCGACTGTGACGAGAACGGAGATCCGCTGAGGTTCGAGGACAGCTACGCCCATGTCTTCGGCGACGGCACGATCCGCCGCCACCACGAAGTCATCGGCCACAAGTCCGATCTACTCCCTGTTGAGGGCTAAAAGTCGGACGTCCGACTTTTCGGAAGTCTGACGTTCTGCTTGCGTTCCAGGAACGAAACCCGTAAGGCGTTGATGCAAAAGAAAAGCCGGCTTAGCTCAGTTGGTAGAGCGGCTGATTTGTAATCAGTAGGTCGGGGGTTCGAATCCTCCAGCCGGCACCACGACTCTGCACCCATACCGTCAGGCCATTTAGAGCACCGCGTCCAGAGCCGCCATGAGTCTTCGCCCGGCGTGAAATTCGAACTCGTTCAAGACATTCTCTGACAGTCCGAGCGTATTCAGTGCGTCGGTCTGCTGAATGCTTGCTTTCCCGTGCACCAGCGCCCAGACGAAGAGTGCGTCTAGATCGGGCGAGCTTGCCTGCCGCGGCGTCTTGGACTTCTGAATTCGGACAATACAGTCACGCAGAATAGCAAAGGCGTGTCGCGCCTCGTGCATCATCTCAGGGTGTTGCTCCGGGTTGGGCAACGGCGTGCCAAACATCAGACGATAGGCCAGCGGATTGTTCCGGGCATAGGTTAGATAAGCACGGCCCAGCTCAGAGAGATCACTGTATGGGTCTTCATGGCGCGGGCGGGCATCCAGATGGGACGCAAATTCGTGGTAGGCACGCGCTACCACTTCGGCAAGAAGCGCATCGCGATTTGCATAGTGCTTGTACGGCGCTTGATGCGAAACACCGAGCCGCCTTGCAACCTCGCGCAGGCTCAAGTGCTCAACACCCCGCTCCTCAATGATGCTCAGGGCCTCCGTCACGCAGTCTTCGCGAAGATCACGCGAAGACCGCGCCGCCTGCACCATGCCTAACCTCCCGTCATCCCCGCCATCACCCGGGTCATCATCCATATACGGCCCCGCCGCGGCAAGAGGGCAAGTGACGTCTCCAGTGCCCAGGCAAGAAAACCGGGACGCACCGTGACGCGGCGTCCGAGCGCCTTTAGCGTACCCTTCGCGACTTCCTCGGGGGTTTGCGCCATGGATAACGTCATCCCCGCGCGCTTGTCGAAACCGCTGCGGACAGGCCCCGGCGCCGACGCAACAACGTCCACGCCATGCGGGCTCAACTCGACGGCGAGCCCCTCGGCAAAACTCTGTACGTAAGCCTTTGTCGCCGAGTAGTTCGTCGCTCGCGGTACACCCTGAAACGCGACTAGCGAGCTCATCAAGATGATGCCGCCGCGCCCGCGTTGCACAAGGCGCCGCGCGAAGACATGGGTCAATGCCGCGATGGCCTCGCAGTTCACCGCAATCATGTCGAGTTCCGTTTCGAGATCGCCGTCGACGAAGGGACCAGACGTGCCAAAGCCAGCGGCGGCCACGAGCAAACCGATATCGAGCGCGGCTGTCTCGGCTTCGACAGTCGCGGTTCCTTCCTTGCTTCCAAGGTCGGCAGGAATGACACGCGTCTGCGCGCCGTATTTCTCCGCCAGTTCTTCTGCGAGTTGCGAAAGGACCGCCTTTCGACGGGCCACGAGTACGAGCGAGAAGCCTTCAGCGGCAAGTTCGGTCGCAATCGCCCGCCCGATGCCGTCGGAGGCACCGGTGACGAGCGCCCAAGGCCCGTACCGCTCCAATCGACGTGAGCGATGCTGTGTTGGTGATGTCTTGTCACCAGACTGGGGGGTAGACATGGCAAACCTCAAGAGCAGTTGACAGTGTCAACCCTTGATATGGCCCCAAGGTAGACGATGTCAACCTCACTCTTTGCGACTCTGGTGCTCTCGGTGGTCCACTAGGGCTTCACGCCAAAATTCTTCAGCGTCTCCCGTGCGAGATAGTTGTTCGGGTCGACCTCCAAGGCTTTGCGAAAATCCGCGATGGCTAGATTGCGGTTCTTGCGCCCACGCTTGCTGCCGTGGACGGCGCCCCGATAGGCCCACGCCATAGGGTTCTTTGAATCGTGGCGGATCGCATCGTTGCAGTCTGCGAGAGCCAACTCCTTCTCGTTCATGAGGTTGTAGACGAGACAACGATTGGCATAGGCCATCGAGTATGCGGGATCCGCTTTAATCGCCTTGGTGAATGCGCCCAGTGCCTCCTCTCTGTCCTCAAGCTCCATCGCAATCACACCGGCCTCAAGATGGGCAGGCGCAAAATCGGGCTTCAATGCGATCGTCTCTTTGAAATCAGCCAATGGGCCCTTCAACGACTCCGGATAATTGCAATCCCCACCGCCGACGAGCGTGAGGCAGAACTCGCGGCGCTCATGGATGCTCTTCACCTTCGCCTGTCCGCGTTGGTGATAGGCAATAGCCCTCACGCCCGGGTTTACGGTCTTGTCCTTGTCAAGCAGGTCTATAGCCTTGTCGTAGTCGCCAACCGCCCTGTCGTAGAACGACTTCCGCATAAACAAGAGCGCACGCTCCCCATAGTAGTAGGGATCGACGAAACCGTGATCCTCGATTGCTTCCGTAAGATCTTCAATGGCTTTGTCGGCATCGCCCGTATCGCGGAAGAGCGTCGCGCGGTAGAAATGGGACTGCGCATCGTGATCCTCGAACTCGATGGCACGATTGTAGTCCGCGAGCGCGGGCCCATGTTGCTTCTTGAAGTGATAGGCGACGCCGCGGCGGCTATAGTCAAACGACGATCCTTTTCCTGTCCGAATGATGTCGGTGAAATCGGCAATCGCGCTGTCGTAGTCCTTGTTGTTGAGATGCTCTTGCGCCCGCGCGCGCAACTTGGCCATCTCGTCGCTGGGGGGTTCATCGGCAGGGGCTGACTCATCCGCGGACGCGCGATCCTCGGTGTCCTCGCCCGGCGGATCGGTCTCTTCCCCTGCACGCTCGACATCTCCGTCTCGCGCATCGACCGATGGCTCGGTCGCGGATTCCTCCGAGGGGCGCTCGGCCTCCTCAGCCGACGACACGGCGCTCTCCTCCGTCTCGGACGGTGCTTCTTCTTTCTCAACCGCCTGCTGCCTCTGGGCAACGCGCTCGGGCTCGTCTCCAGAGGTCAGCGTATAGACCGCAACCCCTGCGACCAGCAACGCCATGCCGGCTACAGCCAACCAACGCCAGGGAGGCGCCTTGGACGCGCCTAGGTGAGAGCCCGTCTTGCCCTTGGTCGTACGATCACCTTTGGCAGCGTCGGGTTTCGGGCTCTCGTCCGTGGCTACGGAGCCGGCGTCGTCGCCGGGGGCGGCTCCGCAAACGGGACAGACGTCGTGGTCCAGCGGGTCGTAGACATGACCTTCGATGCATCGAACGAACTTGGCCATCCCGCCGACCCATCCATTGGCTAAGGCTTGACGCCGATCTGGCGCAGCAGATTGGCTGCGTACTCGTAGTCCGGATTGATCTTAAGGGCTTGGCGAATATCCGCGATACCCTTCTTGCGATTCGCACGCCCGCCCTTCATCCGATACACGATGCCGCGATTGGCCCACGCAGAATAGTTCTTGGAGTTGTGGCGGATCGCATCGTTGCAATCTCCCAGGGCCAAGTCCCACTGCTTGGCGAGGCCGTAGACAATACAGCGGTCGGCATACGCTTCTGAGAGAGTCGGATCGAGCCGAATTGCCTTGGTAAAGGACTCGATCGCCCGGTCACGATTGCCGATCTCCATCGCGATCCAACCGATTCTATGTTGCGTGAGCGCATTGTTCGGATTGACTGCGGCGGAGGCCTCGAAGTCGAGGAGCGGAATCATCAATTCCGTCTTATAACCGCAGAACTCATCCAGTTGCCGTTCCTTCTTCTCCTTTGGGTCGATCTTCTGACATTCCACCAAGGTTCGATTGGCTTTACGTCGCTTGGCATCACCGCGCAGGTAGAGAACCACTGCCTTGTCGGCATCCGGGGTCGCCTTGTTCTTTGAGAACAGGTCCATTGTCCTATCGTAGTCGGCAATGGCCTTGTCCAACTCCGATACGTCAACGTAGAGGTCCGCACGTTCGATAAAATGCGAAGGGTCCGTACTGTTGTGATCGTCAATAGCGGCGTCGAGCTCCGCGATGGCGTTCTTCGTATCCCCGCGCCTCTTGAGAATCAGCATGCGGTTGTAGTGGACGGGCGCTTCATGGTCGCGAACCCGAAGGGCGCGTTCGTAGTCCGCCATGGCCAGATCGAACTCATCCTTCGAATGGTAGGACATGCCGCGCATGTTGTAGTCCTTCCACCCGGCTCCGCCTTTGCGGATAACGTCGGTAAAGTCTGCTATCGCACTGTCGAAGTCTCTATTCTGGAAATGCTTGATCGCGCGCTCGCGCAGGGGCGCCGCTTCATCCGCGGTCTTCTGTTCGGAGTTGTCTGCCTCGTTTGAAGCCCCCTCCTCGGCGACCTCCTCCTCTTCGTCTCTCTCTGGTGACGAGTCGCTCTCTTCCCCTGGCCCTGGGTCATCATCACCTGAACGCTTTGCCGTATCGGCTTCCGCGCCATCCGGCCCGTCGGAGTCCGCCCCCTCTGCCTCGGTGGCTTCTTCGTCTTTGGCTGGATCCTCAGAGCCGTTCGGCGGCGCGGCGTCCGCGACCTCAGTCTGAGCAACGGTCTCCGGGTCCTCCCCTTGGCTTAGGCCGATGATCGTCACCATGCCTACGAACAACACCGCGCCACCCGCCGCTAGCCAAAGCCGCGGCACGCCAAACAACGCACCTGACTGCCAGCCTCCGGACTTCGCTTTCGATGAGGGGGGCTTCGCCTTGTCCTTGGCGCTCGCCGTAGGTTCGTTCTCCTCTGGCTGCTCGACGGGGACTCTGCCGCTGTCTTCGACACCGGGTATGGCGCCGCAGACAGGACAGGCATCGCTCTGATCGGCGTCGTAGACGTGTCCTTCGATGCAGCGAATGAACTTCGTCATGGCATCGACTCGTGCTTGCGAAGATCCTGCAAGAACTTCTCGGCACGCTCTCGTTTCGGCCCCGGAGGCAGCGCCTCGACCTGTTTAGTGGTCTCCTCTATCTGGAGTTTGACACGGCGCCGCAAATCCATCAGCCGCTTTTCAAGGCTCTTTCGCATGGCGCTGTCTTCTGGAGCACGCTTGTACATGCGCTCCATCGTGCCAAGCTGGCGCAAATCGTTAGGCCGAATATGGCTTGTCGCTAAATCGTCGCCAGCCGACTCCTCGACAGGGCCCTCGTCATCCGACTTTTCTTCTTCCTTTTCGTCTTCAGGCCCTCCCAGTTCGGACGCCAACTTTTTCAAGTCCGCCAAAAACATCTCGGTACGATCCCGTTTGGGTCCGAACGGCAACGTCTTGAGTTGGTTCGTCGTTTCTTCGATCTGCAGCTCGATCTTCCGGCGCCCCACCTCCAACATTCCTTCCATGCGCCGTCGCATGGGACTCTGTTTTGGGACCGCTTCGTACCGGCTCAGCATCAGGCGCATTCTATCAAGGTCTTGCGGGCGGAAATGGCTCGCGGTGGGCGCGCTCTTTCTCTCTTCTTCCTCGCGTTTTCGCCGTTCTTCCGCCTCACGGCGGCGCTTCTCCTCGGCTTCACGCGCTTTGCGTTCCGCCTCCTCGCGTTCCTTCTTAATCTCAGGAATTTCGTCTTGGGCTTCGAGCGCGAGCTTAAGGAGCTTGTCGATCCACGCCTCTTCCTCCTCCGTTGGCACCCTGAACTGAATGCCCTTGTCGTCGCTCGTGAAGGCAATCGGAATGCCGGCAATCGCCTTTGCCCTGAAGGTCCATAGAAGCGAAGTGCCAGCCCCCCAGTCATCAACAAAGGCAGCACGCGCGGCCGCTTCAATACCCGTATTGCACGCGCGGTTGGACGGCTTCAGGAGTCGCCAATTCCGGCCGTCGACCTCGTAGCTCTTCTGCCGGTCTTTTTTGACGAGCACGACAACGTGCTCCCCTTGGCCAATATTCATGTCGGTCAGCATGCCTGCATTCGGCAGCGACGACCGTATGCCGACCGCGCTATCGGCATCTGCCATCGGATCTTGGCGCGGTACGGCGCCGCCTCGCATGCCGAAGTTCCCTTGGAACAGGTAGTCCAGGCCCATCTCCGAATTGTCGTCGGTGAAAGTGTACCCCTCTTCCTTGCCGACCTCGAGGATGTGACCGCTCAGGGTCACATCGTTGCAGTTGCGCGCATCGTAGGAAGCGATCACCGCGCGGAATTTCTTTTGGGGCTGGTTTTCCTGCAAACGCGCAAGCTCTGCTTCGAGCAGCGCGATGCGCTCAAGCAGCGCGGCAACCTCGGCCTCAAGCCGTGCGTTTTCCTCAACGAGCGCGGCATTCTCTTGTCTCAGCCGCTCGTTCTCCGCCTTGAGAGGCTCGATCTCGGCAAGGAGCCTCGCGTTTTCTTCCTCTAGACGAGCGATCTCGGCTTTGAGCGGATCGATGATCGCCTCCAACTCATCGATCTTGGCGGACAGCGCCGTATTCTCCTCCTTCAGCGCGGCCACCTCCGACTCCAGCCGACGAATTTCGCTGAACGCTTTGTTGATCAACCCCCTGAGCTTCGCGAGAACCTCGGCACGTAACGCCGACGTGCCGGTGATTTCATCCAGTTCCTGGCGCAGCTCTTCCACAGTCTTGCTGGGGTCGCCGAGCTGCTGATGGACTTCATCAAGTTTCGCATCGAGCAACTGCAACTGCCTGAGAAGCTCTGCCGCATCGTCCTCGGTCGAGTCCGGCGTGTAGTACGGCAGAAGCAAAAGCATGAGCACGAGGAAGGCGCCCATCGCCTTCGTCACGACCGCCATTAGCGAGATATCGAAGGTCTCGATCGTGCGATGAGGACGGCGCATGGGCCAACCCTACCCGTTCACTCGTGCGTGTAGACGCGATTGACGAGGTTCTTGAGGCAGTAGTCGGCAGCCTGATTCAACGTGAGCTCCTCGCGTCGCTGCACGATGTTCTGCAGCAAGACGAGGATCGCACTTAACACGAGGGCGATGATCGTCGTGTAGAAGGCGATGGCCAGACCCGCCGTGACCTTGTCGAAGGCAATGGCGCGAGAGTCCTTCATGCCTTCAAGCGAGATCGATATGCCGACCACCGTTCCGATAAAGCCCGTCGTCGGGATGAACCAGACAAGAAAGCGCGACGTTTGATAGGAGAGGTCGACGCGGTGCGTCATCAGTTCCAGCGTGCTGGTGAAAATCGCCACGGTTTGGTCGAGGGACTTGCTGGTCAAGAGCTGCAGAACCGAGAGGTCCAAGAGCCTCGGCAAAAATGCAGACTCATCGGCCTTCAGACTCGCAACGCGGCGGCGGATCGGACCGAGCTCATCGATTTGCAGGATGGTGTTGTCGTCCTCAGGCAGCAGCTTCATGCGCAGATAGGCGCTCTCGCGAGACGTGGCACGCCAGCGCGCCCAAAGGTCGCCAAGGCCGACGGCTGTCATCACGTACATCAGGTTTTGGATGGTGAACGGATAGACCGCCCAAAAGAACGACTTGTCCGAGTAGTCGAACAAGAAAATCGCCAGCTCGGAATTCAGGCCGAGCAGCGGCCCGCCGATGGCAATGAGCACGCACGTGATCGCCACGGCGACCCCAATCGCCGGCAGCGACCCCCTGAAAAGCGGCCGGTCGGACGAAACACCTGCCATCGAATGGCTACGCCCCGCCATGGCACCCCCCCAACGAGCGAAGTTTGCCGCACAGACTAACGCCCAGCAAGCCTCCCGGGGATTTGCAGGAGGCGGCTCAAAACAGAGGCGCGGCGAGACGAATTTCGTCCGTGGAATCATGGCAGTTGGATCGTGAGCCGAATCCTGCCTCAGCTTCGGGCTGCCGCGAGCATCGCCTTCGCGCCGGGACGCCGCCGCCAGACGCGCCGCTGACGTCCATCAGACCTGTGGCCTTTGCACCACAGGTTGCAGAAAAGCGTGGGCACCCCTGGATGAGCTCTTGCTCTGCAACCCGGGGTTTATTTTGATGAAAGCCAGCGGGCGATGCGGCCATTGGGTTCGGGGGGACCATGTGGCACTGCAGGGGGAAACGAGCAGTCTTGGCGCTGCCGGGCTGTTTCTTTGCGCTGGCGCTGGTGCTTATCGCAGGCGCGCCCAAACCAGCGCATGCGGTTTCCGCTGGCTGTGACGCGCTGGGTGGAAATGGGCGCGCCTTCAACAGCGCAACCGGCAGTGACAACTTCACCATTCCGGCGGCACCCTATGTCGCCCGAGAGCTCATCGGCGCGACGATTGTCTCGGGCCCGGACACGAGCGTCACAATCACTTTCTCTGGGGTCGCATTCACCGTCAACGGCCCTGGACCGGCATTCCAAGAGCGGGACGTCCCGGCGGACAGCACCTTTGCCATCAACATCCAGTTGACGAATGCGGGCGCAGCCGCCCCTGCGACCGTCGTGATCTCCTGTGACGATTCCAGCGTCATACTTGATGGCGCCGATGGCGATGGTCCCGATGCGCCGAACACGCTTGCAGCCCAACGCGACTCGATCAACAACAACACCCGCAACGCCCACAACACTGCCTTCGACCGCATGAATGGGGGTCACCTTTGCGCCCTCTGCACGGTGATTGACGGCGGCGCGCGGAGCCAACCGAATTCAGGCGCTCTGCGGCTCGCACCCTCCAGTGCCTCGCAATCAACGGGGAATACCGATCGCGACCCGTACTACTTGGGGAAGGATTTGAGCCGTGGCGCTCCAGCGCCGCGCCGGCCCCAACAATGGACGGCCTTTGCCAGTGGCGGCTATGCCGACGGCGATGTGAGTGCAACCGCCAACCAGGCTGGATTCAACTTTGACAGCTATTGGGGAACGGTCGGCGTCGACCGCTTTATCGGCAACACCGTGATCGTCGGTGCCGCGACAACCTTCTCGCGGCTCGAAGGCGACTTCAAATCCGCCGGCGGCTCCAACGACACCGACACCACCACCATCATGGCCTATGCCGGCTGGCAGCCGAACCAGCTTCAATATGTCAACGCTGTCATCAGCCAAGGCTTCAGCAGCGTCGATCAAGTGCGCCGGGTGACCGGCGCGGGAACCGCCAAAGGCGACACGGATGCGGATACCACCGCGGCGAGCGTGCGCATTGGCGGCGACGTTCCGGTCATGCGCCGCACGATTCTCGTCGGCGGCGCGCTTGGCGCCGATATCGTCCACAGTGAGATCGATGGGTATCGCGAGCGCTCCTTCGGCGCAGCGGCCTTTATCGTGCCCGAACAAGACGCGACGTCCGCGCTTCTTTCGGTGACCGGTCGCATCGCGCGGCCATGGTTCACCGACTGGGGCAACATCGTCCCCTATGCCAGCATCACCTATGCCCATGAGCTTGCCGACGACCGCGATGTCCTGACCGTGACAACGGTCGCCACGTCCATCAACTCTACCGCCATCCTGGACGACCCGGACCAGGAGGCCTGGACCCTCGGCTGCGGCCTCTACATGCAGACCTTCAGCGGCTCCTCGGCCGGGGTGTCGGTGACCACGTCGCTCGGGGACCAGGAGCTCGAACAAACGGCCATCACGCTCCGTGGCCGCATCCGCTTCGGAGGGGGCCGCTGAGATGCACATCCTCCGCAACGCGAAGCAGACAATCGGGCCGCTCATCATCGTGATGGCGGCGGCCATCGCTTGCGGTGGCTGCGGGTCCTACATGCAAGGAACATTCAGTTGGGGAGAGTCGCGGTCAACGACGGCCTACAACACCTGCCGCTGGCATGGGTATCCAATCGATTTCTGTACGAACTACTCACAATGCACGACGGGCAACGCCGATAGCACAAAATGCTGGCATGTCGCGCGCTGCAAAACGTTCAAAGCAAGTGTTGGCAGTTGTAACAGCGCGCAGTTGGCCAACCTCCCCTATCCCAATCCCCCGAACTGGTGCGGTGCGATCTAGGGGCGCACTGGGGACGGGCCTCATAGTCGCATTTGCTTACCCGACCGGCTGTAAAGCGTCCTCTTCCACGCGCTTGACAAGCGCTTCCCGAACTTTCTTGAAAGTCTCCGCCTCGATCTGGCGCACACGTTCGCGGCTGATGCCAAACTCCTTTCCGAGCTCCTTGAGCGTCAGCGGTTCTTCCACCAGCCAGCGCATTTCGAAGATGCGCTTGTCGCGTTCCTTCAAACCTGAAAGCGCGGACGTCACGAGACTCTGACGCCGGCGCGCCTCTTGCTGCTCAGCCACGGCCGTCTCAGGATCTTGATGCTCGTCGATCAGCGAGTCTTGCCACTCTCTGGTTCCATCCACGTCGACGGATTGCGGCGCGTTGAGCGATGCGTCCCCTGAAAGCCACCCATTCATGTCGACAACATCCTGCTCTCCAACGCCGAGCATCCTTGCGATGGCCTCTACTTGCTCCGATCGCAGGTCGCGGCCAAGACTCCCGATCTTGGCTTTGGCATCGTTCAGTTTGAAGAACAGCTTCCTACGGTGCGCCGTGGTAACGGCGTTCACAGCCGACCTTGATCGCAGGATGTAGTCCTGCATCGACGACCTAATCCACCACACGGCGTAAGTGGAGAATCGGAATCCCCTTTGAGGCTCGAATCGGTCCAGCGCTCGCATCAGACCGACATTGCCTTCGGAGATGAGGTCAGAAATCGGGAGCCCATAGCCGCCAAAGCGCTTCGCGATAATCGGAACGAGGCGCAAATGACTGCTGACAAGGGCTTCTGCTGCCGAGCGGTCGCCGTGCTCCTGCCAGCGCATCGCAAGGCGGATCTCTTCCTGCCGCTCTAGGATCTGGAAGCGCTGAATGTCTCGTAGATAGCCGCTAAGGCCACCGCCTGCTTTGGCGCTGCGACCCATGAACGCTCTCCCGGCCGTTCAATAATCACCTGAAGCAGAGATATCGGCACGCATTCCGATTGTCAATTTGATATCGAAACGCTACTATCTCGAAATGACAGAGCGTGAGATTGCAGAACTTCTTCTGAAGGTGGGTCGGCTTGTCCAGGCGGAAGGCTACGACGGCGAACTCACTCCGGCCCAGTGGATGGCACTCCGCTATTTTGCAAGAGCCAACCACTTCTCCCGCAACCCCTCGGCATTGGCCGAATTTCAAGCGACCACGAGAGGCACCGCATCGCAGGCGATCAAGTCTCTCGAAAGAGGTGGATATCTCGAGCGCCGACAGTCCAAGACCGATAAGCGGAGCGTTAGCGTACGGCTGACGCGAAAGGGCAAGCGTGCGCTGGCAAGAGATCCACTTGAGGACCTGATCGGCGCGATCAGTACGCTCGGCGCGGACGAACGGCTCTCACTGCAGCGTAGTTTGCGCCGAATCCTGTCCGCTCCGTCGCTGAGTGGCGGATATCAGCAGTTCGGCACCTGTCAAGGTTGTGCCTATGTCGGCGGGAGCACCTGCTGCAAACAACGTCAGACGAACCTTGAATGTCTCTTGCTGGGCACGACGATTGACCCGGATGAAACCGATATGATCTGCGTTCATTTCGAGCCCAAGGATGCCTATTCGGCTGAGAAGAACTCAGCGCAGGCATCGAAGGGTCAGGTGTAGTCGGATGAGTGGATACTCTGAGACCCTGCCCCGCGAAGCGCCCGACGCTTTGGCCCGGCGCGCCCGTGAGCATCTTCGGCGGATTGCAACGCAGGCGGTGCCGATCACCTACAAGGCGCTTGCCGAGGCCTTGGAGCTCACGCCGCCGAACACGCTGCATCAGGTCACCACAGCACTTGAGCACTCGATGCACGAAGACGCGGCGAACGGCCATCCATTCATCGCCGCACTTGTCATCAGCAAAACGCGGGGCGGCTTGCCGGCGCCGGGCTTTTTCGACTGCGCGCGTCGCGTCGGCCGCTTCGACGGCGACCCTTTGGGGCTGGAGACTTCGGCGTTTTACGGAGCTGAGTTCGCTGCGGCAGTCGCATTCTGGTCCGCTTCGGACGCCACGGAGACAGGTGACTTACGATGACGTTGTATAACTTTGCCGGAGCGGAAGGGGCCGATACCGTTGATGTCGAGACAGCTTGGCAAACCCTCGCCTCGCATCCAGGTTCGCAGTTGATCGATGTCCGTACTCGAGCAGAGTGGACCTATGTTGGGATTCCTGACCTGGGCACTTTGGGAAAGCGGGCCGTGCTCGTTGAGTGGCAGACCTTTCCGGACCAGTCCGTCGATCCGCGCTTTGCCGAACGCCTTGCCCGCGAGTTGACGGTGCTCGGCGTCCAACCGAACGATGACCTCTTCTTCATTTGCCGCTCGGGGAGCCGGAGCCTGGCTGCGGCGGAGGCGATGGCCGCGGTGGGATACCGTGCCTGCCATAACGTCGGTGGCGGTTTTGAAGGACCGCTCAACGACGAGAGGCATCGTGGCTCTGTCGGAGGCTGGAAGATGGCTGGGCTTCCTTGGATTCAGGGCTAGTCCCCAAATCCAGCGCGGCCCGCGTGACCTATCTCTGACGCTTGCAGGTCGACCGGCTCACCCAGGCATCGTCACCGATCTTGCTGTGCACAAACCGGATCGTATCGGCGCCGTCCAAGGTACCCATGTGGCGCTGCACGCTTCTGTATGAGACGACCTCGACGGTCTTCCCGTCCCAACCGATGACGCCCAAGGCCGTCCACGCCCCCTCGAAGGCCTTTTCGCCCGTCACCTTCTCGCCGGATACGCCCTTCTCTTCCGGCAGGGTCCAATGAAAGGTCCCCTTGAAGAGACTGTCGCGCTGCTCGCCGATCTCGATCTTGTAGGTGAGCGTCGTCCACTCGCCGCGGATCAACATGGGCGCGGGCTCACACTCCCACGTGCCGACGAGGTTCGGCAATTTCGAGCTGGCCTGAGCGGGCGCCGCGGTCAAAACGAAAACGAGAGCAAACAACATCTTGCGCATGTGCATCCTCATCCAAGGAGTGCCAATTCCAACAGACTTTAGCTTACAAGCTCATCCTTCCCGTGACAGTCCTTCGCCTCCCAGATCCCCATCGTCATTCTTTGGCAGGCTTGCCGATGCCTTTCATCCGCGCGGCGACGTCGTCCGCCAAGGCAGCCGCCCAGAGTGCTTCATCGCCCACTTTGGGCAGGACTTGCCCGAACTCCACCATGGCCGCGGGAGGTAGTTCATGCAGGTAGACCCACACTGAAAAAGACGTCACCCCGGCTTCTTTCGCAACGTCGGTCGTCAGCCTCCTAATCAATATCTCGCGATCTATGGTGCTGCGGCCTGCGCGGATGTGCCCGAAGACAAAGATATGATCGTGCTCGACCGGCTCTCCGCCGATGAACTGACTGCCCGTCGGGGCGTCGTAGAAGTTCACTTGCGCGAAATAGGGCGGTGCACCGAAGATTTCGGAATGAGCCGCCGTGATAGCGCCCGCGATCCCCGCTTTCTTGGAAGCGTCGAGGAACCCTGAGCTGCAGGTGCAAGCATATGTCGGCATTTTTTACTCGCTTTCGGGCTATGAACGTGAACGATGAACGGGTCCATCGCAGCCTGGAGGAGTCGAGCTTATGGCAGTCAGGGTTCTACTGACCATCGTTGTGTCGTTTGGCCTTGCATTGGGCGCTCTCCTCCTCGCCCCGAACGCGGCACGCGCTCAGGACGACTTTTTGGACATGGACATGGACGGGGACGCGGCGTTCGAGGCGTTCATGGGGGAGATCGAGAAAGACAAGGAAGACCAAAGGCGCTGCCGGGGCGCCAGCGACGTGGCGGCGGCGGAGCAGGAGGCCGCTTGCACGCGGCTGATCGAGAACGCCCCAAACGAGAACGACCTCGTCGGCGAATACTATGTCGACCGAGCCATGGCCCGCCAAAGCCGCGCCGAGCAGTGCGAGGACGTGCGCAAAGGCATCGCCATCATCGAGCGCACCAAGTCGAAGATCTATGGCGGCAACTTCTTGGAGGCCGCGCGCCGGCTCGAAGAGGCCGCTTGCGACTAGCCGAGCCCGTCCGCCGGCGTCCTCAGCGCGTCTTGCACTTTCTCTTGAAGAAGCCGCGATTCATGAAGCGCGGATTGCGCATGAAGGGCGGCGCGGTGGTGAAGCAGTCTTTCCGGGTCGTCTGGGTCTTCTTGGCTTTCGTTGCCTGCTGCGCGCGCTCTTGCTGCTTTGCAAAGGCCGGTCCGGCCGGTGCAACCGCCAGGCCCGCAACCAGCGAGGCCGCAACCAACCCGGCACAAAAAGCATTGCCGTGACCCATGACCAACTCCTTCGTTCGCCGCCTCGCTTGCCACACCATGACAAAGGTGCACAGGCGGCGCCAGCCCGATCCTTTGGCCTGCGACCCTCGGCGGCTCTTGCGCCCGCCCCGCGGCACCATAATATGGGCCAGCTGGCGCCGAGATGGGCCGGCGGTTCAAAGGGCACCCGTCTTGGGGCCGAAGCGGTGGGGTGGCGCGCTAATCGCATGGTAAGAGTTCTCTTGTTGGCGTTCGGGCTGGCCACTGCGTCTACGGTTCTTCAGGCTCAGACGGCTCCGCCGACACAATCGTTGCAGCCCACCCAGGGTGCCTGCACGCCCGGCAGCCAGAGCATCCGTGTCTGCGACAATGACTTTCGGTCTTGCAACGACGTGTGTGCTGCCAGAGCCCTCGACCCAAGCTCCGACATCGCCGGCTGCACGACGGCTTGCTGCTACAGCCTGAATGTGTGCTTGCGCATGCGCGGCTGCGGCGACCGCGTCTTCAACTGCCAATAACGGCCGCAGTCCACCGCCAAAGTGCGGCTCAGCCGCCGGCTGCGTCGGCAACCTCGTCGAGCTGGCCTTTCAGCATCTCCGGCGGCAGATACTGGATGAGGGATTTCTGCGTGCCCTCGACCGAGTAGCGTAGCTTCAACAGCAGCCCGCCATAGGAATCGAAATACTCATCCACCGTGATGCCGTCCTCGCCGTCCATCGCCTCCGGCGGGAACAGGAACACCAGCCGGAAGCTTGCACCCGCCGGCACGGCGTCCGGCCCAGCCGGCATCACGTTGACCTCCGTGTCGCCCTCTCCCACGGGCGGTGTCTCCGCATCGACCTCCAGACTGAGTCTCAGATCGGGCCGCTTCACGTCGGGCTTCAACACCCCCTCCACCCCGGTCAGCGTATGGTCGGACAGGTTCACACCGCCAAGCGACAGCCCGTTGATGCGGAAAGACGCAGGCGTGCCTGAGAGCGTGAAGACGGCCCGGTCCGGCAAAGGCAGCCCCGGCTCCTGAAAGGTCCAGGCAATGCCTGAGCCGGCCTCCTCTTCCGCAGCAGGCGCCGCCGTCGGCCCGGCGCCCGCCCGCAGGAAGAGCCCGCCGCCGAGCAAAAGCCCGCCACAGACCAGCAACACTGCGCCCGCGATAATCATCATGCGACTGAGATCGAGGTCCCTTGTTCTTAACCAGGCCTGGGCGTGAGCTGCCAAAGCCTCCACTTGTCGCGCCCGAGACGCAAACCCGCTCCGGACCTGTGCCCCGAGCACGCCTGCGCGGGTGCGCGCCGTCCGCGCCCAGGACGATAGCGCGTTTTGGGCGCTTTCCCGAGCCACGGCCAGCACTGGCTCTGAGCGCGGAACGCGCGGCTCGTTGGGCGAGACGCCGTCGACCCAGAAGCCTTCGTAGAACGGTCCATAGACCTCTTCGGCCCCCACGTCAGGACCCGCATCCACCGCCACGCCGAAAGCTGGCTCGGGTGCCTCGTTGGCGGCCCCGCGGGGCTCGTCCGGCACTGCCCAAGGATCGTTCGCGGGGCGCTCGCCGATCTCCGTCTCGGCGGGGTGCGGTCCATAGATGTCGGCGGATGCGCTGGCCGGCTTGGCCACTTTTGCCGCTGCGCGGGCCATGACCGCTTCCGCCTGCGCAGCACTCGCCCGGGCGTAACGCTCCGCCTGCCGCCCAAGCTTGGCAAGCCCCACGTAAAGGGCCGGCGTCACCGTCGCCGCGCGCGCGGCCGTCCACCGCCAACCGTTGGCGAGGTGCTTCTTACTTGCGGCCTGAGCGGCCGCAGCCGTCTTGCCGACAGTCTCAGCCCCACGGAACGCCGCACGGCCCGTCGTGTCCGCCAGGCGCGCGCCTCTTGCCGAAGCGGCGGACATCCCGCGGCCGAACGACCGGCCGGCTGAGCGCGAAAGCGCCCCCGCCTTGGACACCGCAAAGGCGGACCCTGTCGCCAGGGCCGATCCCCCGGCGCGGGCCGACGCGACCGCCTTCGCCCCGGTCCAACTGGCACCGGCCGAAAGCCCCTTGCCGGACTGGCGCGCCACCACACCGAGCTTGGCAAGCGCCCATGATGCACCTGCCTGAAGCTGCCGGGCCACAGTGTGCGCACCACGCCCCAAGAGCCTCCCCGCATGGCCGGTACCTGCCGCGATCGTGCGCGCAAGATAAGCCGCCCCTCGGGCAATGCGGTCGGCAAGATACCTGGTTCCCGCAACGCCCTTGCGGACAAGGAAGCGTAGACCACGCGCGATTGCCTGCCCGACAGTTCGGGTCCCGGCCGCGATGCGCCCTGCGACGAAAACCGTCCCGTGCGCAACTGCGCGCGCCACAAATGTGATGCCGGCAACGACTTGCCGGACGACATAGGCGGTGCCGCGCGCGATCAGGCGCCCCAGAGAGGCGATGCCGGCCCAAATGCTCGCACCGGCGAAGACGATCCAGGAGCGCACGAACAACAGTCCGGCCCATATAGCGTGCCGCACGGCTTGGAAGGCCCGCCGCCGCATGAGGCGGCGCCGGCGGCGCAAACGTTCCTTTCGCGCGGCCGCCAGACGATAGTCGCGTTGGCGCCGCAACCAGCGGTCATGACGCGCCCGATCGCGCTCCACCGCGGCGCTTTGCGCCCGCAGCCAACGCTGATGCTCGGTGAGATCGGTTTTTGCGCTGGAGAGAAATTCTCCCGACTTGGCCGCGGTGTCCTTGGCGGCGGCCACAGATGCCTCGAACGCCGCCGTCTCTTGAGACTCGGCGTCGTCTGCGCGCGTTGACCAGGCCCGTTTCTTACGCATCGCAACGGCCATTGCCGTGAGGCTCCGCCAAACACCGGCGCCGCCGCGAGCCTCCGAAAGGCGCGGAGGGCTCAGCGGGAAAACGCCAGGGGACGACAACGCCAAGACGCAGCGAAGCTCCCCGCCCCCGATCCCGGAGCTTCGCTCTAACGAGGCCGCCCAAGGCCCCCATCAGCCACGAGTGAGGCCAAGCGGAGCCGCCCGGCCGTAAGTCCTGTGCCTGCCGTAGCTTATCTGCCAAACCGAGTGCGGCCAACGGCCAAACCGGGCGGTCTGGGAACTTTAGCAAAAGCCGCCTTAAGTGAAGCGCGTCACGGCGGCTGTCGGGGCGAAATCAGAGATCGTCCAGGCCCCCAAGGACCCGGTCGAAGTCCCGAGCCTTCTGGTAGTCGATGTCCGCCTGGCGCGCTCTCTGGGAGGTCCGGTTCGCGCGGCACGCCTCGTAGCCCTGGGTACCGGGCTCGCCTTCGGCCCGGCAGGAGGTATCGTCCTCGGCGTCGTTGGCGACCTGCTTCGCCACCCGGCCTGCTTCGATCTCCTCACGGCTGGCGCACGCGGAAAGGCTCGCGCCAAAGGACACCAAGACCGCCAATATCAGGAGATTTCTGATCATCGCGCCGTTAGCTGCGCCCGAATGATGGCGGGGTCATGGTCGAGGAGGCATGCCGCCCGCCTGGCCTTGCGCCTTGAGACCGCCCATCTTGCTTCATAAGTGACCATGTAGGGGGTTTGAACGCGATCAGTCGGTATTCAGCAAAGGACGACCCCCGGTGACAGACCCTTCCCGCCTCTTTGCCAAAGCGCTGTGCTTCGGCCTCTTCGTCTGCCTTCTCGCCGCTCCCCCGTCTGCCCTGGCGGATGACGCGAGCGCGCCCAAGACCGAGCAGACAAAGACCGAGCAGACAAAGAAATCCAACGGGACCGAAGACGAGGCGAAGGGACCCCTTCTGCGCCTGCCGCCGGCGGCGGTCACTCACCACACCGCAAGCCTCGATGGCGAGCAGGTGCCCTACAGCGCCGTAGCGGGCGCCATCAAGCCTCGCGACAAGCGCGGCAAGCCCACCGCGGAGATCTTCTATGTGTCCTATGCCCGCCAGCCGGAAGACGCATCCCGGCCGGTCACCTTCGTGTTCAACGGCGGACCTGGCGCGGCCTCGGCCTATCTTCATCTGGGCGCGATCGGTCCCAAAGTGGTCGAGACGAATGACACCGGCGAGCTGATCGGGCCGCCGCCCCGTCTCATCGCCAACGATTCGAGCTGGATCGACTTCACCGACCTCGTCTTCGTCGATCCCGTGGGCACCGGTTATAGCCGGGCCACCGGCAGCAAAACGGATAAAGACTTCTGGGGCGTGGAGAACGACACCGCCTCGCTTGCGGAGTTCATCCGGCTCTACCTCATCCAAAATGGACGCATGGATTCGCCCGTGTTCTTGACGGGCGAAAGCTATGGCGGTTTTCGCGCAGCCACGATTACGCGCAAGCTGCAGAAGAGCACGGGCATCTCGCCCAGCGGCTTGGTTCTGGTGTCACCCGCGCTTGAGTTCGCGCTGCTCTACGGCGAGGACTTCGACCCGATCCCGTGGGCCTTGTCGCTACCGTCCTACGCAGCGGTCAAGCTTGAGAGCGACGGCGTCACCACGCGAGAGGGGCTGCGCGAGGCGCTCAAGGATGCCGAACGCTACGCCCTATCCGACTATGTCGTGGCGCTTGCCTCCGGCGCCGAGCAAGGCGGTGAGACGGCGTCGGCGCGCGTAGCCGAACTCACCGGCTTGCCCCTGGACAAGGTCGAGAAACGCTTTGCACGGATTGGGCTGTCGTTCTTCATCAAGGAATTCGACCGCGACGGCGGCCAGCTCTTGAGCCGCTATGACGGGAGTGTCACCGGGCCCGACCCGAACCCGTCCAGCGCCTGGCCGCGCGGGCCCGACCCTGTGCTGGACGCCACCGTGCCGCTATGGACGACCGCGTTCGTCAGCTACGTTCAGGAGGAGCTGAGGTTCACGACGGAGCAGCCCTATGAGCTGCTCAACAGTGCCGTGCGCGGCAAGTGGGATTTCGGCACGAGCCCCACCCGCCAAGGATATGCGGGCGTGCTCGATGATATCCAGCGGGCCCGCGCCGCAAACCGCAGCCTGGAAGTCATGATCGCGACGGGCTACACCGACCTGATCACGCCCTACATGGCTCCGACTTATCTGGTTAGCCAGCTGCCGCCGCTCAAAGGGGCAAGTCCGATCACGATCGAGGATTACGCCGGCGGGCACATGCTCTACTTGCGGGCTCCCTCAAGGCGCGCCTTAAAGAAAGATGTGGAGGCGATGTACCGCCGGGCTCTCGCCGTGCCGAGCCAAGGCTGACCCGCCTACTCGCCGACCCATGAACTGTCATGACCCATGAACGGTCGTGACCCATGGGTTAGACTCGCGATTCTTAGGACCAAGGAGATTTGAGGAACCGGTATGTCCATTCGACGTTTCGCTCTCGCCACGCTGTTGGCGCTCGCCCTCGCCACGCCGGGATATGCAGAAGACACGAACGAGGCTGAGGCTGAGCCGCAAGGGCCGCAATGGCAGGAGTTCCACTTCAGCGAACGCGGCTTCGTTGCGTCGTTTCCGGGCCTGACCGAGAAACCGAAAGCCTCAAGCACGCCCGTCGCGGGACAAAACCCGCTGCTCCAGCACACCTATCAAGCCAATGTGGACAAGGACACGGTCTACAGCATCGTGGTGTTCGAGTACCCGGAAGGCCGCGCGCCGAACCCGCCGCGCCCGGACTACTTCGCCAAGGTCGTTGCCGCCTATGCCAAGGGCAGCGACACAAAGGTGCGCAAGAAGGACTCCAAGACCTTCAACGGACGCCCGGGCTATGAGGCCATCGCCGAGGATGGCCGCGGCAAGCGCAATCACCTGATCGCTTTGGTCGCCAATGGCGACAGGGTCTACATGATCGTCTCGGCCGGACCGAAGGGGCACGGCAGAAGCGATGACGCCAAGCGGTTCCGCGACAGCTTCCGTCTGCTCGGCGGCCCGCCCCCGCCAAGACCGCAAAGTTCAGGCAGCGAGCAATAGACGGTCGGGGCGCTTACGCAGCCCTCGTGCGGAGACCGTTCACAAATCGGCGCACGTTCTCCGACGGCGCCCGGGTGAAGAGGCTCACAAGGATCATCACGAGAAGACTCACCGGCGCGGCGAACAGGCCGGCAAACACGCCCCGCACGCCAAACCAGTTGGTCATCGGACGCACGGCCTGCTCCCAATCGACGAGCACCGCCGCTTTCGCCGCGTCGTCAGGGGCAAGGTAATAAGCGTGGCGGAGAGCCTCGTAAGCGGCGACCTGCGCATCGGTCGCGTTGGAGAAGGCGCTCGACGATTCGTAGAAGGCGAACGGAATCGTGTGCGGTCCGATCATGTAGTAGAGGCACACCAAGAGCCCCGCCACCATGCCGGCGAGCGCCGCGTCCGCCGTGGCGCGCTTCCACCACACGCCCAGCAAGAGCGCAGGGAGGATGGCGCCAGCGGCGAGGGAGAACATCGCACTTGCGGCGATCAGGCTCTCCCGCGGGAACAGAACGGCCCCGACGCCCGCAAGGGCCGTGACCAAGAGCAAGCATGCGCGCGCCACGAGAAGCTGACGGCCTACCGGCGCCGTGGGATGCAAGCTCTTGAAGTAGAGATCGTAGGAAAGGACGTTCCCGGCCGACAGGGCAAGCGCGCCGCCGACCGCGAGAAGGCCTGCAAGTGCGGCCACGGTCAAAACGCCCTCAGCGATCATGGAGAGAACATCCCCCGAAGGCGGGGCGGCCAGCGTGTAGAGCGCCGCGAGCGCCGGCGCACCAAGCAACAGCAATCCGGCAAAGAGGGGCGCCATGAGAAACGAGACCCGCGCCTCGTCAGACGACGGCGTGGTGAAGCTGCGCATCAAGAGATAGGGCAAGGCTGCGGTCCCGGCCGCAACGCAGAAGACCAGCGCCACACGGTTCATAGTCCCGTCTTCGGCAAACGCGCCCAATCCCAGCGACGGGATCGCAGCGCCGACACGGAAGCCGTCCGCCGGAAAGAGTGCACCCGTCTGCCAGAGCCCGACCACGATGGCCATGAGCACCGCGGCGAACAGCACGGCAAACTGAGCAATCTGCGACAGGCTGAGCGAGCGCATGCCCCCGATGAGGGTGCAAACGAGGATCATAACCGCGCCGCCCCCGGCACCAATCGCGACGGGGAGCGAGAACACAGCAGCCCCGAGGAGACCGAAGGCGAGAAGCACCACACCAAGTGCCGGAAATGAGCACGCGAATACGACGAGCACGGATAGCGAGCGCAGCTTGTCCCCGCCGAACCGCTCGGCAAAAAAGTCTGGCAAGGTATAGCCGCCGAACTGCCTCAGGTAAGGTGCAAGCAGCAGGCCGCCCACAACGAGCCCGATCGCACCGCCCAGAAAAACAGCCCCGAGTCCCCCCCAATCCCGCGCGATCCCGCCCACGATGACGGCGAATGCGAGCGCGGCCATCAAGGACACCGCGATTGCCAGCCCATTGAACAAGGCCGGCATCAGCCGGCCCGCCACATAGAAGTCTGAGACCGGGCGCACGACGCGCACGAGCCCTGCCCGCCCGAAAATGAGCATCGTCATCAGGACGGAAAGTTGGGTGCTTAGCGTGACCGGCCTCCCTTGGTACGCGGCTTCGGCAGAACATCGCACAGAAGCTTGCCGAACTGCATGAACTCATCCTTCCGTGGCGACGTCTTGCGCCACGCCAGGCCAATCTCGCGTTTCGGCTCCGGGGCCGGAAACCGCAGCAAGCGGATATCCCCGCCGCGATGCACTTCCGTGGCGATCGCCATCTCGGGCAGCAGTGTAATCCCATAGCCGTTTGCCACCATCTGCACGATGGTCGCAAGACTGGAGGCGCCGAAACTCTCCCGCGCCTCGCGGGTCATCATATGGCAGTAGGACAGGGTCTGATCGCGCAAGCAGTGGCCTTCCTCCAAGAGCAAAAGGCGCTCGTCCGAAAGCATGTCCGCGCTCGCCCGGCGCATCCGCGCGTTCTGCGGCGTGGCCTGGGCGGCCAGGATGAACGCATCGTCGAATAGACGGTGCGTCTCCACTTCCGGCGCATCGAGCGGCAAAGCAATGAGAATGACGTCGAGATGACCGCTGATTAGCTCGCGTACCAAGGTCTCCGTCACCGTCTCCCGCAACTGCAAGGAGAGCGCCGGGAAGCGGTCTTGGAGGGCCGGCAGCGCCGCAGGCAAGAGATACGGCGCAATGGACGGGATCGCACCAAGCTTGAGGACGCCGGACAGCACGCCCTCTTGCCCCTTGGCGTAGTCGACGAGATCCCGCACCGAGGCGAGGATGACCCGCGCCCGCCGGGCGACCTCCTGCCCCTTCTCCGTTAGCTCGACGCCGGATTTGCGGCGTTCCACCAAGCTCAGCTTCAGCTCGTCCTCAAGGTCCTTGATTTGCATGCTGAGCGCCGGCTGGGTAACCGCGCAGGCCTCCGCCGCTTGGCCGAAATGGTGGGTCTCGGCGAGCGACTCCAGATAGCGCAGCTGTCTAAGCGAAACCATGGGCGATCGGGGATCAGGCGATAAGCGCTGCTTATGATCTTGATCAGCAAATACGATTGGAAGTTATCACCACCCATCCGCATAGTCCAAACGCAGAGATGGACGCTCCGGTCTGGTCCAGCGTACGGAGCGTCCGTCTCTCTTTCAGCGAAATGAGCGCGACGAGAAGGCTGCGCGGGTCTGGCTCGAGCCGGACGCCTGTGAATGGCCGGGTTCCGGCCTTTGGGCTACGATGACAGCCGAGTGGCCGGGCCGCGCGAACGCTTCAGGTGTTCTTAATCCAGTATCCAGACAGTGTTCATGAACGAGTCATGAAAAGCTCATTCGGCCTACCCATGTTACAAGCTGGTATAGACCGCATCGAAGGCGCCACGCAGAAGCGCCAATTGTCGACACTATTTGAGGATTGACGCGCATCAACGAAGGCAGCGGTGGTGACCCACTAGGTAATCCTCCTAAGGCAATGGTTGAGATCGAGGTAAAGAGCCGTGACCAAGATTATGAGCCCCGAGGAATTGGAGCAGGAGCTGCGCGCCATTGGTGACGCGCAATACCACGACAAACACCCTTTTCATGAGCTGCTGCATGGCGGCAAGTTGAATAAGGGCCAGGTCCAGGCCTGGGCCCTTAACCGCTACTGCTATCAGGCTGCCGTGCCGCGCAAAGACGCCGCGCTGATGAGCCGTTGTCATGACCGCGAGCTGCGCCGCGAGTGGATCCATCGCATCATGGATCACGACGGCTATGGCGAGGAAGAAGGCGGGATCGAGCGCTGGCTGGTGCTCACGGACGGGCTTGGCCTTGACCGCGACTATGTGATCTCCCGCAAAGGTGCCCTGCCCGAGACGGTCTTCGCCGTCGAAGCCTATGTAAACTTCGTCCGGGAGAAGTCCCTCGTAGAAGCGGTCGCGTCCTCGCTAACGGAGTTGTTCGCGCCGAGCATCCACAAGCAGCGTATCGCGGGCATGCTGGAGAACTACGACTTCATCAGCGACGACGTCATGGCCTACTTCAAGCGCCGCCTGACGCAAGCCCCGCGCGATGCCGACTTCGCTCTGGAATATGTGAAGCAGAACGCGCGCACACCCGAGGCGCAGCAAGGCGCGCTCGACGCGCTGCGCTTCAAGACACACGTTCTTTGGGCGCAGCTCGATGCGCTCTACTTGGCTTATGTTGATCCCGGCATGGTTCCTCCCGGCGCGTTTGTGCCGGAGCAAGCATGACCGGAGAGACACGGACTCCCGGCCGGCTTGTGGTCAGCCGGGAGACCAAACCGCATATGCCACCCTACCTGAAGCTCCGCCATGACGCGGGGCGCGGGCGATGGGTGCTTCTGGCGCCAGAGCGCATTCTGACGCCGGACCAAACTGCCGTCGCCGTGCTTCAACTCTGCGACGGAGAAAGAACTGTGGAGGACATCGCCGCCAAGCTTGCCGAAGAGTACTCCGCCCCTGCCGACGTTATCGCGGCCGACGTGGTGGACTTGCTCCAAGGCCTTGCTGACAAGGGATACATAAAAGGATGACCGAGGAGCTCAGGACCGACCGACACGTTCAAAGCATCGCCGTCGACGATGAACCGACCACGGGCGTCACCGGCAGCGAAGAAGAAGCCGCGGAGCTTTGCGCCCTTGCGCCCGTCGGCTTGCTGGCCGAACTCACGCACCGCTGCCCGCTTCAATGTCCTTACTGCTCCAACCCCGTGGAGCTCGAGAGCGTCAAGAGCGAGCTCACGACCGAGGAGTGGTGCTCAGTCATGCGCCAAGCCGGCGAGATGGGCATTCTTCAAGTGCATTTGTCCGGGGGCGAGCCTTGCGCCCGCAAGGACCTTGAGGAGATCGTGAAGGCGGCCTCCGAGGCTGGCCTTTACTCCAACCTGATCACCGCCGCCGTGACCCTGACGCGGGACCGCCTCGAGACTTTGCAGAAGCTTGGCCTCGACCATGTGCAGATCTCCTTCCAGGACACCGATCCCGCGGGAGCGGAGAAGATCGGCGCTTATCCCGGCGCGCTGCAGAAGAAGCTGGACGTGGCCCGCTGGGTGACCGAACTCGGCCTGCCGCTCACCATCAATGCCCCGATCCACCGCCACAACATTCACAACGTGCCGCGCTTCATCGACATGTCCGTCGAACTGGGCGCCCAGCGCCTGGAGATCGCCCACGCGCAGTACTACGGCTGGGCGTTCCTTAACCGCGCTGCGTTGATCCCGACATACGAAGATACGGTGTCATCCATCGAATATGTCGAAGCCGCGCGCGAGCGCCTAAAGGGCGTGCTGACCATCGACATGGTCGTGCCCGATTACTACGCCAAGCGGCCCAAGCCGTGCATGGGCGGCTGGGGCAAAGGCTTCATGAACATCACGCCGACGGGCAAGGTACTCCCCTGTCACGCGGCAGAGAGCATCCCCGAGCTTGAGTTCGACACCGTACGCGAGAAGAAGCTGCTCGACATCTGGATGGACGGCTCGGCGTTCAACGCCTTCCGCGGCACCGAGTGGATGAAGGAGCCATGCCGCTCTTGCGCCTTCCGCGAGATCGACTATGGCGGCTGCCGGTGCCAGGCCATGGCCATCACCAAGGACCCGCGCAATACGGACCCCGCTTGTGCCTTGTCGCCCTACCACACGGAGATGGTGAAGCTAGCGAAGGACGAAGCCACGAAGCCGGCCACGGAGTTCGTCTACCGCAATCCGCGCAACGCGGCCGCGCAGGCCGAAAAGGCGGAGGCTGAGCCGCTGGTTCCGGCCGAGTAGGCAAAGTTCCGAGAGGTTGGCTTACGATCCGAGTGCGCGTCTCGCGTCCAGCTTAAGCGGCCAGGCGCGCGTCGACTGGTGGGGCTTCCTTGGCGCTTCCCGACACTGTCCGGTATGCGTGGACGAAGGCCAACGTCGCGACCGGCATGGCCACGAGCAGGCCAACGAAGAGCGCCAACACACCGGCAAACAGGATCAACAACAACAAGACGAGGAGACCCAGCAGCGACCAGCGATGGCCCGCGGTGATCCGCATGCTTTCCTTCATCGCATCGATGGGACCAAGCTCCCGATCGATCACGATGATGGTAGAGAACATGAACAAGATCATCGCGATGATCCCGGGCACGATCAGCAGGACAAAGCCGATCCCGATGGCGAGCGTAGCCAGGATCGAGGTGCCGAGGAACTTCAAGAACGGCTGCGGATGCCACAGCATGCCAAGCTGCGCCCCATCGGGATTGTCGTGAGCGGCGAGATAGAACGCCGTCACACCCATGCCGATCAGCAGTCCGAGAACGTAATTCACGATTGAACCGGCGAATGTCGGCTCCTCCGCGGAGCCGCCGAACATCGCGTCCACGCCGGAGCTTAGGCCGCCGGCGATTCCATACAGGATCGCAATGACGACCGTGGCGCCCACGAAGAACCATGGGCGCCTCTTGAACGTCTCCCAACCGAATCGGATGGACTCTCCAGGCGAGAACGGCATGGCCGGGACCTTAGCATTGGCGCCATGACAGCGGGAAAAACATGGCGCGTTACCCCCAGGTTGCAGCGAGCCTATGGCGACTCCTGCGAATGGCATTTTTATCTAGCAAACATTCCTTTGTCAGCTTCCATCTTGCAATCACTGTTTTCTTGCCGCTACCATCGTGCGCATCACTCGGCAGGCCCTCTGGACCCCGCCGGCGAGGGCCGCATCCGGGTTCGGCAATGCTGAGCCGGCGTGCAGAGGTCCCGTTATGCAACTCAAATGGCGCACAAAAAAACTGCCGATCGCGGAGCTTTCCATAGCCCTCGCGCTGAGCCTCGTTGTGTGCGCCGCAGCCTTCGCCGCCGACACCGGACAGCCTTCGCGGGAGCGCGCGGGCGGCATCCGGCTGCAAGTGCCGCAATCGCCGGAGATGATGCCGGTCGATATCGGGTACCTACGCGAGGTCGTGGAGCGTCCGCGGCCGGCCTCGCGGCTCGACGTGGAACCGGACGATGCCGGGATTGCCGGGGCAAAGATGGGCGTTGAGGAGAACAACGCCGGCGGCCGCTTCGTGGGTCATCTCTATGACCTCAACGTTGAGACGGCGTTATCGCCAGACGACGCGCTCACCGCGATCGAGAAGCTTTACGGCTCCGGCCACAACTACATCATTGTGGATGCCTCCGCGCCAACGCTTCTCAAACTCGCCGACTGGGCCAAGGGCAAGGATGTTCTCTTGTTCAACATTCGAGCCACGGACGTATCCCTGCGGCAAGAGGACTGCCGCGCAAACGTCATGCACATCGTGCCCGACCGCTACATGCTGACCGACGCCCTAGCGCAGTATCTCGTCAAGATGACCTGGACGGACTGGCTTGTGGTGCACGGGTCGACGCCCGCCGATCTCGCCTACGCCGAAGCCGTAACCCGGGCCGCGAAGCGGTTTGGTGCCAACATCGTCGATGTCCGCGAGTATGTGGATGTGTCCGGCGGGCGCCGCGACGGCGTCGGGCCGATCCCGCCCGGAAAGCCGCTAAAAGAGGCGAGCGCAGACCACTCCGTGCTGCCGCGTACCGGCTATGACGTCATCATGGTGGCGGACGAGGACCAACTCTTCGGCCCGCTCATTCCTTACCGTGGTGGCGGCGAGCCCCGCATCGTTGCCGGCACCACAGGCCTTTTCGCCACTACATGGAGCCCGGGCCATGAGAAATGGGGCGCCACCCAAGCCAACAACAACTTTCAAAAGAACTTCGGGCGGATCAAACAGCCCATCGATCATCAGGCCTACATCGCCGCCCGGACCATCGGCGAGGCGGTGACCCGCAATCCGGAGAACGACTTCGCCACCGTGGCGGCGTTCGTCAAGGGGCCGGAGCTTCAGCTCGCACCGTTCAAGGGCATCAAGCAGCAGTTCCGGCCTTGGGACGGCCAGTTCCGCCAGCCCATCCTGATCGCCACAGAGAAGGTTCCGGTATCGGTCTCACCGCAACGGGGCTTTCCCCATGCGAGCCACCCGGAGATCGAGGTGGACACTCTCGGCATCGACGAGCCTGAGACCATTTGCAAGCTGTGATCTACCGGCTTGCGGTATCGGCGGCGACCCGCTTGCCCTCCGGGGTCAGGATCGGGACATTGTAATCACGCAGGATCGCGTTGATCTCATCCTGGTTGTCGGTCAGCACCTTGTTGATGCGGTGCTTCCAGGTGGGCTCTCCGGGCCGGACGCCAAGCGTGATGGCGTAGATCGTCTTGGGCCCCGCCGTCTCATTGACGAGCGGCACGACCCGGAGCGGCACGTCGGCACGTTGCGCGTAATAGCCGCCGACCGGCCCCCACAAGAGGCCCGCATCCAGCGTTCCGGCGGCGATCTGATCAACCATCGTGCTGGCCGCCTCAGACGAGCTTTCCTCCGAGTCCGCCTCGAAAGGCTTGGCGTTCGCCACCAAGCCATGCATGGCCAGAATGCTCGCCGGTGGAGTACGCGCGACCAAACCGATGCGCTTTCCCCTCAACCTCAGATCCGACAGCGTGTCCACGGCCTGGAGATCAGGATCGTCCTGGCGCGTGATGAGGACATATGACGTGTGATAGTAGGGATTGGTGTCGTCGATCAGCCCGGTGCCTTGGGCGTAGCCCATGACGAGATCGCACGCCCCCTCGCCCACCGTGTTGGGCAGGAAGCCGACGTTCTCCTCGAACCATCGATACTCCAAGGTCTCCCCGAGCCGGTCCGCGATCAGCTCCGCGAGCTTATTCTCAAAGCCCTCTCCCTTATCGTTGGAGAACGGCATGTTGTCGGGATCAGCGCACACACGAACAACCGGCTGGGCGCCAAGCGGCGCGCTCTGACCAAGCCACAGCGCTGCCGTGGCGGCCAAGACCAACACCACCGTCCAGATGGACGCCGGCATCAAGCTCGACCGGATGTCCCACACCGCCATAGGCATTATGCCTGCGCTGGTCTTCAAACGCGCCTCTTCGTCATCTGTGCCCGAAACGTGTCAATCCTGGGCCTCTACCCTTAGCGCCCGAAGGATCGCAGAAACATATGGCGATTTGAGGCGCCGACCGCCAGCCTTTGCCAATCGGCCGCTGTGTCAATCGGCCACCGCGCAGCTCGCGATGGTCTCAACACGCTCGCTTCCTGTCGGATAGTGAGCGCCGGTCGGCTTGTCGCCAAACACCGACATCGCCTTGCGGCCGGCCTCGATGCCGTCAAGATCGCCCCGCTCGCGCAAGAGCTTGGCCGCGCAACAATCGGCCTCCAATTCCAGGCCCCTCAACTCCGGCGCAATGGAGAGAAAGGCCCGCGGACCGACTTGGCCGAGCCCCTTCTTCGCGTTCTCCACATGGCCCAGCGTATGATGGCAGCATTCATGGGCGAGTAGAAACTTGGCGTAGGCCGGATCCTGGCGGAGCGTCAGCCTGTTCACCACAATCACAGGCCGTCCGCGCTGGTCTGTCATGGACGAGGCCATCTCCGCCACGTGACGCAGCACGTAGGTCTTGACCGGACAGTAAGGGTTCTCGATCTCGGGCATCCAACGGCCTGCGGACGCCTCTTTGGAGG
>JGI12316J15309_10001907_pt1 | contig 30445 bp, 29 predicted proteins | sample MarCyaLeptolynsp_FD_15309 | JGI IMG/M metagenome (IMG submission 15309) | reverse complement strand
CTATTTTTGTATTTCCGTATCCGCTGGAAACAAATACTCGTGGTTCCTCTTTTTCGCTATTTTGAAAATTTGCACATTCAACGCTCGTGGTGGTCTTTGTAATGAATATTTCTTTATGCTCGTCGCCTATAATTTCTATTTCTGCCGGCCCCCCGAACAAGCAAACGTAGAGTGCGGATGTCGGATTTTCGAGTTCTAGAATACTAGAGCCGTGGATTACTTTTACCAACAATTCTGAAGCTGTAGCTCCAGTCACGCCAAGCGGCACAACGAGCGAGAACAACGCACAGATGAGCCATGCATATCTAAGCAATTTACTTGCCCATTTCGCTACTTTGCTAAACAAGATCAACCTAACCAACTTCATTGCGGTAAACGACAAAGACCTGTGAAGCACTCGTGGCTTCAATCATTTGCAAAACAAAGAGCGTCTTTCGGATACCTGCGCAAACGCGGAAGAACGGAACGCCAAAATGGCAGTCGATTGATTTGTCGCCTAAATGAGGCGGAACAAATTTGCACTCCGGTTTCTAAGTGGAAGCAAGCATAGCCGCGAATGCTTCCGAAAGTTGATATCAAACCTGGTATTCTTAGGTCTAACATACACACTGTTAACTCAACTTTGAGAACCATGCGCTTTACACTTTTTTCGTTGGTCTGTAAAAACGTCTCTCGACTAAGTGATTTCAATTGATTTCTTCAGTATTTACTACAAAATTCCCACCTTATCAGACGCCTGAATCAAGACGATTTTGAATTTAAAGTGACGTTAGTGCTCAGATAGTCTAGCCAATATGGTGAAACAGATTGCGGGATAAGGCATTAGCTGAATACCTTTGACTCGTGCTGCCGAAGCCCCACAGAATTACTCCTCTTTTTGCTCGAGCGTGGCCACGCTTGCTCTTTGAGGACAAATACAACCCTCAAATCGTTTAACGGTCGCCACAACACTTCCAACAGCTAAAGTGGGCTCAAAACTGTTAGTTGTTTCAACCATCAGACTTGAAGATGTTACGGGCACATGCGGACGTTGTCGATGGATCTGAGTCTCAAATGATAAGAGAACATCGTATCACACGTTGGATTGTGGTGCTTAAAAGGCGTTGAATGGCAAGAGAGGCAGAAACGGACCACGAGCCGTAAGCTCGCAGGAAGTTGCTTTCGACAACAAAGCTATCGGCAGTGTCTCAAATGAAGGCAAACACCAACTAGAGCCTTTTCCGGTCACTCCGTGTCGTGTCCAGCAGCCGAAAAGTAGGTCCGGCTAGCAGCGGGAAAGAATAGGTCTACGAAAAGCCGAGACGGGACGGAGTGTCCGCAGCTTGCGCGATCGAAACGATCGTCAAAAGACCGGCAAGTATTCTTGTAATCGGCTTCTTCCAAACGCTCATGCCGGAAAACACTCCCTGACGCGTCATAAATTGGAGAGAACGGCAACCGCTCTCTCCCAATGCTTGGTGCTGTTTGACCTGCTCCCCTGAAAGTTCCTCGTTTTGAGGTTAGTCGGTTCCCAATTAAAGGATACAGACGATGAAGCGATCCAGGCTCTTTGAAGAACAGATCATCGGTATTTTGAAAGAACATCAGGCGGGCATTTCGGCCGCCGAGCTTTGCCGCAAATACGGTGTCAGCGATGCAACCTTTTACATCTATGGATGTCTCTCCCGTTGCAAGATTTCTTCGGCTCAGAACTGACCGTATTTCCCTGGTTGCAAACATCTATCCGGCGTCGCCGGTTTGATGGCGAGCCCAAACGGGAATTCCGCGTGGTGAGCCTCAACAAGTGGTCGGCATCAGAGAGCCACAACAAAAGCAAGGTTCCTCACACACCGGAGTTTGCCGGTCGGTTCATTTCCTTGGTCGTCTTGGAATCCTTGTTTCGCGCTCAAGCGTGGGCACGGAACTCCTCGTTTCTGCGCAGCATTGCCCAGATGATACGCGCGTTTCTGTTGGCCACCGCGACAATGGCTCGGTTCATTCCGCGTCGCTCGCGGATCGAATTGACCCATCGGCTGAATGTGTCCGTTCTGCCTTGCGATACGCGAACGACAGATCGAGCGCCATGGATGAGCAAAGTTCGGAGATGCTTGTCTCCTCGTTTGCTGATGCCCATCAGAACGCGTTTGTCACCGCTGGAATGTTGGCGCGGAACCAGCCCCATCCAAGCGGCCATATGTCGACCGTTCTTGAACTCTTTGCCATCGCCGACCGCGGCAACAACAGCAGTGGCCGTCTTTGAGCCAACACCGCATATCCGCGCAATACGCTGGCAATCGGGGTTCGCACGAAAGACCTGATCGATGCGTCGGTCGAAGGCTTTGACCCGCGCATCGAGTTGCAGCATGAACGCGAATAGGTCGGCAAGGATCTCGCGGGTCGTGTCCGTCAGGCCGTTTGTTTGATCCTCTAGGATCTCCGGAATGCGATGCCGTGCCCGGCCCAATGTCAGCGGGATTGTTACGCCCCTGTCAAGCAAGAGACCGCGCATCTGGCATGCCAGTGCCGTTCGGTGGTTCACCAAACGCCGACGCGCCCGATGCAGAGCCTGAATGTCTTGCTGCTCTTCGCTCTTGGGCGGAACGAACCTCATGTTCGGTTGCATCAGCGCGGTGCATATTGCCTCCGCATCGTTGCGGTCATTCTTCTGGTGTTTGAGGAAAGGTTTGACGTACTGGGGAGCAATCACCTTGACCGTATGCCCAAAGGCCTCGAACTGATGCTGCCAGTAAAATGCGCTGGTACAGGCTTCGATGCCAATCTGACAGATGGGTATATCGCCCAACGCGGCAAGCAATCCTTCGCGCCGGATCCGCTTCTTGAACACGGCATTGCCCTCAGCATCAACGCCATGAAGCTGGAACACGTTCTTCGCAAGGTCGATCCTCATGAATGCTATCGTCATCTCTTCCTCCAATTTGCTGTGACACTCTCACAGCGTCGCGGTTGGAGGGAGAGACATCCATCCCATTAAGTGGCGCTCGAAGTACGGCGGCATGGAGGTGGCTGATGGCCAAAAGGCTGAAGTCTCTTGAAGAGGAGAACGCAAAGCTGAAGAAGCTGCTCGCGGAGTCGATGATGGATGTGTCGACGCTCCGCGAGATGCTCGGAAAAAACTTCTGACGCCTGACACGAGGAGGAATGCCGTGAGCTGGGCAATTGGGACCAGGGGCTATTCGCAACGCCGCCACTGCGGGTTGGTCGGTATCGATCCGCGTGTTTACCGCTATCGGTCGACGAGATCCGATGATGCTGGGTTTCTGCGCACGGTTCGTTGATCACAGCGTCGGACTTCATGCCGTCACCGCCGACGAACTTGTCGAAGAAACCGTTTTCCAGTGCCTGGCGCAGGATTGTCCGGCCGGTGCCGTCGCCATAGTCGAAGATCACGAGCGTGTCCGCGCCGCCCTTGGCGAGTTCCGCCAGGTTGAAGCGATAGGATGCCTTGCCTTCCTCGTGCGCGGCGAACTGGGTGATATCACCGCCGAGCTCATCGACATATTCGGCCTTGAACGCGTTGGCGAGGCCGGTGCCGTAGTCGTTGTTGAGGTAGGCAACGGCGACCTTGCCGTAGCCCATCTCCTTCATGGTGCGGCCAATGCGCAATCAAAAATCCACTTATGAGCACGGCAATCCGTTCCACTGCTGCTTAACATGCCAGCGTTCCACATCTGGGCTTTCAACTGCGAATGACAATTCGGTTCAAGCGAAAAAGAGCAAACCTAAACGTCCATCGGAAAACCACATGTCTCGCACGCCAAAAACTGGAAAGGATGACCGCTAGCGCAGGTTCTCCTGTCGTTTCAGGAGGTCTTCCTCTAATTTCTCGAATTCTCCGCAATCAATACGCACCATAGTTCTTACAGACATGGCAGACTTGAAACTTGATTTCGTGTGCACGTAGAGAAGCTGGTCAGGTGCAGTGAGCGTCACATGATCGAGTCCGCCTTGGGGGAACCCGAAGGTGAGAAAACGGCCTGCCGGATTAAAGGCGCCATTCTGATAGGTTGGCCCCAGAACATAGGTGCCGGCTTTATCCCACTCATAGACGCGGCCAAAGACCAGATAGTCGGTACCCTTTATCTGCTCGAACCGCAGCAGCATCTTCTCGGTCAGGATTTCAGCGCTTCTAGGGTTGCTTGCGTCAAACAGCAAAGAGGTCGAATCGAATTGTCGGCTTTGCCAGCAGCCGGTCATTTCTGACAAGTCCTGCGCATGGGCATGCATTGCTGGCACGAATGTCAGGAGTGTCAAAGCGATCTTCATGAATCCTGCTGGCTTTTGTCGCCGTGTCATCATTGCGCTAAAGGAACCTCCGGCACGACAAACTCCTTTATGTGATCGGTGTAGCCGGGATTGGGCTCCGGACCCATAATGGCTTTGCTGCCGCGATAACCCAGCCGGGATATTCCCTTGTTTCCGATGGTGAAAATGTGTTCGGCCGGCACGCCCAGATCAATAAACGCATCCGTGATGACATCAGAGTCGGCGTAACCGTAAACGGGCGTCAGATTGAACTCGGCTTTTGCTCCATTCACCATCGAAACAAACAGCTTTGTGCCATTGTCTCCCATCCAATTCGCCATGGCATCTCCACGGTTCTTTGCATTGACGACTTCGTCGTCGCCGTCACGAAGCAGCAGAAGTGTGTGTTCTTGCTGAATTGGGAAACCATTGTTTTCCAGCCAATCGAGCGTTGCCTGACACATCGTCTTGCCGTCTACATCCAATTGACGCGGTCGACCGGCCATATAGACGATGACGTAACCCCTGCGCTGGTAGATGTTCATCATTAAGGCAGCATCGAGTCTTGGATAGGCAATGCCTTGATCGACAAATGCGCCATTGGTCGGGCCATAGTCCTGAAGCACGTAGCCGCTCAGGACTCCGTCGATATCGGTGACGACGGCTTGTCGATTCCGGAGTTGATCAGCATCCGCTTCGTTCAGCTCACGGCACATGTCCTTTGCCAGTGTCGTCTGCACCCCCCCGAAAACGACCAGGAGTCCTAGAAGCGCAATGCTCGCTGCATGGCGCGTCGAACCTATCAATGTCATGTTCCGTCCTTTTTTGCCTTGAGCGTCTCGTATTTCAGGATCCATATCTTCGGTCAGCGGTTATGGTACGATCGTAAAGTTCTGAAGCATGCCGGTCTCTTCGTGGGCGAGGAAGTGACAGTGGAACACGGTTTTGCCGACAAGCTTCTCGTCAAAACGTGTCCAGATCCGCAGCATGCCTTTGGGGGGAATGATGATCGTATCACGCCACATATTCGGTCGATCGATATGGGACATCGCCTTGATCCGCGCTGCGACCATGGAACGATCGGCTTCCGGGACCAGATCATCGCGGACCGTCAGCGCGCTGAAATTCTCTTTGACCTGATAGGGGTTGACGTGCAGATGGAATGGATGCGTGCCAGCGGAGGGGTTGCTTATGACCCACTCTTCAACCGTTCCAGCCTTTACATCGAAATAGCTTTCGTCGGGCCGATAATCGCGATCATTGATCTTGAATTGCGGGAAGGGAAACCGGCAAGTGTCGCCTTCAAGGTCGAAAACAAAATGGCGGCGGCGAATGATCTCTTCTTCTTTGATATCGGCCTCCGCTGCGACGCCCGGTGTGAAGGTCATCTGCGAAATCGCCGCCTGACCGCTTGCCTCCTCGTCGGTAATGCGGATCGTGGCCAGCATCTGTTGTTTCGGTCCGGTACCAAAAAACTGGATCGTCTCGCACCGGTCGCTCCAGATCTCGTAAATACCAGGCTCGGCGAGCTGAACGAGAATATCATGGCGTTCACCACCGGCCGTCACCATAAGGTTCCGTTCAACGGGCTTGTCGTAGGCTATGCCATCAGAGGCAATGATCCAGAACGGGTGATTGACATCGTCGGTCGCTGGCGGGCCGTTCGGTGCATCATCTTTTTTGACGATGCGAAAACCGCAGAGGTTTTCGATCGTCGCCGTCAGATGTCTCAGTAGCACAACCTCGTTGCGCTTTATCGTGTATTCGGGGCGGTAACGGCCCGTCACCATGAAGGTGTAATTGTCGCTTTCATTCTGGTTCGGGAGGAAACGGGCAATCGTCGCAATGCCGGGATTCGCACCTTCAGGAGCTGTGTCCGGATAATAATGCGGATCATGAACAGCAAACGGGATTTCCGTATTGATGCCGAAACTTTTCAGCTCTTCATCATATTTACCGCGTACCAGTATCAGCCCGGCCATGCCGCTCCATGCCTGAATCGCAACGGAGTTATGGCGATGCGGATGATACCAGAAGGTGCCGCTGGGATGATCTTCGGCCAAGGAAAAAGTGTAGGTCTTCTCTTCACCGGGCTTGATCGTGATGTAATCGGCTTCGGGATCGAGCGTTCCTTCAGGCTCAAACAAGTGCGGCGTTACCTGTAGCCCGTGCGTGTGTAAGTTTGTCCAGTTGTAGTTTTTTGGAATGTTGACCTCGTCAACATAGATTTTGCTGATATCCGTATCGGGGTCACAAGAGTTCGTCATGGAAAAGCCAAGCGGATCCGATTTGTGCAAAAAGGCGGAAGGTCCTTTGTTCCTGTCGATCAGATAGAACCAGTCTTCCGGCTTAGGTTCCGGCGGGCCGATGTTTTCATATTCGCCCTCCTCGAACAGCTGATTGACAATCTTCACGCTGAAGGGTTGCCCCGGTTTTAACTCAAGCACGGGCCCAAGGAAGTTCTGGTCAACCACCCCGTCCTTGGCCCAGGTTCGGCTTTTGTATTGAAAGCGGCCGGACTTCATTGTCTTGCTCGCGGGATTAAGTGTGCCATCTGCGTCCACACCGTATTCGAGATCGAGCTCATAGGTGGCGAATTTGGCGACCAGTGTGAGGTCCGGACCTTCCTCAAGCGCTTCCCCTTCCAGCGCATTTTCGCTTGTTGTCGCCTGGGCCAGAGCATTTTGGCTCACAAGGAGCCCTCCCGTGGCGGCCAGCGTTCCCTGCAATAGTGCACGCCTGGAAACCTGCCCCATAAGTATGTCGCGAAAATCTGCCACCGGATTGGTATGGCGCTTATTCATGGTCAACTCCCTTTGAATTGGAAAGCGGCAAATGGTTGCGCAAAAACCATGCCTGCGGAAACCGGGGCTCTTGTTTGTGTTCAGCCGGTTCGTTGAAACTGTCACGCGACAACGCTCCGTGCTTCAATCCAAAGGCATGACCCCGGATTTCTCATCACGCAAACGCAACTGCCAATAGCGATGCGGAAGCAATCCTTGCAGCGCTGTCGAATTACGTTTTGATCCTCGTGCTTGGCCGATACCAAAAGAAAAAGCCCAACCTAGCGAATCATGTTCGAAGGATGACCAAATTTCAGAGAAAAAGAAAGATGTACCGAACGTCTATTTCAAGTATTTCTGTCGATAGATAGAATAAACCTCGATTCATCTCCATATTTTAGCTTGACTTTTGAAAGTTGAGACACACAGACAATGATTTTTGAGACAATAAAACTGGATTTGAATTAGCAAAACAGTAATCTAATCGTCTATAGTGATAGATAACAGGTTCGATTCGCGATTTTGGGCCGGAGAATTTCACGAAAATGAACAGGGCCAACACTGCAACCACTCACTGGGAAGGCGATCTCCAATGGAGGTTTAGGGCTCGTCCGCGAGTCCGGCGTGACAGGAAGCGGTGCATTCACAGTAAGCTGCAGGCCGTGTGCTCGTCCGCGCCGACATAAGATGCTCCTCAATGCAGGGGCAAGAATTTAAGGGGGATGAAATTGAAGACGACGCGCCGTGAATTCATCGCCGCTACCATCGGCGGTGTTGCACTCACAATATCTCCCCTTTCTGTATTTTCGAAGCAAACCGGATCGAACACTGCTCATGCGACATCGCTCAGTCCGGACAAAGATTGGCAGGATGGCCCTGGGCAGGCTCGGTTCCGTATCGATGGGCACCAGAAGGTCACCGGCAGAAAGATCTATGCAAGAGATTTCAGAGCACGTGATCTTGAAGGTTGGCCGGATGTAGAAGACGTTGCGATGGTCGTCCGTGTTCCGTCAGTGAATCGCGTCTTCAAAGGCATAGACATCAGCCGGTTACCAGCCAACCTACTTCCGAAGGCGATCATAACCGCCTCTGATCTGGCAAACGACTTTGTTGGCATCGCCAAGTCCGACTTCCCCGCAGGCAAATACCTGATTGCTCCTGGCAACATACCAGATTACTTCGGTCAGGCGGCAGGTCTGATCTTCTTCGACGACTACTTCACCATGGACCGCGCACGCCGCGCAATCCGATCGGATCCCACGCAAGGCTTAAGTCTGGGCGATGAGGTAGCCCCACGAGGCGAATCCTATTTTGAGCCGGAAACTAGCATTATTCATGCCCGAAGCGACGGAAACAGGGATTTGTTTTCGCAAGTAGCGGGCGGCCCCGTGCGTCCGCAGGAGGCAAAAACCAAACGCGACATCGAGGCAATGGGTTGGGTCGACAAGATCCGCGAGAAGCTTGAGGCCTCGGACGACCTCGGATGGACCGCCCTGAGCCGCTCTTATGAAACCCAGATGATCGATCCGATGTTCATGGAACCGGAATCCGGCCTGGCCTGGCTCGACCGCAAGGATGGAACGCTGCATTTGCTGATCGGTTCGCAGTCGCCAAGTTATGATGCGACGGCGGCTCTCGAAATCTTCTCCGATCCGATGAGCAAGCTTGGTGTCAAGAAGATCAACTTCATCTCGGCATATCCCGGTGGCGGGTTTGGTGGACGGGACACATCAATCCTCTGTCTGTTCCTGGCCATCGCAGCAGCCTATTCCAAACGACCGGTTCGTCTCGTTTACGACCGGTTTGAACAATTTCAGGCGGGTATGAAGCGTCATCCATCGCGCTGTGACGTCAAATTGGCGGTCGACAAGGATCACAAGTTTCAGGCCATTCAAAACTACATATATCTAAATGGCGGCGGTAGAAGAAATGTCAGTGGGTATGTCGCCCAGGTTGCCGGACTCTCGGGGACCGGTCCTTATAGCATACCCCTTGCCGACATCTGGTCTCGGGCCCTGCGAACAACGGCAATAACGGCGGGATCGGTTCGCGGTTTCGGGGCGCTGCAAAGCCAGTTTGCAGTCGAAACCATGATTGACGAACTCGCCGGAGAAATCGGCGTCGATCCAATCGAATTGCGGCGCAAAAATGTTCTTCAGGAAGGTGATGAAATAGACACCGGCGCGGTGGTGGCTCCGCCTGGCCTAAGTACGATGTGCGACTTGGCCAGTGCGCATCCGCTTTGGCAAGAACGGCAGCGGCGCCGTGCGGATACAGCCTCAAGCGAATATGCCCACGGCGTTGGTTTTGCGCTCGCTATGAAAAACTATGGCACGGGAGCGGACGCCGTGCTCGATGAGGTTGCCATCGCCCCAGACGGCAAGATCAGTATTACAACCAATGTCATCGACATGGGAACTGGAACGGCAACCACGCTGGCAATTGCTACCGCAAACGCGCTCGGCGCCAACGCTACGGAAGTTAACACCGGAATCATCGCTCCATTCGCTGCACTGAAGCTCGAAGAGGGTTTCAAGATGCAGCCAGACAACCCACGATGGACACCACTTATCTTTGAGTCGACCAAGGCGTCATCAACCTCATCGAAATGGGTGCACGGTGTCAAGCAGGCAAGCGCCGTGTTGCTCGCTACCGGATTGCTTCCAGCCGGCCGTGAATTGTGGGGCGCCGCATCCAGTGATGTGCAAGAAGCCGACGTCAAATGGGTGGACGGTTCGCTCTCCGCGCCCGGTCGCGAGCCGATTGCGCTTGTCGACCTTGCCCGCCAGGCGCACGCCGGCGGCCACGTGGTCTCGGCCATGATCCATGCCTTCTATAGCGGTAGATGGATTGAAGCCGACTACGCTGTTGGAGACGAAACATTCCGTTGGCAAATCGATGCTTTGTCCATTCTCCGTGCCGGAGAGGCGGATCGGCAGCTTATTGATCGTGAGAATCCGAAGCTGTTCACGGTTGAGAGCATCTGGGAAGGCAACGGGCAGAATTACGGCGCCACAGGGTGTCTGGCTGCAGTCAAGGTCAACCGCGAAAGCGGTGAAGTGTTTCTCGATCAAGCGGTTCTCTACATCGGACCGGGGAAGGTCTTGCAGCAGGATCTGCTGGAGGGACAACTTGACGGTTGTTTTGCAATGGGCGTCGGCCAGACCCTGCTAGAGAACCTTCCGACATATGAAGGTGGAGCCGGCAACGGACACTGGAACCTGCATCGCTACCATGTGCCATTATCTGGAGATGTGGCGCTGGGCAGGGTCGAGAAAGTCATTCTCCCTCCGGAGTCGGATGATGCGCCTGCGCGCGGCATTGCCGAACTTGGCATGCTGGCCGTTCCGCCCGCTATCAGCAACGCCGTTTCCCACGCCACGGGAGTCCGCTTCCGACGCCTGCCAATCACCGCCGAAGACGTACGCGCAGCCTGGAGGGGATGATGAGCACAATTGAACTTGAATTCACATTGAATGATGAGCTGATATCCCGATCCGGCGTGCCTTCGGATATGATGCTTGTCGATTTTCTGCGCGAAGAACTGGGGCTGACGGGAACAAAATTTTGCTGCGGCATCGCTGTTTGCCGCGTCTGCACTGTATCGGTAGCCAAGGCGCCTGAAGCAGTCCAGGTCGCCACACGTTCCTGTACAACACCACTGAGCGACATCAATGGCCATGTGGTCACAACTGTAGAGGGCTTGGAAAACGGCGACGACTATCACCCCCTTCAAAAGGCTTTTCTGGAAAACTTCTCATTTCAGTGCGGCTATTGCTGCCCAGGGTTCCTGATGGCGTCCTTCGCACTCATCGACAAGCTGAAACGTCAACCGATACCCCGCGAAGCGTTGGATGCAGCGATCGAGGACGCTGTAGGGCAGCACATATGCCGCTGTACTGGCTATGTGCGTTACCACAGAGCAATCAAACAGGTTTTGCTCGAGACACCGGGGCTTTTGACATGAGTCTCTCGGAGGGCTGCACTATGAAAACCATCGGCTCGGTAATTGCCATCTCCATGTTCGCTTTTTCGACAACCGGAGCAATGGCAGAAGAGTCTTACAGCCTCAATGATTATGCCTCCGAGTGCGCCGAACTGATTGCTGAAGCGCCGATTTTCAGCTGCCAGGACCTCGACCTGATCCCGACCACGGTCAATGGAAAGACGCCGGACAATTACACTCGCAACATGAAATGCGACCGGCCTGCGATGCTACCCTATCCGTCAAATACAGACGGTCAATGCGCCCCTTACAGCCGCATGAAAGTCCATCGTGACGATGATGTTCAGATGCTTTTGCTTTGCCGGCGCATGTTCATCCGACCGGTCGATGATCCGAATTTCGACTCAATCGAGATCATCATGCACAATGTGAAATCAGGCAGCACCTGTTTCTTCATCTCGAAGAATTTCGGTGGCAAACCCGAGGGCGATGACGGTAGCCGCGTTCCGCCGCCAACCGAAACTGAGCCCCCTGAAGGTCAGGTTTCAGCGGATGAATTGTGGGCAACTCCACAAGAAGTGGCTGACCATGGGTGTATTTACTGCCATGATAGTGATCCTTGGATGCGCACACCCTGGATCTCCCAGACCGGCAAGCTCCCCGCAAATCCATGGGGCTTTCATTCCGTCGATGTGGGTGGACCCTTCGAGAATTGGCCAAAACCGAAGAGTATCGCGACACGCGGCAATACCTGTGTGGGTTGCCATCGAATAGGATCGCTTAACACCTGCAGCTCGTTGGACATTCCGACCTTCGGAGAGCAGCCCGCAAAAATGCTGCAGTCAGTTGACCAAGCGCCACATGGCCGATTTAACGCACAGCCTGGAACAGTCTTCGAATCACCGCCCGATCCTTACGATGAATGGGCATCGACCTATCCCCACTCGGTTTGGATGCCGCCTGGTAATAGGTTGCCGTACACTGAATGGCGCGAGATCTACCAGCAAGACGTCAAGGAACTCGAACGTTGTTGCGATGACCACGACGCCCCCGGTTGCATCGTTTCGCCGATTCAGTCATTGCGCGCATGGCTTGAAGACAACAATATCTCATCGGAGTCAGCTCCAAACCAGTAGAGCTGACGACCTAAGGCTCCGGCCCTGTCTGCGATATCAACGACATGCAAATCGCTGAACTTGCACTGATCAGCCCCAGCTGAGTGGTCAGTTTTGATTGCTAGTGATGGCGTGGATGCCCCCGCCTAACGGCATCGCAGTGTGCCAAAGTGATGTTCTGCAGAATGTCACTTCCAACAAGGAGAATGCATGACTGAAGTTAGCATTATAGGCGTCGATCTGGCAAAGAACGTGTTCCAGCTCCACGGTGTCAGTTGCTTTTCGTAAGAAAGTGAAACGGGCGCAGTTCCTCAGTTTCTGGCCCAACATCCTCGATGTGCGGTTGCGATGGAGGCTTGTGCTACGGCGCACAATTGGGGGCGTCAAATTTCTGAACTAGGTCATGATGTTAAGCTCATCGCGCCCATATACGTTAAACTTTTGTGAAGCGTCAGAAGAATGACGCAGCCGATGCTGAGGCAATTGCTGAGGTAGCGTTCCGTCCGACGATGCGGTTGTGGCAGTGAAGAGCGAAGATCATCAGGCGCGTGCGATGCTCTTTCGGACACGCCAAATGCTGAATGGCCAGCGCACGCAGGTGATCAATGCCTTGCGCGGGCACCTGGCCGAATTCGGTGTAATCGCGCCAAAGGGGCGTGTGCATCTAAAGGCACTGGCTGAGGCGTTGACCTGCGATGATGCCAGCATGCCAGAGCTGGTACGCGAATTGGGACAGCAATATCTCGAACAGGTGGTCGCTCTGGACACCCATAATGCCAGGCTCGAGGAAAAAACGCGGGCAGCCTCGAAGTCATCAAAGACATCGAGGCGGCTGCAGACCGCATCAGGTGTTGGACCGGCAACCGCACTGGCGATTGAGGCCTTCGCTCCAGACATGTCAGGCTTTAGATGGGGGCACGATTTCTCCGCTTGGGTCGGCCTCGTGCCGGGGCTGGGTCAGACACCTCGTATGACTTTGCTATGCAATCGCGTTCTATCAAGCAAAATTCCGATCGAAATTAGATATTGAAGGGTGCTGTGATGATTGAAAGCCCAAAATCTCATCGATAGATCTGCGAAGTTGGGTTAATAAGTACTGATAACCGAGAAATATCCGCACGACCGAAATGGGGCTGAAAGCGGACTGTTGGGTTTCATCTACAAGATCGTTGAAGTGGACGTTTACACAGAGCGAACTCACTTTACCTAGCGTCCCTTCAGTCAACCGAATGAGAACGGCACATATTGAGCGTGGAAGCTATAAGCTGCACACAAATTTGCAAAACACTCCTTCTGGCTCATCGGCGCACGGTCTGCTGAAACCCGCACCAGATGCGGCTGTCATTATGCCCCATCAGTGTTCCGTATGAAACTCGGGCCCAGCCAATGTGAACGGTGGGTAGCATGCCGTTTATTGGAGGCCGCTTAGTCAGTTGATCCCAGTTCAATGACCTTTTTGACGATATGCTCGCTCTCGGCAATGCAAGCCTCGACCACCGGGTTGAGACGGTCTTTCAGAGGATTTTCGTCATTGGCAAATAGACCCCAAGCATAGTTTTTTTACCGAAAGGGGCCTATCGACACACCATCAATCGGCACGCCAAGCACAGTCACAGGATCACACAGGGCCACGCCCAGCCCCGCGCGTGCGGCCATTGCCGCGCTGAGTGACGAGTTGGTGGCAATTTCGGAGGAAGGCTTACCCGCGCGTTCAATATCATTTTCGCGCCGAATATGCCGATGCATCAGTAGGTAAAGTGTCTTTAAGTGCGCTGGAAGTAGAAATGCACTGCGAGACCCAACTGCATCGCGTCTCCTCTCATCTTGCAAGAACACGATAAAATTCATAGCAAAGACCCTTCCCAACCTGGCCCGCTTCAATCTCGCTACCAGCGTCAACGGCTCGTCCGGATACCAGCTTCCAAGACGATGGCCACCGGAAGGTGGCTCGGACAAAGAGCAGGATAGCCTATCATATTTCCTGAACAGACTACCCGCGATCGCACACCAAGCGGCCTTCTCAAACAGCCTACAGGCAAGCGGTATGATGTTCGACTTCAGCGCCAATGGGACCAATTGAAGAGTTTGCATAGAGGAGGTTTTTTGGCTCATCGCAGCTGATTAAGGAGCGAAGATGAGACGGAAATCCGGGCCGGATAAGGAGCCGGCAAGCAAGATGATCAAGGACATCGGCCGAGTGACGCGGCGGCGTTTTTCGGCAGAAGAAAAGATCCGGATTGTTTTGGAAGGTTTACGGGGCGAAGAGAGCATTGCCGCCTTGTGCCGGCGCGAAGGTATCGCTGAGAGCCTCTACTACAACTGGTCCAAGGAATTCCTTGAAGCGGGCAAAAGGCGGCTGGCCGGTGACACTGCCCGAGTGGCCACCAGTGATGAGGTCAAGACCCTGCGCCAGGTGTCCAGGGATCTGAAGGAGGTGGTGGCCGAACAGGCCTTGGAACTACGCCTTCTCAAAAAAAGCATGATCGGGGATGGGGGCGACGAGGAATGAGATACCCCGCATCCGAAAAACTGGAGATCATCCGCCTTGTCGAGCAATCCCATCTTTCGGCAAAACGCACGCTGGAGACTCTGGGCATTCCCCGCTCGACATTCAATCGCTGGTACGATCGTTTCCTTGACGGTGGTGTCGTAGCTCTTGAGGATCGCAAGCCACATCCTGGTTCGGTCTGGAACCGCATCCCCGATGAGATCCGGCAACAGATTGTCGACTTTGCCTTGGAGCGGCCGGATCTATCGCCGCGCGAGTTGGCGGTGGCTTTCACCGATACAAAGGGCTACTTCGTGTCCGAATCCTCGGTTTACCGGCTTCTCAAGGTGCACGACCTGATCACCAGCGCGGCCTTTGTCGTCATTAAAGCGGCCGATGAATTCAAGGACAAGACGACCGCGCCGAATCAACTCTGGCAAACCGACTTCACCTATTTGAAGGTTCTCGGCTGGGGCTGGTTCTATCTGTCGACCATCCTGGACGACTTCTCCCGGTACATCATTGCCTGGAAGCTCTGCACCACGATGAAAGCCGGGGATGTGACCGATACGCTGGAACTGGCTCTTCAGACCTCAGGCTGCGGTAGCGCTAAGGTCAGGCAACGGCCCAGGCTCTTGTCCGACAATGGCCCGTGTTACATTGCCAGCGACTTGGCGCTCTGGCTGGAAGGTCAGAACATGGAACATACGCGTGGAGCCCCCAACCATCCCCAGACACAGGGCAAAATCGAGCGATGGCACCAGACCCTGAAAAACCGGATCCTGCTTGAAAACTACTTCTTGCCCGGGGACCTGAAACACCAAATCGAGGCCTTCGTCGACCATTATAATCACCGGCGCTATCACGAGAGCCTTGGCAATCTCACTCCAGCCGATGTCTACTTCGGACGTGGCCAGGACATCCTCAAACAACGGGAAAAGATCAAACAGGAAACCTTAAGAAAACGGCGCTTGCACGACCGAGAGGCAGCCGCATAATATTACTAACCTGATGAGCCAGAACCTCCTTTAGATCACGCCTCAATTTGTCCCAAAACATATGAAGACGGACAGTTGCCAAGCACTTCGGCAAGGTTTAGAAGGCCGCCTCTGTGTTTGATGATCCGTCTATTACTCTCGTAGAAGAGGGGGCGTCTTTGGGCTTGAGATGATTGTTTGATCACAACCATCAAAGCCAGTAACCTACCGACAATACAGATCAAGTCTCAACTTCTACAAATCATCCGATTGTTCCAAATTTTTGAGACAATTCTCCAATCTAAATTTAGACACCCCTCCATCGACAGAATCACGTGCGTCCTGCACCTTTTTCACGATCGCTGACGCCTTCAGCCTGTAGGGTCGCAGATAATTGCAGAGTCTTCGGAGTGTTCCGCCCGTAGGCTTCAGCGCAACACGAATGATAACCGGTGATTTCGAATGTTGAGTGTCGGCTTTTGGTCGCAAAGCGGCAGGGCAAAAAGCAAGGCGGCGACGGATAGATCCGTTCAAAACGGGCGAAAGCTCACAAGATCGCGCTTCGCGAGCGCGTTTTGTGCGCCCCTTTTGGTGGCGATGGGTGCTTGCACAAACCTCGCTTCAACCACAGGGATCACCTACAACGAGGGCCTCGCGGAATCCTATAACAGTGTTCTCCTGATGAACATTATCCGCTCCGCGAAAAGTTATCCGCTCTACTATTCTGCACTTGGGGACTATTCCGCTGATTACAGCACCGATTTCGACATAGACCCGAGCGTTGATATTCCGCTGCAGTTCGGCGCCGGCGCCTTGATTGACGGCGACGTGGATGTGTCAATCGGTCCTTCGGCAAGCACATCGCGTGACTACAATGCCAACGCATCATCACTGGAAACCGAAGAGTTCATCGCGGCCATGAACACCCGGCTGCCGGTCAAGACCTTATTTTTCTTCACCGAGGGCCGCAACCGAAACACATTGGGCCTGATACTGATGCTGCTTATTGATCGGGTGGCAATCACACAAAATGAACGCCACATGACCTTTAGTGTTGCGAAAAGCACTTGCCTAACGCAGGGCCACAAGCTCTCGGTTGTAAAAAGAGGCATGTGCAAAAAGCTATTGAATTACCGCGCTCCCAGCAATTGTGAACGTCATTCTCAAATTCTCCTCAGCGCAGCGATCGTCGGCGTTGCAAACGATCCTTCGAATATATGCGAGTTTTCAAGCTTCAAACACATTGTGACCGCAATCGTCATTGCAGATCCAAGGATTGTGCTCAGCGAGGATGGAGGGATCAACTTTGTCATCGACCCGATCAGGACTAACCTCGCTTTGTTCAAGAAAGAAAAGACTGGGATACTGTTGCGCTCACCGCACGAGACAATCGCGTACCTGGGCAGCATAGTAAAGCAATCGTATCTTGGCCTCGATGATGATCTTTTGACGCTCGCCGCCCCCGATGGAAAAGAAGTTCCGATCATAGACGTGAGGGAAGGATCAGGCGGTAGCGAAGCGGCAGTCTCAGCAAGGGTCGACGGCGAGACCTATTGGGTTGAAAAACAAAGCCTTCGCAAGTGGGAAAGTCATTACACGCTTGCTGCTATGAGCGTAGTCAAAGACATTATCTCGCTAAATACGTCCAGCAGTCAGTTGCCTGCGAGTTCAACACGTCTGATCGTCGAATAAATAGTAGTACTCGGCTCATTTCAGGTGTCGCAGCGCAAAATTGCACTCTATTAATGCAGATTTCGATTTTGGAGACCTTGCGACCTGAAGCGAGTTGCAGACCAAGCCGCACACATTCTTGCGAGCCGCATGTTGGGAACGCGAAACGCGACAGCCAAGTTTTGCAGCTCTGCAACTGACCGTTTGACCGACATTTTGGTGGCTGCGGCCATTGTTCTGGCTTTTGTGCTTCAAAACGGCTGAGACAGTATCGTTGATTCCTCGGCCGGTTTTGCCTTCGGTCTGTTCATCTTTCCAGCCTTCATGATTTGCGGCATGTACCATAAGTACCCCTGAAAGGTGGTGAGAACGTTTGTGCCGAGGCAGTCCCCATGAAGCGCATCATTGTCGACGCCTTGCCCGCGAAATTTTTCTCGTTAGTTTTTAGCGCAACTCCATTGACCCTCTTTCGGCCGAATTCTAGTTCAGAAAGAACTTTGCCTTGGTAATCGAGCTGGTCACCGAATTCCCAGCAAACTATAGGCGCGTGTCCGCCCATTACAAACACGGCTGCATGACCTTATGCGGCAAAGACACATTAATCTGGCCCACAGATCGCTTAAAGATGTGCCTGACACCGTGCCGTCCAGCCACCACTAACATAAACCACAACCCGAAGCGCTCCTTTTGGGTAAAATGGCGTGTGGTGTAAAAGGAACAACGCACGCAAGCAACCAAACCACAACAAGCTATGATCACATGTCCGCACTCGTTCTTATGAAAATGAACACGCTTTTGGTCGCTTTGCAGAGCGTTTTGCTCCTCAGCTCTGTCATCCTCCTTTGGGTCGCATGTTTCACCGCAAGCTAGTTCGCGCCGATCCTGTTTTAGGCGGTAATCACAACCGGCAAGAGCACAGTCACACAACATGTGAACCGCTTGACTTAAACCTGACCAGTGTTTCCGCGCCATCAACCAGAACAGCCTTGCGCAGGCCTCGTTGGTCCTCTTCATCGACGATCCTGACCGTCTTCGCACTCTTGACACAAGTATCTAAGTGAAATTGAGACGCTCCTCCATCGACATTTAAAGTATATCGTGGATATTATCTGCCGATAGGGTGCGCGTTATAACTATATATAGAATAAAAACGCAACACAAAGTTAACAAATACGAAAGGAAAGACGCATGAAAATGAAAAATAAGATGAAAGTTTTAACTTTTATTGCGGTTTCATTACCCTTCACAGCCATATCAGTTGCAAATGCAACAAACACAACAAAGGTAAAGGTCGAGAACTGCTCCAATTCCCATCACGAAGTGAAGCTGACCGCCTACAACACGACGGATGGGTATGTGGCAACAGCGACTGCGACTGTTCATTCGGGCAAAACAAAGGACGTTGGCTGCACCACGACTAAATGCGACGTCAAATTCCATAGCGGTAGCCACACTGACACCAAGGAAACCAATGAGCCGCTCTACGTGCATGTGCATAGTAGTCATAAGATGGACATCTCTTCATCTTCCAGCGTTTGTGATTGATTGAAAGTGAACGTTCTGAAGGTCCGGCCTGCGATCTTTAGCGCTTACGTGTTACGCTGCTCTTGCAGCGTAACACCATGGTATGAGTTCGTTAGTGCGAAGGAATTTGTGATCGGCAATTTGCATTAGGACCCAGATATGCGAGGTTTGGGGATCGGTGTCGATGAGTTCGGCGGGTTCAATCAGACTACAGGTTACGCACACTGATTTGCCGCCACCTTGTGAGCCCACGATGAGATAGTTTTCTGGTCAAGGGCAATGGGCTGATTGGGCCGTTCCTTGCGATCGTTGTTCAACTCCATAGGCCCTCTGCCGAGATACGACCGGGTTTGCGAATTTCTCTCGGTTCGGATTGCCCAGCTCAGGGCACTCCTCCTAGTGCTGGGCTTCAGAAGGTTTTTCCGAGCATCTCGCGAAGTCTCGACACATACATTACCGACTCCGTGTGCAGCTTCTTCAGCTTAAAATTCTCTTCCTCGAGGGCTTTGGACAGCGTTTGGTCTGACCGCTCTATTGCGAGAAAATCTTCGCACGAGAACTGGCGTATATTGCCAGGAAGCTCAAAACTGCGAGAGTGGGCAACCAGATCAGCGCGACGTAGCTCTCGACGATCGCCAAAGTACTAGCCGTGGGTTCATTAACGTACATCTACACGCGGGACGCCTCGCGGCTTGCAAGGAAGAATTAGTGCTATCAAATGCCAATCGGCATCAGAGAGGGCGTGTCTCATGCTCAAGGCTCCGTTTCGGAGCTTGAAGCACGCAGGCATGACAAACTTCAATGTCTGCTTTGCCCCCAGGCACTGCGGCTTTGTCCCTTAGGTTTGACCTGCTCCCCTGATTGTCCGCATTCATAAGTTAGCTCTGTTCACGGTGTGATCTTTGTTGGACCGTGTTGCAAATTCATGGGGTGTGAGCCCGTCAAGGCTCGTATGCGGTCGGTTCAGATTGTAGTCGACCCTCCAATTTTCAATGATGTCCCGGGCGTGTCGGTAGCTGCGGAATAGATGTTCGTTGAGGCATTCGTCTCTCAGGCGTCCGTTGAAGCTCTCGACAAAACCATTTTGCATCGGTTTTCCAGGCGCAATGTAGTGCCATTCGACGTTGCGGTCCTGTTGCCATTTAAGCATGGCGTTTGACGTCAGCTCAGTGCCGTTGTCGCTGACCACCATGAAGGGATAGCGACCGCGGCGCTCAGCGATCCCGTCTAGTTCCCGTGAGACCCGGGCTCCGGAGATCGAGTTGTCGACCACCGCTGCAAGACATTCGCGACTGAAGTCATCAATGACACACAGGATACGGAACCGGCGTCCGTCAATCAGGGCATCGGAGACGAAGTCGAGGGATCCATTGCCCGGCAGGGCATTGCCTCGCAATGCCCGAGAGGAGGCGTTGATTAGCGGCTTGCGGCACAGCCATCGGCGCTCGCGTTCCCAAGGCTCGTTTCCGGCCACCACGCTTGCGCACCGTGAGACGCTCTTCCCGGTAGATCCGGTAGACCTTCTTCCAGTTGGCTTCTATGCCTTCGCGCTTCAGCAGGATGTGCAGACGTCGATAACCAAAGCGCCGTCTCTCCAAAGCCAATTCCTTCAGCCTCTGACGCAACCCGGCATCATCGGATCTTGTCGACCGATAGCGGTAAACACGCGGATCGATACCGACCAACCCGCAGGCACGGCGTTGCGAATAGCCCCTGGTCCCAATTGCCCAGCTCACGGCAGTCCTCCTAGAGCCAGGCGTCAGAAGTTTTTTCCGAGCATTTCGCGGAGCGTCGACACATCCATCATCGACTCCGCGAGCAGCTTCTTCAGCTTTGCGTTCTCTTCTTCAAGAGACTTCAGCCTTTTGGCATCAGCCACCTCCATGCCGCCGTACTTCGAGCGCCACTTGTAAAAGGTTGCATCGCTGACACCGTATTTGCGGCAAAGCTCGGCGGCCGAAATGCCCGCCTGATGTTCTTTCAAAATACCGATGATCTGTTCTTCAGAGAACCTGGATCGCTTCATCGTCTGTATCCTTCAGTTGGGAACAGACTAACCTCAAAACGAGGAACTTTCAGGGGAGCAGGTCAGCGGCAATGCGGTCTTGTGGCGAACCGGTGATGATAATCACCGTACAAGAACCAAAAGCTGCTCGGCAGTTCCTTCGCGCTGCAGCCGCTTATCGCCCATCCAAATTTTATAGGTGAAGCTATTCGCCGCTTTCTCGATTCTGATCGATTCACCCGGTTCGATCTCAACTTCGCGTTGCCAGAAGGTTGGCGGCGCAACAAGTGGAAAGCGTGACAAGGTAGCTGTGCTTAGCATTGGCGCTGCCGCGCCACCTTCGGGTTGTCCCGACATGGCAATCTTAACCCTGCGGGATTGAGAACCTGAATTGGTGATTGTTAGATCAATAGTATCATTCTTTCGAACCGACTGGTGCTCGAACCAAGTTTTTTCGGCCGCAATCGTCCCAAGATCCAGTCTCATTCGCCAGCGTTTTCCCTGTGCCTGTCGTTGCATGACGTTGTTGGCTACGCGCATCAGATTCTCGGCCAATTCCGCTTCATTTAAGGGTGCTTGCAACTTTCCCGATCGCACCACCACACGTCCGTCGCTTATGACGGTATCCACATTGCGCGCATTTGCACTGTAAATCGTCAGCGGAATAAGGTTGGTCAAGTCCCCGTCATCTATCACTGGAGATAGACCGAGGTGTTCCTTGGAGAGCAGAATGATATCCGCCTCCTTGCCAACCCTGAGCGATCCGGTTCTGTCGGAAATACCGAGTACCACCGCACCATCGATTGTTGCAGCGCGCAAGATATGCCACGCATCAATTTGATCGCCAGTCAGCGTCGCATCCAACAATGCGACTTTCTGAAGATTCCAAGCGGCACGCATAGCGCGGATCATGCTGATCGCATCGTTGCTGGCCGCACCATCCGTACCGATTGCGACCGTAACGTCCGCTTTCGCATATTCCCAGATAGGCGCTATGCCCGACGATAGTCGCAAATTCGATTCAGGATTGTGTGCGACACTGACATTTTTCCTGGCAAACATTGCGATATTGCTCGGGCTGCTCCAGACGCCATGGATTGCCACATAGGGGTGTTTGAGATCGAACGCGCCCAGAAAATCTAGAGTATCCGCTGCCGTGAGCTTTTCCGGTCGCTTGCTCCAGGCTTCTAGAAGTATCTTCTCCGTTGCGCCGAGTTGAGCAACACTGTCCTGGTCTGACATCACCTGCCTTGCGATGCGATCCATAAGCACCACTCTGGGCACCTTGCTAACAGCGCCCCGCGCAACTAGACTCTGGATCACCATACGATCTTCGGGGAAAAGCCGATCGCCGTAGTTTTCGAGATACCTAGCATAAATTGTGTGGACCCTGGCGTTCGATTGAACCGTTTCCATCACGTGCTCGGAAAGCCGCAAATCCAGTTCCGCTGCAAGCTGAACGCCTTCGCGAATCACGGGAGGGTCGAAAAGGAAGGCATGGCCATGGGCAATCCACAACGTCAGAGGCCCAACATTTGAGATCAGTCGGCGGATTTCAAGACGCTTCTCGTCGGGCGGCAGGAAGGCCGCTGGGTTCCAGTAGATTATCACACCACCTAGGCCTGCCTTCTTGATTGCGTCAGTCGTCGCGTCAAGCGTGAAAGAGGAATATGGCGAAGCAAAATCAGCAATACTGGTCACGCCGGAAAGCAAGGCGTCGCCTGCAGCCGCAAGCGTTGCTTCATACATCTCCTCACGAGTGCTATAGTGTAGGAATTGGTGAACCGAGCCGGACCACTGCTGCAGATCGCTCGCGGTCTTCAGCCCTTTTACACTATGCTGCCAAAGATGCGTGTGCGCGTTGACAAACCCGGGCATAGCAACCATGCCGGAGCCGTTGATCTCAACTGCGTCACCGGCGTCTACGACGCCGTCCTGCGTGATCTGCGAGATGCTACCGTCCTCGATGAGGATCGTTGCCGACTCAAGGACTCGCCTTTCTTCCACATCGATCAGTTGGACGTCGCGAATGACAAGATCACCTGCTGCCGCCGGTGCGGCAATGCAGAGGATTGTAGCGGAAAGAAACAACCGCAAACTTCTGGTGACACACAACATAGCTTACACTCCACAGAGTTCAAAATGTTCGCCACTAGCGCAGGCTTTCCTGACGTCTCAGGAGATTGGTTTCCAATTCCTCGAATTCTTCACAATCTATTCAATCCGTTACTCTAGCTGACATGGCTGACTTGGAACTTGATTTCGTTTGTACATAAATGGGACTTTTACATCAGTTGGGCACGGCCGATTTGGGGCCTTGCAATCTCTTTGGATCATGCGGCTGCGAATAGCTGGCTGATGAAAACAAGTTCGCCCTGAACACTCGGTGTCACAGGACGGTGAGTGCCTGACCGTCCCAGAGGATTTTCCAGTTCGTATCGACAAGCCTTCCGTTCTTGAATTCTCGCGTCAGCGTTAGGATGGGCAGTCGACCGGTCTGTGGGAACCCAATACGTATGGGATCATTCACCGCGTCTGTATAGGCGATGTAACCCGCATAAACGTCAAGATCAGATAAATCTGCTGTCGATCGCCGCGCACCGGCGTTGCAGACGCTGATCGCAACAGCAGCATCTATCATGTCCCGAAACGGCAAATCATAACTTTGCGGGTGCACCATAAGCGACATCCCTTCGAGATCGGCCGCTTCATTGCCGAATTGCGACTCAAGCTGCGCGGAAATCTCCTCCGCATAGGTCCACGTTCCTTCCAAGAAATCACTGTAACGGACAACTCCATCGTCAGCAGTCAACACGGTTTCATGGACGCCGAGCACACTGTTAATTTTGTTTGCCGGAAGCTTGGTGTAGATTTCGACGGTGTCCGCGTTGCGCAAAACAATAACGGTGAGCCGATCGCTCAGGATCGACCCCGCCAAGAAAATCGTAGTGGTGACCACTGCCGCAAGGGGAGTGATCGACCACATCCACTTCGCTTTTAAAAATCGGATCACCTCACATGTGTCTCCTCGAATGCAGTCAAGGTTTCATGCGGAAAATCAAGTCAGGAGGTTTTCACTGTCGACCTCGGCCCAGATCTCTTCCCAGACCTTCTTGGACTTACCGCGTTGTTTGACCGCCTTGGCCGCTTCGACATTATCCATCATGCCGTCACCTTTGACGATGATCAGGCCAACCATGCCGGTCGCCATATGGGGCGTGCATTTGTAACCATAGACACCGGGTTGATCCAGTGAGACGGTAAATTCCTTACTTATTTGGCTCTTCCAAGATTCCGCACCTTCAGGGATCATGCCCTTCATGGATTCAGTATTGTGGCCCTTGTGTGTGTTTTCAAACACAATGGTATCGCCGGGCTCAACCACTAGAATGCGTGGCACGTAGACGTGCCGAATCTTACTGTCCTCCGGGTGCTCATTAAGCATTTGAACCGTATGCGTTGCTCCGCTTGCGCGTGCACCGACCGTCGTCACTGCGACTGCAGCCATTCCGGCAATAACGGTGCGGCGATCCAACGACTGCTTCATATTTTTCATCCTTTCCTAGAGTTGTTAAAATTTTTTCCGCCACCGACGAGAGCTCAGATCAATTAGGGCGGATTCGCTTAATTTGTTTTATGTAACTTTGTAGTTTTTAAATAAGTAGAGACTATCGAGGCAGCGAATTTGAGCAAACAATCAGCATTTGCTACAAGATTTCGATACAACGAATTAATTGTTTCCATTGATCCATCGACTTTGTTCGCGCGCCTTACCCGGTCATCGGTTCGTGTTTGTACGCCGCCAAAAGGGTGCCTTCTTCGCAATCAGTCAGCCGAACAGTTTTGCTTTGTGTGAAAGTCACCCGTTGGGTTTTCTTCTAACTCTAAAGCTTTGATACAACTTGTCTTTGACGGAGGCGCCCGACGTTAGCGCGGTGCATACTTCAAAGTCGATGGATCGGTGTCTCCAATGCAATGCGAGGTCTGTCTCATGGAGAAATTGAGCCTCCCCAAATGAGCGGTGTCCGTCATCAGGTATTTTGAGACATCTGTCGGCCTGACTTAAGGAGGGTCTGGCGCATCCTGGTTTCAATTAAGCAGCGGATTTGTCGTGCTGCATGCGTCGTTGTTTCATGGTCCTCCTTTTGATCTTTTCGCGTTCGAGCAGGATGGTCTGGCTACGCCCGGTATAGACGTCGGCCGGGGTGAGATTTTTCAGGCTCTCGTGATAGCGCCCATGGTTGTAGTATCCGACAAAGGCGTCGATCTGTGCTTCCAGGTCTCCTGGCAGAAAGTAGTTTTCCAAGAGGATCCGGTTCTTCAGGGTCTGATGCCAGCGCTCGATCTTGCCCTGGGTCTGCGGATGATAGGGGGCGCCGCGCGTGTGTGCCATGCCCATTCCGGCAAGATATTCTGCCAGATCTCCAGAGAAATAAGACGGCCCGTTGTCTGAGAGAAGTCTCGGGCGATGGACGACGTTGACTTCATCGAGCCCGGAAGCCTCCAGTGCCAGATCGCGTGTGTCTTGAACATCGCTCGCAGCCATGCCGGAACACAGTTTCCAGGCGATGATGTATTGGGAGAAGTCGTCCAGCACGGTGGACAGATAGAACCATCCCCAGCCGATCACCTTCAGATACGTAAAATCGGTCTGCCAGAGCTGGTTGGGTGCCGTGGTTTTCTCCCGGAACTCATCGGCGGCTTTCATGACGATGAAGGCCGGGCTGGTGATGAGGTCGCAGGCCTTCAGAAGCCTGTAAACACTGGCTTCCGAGACGAAGTAACGGCGTTCGTCAGTGAACTTGATCGCCAGTTCTCTGGGGGACAATTCAGGCTCGTCCAGCGCCATTTCGAGCACCTGCTCGCGCACGGCATTCGGGATGCGGTTCCACACGCGGCCCGAGCCGCTGCGCCGGTCCGCGAGTGCGGCCTCGCCGAAGCGGCGATAAAGGTCATACCAGCGGTAGAAGGTCGGCCGGGACACGCCGATCTGTTCCAGTGTCTTCTTCACCGGCTGGTGCGAGGCCTCGACCAACCAGATGATTTCGAGCTTCTCGGAGGCGGGATATCTCATTCGATATCCTCCCCATCCGCGATCACGCTTTTTTTGAGAATTCGATTTTCCAGCGTCAGGTCGGCCACGACTTCCTTCAGGTCTCCCATCTCGCGCTAGAGATCCGTCACTTCACCAGAGGTCGCCTGCCGCTCGGTGTCACCTGAAAGCCGTTTCTTGCCGGCCTCCAGGAACTCTTTCGACCAAGTGTAATAAAGGCCCTGCGCAATCCCCTCGCGGCGGCACAACTCGGCGATCGAATACTCCCCACGCAAGCCTTCCAGCACGATGCGGATCTTCTCCTCGGAAGAGAACTTGCGCCGCGTCTTCCTGCGAATGTCTTTCACATGCTTCTCGGCCGATCCTTCCGGCCCGGACTTCTGTCTCATCTTCGCTCCCTTGGCGGGCTACGATGTGCCAGAAATCCTCCTTAAGTAATTTGACCGATTTGTCTCATGGTCGCTGACGGGGAACAGACATACCCAACGGCCCAATGCCGTCTTTGAGCGTCGCCAACTGATGCTTCGAGCGCGAAATTTGTAGGCAGTTGCGCCCACAGTGTCGAACAAAGAGATTAAGTGTGTCGTAGTGGTTCGCCGCTCAATTCGGCCCAGATTTTCGCACATGTCGGGGTTTGCCGCGACTGTGCAGTGTAGTCTACAGCTTAGAAAAATTTGAATTAAGGAGAAGTGCATGCCGATATCTGTGCCGCCATTATCTGCATCGGCGGATTTGACAGACTTGCTTCGCGGGGGGTTGTCAGCAAACCCCGACGGGACCGCGCTTTTTGCATTGGATGGAGCTCTGACTTGGCGAGAGATTGATGCCGCCTGCGCCCGGCTTGCTCGGAGTTACCTGAACCTGGGACTGATGCCGGGGGACCGGGTGGCATCGATAATGCCGAACCGAGCGGCACTGGTGATCCACTATCTGGCATGCATGCGAGCGGGGTTGGTGGCGATGCCGCTCAATTATCGTTATTCAGCCGCGGATATTGACTATGCACTTGGTGTGGCAACACCTGCCGCTCTTTTGGTACATAGTGAGCGCGCCCATGACATTTCCACGGTCACTGGCGTATCGCAACTGCCATTGGGGGTGATAGTCCATGCAGGCAAACTAGACAATACATTTGCCATTGAGAACCTTATCGACGCTGAGTGTGAAGAAGCCCTGCCCGAAATTCAGGCGGAGGCTCCAGCATTCATTTTTTTCACCTCGGGAACCACTGGTAAACCGAAAGGAGTAACGCATAGCCATGCCAGTATGGGAAGTATGGTCGCCAGCAATTCGCAGGCGTTGGGTTTGTGTTCCCAGGACGTGGTGTTGCCTGCCTCGTGGATTTCCCATACCGCTGGTTTACGACTGACGTTTGCGGGACTTTGGGCCGGCGCAAAGACGAACATAGCAAGGAAATTTGAACCGAACGAGCTATTGAGGTTATTGCGGCGGACGCGACCGACGGTTGCGCAAATCCTGCCCGCGCCGTTGGCGGCGTTGCTGGAATCGCACGGCGCAGTACGAGATGACTTTGCCTCTTTGAAAACGATGATGGTGGGTGGAGACAAGCCGTCGCAAACGGTGGTCAAGAAATTCGACGCCCTGGCTGGCGTACCGATTGGATCATTCTATGGGATGACAGAAATGGGAACGTCGCATTCCAACACGCACGGAGGCGCTGAAAAGGCCGGTGCGGTGGGACTGAACAATCCGGGTTATGTTTCAGAGCTTCGCAATGAGGCCGGTGAGGAGGTCCCCGTGGGGGCGGATGGTCGACACTGGGTGAAAAGTCCAAGCATGATGACAGAGTATTGGAACAATCCAGAGGCGACTGCAGCTGCCTTTCGGGACGGTTGGCTCGACACAGGTGATCTGATGCAACGTGATGCGGACGGCTATTTTTGGTTCCGGGGGCGCCAGAAACAGATCATCGTGCATGATGGCTCAAATATCAGCCCGGCAGAGGTCGAAGATGCGTTAACACTGCATCCAGCCATAGAGGCAGCAGTGGTGGTTGGGGTGCGAGACGAGATGCATGGCGAGGACGTTTGGGCATTCGTGAGTTTAGTCGAAGGCGTCGCATCATTTTGCGTCAGTGAAGTAATAGACTTCGCGCGGGAGCGGGTCGGCTATAAAGCGCCAGATTTAGTTAAGGTATTGAATACGCTTCCATTAACAATAGGTGGCAAACTTGATAGGATGGCGCTAAAACGATTGGCAGAAGAAGAAAACGGTCCCGCGCATATGATTTAAACTGGCATTGCCAACTTGTTCGCGTGTGATTGAGAAGGGTGAGCGATGTATCTTGTCCGCTCCCGATCCCAAATTGTTCTTTCCTCCTTAACTAAAGGCGTTTCCTCTGCTCGCAGATATGAAATCACCCATCCAGATACCGCGACAAAGCAACCTCGGCGCCGCGAGACCAAATCAGCGAAAGCCACATTTGAAACTGCTCGCGGAAAGCGGCGTCATCGATCAAATCGCCGCATAGGTCGGACTGGGAAACCCAGGCTAATGCGTGCGTTCTTGCAGCCTTGCTCATAGCCTCAAGTTTGTCCCATTGCGGGTCATTCGGCTCAATAGTAGTGCTATCCTCACGTGTGAGCGCATACCTCGGGTGCACAGCATTCGCTCGTGTTTCAGATTTATCGACAAACCCAACGTTGACCTTCAAATCGCGCAACAACTGTTGACGTCGCTGTGATGCTTGGTTTCGGCATCTAGTTCGAAGCGGACGCTGCATTGGCACGCGACTACCCACCACCGCTTGAAAGAAAAATTAACACCCTGCAACTCAAAAATTTGCCAAGAATCTCCTTTGCGTATACTTGCCACTAGCGATCCGCGAAAACAACGAATACCAGCTAAAGGTATAAAGACATGACAGACATCCAATCTGAAACGAACCTTTTGGACCTAACAGCTGATATTGTAGCGTCATATGTTGGAAACAACACGCTCGCAACGGCGGACATACCGAATTTGATTCAGGCGGTGCACAAGGCCTTGCAAGACACAGTGCAAGCAACAAACGAACCAGAACCGGAACCTCTCAAGCCCGCCGTGCCAATTAAAAAGTCCGTCACACCTGACTTCCTCATCTGTCTTGAGGATGGCAAGCAATTCAAATCTCTGAAACGTCACCTTAGAACGCATTACAATTTGACGCCCGCGGAATACAAAGAAAAATGGGGACTAGAGCACGACTATCCTATGGTCGCTCCGAATTATGCGGAAGCGAGATCGGCATTGGCAAAGCAAATGGGGCTTGGTCAGCAGCGAAAGAAAAAGAAGAAGTAAGGCGGCATAGTGGTCCGACCAAAAAGTGACATCGCCCCTCTCCTTGGGCTGAAGCCAGGAGTGAGTTAGTGTTTGAGAGATTGCATTTTCATGTCGCGGTATCCAATCCGTTTTGCACTCCTCTTGCGAATTAGTCTGGTGTAAGCCGGTTCAGGGCAGAAGAAGGCCTGGACCTGCACGACGCTGATCGATGTATCGACGAAGCTTGCCAGACATTGATGCGAGTTATTATCGATCACGTTTAGTCCCCGGATGCGTCGTCCATTGCTCAGCTGATCTTGCAGGAAGTTCGCGCCCCGTCTCATGTTGATTCTATTCGGCACCGTCATAGGCTGACGCATCACAGCCATTCTTCGCTTTGGTTTGCGTTTGCGAACCTGAAGCTTTTCCTCGCAGTAGATGCGATTGGCCTTCTTGTGGTTGGCCCCGTTGCCCGGCAGGATATTGTGTTGCGATGCCCGAAAGGGGGACCTCTCACGCAGCAGCGGGATATGTAGGCGCGGATGCCCGAACCGCGTGTGTCGGCCGGCCAGATCCCGCAAGCGTTGTCTCAATGCCGTCTCCTGACGTCGCCTGGAGCGATGCCGCACGCTTGACCGTGCCGCATGTGCAAGGTGGCACGCACGCCTCTCACTCAGGCCAATCGCTTTCAAGCGTTCGACCACCTTGCGGTGGGCTTCAGAGCTCAGATCTTCTTTAGAACGTCCTCCAGAGCCATCTTGTCCAGTGAAAGGTCTGTAACCAGCTTCTTCAGCTTTGCACTCTCAGCTTCCAGGTCCCGCAGACGCCGCGCCTCACTGACTTCCATGCCGCCGAATTTGGTTTTCTATTTGTAGAAACTTGCGTCCAACATCCCGTGCCTGCGGCAAAGCCCCTTGGCCGAAATACACGCCTCGTGTTTCTTCAAGATGTCGATAATCTTTGCTTCTGTAAATCTATGCTTCATCAGTATCTCCTTCAAAAGAAGAAAGTCACCAAATCAAAACCGGATCAGTCTACGGGGAGAGGGTCGGTGAACTCTTAATTGATCATTGGGCCTAGGATTACTTTCCACTAAACTGGCAATGTTCTCCGGCGTCCGCGAAGATTTTTAGATGACTCTGTTCTTCCAGGGGGCGCTTCCCTTAGGGCCCAAAAGCAAAAGACTGCAATCAATACAAAGAGCATTCCGCTTAACCAGAAAATCGAGGGAAATCCCAAACCTGTTCTCAGCAATACGCTTCCAGCCGTGACACCGAGTGTCGAACCGACCAGTCGAGAGGTGATATTCAAACCGCTAAGTTCCCCCTGCTTCTCAACCGGTACAGAGACTGTCAAGAGCCTGTGGGGCGCAATGAAGTT
>JGI12316J15309_10013656_pt1 | contig 30541 bp, 18 predicted proteins | sample MarCyaLeptolynsp_FD_15309 | JGI IMG/M metagenome (IMG submission 15309) | reverse complement strand
TTGGCGCAGGGCGTTGGCGTTGGCGTTGGCGTCGGAGGCGGGGTAAGGACTCGTTGAGCTGAGCGGGGCTACGCGATGGGGGCTGGCCGTGCTCAAGCATACGGTCCGCTGATCGCTGGCGTAGGGCGCAGGGCGTTGTGCCGAGCATGGACTTTCTCCCGTGCGGTCCGAACTGCGCGCGGCCAGCCCCCATCGCTTCGCCCCTCGGTTGGCTTGGTGCGTGGGCTGCGCTGCCCGGGGGTGGGGATTGGGGTTACTGGAGGTGCCGGCCCTTGGGCCGGCAGATTGTTGTTAGTGGTCGCGGCTGCGAGGGGCATCTAGCAGCCGGTTGGGCATCTTGTGGCCTGTGGTGTGGCTCGGGCTGGTCTGGCCCGGCTTGGTCTGGCCTGGCTTGGTCTGGCCTGGCTCGGCCTGGTCTGGCTCGGGCTGGTCTGGCTCGGGCTGGTCTGGCTCGGGCTGGTCTGGCTCGGCCTGGTCTGGCTCGGCCTGGTCTGGCCTTGCTCGGCCTGGTCTGGCCCGGCTCGGCCTGGTCTGGCCCGGCTCGGGTTCTGACTCCGGCTCGGGTTCGGTCTCCGGCTCGGGTTCGGGCTCGGGCCCGGACTCCGGCTCGGGTTCTGACTCCGGCTCGGGTTCGGACTCCGGCTCGGGTTCGGACTCCGGCTCGGGTTCGGTCTCCGGCTCGGGTTCGGACTCCGGCTCGGGTTCGGACTCCGGCTCGGGTTCGGGCTCGGCCTCGGGTTCGGGCTCGGCCTCGGGGGCGGCCGCGAGCCCGGGGGGGCTGAAAATAGAATGGCCCCGCTGCCGGGTTGCCGGGTGGCAGCGGGGCCGGGTCTCGAGGGGGACACTCGAGACGACATGCAGCGCCGTGGTGGAGTCAAATCGCGCCCCCGACCGGGGAGGGCGATCCGTTGGCGGCGCGACGTTGGCGGTGAAACCGCCTAGGACGCCATCAGGCGAAGCATGTAGTCGATCAGATCGGACTGCGAGTGCACGCCGAGCTTGCGATAGCAGCTCTTGAGGTGGTTTCGCACCGTGTGCACGCTGATGTCGAGCTCGCGGGCGATGGCCGGGGCGCGCAGGCCGGCGACCAGGCGCTTGGCGACGTCCCACTCGCGCATCGACAGGCTCTGAACGTCGGCGTCGTTCGAGTCGGCCGGTGCATCGGGCAGGCCCGAGACCGCCGCATCCCGGCGGGCGACCCGGCGGGCGGTGCGGTCGAGCTCGCGCTGCCAACCGGCCGTCGGGGCCTGGGTGGCCTGCTCGACATCACCTGCATCGAGAAGGAACAGGAACGTTCCGGTCACGTTGCCCGAGCGGTCGCGCAGGGTCTGAGGAACGGCGAGCACCGGGACCGGAGCACCGTCGCAACGGATGGCGGTGGTTTGGAAGGGACGCGGCAGGGGCTGGCCGTCGAGGCTCGCTCGCAGGCGCTCGACGACTTTCTCGTCGAACATGGTCGAGATCGACTGGCCAATCATGTCGCGGCGGCCGAGGCCCAGGCGACCGAACAGCCACTGATTCGCGTAAACCACGATGCAGTTGCTGTCGATAGCCATGGCGCCGCAGGCCATGGTTTGGACGACCGCCGGAATGCTCGAGCGGAAATCCATGAATGTATTTTCAAGACTCATCACGGGGGCTGCGTTGGTCATTTGGCGATTCCCCTTAGAGCAAAGGCAGGGCCAAAAAACGGGCCCCGGAAACGGGCAGCCGCATCACGGTCCTGCAGCGCCCTGATCGAGCCTTAAGTCTTTGAAAATTAAATTGTCAGGGGTCTCGAAGTCGTCCCTTGGTGCCTCCCGGTAGCCCGAATTGGGGGATGCGGTGAGGGCTGTTCCGGGTGTCTTGGCTGTACCGGTGGAACAGGAAAAAGGTTGTTCCACCCCTTCGGATTTCGCCGGGGGCCGTCGGTTTTCGAAGGGTCAATCGGCCCCATCGCGCCGCGTCGGCACGGGGCCGGTCGCAGCCCGGCGGCTCGTGGCACCGCCCTTGGTGACTCACCGGTTGGGACGGCGGCGCGCGGGCGCGCATTCAATGGAATGGGGCGTGGGCTCCCGGAGCCGCCCGCAGGCACGGCCGTCTACAGCGGCCGCTCGGCCGGAAAGATCGGGGCCATGCGGTCGATCACGCCTTGATGAAGGGCACCGTTGGACGCCACCAGGCCGCGCTTGTGGTGGGTGTCCTCAACGTCGTAGCGAAGCGACGCCCCGTGGACGTCGGTCATTTTACCGCCGGCGTGGTGGAGGATGGCTTCCGGGGCACAGGTGTCCCAGCCTTTGCACTTCGAGGACGGGTTCACGTACAGGTCGCGCTCGTCGAGGGCAATGAGGCCGAGCTTGAGGCCCACCGAGCCGATGTTGAACTCGTTTTTGATGCCCAGGGCCGTTTTGACCTCGTCGATCACGCCCTCTCGGTGCGACTTCGACGCAACCAGGCGGATCTTATCGATATCGTCGGTGCTCGAGGTTTGCAGCTTGCGCGGCGCCTCGCCCGGCGCAAAGAACCAGGTGCCGTAGTCGGGGGCGGCCGCAAACAGCCGATTGCCCACGGGCTGGTAGACGACACCGACGGTGGGGCGGTGGTTGATGTTGAGCCCGATCATGACCGAGAAGCCCTCGCGGCCCGCGACGAAGTCCTTGGTGCCGTCGAGCGGGTCGACGAACCAGGTGCGCTCGGCTTCGAGCCGGCGCAGGTCATCTGCTTCTTCTTCCGAGACCACGATGTCGCTGGCAAACGCCTGGGACAGCCCCGCGACGACCAGCTTGGACGACGCCCGATCCGCAGCGGTGACGGGCTCTTCGCCCGGCTTCATGTCGACCTCGATGGCGCCGTCGCGAAAACCGAGGATGAGCTTGCCCGCCTCGCGGGCCAGCCTGGCGCCGACCTCCAGTTCGCGCTCGAACGTGCCGGAAAAGTTCAAATCGAGGTCCTGCATGGCCGCGAGACCCTACCACGCACGGCGCGCCTACTTCGAAACGTGGTCGAAGATGCCGTCCCAGCGCGCGGGCGGCGAGCTCCCCAGCCGGGCCACCCGGTCCTTGAGCACGTGGGCGGGGCCATCGGCCGGGCGGCGCTCGAGAAACGCGCTGAGGCCCGCCGTGGCCTCAGCCCAGCGGCCCTGGCGGTAGGCGGTCAGGGCGGCCTCGAACTCGGCCACCTCCGCGCTGGAAAGTGAGCGCTGCTCGGGCGTGCCCAGGAGCTCGTAGATGCGCTCCGGGGCGTCGCGGCCCGGAACGCGCACCAGGTCCAGCTCGCGAAACACCATGGCGTTGCCGACCAGCTCGCGGGTCCGGTGTCCGACGATGATGGAGCAGCGGTAGGCCTTCGACAGCCCCTCCAGGCGGGACCCCAGATTTACCGAATCGCCCATGACCGTGTAGTCGAACCGCGCTTCGGAGCCCATGTTGCCCACCGACATGGGGCCGCTGTTGATGCCCACGCCGACGGCGATTTCCGGCAGGTCCCGGGCGCGGAAGTCCTCGTTGAGGCGGGTCAGGCCGCGCTGCATGGCGAGCGCCGTGCGGCACGCGCGCACGGCGTGGTCGGCCTGGTCGATGGGCGCCCCGTAGACGGCCATGATGGCGTCGCCAATGTATTTGTCGAGCATGCCGCCGTCCTCCATGACCAGATGGGTCATGGGAGTCAGGTAGTCGTTGAGCAAGCGCGACAGGACTTCGGGCGCGAGGCCCTCGGAGAAGCGAGAGAAGCCGCGAATATCGGAGAACAGGACCGTGAGCTCGCGGCGCTGGCCGCCGAGCTGGGCGCGCTCGGGGGCGGCCACGATCTGGTCGACCAGCTTGCGCTCGACGTACTGCGAAAACACCGAGCGCAGCTGGGCCTTTTCGCGGCCCTCGGTGGCGAGCCCGGCCGTCATCGACACCAGGGCGACGAACACCGCGGACCCCACGGGCGCGGCAATGTCGACGATGATGCCGCCGACGAAGGCCAGGTAGGCGCCGGCCGCGTAGAGCAGCACCAGGGTGGCGGCCCCGACGCCGACGACCCAGGCCCGCTGGCCGCGCACGCGGCGCAGCTGCATACCGGCGATGAGCAGCCCGAGTACGGCGATGGCGACGATGGTGAAACCGCGACCAACCCGGCGCAGAAACCCGTCGTGAAGCGCGCTGTGAGCCGCCGTCGCATGGATTTCGATGCCCGGCATGAGCTGGTCGAACGGGGTGGGGTAGCGGTCTTTGATGGTGTCCGTGCGGCCGACGAACACCAGTCGGTCGGCGAGGCTCTCCGGGGGCGTTCGGCCGCTGAGCAGGTCGGCGGCGGACACGGTTGGCACTGTGCCGTGTGCACCGAGAAAGCCCAGATAGGCGCGCCCACGACTGTCGACGGGCAGGCGGGCATCGCCGAACCCGACGTGGCGGTCCCCCGTTACGTAGGTCAGGTCCGCGGCGCCAGAGAGGTTTCGCGACATGGCCAGGGCAAAGGGGGCGTAGTAGCGGCTCGCGTGCTCGATGACGAGAAACGCCCGGCGAACGGCGCCGTCGGGGTCGATGGCGGCGTTGAGGAACCCGGCGCGCTTTTGCCCGGCGGTGATCGACGGCAAGGTGGTTGTGACGTAGGGCTCGGCCCGGGGCGGCCGGGACGACGCGGGCTGTTCGACCACCACGGCTTCGTCGAAGCGGCCACCGGCCAACCCGGGAGGTTCGGGAGACCCGGCGGGCGCGAAGTCGCTGGTGCCGTTCTCCAGGTAGAACAAAACGCCCAGCACGACTCGACCGGAGCGCGCGACCGCCTCGGCCAGCCGCTCGTCGCCGGTCAGCTCTTCCAGAACCGCGCCGAGCGCGCGGCGGGCGGTCGCCGCGGCCGGCGGCATGGGGGCTCCCGCATGAGCCCGGTCCAGCCCGCTGGCGGCGTCTCGCACGAGTGCGACCGTGTCAGTGCGGAGGTTGATCTCGGGGGCCGAAAAGAAGGCGTCGAGACCGATGGCCGTCGGTCGTCCCGAGGACAACACATCGACGAGCCGCGCCCACTCGCGGCGCTGGGTGATGAGCTCGGGAAACTCGCGGCGCGTCCGGTCGTCGAGGGCGACGATGACGATATCGTCGCTCGCCGGTTGCCGCGCGCCGCGCAGACGAAAGCGCGCGTCGATGAGCTCGAGCTCGGTCCGCTCGAGCCAGCCGAGGTGCCAGACCTCGGCCGCGACGCCGATCACGGCGATGAGCGCGAGCGCCGTGGCCATCAGCGCCGCGAGCAGAGGCGCGTTGACCCGCCGCCAGCGCGACTGTCGCCGTTTCGGCCGACCCCCCACAATGGTGACCTTAGCGCGTTTGCCGTGGATCGTGACGGTCGGGCCTGTGGCAGCAGGGGCGAAATCGACTAGGTTACCGGCGCATGTACGCCCCGGCCCCGCGATTGCTCGGTTCGTGCGCGGCGCTGCTGGGCCTGCTGGCTTGCGGAGGCGCGCCGAAGGACGCGCGCCCCGAGATCGCGTCGGTCGCCTTCGACGGCAACGAGACGCTCGAGGATGACGAGCTCGAGGAGGGCCTCGCGACCCGCGGGCCCCAGGGGCTCTTCGGCCGCAAAAAGACCGCGTTCGACCGGCGCGTGCTCGACGACGACAAGGCGCGCATCGAGCGGCAGTACCGCGAGCGCGGCTACTTTGGCGCCTCGGTGACCGACGTGGCGATCGACGAATCGCAGGCGGGCGAGGTCGCCGTCGAGTTTCAAATCGACGAAGGCCAGCCGGTGCAGGTGGCCGACGTTCGCTTCGACGGAGCCCCGGAGCCCGCCGACGTCAACGCCGCGGCGCTCGCGCGGGTCGCCGGCATCGCGGCCGGCGGGCCGTTTCATCACCCGACCTACCTGGAGGCCAAGGAGCGGCTGCTCGCGCATCTCGTGGGCCGGGGGTTCGCGCACGCCGAGGTGCGCGGCGAGGTCCGTGTGCAGCCGAGCGAGCTGCGGGCTCAGGTGGTCTTCGATATCGACGCGGGCCCTCGGGTTACCTTTGGTCCGCTGGTCGTTTCGGGTCTCAAAGAAACCCCGCTTTCGGCCATCGACAACCGACTCGCGTGGGAGGAGGGCGACCCGTATCGCCCCGAGCTGCTCGCGATCACCCGAGCCAGGCTGCGCACCCTGGGCGTGTTTTCAACCGTGCGCGTGGACGTCAAGCGCGAAGGTCGTCCGGCTCGGGCCCCCGTGGAGATCACCGTGGTCGAGTCGCCGCGCAACACCGTGCGCCTGGGTGGCGGCTTCGCCATCGACCGGATTCGCCGAGGGATTCGCGGGCTGGCCGGCTACACGCGCCTCGGCGCCGCCGGGCCGCTTACCAAGCTTCGGACCGAGGTGCGTCCCGGCTACGTCGATCTCGTTGGCGGAGACGGCGCCGAAGACGGCGGTGGCCCGGTGATCGAGGCCCGCGTCAGCCTGGAGAAAGACGACTTTTGGTGGCCGCTTCTGAACGGGTTGGCCAGCCTCGACTACTCCATTCGCCAGATTGAGGCGTACCGGTCCCAGGGAACGACCGCGCGAGCGCGCCTGAGCCGGACGTTCGCCGACGGGTTTCTCTACGTCGGCTTCGCCTACCAGTTTCAGCTCCTCGACTTTCTGAGCATCAACGATGCGATTGACGCAGAGACTCGGGAGGAACTAGGCCTCGGCTCCGCGTACCGCCTTGGCTTGATCGAACAGACGATCGCCCTTGACGGTCGCGACGATTCGGTGCGACCGCGGCTCGGCTACTACGCGGCTATCCGACTGCAGCAGGCGGCCGCGCCGCTGGCCAGCGAGTTCTCGTTCGCGACGGCCACGCCCGAGGTCCGGGGCTTCGTGCCGCTTGGTGACCGGTTCGTCGTCGCTGCGCTACTGCGCTGGTCGCAACTGCTGGGCGGCGACGATCTGCCCATCACGCGTCGGTTCTTTGGCGGCGGCGCGACGAGCCATCGCGGTTTCGCCCAACGACGGCTCTCGCCGGTGCCGAGCCTTATCACGGCCGAGTCGGTTCCTATCGGGGGCGAGGCTATGTTCGAGGGCAGCCTGGAAGTCCGGTTCGACGTTGCCCAGGTGGTTGGGCAAACGCTCGGTCTTGTGGCGTTCGCCGACGCGGGGGATGTCACGCTGAACGCGTCGGAACTCGACCCCTTCAACTCCCACGTCGCCGTGGGCGGAGGCCTTCGGCTTTACACGCCGATCGGCCCACTGCGCGTAGATGTTGGCTATCGCCTGAATCGGTTCGGCCCCGGCGAGCCGGACTCCGGCGAGCGCCTTTCCTATCACCTCACTCTGGGCGAGGCGTTCTAGTGGGCGCCGGGGGGCGATTGCGCCGCTATACAAGGCGAGCGTCTCGAATTTTGCTGGGACTGGTCGCCTTCCTGCTGGTTCTTCTGATCGCGGTCGGCCTGGCGCTCGAGACGGGCTGGGCGCGACGCTTCGGCCGCGACCAGGTGCAAGAGCAGCTCGACGCGATCTTCGTTGGCGACGTGGTACTCGGAGAGATCGCCAGCAACCCTCTGCGCCGGTTGGACCTTCGCGACGTGCGCATCGACGACGCTTCCGGCCGGCCGGCCATCGCCTTCGACGCGCTGGTCGTCGAGTACAGCCTGGCGGGAGCTCTCGACAACACGGTGCGGGTGGAGCGGGTTGCCCTCGACGGGCTCGAGGTGTGGACGCGGGTTGACGACGATGGCCAGTGGAATCTGGCGACGCTCACGCACCCCGGGGATCCCGAGGACGACGAACCCGAGCCCCCGGCCTCGGAGCCGTCGGCGTGGGTGGTCGTGGTCGAACAGCTCAACGTAGTCGGGCAAATTCACGCTCCCGACGAGTCGGTGCACGCCCTGGCAATCGCCGTGAGCGACGTATCGGCGGGGGCCAGTGAGGTGTCGCTGGAGGCGCTCCGGGTCAGCCTCGGCGATTCGAAGATCGAGCTTTCGCCAACGCGGTTTTCGCCTCCGACGGGGGCTCTCGACACCGCTGTCGACGTCGCGATCGTGCGCGCGGTGGTCGAGAGCTTCATCGGTGCTCTGCCGGGACCGGCACGCACGGAGCTGTCGCTGGCTGCGAAACGAAACGACGACGCAGCCCCCTTCCTCATCGATCTCGACGTCGAAACAGGCGATGGCCAGCGGGTGACCGCGGACCTCGCCGTCTCGCCCGAGGTGCCGAAGGCCGCCGGCACGGTGGCGCTGCGCGGCGTTGATGTGCAGGCGCTTGCCGGCATCGACGTGCCGAGTCGTCTCGATACGGATATCGAGCTCGATGTGGCCGGCGCCGACCCGGCCGACGTCGCCGGAACCGTATCGATCAGCGCGGGGGGCCGGTTGCTCGGCGAAACGATCCGACGCGCGGACGTGAAGGTGCAGGCCGATCGAGGCCGCTTCGAGGTGGACGTCGATGCTCGCTATGCCGGAGTCGCAGCCGACGTCGACGCGGCGGTGCGGCTCGAGGGAGACGACGTTTCCATCGAAGACGCCAAGGTCGAGCTCACCATCGCCGAGCTGGCGCGAGCGGTGGGGGGGCGTGCGCCGGTTGCGGGGCGGCTAGCGCTGTCGGCCGAAGCGCGGGGCCGTCCCGACGACATCGCGGGACGCATACGACTGGAGGGCAGCGGCATTGCGGCGGCCGGAATGGACATCGGCGACGTGCTCGTGTCGGGGCGCGTCGGGCGCCAGGGCGAGCGGGCCAACGTTTCCAAACTCGTCGTGAAGGCTGCGGGCGCTTCGTTGCGCGCCGACGCAAAGCTCGACGGCGAGGCGGTCTCGGCCGACATCGGCCGGCTGGACATCTCGGTCGCCGAGGTCGCCCGACTCATCGGGTTTCAGGGCCGCGCCGGCGGCCGGGTGACGCTCGAGGGCAAGGCGTCCATGGCTCCGGGCAATCGCGTGCGCGGAGATTTGCGGCTGGACGCTCGCGGGGTGCGCTGGGGCAAGCTTGTGTCCTCGGCAAACTCGACGTTCTCGGCGCGCCTGCGCCGCGACCAGCTCGTGGCGGAACTGTCGGCGACCGACGCGGGGCAGCCCCTCGGCAAGCTGTCGCTCAAGCTGGACGCGCGAACGCCGCGCGACGTGGCCGACGGTGCGGCCTGGGCGCGGCAGGGGCAGCGGCTCCTGCGCAGCCTCGAGCTCGACTGGACCGGGGCGCGCATCGACAAGCCGACGCTGGCTCGTTACGGCGTGGACATAGACGCGTCGGCAGCCGTCGCTGTCGAGCTCGACATCGCCGACCGCGGCGACGAGGTGCGTCTGGCCGTCGACATCGACGAGGCTTCGAGCGAGTTCCTCGCCGCCCCGAGCGACGTCGCGGTGAAGGCGATCCTGGCCGATGGTGCACTCCACATAAAGGGCGCGGTGCAGACCAGCGGGATTGGCACCGTGGGCTTGCGGGCTCGAGCGCGTGCGCCCGCTCAGTGGGCCGACGGCAACGCATGGGCCGGGGCGGGGCCCGCCTGGCTGCAAGAGGCGGGACTCGAGGCGGCCGTCGATCTGGCAGGACTGCAGTCTTTCGGGGTGCCCGGCGACGTGGTCGGAAAGACGACCATCGACGTCGGCATCGGTTCCGGCGCGCGCAACGTCACCGGCCGCGTGCAGCTCGAAGCGACCAGCGGGCAGTACGGCGGACCGTTCGCCGTCGGTCTCGACCTCGGTCTCGAGCCGGATCGCGCGCTCGCAAAGGTCGACCTGGGGTTGGACGGCGACCGTTTGGCCACGGCGGAGCTCGAGGCCGGCGCGGGCACGACGCCGCTTTTGGCCGGTCGAACGGGGGCGTTTTCGCGGGCGCCGGTCAAGGGCAAGGTCACGGCGGCGGGGCTAAAGGTACCGACGCTGCTGGCGCTGGCCGGTAGCGACGACGTCGGCGCCACCGGCGCGCTCGACCTCGACATTGTGCTTTCTGGAACCGCCAGTGCTCCCGTGGTCGAGCTCGATTTGGGCAGCCGCGGCGTTCGCGTCAACGAGGTCGCAGTGCCGCGGCTCGCGGCGGCGGTGCGGGCAACCCCCGAGCAAGTCGAGTCGCGCATCTCGGCAACCGGCCTGGCCATCGAGGCCAACGCTCGCATCGGCGAAGACTCCGTACCTCTCGAGGCGTCCTTGCGGGCCCAGGCCTTTGAGCTGGGCTGGTTGGCGCCCCTGGCGGCCGGCATCGAAGGCACCCTGTCGGGGCGCGTCGATGTCTCGGGGGACGCGACCGCGCCGATGGCAAAGGGGGAGTTGCGCCTGACGAAGCTCGGTCTCGACCCCATCGGTCCGGTGGATGCGCTGCGCGACGGAGACGTGGTTCTTCAGGTTGACCAGACTCGTGGGCCCCGTGGCCAAACCCGCGCCACGAAGGGCGCTCAAGGCGGCCTCGAAACTCGCGTGAAGCTGGCCGTCGATGCGAAAGCGGGGGCCGGTGATCTCGGCCTGCGGGCCAACGCGGTTGTCGACGACGCCGGGTTGCGGACGGCGCGCGCCTCCCTGTCCACGGAAGACCTCGAGCTGCGTAGCGCCGTTGCGGCCAGACTCACCACAGAGGTAGAACTCGCGGTTGACCGCTCGGGTGCCGGCGCGGGCCGTGACGCGAGCGCGGGCGGCGGCGTGCTGCGCGGACGGGTCGACATTGGCGATACGCTTGTGGTCGTGGACAGCAGCGCCGGCGAGTCGGACAGCCTCTACGAGACCGGCGCCCTCGAAGACGTGGTCATCGTTGGTCCCGACGGCAAGGTGCTGGGCGCCGACGGTGAACCCGTGGACCTGGAGGAGCGGCGGCGGGCCCGCAAACAGCCCGCCGGGCCGCCGCAGGTGGTTCTCGACATCAAGGCTCCGCGGACCATTCAGGTGTTCGCGCCCGAAGGGCAACTCGTGGTCGCCGCCGACCTCACGGCTCGGGCGGTGCCCGGATTCGCGCTGGAGGGCACGGTGCTCAGCGATGACGGGCGCGTCGAGCTGTTCGGTCGCCGGTACCGGCTCGACCGGTTTCGCGTGGGCTTCGCGGGCAACCCGGCCGAGCCGGCCCTGGACATTCGACTCAGCTACGACTTTTCGAACTTCACCATGTCCATCGAGCTGTCGGGGACTCCCGACGAGCCGGAGTTAACGCTCAGCGCCGACCCCTCGATCTACGACGAGCCCGAACTTCTGGCGTTCGTGCTCGGCGCCGAACCGGGGGCGTCGGCGGACGACACCTCCACGCTGCAAGAGCAGGCGTCGGCGGCGGCCGCGGGCCTGCTAGCCGCCCAGGTCCAGTCGGCGGTCAAAGACCGACTGCCCGTGGACGTTCTGCGTCTCGAGCTTTCCGAGGACTCCGCGACCGCCGCGAAAGTGACGGTGGGCAAGTGGCTCACCCGCAAGTTGTTCCTGGCTTTCCGCCACAATTTCGAGGCGGAGGACGAAGAGAACCGACAGGAAGTGCGCGTCGAATACCGGCTGTTGCGCAACCTGCTGCTCGAGGGCTATTTCGGCGATCAGAATGCGGCCGGCATCGACCTTCTGTGGATCCGCCGCTTCTGACGCGACGGGTGATGTGCCTTTTGTTCTCGCAACCAGGGTTCGCCGGCCGACGCGCCTGGTGGTGACTGCGACCCTACGGCCGGCGGCGGGGGCCCCCTCCGCCGGGGCGTAACTCCTTGAGTCGGCGCGCTGACGCCGTGGCCCAACGGTTGCAGCTTTGGCCTGCATGACCAGCCCGCAACGGCCCGCTCTGCCGTCTCCAAAGCCGCCTGAACTCGGCCCGGTCGCGTACCCGCGCGCGGGAGGCGGCGTGCGTCTCGAGTCTGTGGCTCGAGTCCGTCGCGCGCGCCTGTTCGCCGATCGCGTCAGAGACGAGGGCGGCGCGGCGGTGCGGGCGGTGCTGAGCACCGCCGTCGCAGGAGCGGACCGCCTGTTTCGCTGGCTGCGCCGGGGCTCGGAACGGCTGCTTTGGCGTCTGGGCTACGCGCGCGTCGACATCGAAGAGTCTCGGGCGGAGCCGGCGGCCTTGCCGCCGCCGGTGCGGGTCGTCAACTCGACGTCGGGAACTACGCGGGGCCGCGCGACCAGCAAGCCCGCGGCCGCCGGTCGGACGCTTGGCCCGCTGCCGGGCAAGTCGTCGCTTTCGTCTCCGCGGGTCGCTCGAGGGTCTGCACCTCCGCCGATGGCAAGCCCCGGCTGGGTGCCGCGGGTCGCTGCCGGCAGCAAAGCGTCGAGTTCGTCGCCGGTCCCGCCGCCGCTTCAGCCGGCCCCCGACCCCCGTCTCGCCACCATCGACGATGGTGACGCCGAGACCCAGATTTTCGATATGTCGGAGCTCGAGGATGCCAAGACGACCGTGGCCATGCGCGCGCGCTTTCCGACCGACGACGAGGAGACCCGGGTTACGCCGGCCAACGTGCTTTCGTTGACGCGCTACAAGGCCCGCCACGGCCGCTAGCCGCCCGCTGGCAAGGGCTGCGGGCCCCGTGCGCTCGTCGAGCGGCGCGATTACTGGACGCCGAAGGCGCGGAGCAAGGTGCGAAGCGGGGCGCCCGTGGCGCCGTAGCCGGCGCCCGGCGCGTCGCCGGCCCAGTTCCACGTCGAGGCAAAGATATCGAGGTGGCAAAGCGGCGCGTCGGTGAAGTGCTTCAGAAAGTGGGCGGCGTTGCGCGACCCGGCGCCGCGCGCGGCGTGGCCGGGCAGGCGTGCGGTGTTGCGCAGGTCGGCTTCTTTGTCGCGGTTGGCCTCGAGGTGCCAGACCCGTTCCGGGAAGAAGTGCAGGTCTTCGCCCGTAGCCGCCGACGCGTTTTCCATGCGGGCCTGCAGGTCGGCATCGGCGAAGTGCACCGGCGTCGCGTAGGGCCCGTACGAGTTGAGCGCCGCGGTGGTGAGCGTGGCGAAGGTGATGATCTGGTCGGGCTCGAAACGCTCGCTTGCGTAGGCGAGGCCGTCGGCCATGACGAGCCGGCCCTCGGCGTCGGTGTGATCGATGCGGACCTTGTGGCCGCGATAGCTTTCAACGAGGGCGCCCGGGCGCATGGACCGGCCATCGACGGCGTTTTCGCACGTGGGAATCACCAGCACCAGGGGCCGGTCGAACCCGCTTTCGACCAGGCCGCGAAACAGGTGAAACGCCAGGCTGGCCCCGCCCATGTCGTTCTTCATCATCGACACGAACGACTCGTAGGGTTTGACGTTGATGCCGCCTGAGTCGAAGGTGATGCCCTTGCCCAGCAGCATGAGCGGTTTGCCCGCCGCGTTCTCCGGTCGATAGTGAGCCAGCACCAGTCGCGGCGGCGAGTCGTCGCTGCCGCGGCCCACCGCGAGCAGCAGGCGCATGCCGAGCTTGCCGAGTCGTTCGTCGTCGAAGACCTCGACCTCGACGTTGCCGCGTTGCTGCGCCCATGCGGTCACGTCGCGGCCGATGGCGATACTCGTGCGGGTGGCCGGGTCTTCGTCGATCCAGGCCCGGTACCCGTCTTCGAGCGCGCCGACCCGGGCTACGCGATCTGCCACCGCGGGGCGCTCGCGAACGTCGATAGCGCCGCCGGACCGGTTGTGCAGGTCCAGGGCAAAGGTCGTGAGCTCATCGTCGGTGATGGCGGGGGCGGCGGCGAGGGCGTAGCGCGCAAAGTCGGCGAGCGCGGCCAGTCGGCGCACGGCCTGGTCGAGCAGCCAGCGCTTCTCCGCCAACGACACCGGGGGCAGCGCCGCGTGCAGCTCGGCCCGGTCGTCGACGACGATGGTTGTGGCGGTCGCGCCGGCGGGCAGCCGCATGAGCGCGCCCCCTGCGGGCACGGCCGAAGCCTCGGCGTAGAGGCGAACCAGGGCGGTGGACTTGGTCTCGCTTGGCATCTCGCGCACTCTACCGGTTCCCGGGACCCTCGGGCCCCGGAGCCGGGTTCGAAATCACGGGGGGCCGTCGAGCTCGAGGACGGGAGTTCGGCGGGCGTACACTTTTTCGAGCTCGGCGACGATGGCGATGGCGATGGATGCCGCGCCTTCGCCGCCCAGGTTCAGGCCGGCCGGCGCGCGCACGCAGTCGGCGACGCCGTCGGGCAGGTCGCCGATGGCTTCGATGAGCGACCGGGTCCGTGAGGACGGGCCCAAAACCGCGAGGTAGCGCGGCGGCCCGGCCCGCAGGGCGGTGGCGAGGCACCGTCTGTCGAGGGCCACGCTGTGGGTCATGATCACCACCGCGCCGCCGCGATTGCCCCGGACCCAGGCGTCGATCCCGGGTTCGTCGAGGCCGATGCGGGTGTCCGGCGCGCCGAGGTCGTCGGCGTCCTGGCCGGTGGCCAGGGTGACTTCCCAGCCTGCTTCGCGGGCGATGCGAAGCAGGGGGCCGGCGTCGTAGTGGCGCGCCGCGACCAGCAGCCGGCGCGGCGGCGGGACGTATTCGACCAGGGCGGTGATGGGGCCGGCCGGGCCGTCGGCGGTGACGCGCCGATGGCTCTGGTCGCCCAGGCTGGCGACGGCCCGATCCTGGAACGCGGCGGCCCAGGCGGGCGCGGAGGCGCCGTCGCTGTCGCCGAGCCACGCCCACGACGAACCGACCGGGGTGGCAACGTCGGCGCTCGACAGCACGGTCGCAATGCACGCGTCACCGTCGCGCCCGGCCACTCGCTCGAGCATGCCGAGCAAGGCCGGGTCGATCCGCTGCAGCAGCACGTCGATGGTGCCGCCGCAGCCGAGGTAGCTGGCGTCGGTTTCGTCGCCGTCGGCCGCGGTGTCGTAGGTTTCGATCGCGGCCCCCGCGCGGGTGAGCCACTCGATGCGCCGCACCAGGGCGCGCTCCACGCACCCGCCGCTCACCGCCCCGGCAAGCCGACCGAGTTCGCCGACCAGCAGTCGGGCACCGACCTTACGGTAGCACGGGCCCTCGGTGCGCACGACGGTCGCCAGGTAGAGCGCGCCGCTGTCGGCCCGGGCCAGGCGCGCGATTTCGGGAATATCCAGGGCCACGGCGGCATCACAGCAGATTGCCGCGGTGTGCGCCAGCCGGTTATGGCGGGTCGTCGCCGGCGTCTACTCGACGATGCCGAAACCGGGCGCTCCGGTATAGAGCACTCGCTCGGGCTCGGCGATGTCCTGGCCGCGGAACCAGGCCAGGTCTTTGTCGATCTGGGCCCGGCTTTCCGCCGAGTCGTCGAGGCGAAGTCGCGCCACCCGGCAGGCGATCTCGTACTGGGGCGTGGCCGAGGCGGCAAACATGTCCTCGGCCTGCTTCAGTCGCTCGAGGCCGAGCTCGCGCTGGCCGCGCAGGTTGGCGGCGCCGGCGCGCAGGACGCGACCCATGGCATTTACGTAGGGGGCCTTTTCGCGCTCGAGCCGGGCGCCGGCGGAGTCGGCGAGCTTGACGAGGCCCCGGTAGGCGGGGGACTCCGGGCCCTCCTTTTCCGCGCGCGCCAGGGCAAGTCGGCCGCGCAAATGCCACGCCAGGCTGCGCAGGACCTGCACGCGCATCATCAGTGCGCCCTCGAGTTTGTGCCAGTGGTCGGCGATGCGGGCTTCGGCCCGGTCGAAGTCGCCCAGGTGCAGGTCGGCGGTCAGCCGCGCGTGCAGGGCGTTGTAGTGCTGCAGCTGAAACCCGCGCGGCGACCACTTGTTGAGCGCCTCGTCGACCACGCGATAGGCCTGCTCAGCGTTGCCCCGGCGGATGCAAGCGTGGGCCTCGGGACCGACCAGAATGTTGACCTCGGTGAACACGTCTCCGCGCTCGCGCGCGTCGCGCAAGGTTCGTTCGATGTGGCCGTCGACCTCCGAGAAGTCGCCGGCAAACGGCAGCGAAAAGCACGCGAACTGGTTCGCCAGGGAGATTTCGAAGGTCGTGCCGACGCAGTGGTTGCGGTACAGCTCGAGGGCCTTGATGGCGTTGTCGGCGCCGTCGCGCCAGCGGCCTTCCTGAAAGCCCGCCCAGGCTTCGCCCAGGTGGTGGTGGCCCCGGGTGATCGGCCGGGGGTCGTCTTCGGCCAGCTTGGCGAGCAGGTCGAGCACCGCGCGGGTGCGCTCGTGGTTGCTCGGCCCCGGCAGGGTCGTGGTGGCCGCTTCACCGAGCAGCGCTCGGGCGAGTCGCCGGGGTTCCCCCAGCTCGAGGGCCATGTGCAGCACCTGCGACGCGAGGGTGGCGCCGAGCAGGGGCTCGGCAAAGGCGATGCCCTCGGCCAGGGTTGCGACGGCGTCGAAGCGCACCAGCTCGGCGCGCGGAATCTCGGCTTCTTCGCGCAGGTTGGTGCCCAGGCCCCGCATGCGCAGCTTCATGCGCATGCGCACGTAGCGGGCGATGGTGCCGAACTTGCTGCCGGGCGGCTTGACGCCCACGGCGCGCATAATGGCTTCGGCGCGACGCCGGCCTTCCTCGGCGGCGCCGGACTTCATGAGCGAGTCGGCCGCCAGGATTTCGAGCTGGTGGGCGGTCAAACCCGAGCTTTGCTCGGCCGCGGCGGTGAACGCCCGGGCGGCCTCGCGGCCGCGCCCGGCGGTTCGGTAGCAGTTGGCCATCGCCACGGTCGCCTCGCTCCACGGCTCCGAGCCCGACTCGAAGCGCTCGGCCGCGCGGCCGTAGAGTCGGGCGGCCGATACGAAGGCCAGGCCTTCCTCGGCGCGGCGGGCGGCGGTTAGCCAGTGCTCGGCCGCGCGCAGCGGCTGCTCGGCGCCGTCGCACATGACGGCCACGAGCTCCGGGTCGGGATTCGGCAGCTGCTCGAGGGCCTTGACCCACTGGCTGCTCACCGCCACGCGGCGCGGCTGTTCGAGGTCGTCGACCACGAGCTCGCGAACGCGGTTGTGGTAGCACTCGACGGCCCGCTCGCCGCGGAGCTGCCGGCTGCGCACGAAGCTGCCGGCGCGCAGAATGCCCAGGGCGGTCTGGTCATCGCTGCCGGTCGCGCGAATCACGCTCGACAGCGGCACCAGCTGACCGGGCACGGCGATGAATTCGAGCAGGCGCGACGCGTTGTCGGGCAGGCGGCCCACGCGGGCGCGCAAGACGCCTTCGAGGGAAAGGTCTTCTGCGTCGTCGTCGAAGCTGGCGTGGTGTGCGAGCTCTTCGATGAAAAGCGGGTTGCCGTTCGCTTCGTCGGCGATGCGATTGGCCTTGGCCAACGACTCGGCCTGCTGGCCGAGGCAGCCGAGGGCCAGGTGGATCGACGAGTCGCGGTCCAGGGGCGACAGCTCGACGGTCTCGGCCGGCACCGATTCGCGGCCCGCCAGGTCCCGCAGGGCCGTTACGAACACCGACTCGTCTTCGTCGCGGTGAGCCACGACGATGGCGACATCGGGACTCGAGGGGCCGCGGGCAAACTCGATGAGCAGCTGGGCGCTGTCTTCGTCGCCCCACTGAACGTCGTCGATCAGCAAGGCAAGCGGCCGCCGCTTGCTCAGCGCGACGAGCAGCTGGCGAAACGCGGCGAAACAGCGCCGGCGAATCTCGGCGTTGGCGACGCCCTGGACCGAGCGCCCGCCGGACGAAAAGGGCGCCAGCCGGCGAAATACCGGGAACACGTGGGCCAGGGCAGGGGCGTCTCGCGGCACCAGGGGAGCCAGCTCGTCCTCGCCCATCGACGTCAGGTGCCCGACCAGCAGGTCGACGATCTGATCGAGCGCCTTAAAGGCAATGGACTCGCGCTCGCGGCAGCGGCCGACGAAGACGAGCTGGTTGCTGTTGCGGTCAGAGCGAATGTTGTCGGCCAGCTCGCTCATCAGGCGCGACTTGCCGAGTCCCGAGGCGCCCGACACGATGGCCAGGCGGGCGCGCTTTTGCCGCGGATTGACCGTGTCGTGCAGGCGCGCCAGTTCGGTGCCGCGACCGACCAGATGCCCGACCGACGTCGACATGGACGTCGCCCACGCGGCCTCGGGCGCGGCCGCTCCCAGCCGACGCAGAATGTCTTGCGCGTCGGGACGCATGCGCGCGTCGCGCGCCAGCAGGTCCCCACACAGCCTGGCCAGGTCGTCCGGGACGCCCTCGATGGCCTCTTCGATGGGCGTCGGGTCGCGGGTTTGTTTGCCCGCCATGATGACCTCGCTGCGGCCGGCGAACGGCAGCCGGCCGCACAGGCTGCGGTAGAGCATCACGCCCATGCTGTACCAGTCGGAGGCTGGCGTGAGCTCCTGGCCCGCGGCCTGCTCGGGCGCCATGTACGCGGGCGTGCCGACCACCTGGGCCTCGCCGAGACTGGCCTGCCGCATGCTCGTGATGATGCCGAAATCGAGAACGACCACGCGGCCCTCGTCGGTGACCATCACGTTCGACGGCTTGAGGTCGCGATGCAGCATGCCCTCGCGGTGAATCGCGGCAATGCCGGTGGCGAGCTGCGAAAACGTGTCGCGCACCCGCAGAAGGTCGGGCAGCTCGGCGTTGGGGTCGGGCTGGTCGGGCGCCAGCAAGGCGCCGAAAGACGGCTGGCTGGCCCGCACGGCCGCCGTCGCCTCGGTCTCTTCGGCGTAGGCGTTCGTCGGAGCCGCGGATGCCACCATCGACGCAGTGGCCAGCGGGTCGCGGGCCGCCGGTGTCATCGGAATGTCGGGCCGGTCGAAGGGACGCAGCCATCGCAGCAGGTCTCGCCCTTCGATGAGCTCCATCGAAAGGACCAGGTCGCCGCCTTCGACGAGCAGCTCGTACAGTGACACCAGGTTGGGATGCGCAACATCGGCGAGGGCGCGAAACTCGTTTTTGAAGCGAGCGATCGCTTCCGGGTCGACGAGCTTGAGTTTCTTGACGGCGACGCGTCCGCCCGTTCGCGTGTCGGTCGCCTCGTAGACGACTCCCATGGCGCCCGCTCCGAGCTCGCGTTCGAAGCGGTAGCGATAGGCGTGTGCCTCCACGTTGGCAAGAGTAACAGGCGAGCGCGGTTCTGCCTCGTTTGATGGCGTTAAGACCCGTACGCGCGGTTTGCGCGTAGTTGAGATCGGTCGGTCCGGTCGCTTCGAGGTCGGTGTCGAAGGCAAAGCGCTGCGAACCGTGTCTGGTCGCCGCGGGCGAGGTGGGAGCGCGGCGACCAGTGTGCGACTCGCCTTTTCGTTTTCGCTTTGGCAAACGCTCGCCGCGGGCGCGTGAAACAATGACACGCGGTGGAGGGAGAGTCGGCCAGTCCTGCGGCCGTTGAGAGCCTGAGCGCCGGATGCGCGACGTTCTCGAAGCTGCAGGGGCGATTCAATATCGTGCGCGAGCTCGGTGAGGGCGGCATGGGCACGGTCTACGAAGCCGTCGACGCCGACTCCCAGCAGCGCGTGGCGCTCAAGACGTTTCGACGCCTGAGCTCGGACGCCGTCTTTCGACTCAAGCGCGAGTTTCGCAATCTCGCCGGCGTCGAGCACCCAAACCTGGTGCGCCTTCACGAGCTCTTCGTGGTGGGCGACGAGGTGTTCTTCTCTATGGAGCTGGTCGACGGCTGCGACATCCTTTCCTACGTTGGCCAGGAGCGCCTGCGGGCCGACGAGGTGGGGCACACGTTGCCCGTTGGCCAGCGCGAGCTCGCGTGCGACGAGGCCCGTCTGCGGCGCGTGCTGCCCCAGCTGGCGGCCGCCATCTCCGCCCTGCACAGCGCGGGAAAACTGCACCGCGATATCAAGCCGTCCAACGTCTTGGTCACAAACGAAGGCGTCGTCAAGGTGCTGGACTTCGGCCTCATGATCGACATCGACGACGACGGCGGCGACTCGACCGTCGGCCACGCCGTCGGGACTCCGGGCTACATGTCGCCCGAGCAGGCGGTGGGCGATCCGCACCTGGGCCCGGCCAGCGACTGGTACGCCTTCGGCACGGTGCTCTACCAGGCGCTCACCGGTGGACTGCCGTTTTCCGGGGCGCCGCTGCAGGTGCTGCTCGACAAGACCCAGCGGGTGCCCGCGCCGCCGCGACAGGTGGTGCCGGACGTACCGCCGGATCTCGACGGCCTGGCCGAGCGCTTGCTCGACCCGGCGCCGGAGAGCCGACTGCGCGGCCAGGCTGTGCTCGAGCAGCTCGGGGTTGCGCGGGCCGAGATCGAAGAGCTCACGGGCATCACCCAAACCAGCAGCGAGTTGGCGCCGTATCACGGTCGGGCTGACGAGCTGGCGAGCCTGCGGCAGCAGTTCGAGCGGGTGCGGGACCTGCGGCAGCCCCGGCTCGCGGTAGTGGTGGGCGACTCGGGCATGGGCAAAAGCGCCTTCGTCGCCGAGTTTCTGGCGCGGCTGCGCGACGATCGGCGTGACCTCGTGGCCTTGCGCGGGCGCTGCTACGAGTCCGAGACCGTGCCGCACAACGCGCTCGACCCGGTGGTCGATCAGCTGTCGGCGCACTGGCGGCGTATCGATGACGCCAGCGCGGCGTACCTGCTGCCCTCGCAACCGCACCTTCTGCCGCAGCTGTTCCCGGTGCTCGGTCGGGTGCCGGCCGTCGTTCGGCAACCGCGGCACCCGCTGCCCGACGACCCGCAGCAGCGGCGCGACGCCGCCTACCAGGCGCTGCGCGAGACTCTCGCGCGCCTGGCCAACCAGAGCCCGCTGATCCTGGTGATCGACGACATGCAGTGGACCGACGACGACTCGCTGCTGCTGCTTTCGGACCTTCTGCACCCAACCAAAGGGGTGCCCGCGCTCATCGTCCTGGGGACGCGGCCGGCCGGGCTCGAGGCCGGCCGCCGCCTGGCATCGCTGGTGCAAAATGCCGGCAATCGGGCAGAGGTGCTGACCCTGGCGCCCATGGCCGATGACGAGTGCACGCTGTTGGCCCGGCGCCACCTCGACCCGATGGCTGACGCCGAGCTGGTATCGGCGGTGGTGCGCGAGGCCCGGGGCAACCCGTTTTTCGTCACCGAGCTGGCTCGCTACGTGGCCAGCGTGGGCGACGCGGCCCTGGAAGGTGGGCTGCCGCGCATCGGCGACCTGATCGACAACCGGGTCAAGGCGCTGCCGGCAGACGCCCGCCGACTGCTGGAGGTTCTCGCGGTATCCGCCGAACCGCTCGAGCGCGAGGTCGCGAGTTCGGCATCCGGCCTCGACGGCAGCGGCTTTGCCGCGGCGGTGCGCCACCTTCGGGGCACCTCGCTCGCGCGTTCGGGAGGGCGCTCGACCGAGACCCTCGAGTGCTATCACGACCGGATTCGCCGGTCCGTGGCGGGGTCGCTCGAGGCCGAGCGCGTGGTCGAGCACCACCGGGCTCTGGCCGGGGCCCTGCGCGCGAATCCCCAGGCCAGTGACGAGCGCATTGCCAGTCACTATCGCGGCTGCGGCGACGCCGAGCTCGCCGCCGAGTACTTCGAGCGAGCGGCCCGACGAAGTCTCAACGAGCTCGAGTTCGCCCGGGCGTCGTCGCAGTTCGCGCTGGCTCTGGAGCTCGGTGATTTCGCGCGCCGCAAGCGTTTCGAGCTGCTGGTGTCGCTCGGCGACACCCTCGGCAAGGCGGGGCGCCACGCCGATGCCGCAAAGCGGTTCGAGGAGGCCCTCGACGGCGCCGACCACGAGCACGAGGCCATCGACCTGCGGCGCCGTATCGCCGAGAGCTGGCTGGCGTGCGGCGCTCTCGACGAGGGCATTGCCGCCGCCGAGAAGGCTGCGGCTGCGGCCGGCATGCCGTACCCCGGCTATCTGCGGACGGTGTTCGAGGTGCTGTGGGCGCGTGTTCGGTATCGCTGGGTCACGCAGCCAAAGCGGGGTGTTGCCGGGCACCTGGCCAGCGGTGACGTGACGGCTCGGGCCCGGGCCGAGACCTGCATGTCCCTGAGCAACGGGTTGGCGTGGCTTGACGTCGCGCGCTCGGCTGCGTTTGGCGCCCGCCTGATGGGCCGGGCGCGCGCGGTTGGCGACGCCGATCTGTTGGTTCACGCGCGTGGATGGCTGGCCGTGGGGGCGGCGTATCTCGGAGAGCGAAACGCCGCCGACCGTGCGACCGCGCAGCTCGACACGCTCGACGACGACGAGCGCGGCATCTCCCCTCTGGCCGCCATGTACCGGGCCTATGCCCGGTCGGTGGTGTCCTATCTCGACGACTTTCAGCCCGACAAAGCTCGCGATTTGATCGACGAAGCTGACCGGGCGAAGACCGAGGCCGGGCTGGGCGACGCGGCGGGCACCGAGGCGCTGCTGTTTTGGCGCATGAGCCTTTACTGGGGCGAAGGCCGATTGCGCGCGTTCTCCGACCTGGTGCTGACCATGCTGTCGACCTCCATGCGCAACGGCAACCGATTTGTCGAAGTCGCGGCTCGCGCCTTCGGGGCGATTCGCCATCTGGTGGATGACGAGCCGGACCGAGCGCTCGAGGACTTTCACGCGGGGCTGGCGCTATGGCCGCCCCGCGAGCGCCAGTACACGTCGATGCATTTCTTCGCCGAGAACATCTTTGCGCTCATTCAGCGCTACCTGGGACGGCCCGACGCGGCGTACGAGGGTTGGCAGCGTACCTTTGCGCTGACCAAGCGAGCCCGCCTGCTGCTCATCCCCAACATTCGGTATCTATGCGGCCTTTGGCAGGGGTCCTTGACCATGGATGTCGGTGCGGGCTTTGGCCCGGCGCAGCGGCTGAGTCGGTCGCTGCGGCGCGGCCGCAAGCACCCTCTCATGGCGCGGTTTTACAGCGACGTGCTCAAGGCCTTCGTCGCCGAGCGAAAAGGCCGCACCGAAGACGCCGTGCGTGGCTACCAGGCGATCCTGGCGCGCCCCACCATCGGCATGTGGCGCGGTCCGCTGCAGATGCGCCTGTCGCAGCTCATCGGCGGCAGCGAAGGCCAGGCGCTGCACGACCACGCGTCGCTCATCCTGCGCCGCGAAGGCGTGCGCAATCCCGAGCGCTGGTCGGCGGCCTTCGTGGGCGACCCGGCGTGGTGGCGCAAGGACGCCGGCTAGCTAGCTAGCTAGCTAGGGCCGCGTTATGACGAACCCCTCGAGCTCGACGTCGAAGTCGTCGCCGGCACTCGCGTCGCCGAGGACGACCAACTCCGCATACGACAGCGCGTACTCGATCAGGCCCGCGAGCGCTTGCTCCGGCGGCAGGAAGTCGGGGCCACAACCGTCTTCGTTGTCGCCCGGCTGAAAGATGCCGCGCTCGAAGGTCGTGAGATCGAAGCACGTGCTGATGAACGAGAAGTGCCCGCCGTCGGGCATCTCGACCCAGATGTCACCCGCCCGCCCCAGCTGGTTCCAGGCCGGCACGGCGGATTCCTCCTGGGTCGTGGTCATGTCGCGGCGCGCGGTCATGAGCACGGCGGGGACCGGAATGTCCGAAAGACCGGGGTCCGCGAACAAGGGCAAAGCGGCGGGCGCCTGGGGCGCGATGCCCTTGACCCGCGGGTCCCCCGACACGGCCTCGAACGCCTCGGCCACGCCGTCCCGCGCCAGAAAGCTGCAGCTGTCGGTGTCGCCGGCGTCCGTGCAACGCTGGTTGAATGCTGCGACGCTCAGGGGCGCGCCGGCAAACGTGAGGGTCGTCGCCCCGCCGAAGCTGTGGCCGATCACGAACATCTGACTGGTGTCGGCGACGCCGGCGAGAACGTCGGCGGTCGGCGCCTCGAGCCAGTCGGCAGCGGCCTCGAGGTCGAGCACGCGGTACAGAAAGCTCTGGGCAAAGGGCGCTTCGTTGCCGGCGACCCGGTCGATGACAGAGTTGCCAACATGCGTTGGCGCGACCACAACCCAGCCCTTCTGGGCGAAGCGCTCGGCGTAGGGATAGCCGATCAGGGCCTCGCCGAAGTTGCCGTGGGAATACAGCATCACGGGGTACTGGCCGCTCGCCGGGGACGCGTCGGCAAACGCGATGTCCGTAGGCACTTCGACGATGTCGCCGATTCCGTACATCTCGAGAGGCGTTCCCGAGCCTTCCGCCGCGGGGAACCAGACGCGGAGCGGCACCTCCCGGTCGGGAACGCCGGCCGTCAAGCCGGGGGGCCGGTAGGTCACGGTGGCCTCGAGATAACCGACGGGAAGCAGCACCTCGGGCTCCGGCTCGGGCTCCGGCTCCGGACGGGGTTCGGGAACCGGGCGGAGCGGGTCATCGTCGCAGCCGGCCGAGGGCAGGCAGAGGCAGCAAAGCGCCAGGCCCACGCCCAGCGCTCGGGCAACGCCTACACGCAACCAGGCGGTCCGCCGGGGGCGGGTCGGGCCGCTTTCGTCGGCAGCAGGTGTTCCCGTGGGCGCAGATTCACAAACAACAAACATCGTTCTCTCCTACATCCTTAGATGTAGCAAAGAGGCGGCGGGCCGGCCCGAGGGAACGCGTGCGCGCTGGCCTGCGAACGCGGGCAATGGCCCACCTTTGTTCGTGAAAGCTGTTGGCCTTGCACGCGTTTGCGGCGAACGGCCTCGGGTTCGTTTCAACCACGGGGCGGCCGCGCGGTAGAGTCGCGGTATGGCGGGTCGCGCTCGAGTCTTCATTGCCACGTCGGTCGATGGCTTCATCGCCGGGCCGAACGACGAAATCGACTGGCTCACGGCCGACGGCGCCGAGGACACCTTTACCCCGTTCTTCGCCGACGTTGGCGCGCTGCTCATGGGCCGGGCCACCTACGAAGTGGCCGCCGGCTTCGAGGGCGAGTGGCCCTACGGCGACAAGCCCGTGCTGGTTGCCACCCACCGCGAGCTCGAGCCAAAAGTTTCGTCTGTGCGCGCCGTGCAAGGCGGCCCCGAAGAGCTGCTGGCCCAGGCCAAGGAGGCCGCCGGTGGGCGCGACGTCTACGTCGACGGCGGCAAGCTCATCCGCAGCTGTCTCGACGCCGGCCTCATCGACGAGATCACCATCTCGATCATTCCCATCATCCTGGGCGCCGGCATTCCGCTGTTTGCCGGCACCGAGCAGCGCCACGCCGTCGAACTCGTCGGCGCCCGCCCCATCGGCGGCAACCTGCTCGAGATGACCTACCGGCCCAAACGCGGCTCGTAGGGTTTAGGGCTGGCGTTGGCGCAGCAGGCCTTCACTCGTGCGCGTGCTGAAGATCGCTGCGCCACGCGGGGGAAGGTCCGGGGCGGACGCCGGCATCTCGACAGACGCACTGAATCCGTCCTGGAGTCCGGGTCGGACACGACCTTCGGGCGGCGAAACAAGGTCGCGTCCCTCCGAGCGTTGCGGCCTTGAACAAGGGAGAGTGAACCAGACTGGGCTAGGAGTTCCGACAAAGGGCGCTGCTCGCGCGTTTTCGCTTGTTGCCGCGGCGACCGAACGTGTTGACTCCGATGTGTGAACAGGAGCCCGTACTCATGAGACCTACCTGGCGACAACGCAGCGGCTACGTGGCAGCGGCACTCGCAGCCCTTCTACTTTCGGTTGAAGTCGACGCGGGCGGTGTGTCGGGCTGTCAGGTCAGCCAATGGCCGCCCCCGAACAACCCCGACTCGATTGAAGACGTTGTCATCTGGCAACTCATACTCGAGACCGAAACCGGCACCAGTAGTGGCGCTGGCTCCGACGCGACGATCAAGGCGCGCCTGAGGCCCGGCGCTGACGGTGTGGTTACGCTCGACTCGACAGACGACGACTGGGAGTCGGGTGACGTTCGCCGCTACTTCATAAATCCGACCTCGGTCCGCAAGGTGGAGGACATCGAGCAGCTCGAGCTAATCAACGAGAGCGACGACGGGTGGTGCGTCGCGGCCGTCGCGCTGTACGTGAACGACGACCCTCGGCCGATATTTCGAAACAGGCCGTCGAGCTGTGAGCTGATCGACGGCGATGGGGAAACCGACAGGCTGACCTTCAGTCGCTCTGCCCTGCGTAGTTATCGCCATTGGTCCCTGCGGAATCGGACTCGCATTGCGGAGCCACCCGCGCTGATCACGAGCTACGTGTTCGAGCGAATGATCGAAGGAGCAATGGGGGATTTTCTGGCGACAGAGTCCGATTTTCAGTGGGGCTTCCGTGGGCAAACCGAAGACCACGTCACCGTGCGGCCGCTGAGTCGCCACGTGAATGAAGTCTCGCTCGATCTCAAGAGGGTTGGGCCGCTGCCCGTTTCGCGGCACTTTCCTATCGATGCGACCGTTCAAGTCGTTTGGCGGTGCGTAGCAGGGAATCTGCAGATGGACGTTCGCCGAATAAGAATCAACCCTTTCCCGCGGAAAGAACGAATTCGAGACGGCATTAGGAGTAGTTTCGAAGCGGCGCTTGCTCGATTGCAGCTCGCGACCGAGCTTACGCGGTACCGGTGTGCGCGGCCGCCCGAGATGCGGCCAGACGGGAGCATCGTCACGTTCGCCGAAGCGCGGCCACTTCCCGGTTTTCCGTCTGACGGGCCCGTCTTGGGTAAATGACGCGTTCTCACCCGATACGACGGCGAGTCAAACGCACCTTGCAACGAACTGTACCGGCGCTGTCGGCGCCGTCTTGGGATTGGAGTAGAGCGATGAGAGATTGTCGTTTAGGACTGGCGGCTGTTCTGGTCGCGGTTGTCTGCGGCTGCGGGCCGCAAAACGCAACGGAACTAGCCGAGGTCGACGCACAGCGGCAGTCCATCGGGACTCGGGCGGGGTTTCCGAGCTTTCCGTGGCCAACGCTCCCAGGGTATCCGGTCGATCCCGACCCGGATCCGCCGCCGGACGAGATTGAGGGGCTGCCGATCTGGCTCGTGGAACTCGAGGTTCACACAGCCGACGTGAGCGGCGCGAGTACCGACGACACCGTCACGGTGCAGCTGCACGACGACGACTGGGGCAGCGTGAAGTTGGAACGGATTCACGACAACTTCAAACGGGGGCGCACGGAACGATATGTCCTGAACAACGCCGGCGTAGACATCGTCGCCGACATCGAAGAGATTCGGCTCAGCAAAGCGGGGACCGACGGATGGTGTATCGATGACATCGCTCTGTTCATCAACAACGCACCGACGCCTATCTTCCGCAGGACCTTTAGCTCGCCCCATTGTATCGACGGGGACAACGGGCACGAACCGACGTACGTTATCTCGTCTCGATGGCTTAGGCGCGACATGAACTGGAAGCTGGCGGCGGTGCCAGACGCTCGTCGGGTGCCCGATGTGGTTTCCAAAGACATCCTCTTGCGGATCGCAGAGGCTGGACTCGGGCACGCTGTCCGAGACTCAAACCTGCGGTTTTGGACCGGCGCACCCTTGCGCGAACCGGAGGAAGACGGCGCTTTCGCGTTCGTGGGGGGGTACTTCGAAGGACACTGGTGGAGGGTGTCGCAAACCGACGTGTTCGACGCTAGCCTTCGGCCCCGCTGTCTTGGAGGCAGGCTTGAGTTCTCAGTTTCGCTCGGACTCGGTCCCGACTTGCGGAGAGAGGATTTTCGCGAGGAGGAGTTCGACGTGCCCATGATGGACGCCGCGCTCCACGAAGCGTTCTTCCCGCTTCGTCATCTGGGACTGAACAGAGAGAGCTGCACGGAGGATCCTGTCTTTCGCAACGGCGACCTGGTAACGATGATGCGCTGAGCGGGAGGCCGGCGTTGGTCGGCCCATCGTTGGTCGGCCCATCGTTGGTGGCTGCCAACGGCTACTCGCCCGACGCCGGTGCGGCCGGCGCGTCGCCGGGCGCGGGGGGCGTCTCGTCGGGCGGGTCGCCGGACGTGTGGTCGTGGACGATCTTCCAGCCCGCCGCGGTGCGCTCGAAGACCAGGGTGAACACGCCGCTGCTCGGCGACGGCGTATCCACCAGGCGAAACCGCCCCAGCATCACCGCGCCGTCGGCGCCCAGGGGCCGCAGCTCGAGCACGTCGAACTCGAGCGTGCCCATGCCCTCGGGGCGGCTGCCGTAGTTTTTGCGGTAGTTGTCCAGGGTGGTCTGCCAGCCCCGGCGAATGTTGCCGCCCGACGTAAAGACCAGCTCCTCGGACTCGAGGTAGCCGATCATGAAGCTGTCGAGGTCGCTGCGGTTCCAGGCCTGCCGCTGGGCCTCGAGCAGCCCGACGATCGCCTCGCGGTCGGCGTCGACAAACGCCGCGGCGGGCGCCACCGGCTCGGGCGCGGCAACCTGCGCACCGCCACAGCCGAGGGCGGTCATGACGGTGACGGACAGGGTGGGGAGCAGGAACGTGCGCAGAGCTCGAATCATGGGCGCCGCCAGACTAACCGGAATCCGCCGCGCCTACGGCGGCCTGGCGGCGTCAGTTCGGCGCCCGAACGAGATACGGTCCCGGGCGTGGTGCGCGAGATGGCAATGGCGGGATGCGTCGCCTTCCTGGCGGCATGTGGAGGCGTCGCGGCGCCGGCGGCTTCTTCGACATCTTCCACATCAATGGCATCCTCACCGCCGGTGGCACCAGACGCGCCGGCCTTGCCCGCACCAACGATCGCCGACGCTGGTCCCCTGCCGGACAGCGCGGTGGGTGACCGAGTTCGCGCGTTTCTCGGCGCCGTGAACTCGGCTGACGAGGCGACCGTGCGGGCCTTTATCGAGAGCGAGACGACCGGCGGCTTTCGCGACCTCGCCGTCGACATGCACTTGAACTTCTTTGTCTCGGTTGCTCGGCAGACCGGTGGAGTGGACTTCGTCGCGTATCGCCTTGCCGAAGGACGGGCCGAGGTGATCACGCGGGACCGCCACTTCGGTGACTGGCAAACCTTTGGCCTCGAACTCGACCCGGCCGGAGACGACAAGATCGTCGGTATTTCCCTCAGCTCGGGCGCGCCACAGGGGCTGGAGCGACGTCCCATCGACGATGCGACGCTCGTGGCCCGGGCCCGGGCGCGCCTCACCAAGGCTTGCGAGCTCGAACTCTTTAGCGGCGCGGCGCTCTTGGCCAAAGGGGACGACGTGCTCGTCCTCGACGCGTGCGGCGAGGCCAGCAAACGATTTCGCGCGCCCAACAAAGCCGATACCAAGTTCAACCTCGGGTCAATGAACAAGATGTTCACCGCCACGGCCATCGCCCAGCTCGCCGAGGGCGGTCGGTTGTCGTACGACGATCCGATTTCGCGCTGGGTCGACGACACCTGGCTGCCCGCCGACATCACCGCCAAGGTCACCGTGGCGCATCTGCTGAGCCACCGGTCGGGCCTTGGCAGCTACTTCAACGAGACGTTTTGGACCTCGTCTCGCGAAAACTTTCGCGGTCTGGCCGACTTCAAGCCGCTGGTGAACGGCGAGACCCTGGCGTTCGAGCCGGGCGAACGCTTTCAGTACAGCAACACCGGCATGCTGCTGCTCGGCGTGGTCATCGAAGGAGCATCGGGCCAAGGCTACTTCGACTACGTGCGCGACCACATTTTCGAGCCGGCGGGCATGGCCAACACCGACAGCTTCGAAATGGATGTCCCGGTCGAAAACCTGGCCATTGGCTACAGCCGTGACTCCACCAGTCCCACGGGCTGGCGCAACAACCTCTACAAGCACGTCATCAAAGGCGGCCCCGCCGGCGGTGGCTTTTCCACCGTCGAAGACCTGCATCGTTTCGCCCGGGCCCTGCTAGGCGGGACCCTGGTGTCGGACCAATCGCGCGACACCCTGTGGACCCTGCAGGGCGACGGCGAGCGCGGCTACGGCTACGGGTTTCAGATCGACCGCAGCGCCGGGCCCACCCAGGTTGGCCACAGCGGCGGCTTTCCGGGGCTCAACGGCCAGCTCGTCATCCTGCCCGAGTCCGGCTACGTCATTGCCGTGCTCGCCAACTACGACCGCGCCGCAAGCCCCGTCGCCGCCAGCTTCGTCGAGCTGGCCCTGGCAACGCTCGTCGGCGAGCGCTAGCGGGGCGTTTCGCCCGTGCCGGCGCGGTCTGCCGGGGCGTTACGCGCCAGGGCACGTCGGCGTCGCACGCCAACACCGCGACGCCCGAGGCCGATCGCGATGGCACGGCAGTCGCAATCATCGTGCTCTACGCCCGCGACGTGCGGGCGTGCCGCGAAAGAGCACCAATGACAATGCCGTACCGTCCGAGAGACTTTCGAGAGTTCTGCGCCCGCTGTGACGAGCTGTCCGTCACCGCCTGGCTGCGGTGCGGTCTGCCCCTGTGCGAGTCCCACAAGGTTGCCGGCGACACGCGCTGCGACGCCTGCGAGCAGGGCTATCGCGACCGGTGGATTCTCGGTTTCCTCTGGGTGCTGCTTCTGAGCTCGGCCGCACCAGGGCTGGTCATCCAGGTGGTCGACTCGTTTTGGCGGGTGCTCGCAGTGTCGACTCTCGTCAGCGCGTTGCTCTTTGCGAGATGGGCCCTCGGTTCGTCCCGGGCGAGGTTCCTGGACGAGCGAGGCATCTCTGGCGAGTCCGAGGTGCCGGCGTGTGAACTCGACCCCTGCGAGGAGTGCGTCGTCTGGGCGCAAAAGCGGGGCGGCCTCATCGGCGCCCTCGGGTTGACCACGATCCTCTTCGTCCCCGCCGGGGTCTATGGCCATGTTGCACCCGCCGTCGCGTTCACCATCGTCGCCCTTGGCAACGCCGCGACCGCGGCCACGACTCTCGCCTTTCTGCGAGTCAGCCGGCGACGCTCGCGCCAATGCGCGCAGCGCAGGCCTCGCGAGACCCCGACGACCGAAACCTGAAGAGGCGCCCGGAGCAAGGGCGCCTCTTTTTGTGGTAGCGGGGGCAGCCCCTCGTCGCTTGCGACGAGGTGTTTGAGGAGGCGCAGCCTCCGGACCGGAATCCGGCACGCGCGACAAAAGAAAGAGGCCGTCCCCGCACGGGGACGACCTCTTCTTGTAGTAGCGGGGGCAGGATTCGAACCTGCGACCTTCGCCCTGATTATGACGAGCTGGGATGAGGGGGCAGGATGTCCCGAAAACGCGAAGAGGCGCCCGGAGCATGGGTGCCTC
>JGI12316J15309_10004998_pt1 | contig 30661 bp, 32 predicted proteins | sample MarCyaLeptolynsp_FD_15309 | JGI IMG/M metagenome (IMG submission 15309) | reverse complement strand
ATCGCCTTCCCTTCTTTCGAAAGTGGCTAGGTATTGATCCTCAGTTATTGGAGCTTACAGCTGCGGGTACAGTTCCGAATTTTCATCGGATTCCCTTTTCATCCCTTGTATTTTATTTACAGAGGGAACCAATTGCTCGGCAAATGTATAACAATTTTTCAAACCAGATAAAACTTAATTTTAGTCCACAATTAATTTGCTATGGGAAGAAAAAATAAGTTTTCGGGAATGGTGTACTCTACCGACCCGGACTACGAATTTCAAGATGAATTTGAAAATGATGAGACTTTAGAAAATCAACTTCAGGAATTGAGAATTCATCTGGATAGGAAAAACAGAGGAGGTAAAATTGTGACTTTAGTTAAAAATTTTGTTGGCAATAATGAAGATTTAAATGCCTTATGTAAAAAATTGAAATCTGCTTGCGGTGTTGGTGGATCGACAAAAGATGGAGAAATTATTATACAAGGGGAAAACAGAGAGAAGGTGATGAAAGTCCTAAGCAAGGAAGGATATAAAGTAAAGGCTGTTGGTGGTTAATCCAATTTCAATTGATCCAAATAACTGTCAATGATTTCATCTCGATTGACAATTTCTATCCATTGAATGATATTGATACCTACAGGCTTCCAGCACTCCACATAGTATCCTGAGAACTCAAACAATGAACATAAAAAACCTCCATGGGTTCTATTGGCCAAGTGTGTACCTTCTTTCTTAAGGAGCTCATACTTCGCTTTTAACTTCAGACGTCTAAATTCTAACTCTTCCACAACTGAATTTGCAATGAAAATTAACCAAAGAGAGCGGCTTAAAGATTTTTTAGAAGAAAAATTCCACGAATTCCATAAAATGGATTTTGTGAAAGATGACCCAATATCCATTCCGCATCAATTTCATTCCAAGGAAGATATTGAGATCTCTGCCTTTCTAACTTCAATACTTTCTTGGGGTCGTAGAGCCACAATCATACAAAAGGCTAATCTTCTCATGGAAATCATGGAGAATAGTCCTTATGATTTTGTCATGAATTTTAGAGATAAAGATTTGAAGAAGGCGAGTTCATTTGTTCATCGCACTTTTAATGGGGATGATTTAATTGCATTTATGCATGCATTAAGGCATGTTTACGCCAATTTAGGCGGTTTGGAACAAGCATTTTATCAGGAAGATCAAATTGCTATGGATGTCAGAATTTCAAATTTCAAAAAACACTTCTTTGCGGTTCCTCATTTGAGTCGCACACAGAAACACATCTCAGACCCTGCTAAAGGCTCTACTGCCAAACGCATTTTAATGTTTCTGAGGTGGATGGTCAGAAAATCAGTTAAGGGTGTAGATTTTGGTTTGTGGAATAAAATCAGTGCCTCCGAATTGCTATTGCCTTTGGATGTGCATACTGCAAGAGTAAGCAGGAAACTAAAAATGCTTCATCGCAAGCAAAATGATTGGAAAGCAGTTGTAGAAGTAAGTGAACTTTTAAAATCCTTTGATCCAGAAGATCCTATCAAATATGACTATGCCCTATTTGGATTGGGTGTTAATCAACAGTTGGAATCTTTAATTGTAATTGATTGATTAGTGGCTGAGCATACATTTTAAGGAATAATTCCTTTGCCTTAGCTGAAGAAGCCTGTTCCTTATCTAAAGCAAGTTCTAATCGGTGCATAAATTTTTCTTTCTTTTCAGAGGTATACTTATGTTCAAACTGTTGGGAATCAAAAAGCAAATCATGAGCGATATAATTGCTAGACAGCATGCTGTAATCTCTATGTAAACTTTGATCAATTTGCTTAGAAATTAAAGCCAGCAATTCATTTCTGTTTTTTACCCCTTCTAATTGTTCAAGCTGCTTATTGATAGGTGTAGAAAATCTAACTTCTACTTTCCCTTTGTATCCTTCAATTCCCAATGCCATGTGTTCCACATCTTCTGTTTTGCTTTTCACATGCTCTCTACCTTCCATATTGGCTATTAGCTCTGGCAGAAACAAGGAATCGCATGGATTGTATTCATATGCAATCGAAACTGGGCAAATATTTAACTCTTTAATGCTTTCCAAAGCTTCTTTGTCATTGGACAAGAGCAGCATTTTCAATATACTTGGATTGGTGCGATCGTCACCACCTTTACTTCTACCAGACTTTTGTGCCAACCAGATGGACTTCTTTTCCTTTTTAATTGAAGCATTAATATATGCAGACAATCGCAAGGATTCTTTCAATTTCTGATCGTTTGGTAAATCTCTTTTGACAATAAAACTCTTATTCAGTTTCACCAATTTAACAACCCATGGAATGGTCATTAAATTATCACCAATAGCAATTTCAGCGGTATCATGCCCATGTTGCTTCAAGATTACATTCATTAATGCGGAATCCATAACAATATCCCGATGGGTAGAAATGAATAAATAATTTTGGTCTTTCTGGAGTTGATCAATCCCACTTACACTCAATTCACTTATACTATTGCCAATAATTCTTGACATGGTGGGAAGTATAATTTTTTCTTGAAAGAGATTGATCTTATCCATTTTAGACAATTGATCCAACACATCTTCCAAAGCTTGATCAGGAAATAGATAACCGACAACCTTTTTAAATTGCTCCTCTTGAATCAACTCCTGTATAGCAGTTGAAACTTCTTCATCTCGATAAGGCCTTATATCCTCAAAATCCATTGTTTTGTAATTCCATTGAAGGTGTCAAAAATAGCATTTCATGAAGATAGTAAATAAAGAAGTTTTGTATAAGGGGTTTTACCAACTCAATAAGTTGTTTTTAAAAAACTCCAATAATGGTGAAATGTTTGATCGAGAACAATTCCAGACGCCCAATTCTATTGGCGTTTTACTGCATGACAAAAAGAATAGCAAGATAGTTTTGGTGGAACAATTCAGGATTGGACCTGAAAAGAAACTTCTTGAAATTGTAGCTGGAAAAGTTGAAAATGATGATGTGAATTTGGAACAAACAGCAAGTCGAGAGGTCATGGAAGAATGTGGCTTTGAAATTGAGCAAATTCAATTGATTCATCGATTTTATACTGGACCAGGTCAAGTTACCGAGCAGATGAGTTTATATTATGCAGTAGTTGGTGAAAGGGTATTTGAGGGAGGAGGATTAGCAGATGAGAATGAAGAAATTGAAGTGAAATTCATGGGTGAAGATGAATTTATAAAAGCCAAATTTACCGATGCGAAAACCATTATTGCTCAACAATGGTTTCAGCTAAACATCAACTAAGCGCATATTCCTTTTTCAGCTTTTGGTCTACCCAGAAAGGTGCAAATGGAATTAAGGAGGCCATGAAATAAACAAATGCCCTTTTAAAGCTCCACTTTATTTCAATTTTTAAATAGAGCAATTGAAAGTTGTATAAGATAAAAAGAAGACCATGGGCCCATCCAACATACTTTACCAATATGGGTTCATCTAATAGGTATTTAAATGGCATTGCGATAAACAATAAGATTAGAAATGAAATGCCTTCCATTCTACTTATTATTCTAAAGTTTTTAATCGATTTTTCTTTACTGGACATTTGAGAAGGGCTTCATTAAGTTATTCTTGGTTCTCTCTATTATTATTCTGAATCGTTTAATCGATCTTTCACATATTCCACTTTGGTTTTACCATGTGGTTTAGGTTTGCCATCTTCACCTAAGTTTACCATGGTTATATTCTCGATGGTAACTATCGGCTTTCTGGTCATCTTATTTCTAGCTACACAACTTAATGTGATGGAGGTTCTTCCAAATTTTTCTACATCGATGCCCAATTCAACGATATCTCCTTGTTTGGCAGAACTTACAAAATTGACTTCTGACATGAATTTAGTAGCAATCTTTCGGTTGTCTAACTGAATCATGGTATACAATGCAGCCTCTTCATCAATCCATTGCAACAGTCTGCCACCAAACAAGTTATTGTTGGGATTTAAGTCTTCGGGTTTAACCCATTTTCGGGTATGAAATTTCATGAATTTTTTCTGCAAATTTAATTCAATCATCAAGCTAAACAGAAGCAAATTGAAGGAATATTTTTTATGGCGAACGATAGCCATGTAAATACAAATATTATATTTGCACCCCCAAAAAATGGCGAGGTAGCTCAGCTGGTTAGAGCGTCGGATTCATAACCCGGAGGTCGGGGGTTCAAGTCCCCCCTTCGCTACTCATTTTTTTAGAATTCATAAGCTACTTCCAATGTCAATCTCGTGCAATTAATCATATCCCAAACTAATTTTGTGGGTAAGCCATTTTCTTTTTTAAATAAGACATCTGCTGAATAGCTATCCATAAAATCATCACTTCCAATATCGTCGAAATCTAATAAGCTAAATGTATAAGCATTATAAGGACTTCGAATACCCAGTGTTTCCTCTGGCATTATGGTATAAACACCATTAGGATCGGCATTCTGAAAAAGTACTTTGGAAGTCCACCTTTCTAGTCCATTTCTCGATATTCTAATGAAAGGTTCTGCATTAGACCCATCAGTATCCCACTTAAAATTGGTAAACTTAAAAGCCGGGAATCCAGAAAATTGAATCGACCTTATAATAATACGAGATGGTTTTAAAACTTCATCGCAATTAATTCCCTGTGTGCCAGGAGGGCATGCACATGCACCGTTAATACAAGCGCCACCATTTTGACAGACAATAAAATCACAGGCATCGCTTGCACCATGATCTTCATCGTCTTCCGAACAGGAAAACATTATAATAGCAACAATTACTATTAAATTGAAACATTTCAACTTTAAATGACTTGAAGAAAAATATGTATTTTTCAATCTAAAGTGTGTTTTAATTCTTTAATGTTTAATCTAACTTAATTATTCAAAAACTCTTTTCTACACTTTTTAATTGCTTTTTTAACTTTTACCATTTTCGTTGTGGTATAATACCTTAATATGTGTAATTGATTAAACTTACTCCAAAATCTATTTGTCGTTTCCTTTTTGAAAATTAATTGCACACTTGAAGTAATTCTATTTGCCTGATCTTTAGTCAAACTATAATCGGCCTCTAAAGTTGCAGTTATATCACTAATGCTATTTTTATTTAAATCAACTGAACCATTCAACCTAATCCCAATTAAACCTGAATTCAACTTGAATCTATTGTCCATATACTCCTTTAATTGAACATTAAATTGATCTTTAGTTAATTTTTTATCACAATAGCTCTTTAAGTAAAATGATATTTTATCCTCATACTCAGGAGTAAGTCTTGCTATATAGTATTCACCACTAATTTTAACTTGTTCATCAGCAAGCTTCTGTAAATAATTTCTAATCTCAGCTTTTGCTTTTATGTCGCCTAATTTTATAGTGTCAAGTTGATTTTTCAATTCTGCTGTTAATTGCGTAACCTTCTCTTGACTTATCTTAAATGTAGTAACAATCGTATCAAATCTTGTTGCTATAATTGATTCTCTTAATTGGTTATCTAGTTCCTCAAATAAGTATTTCTTTTTATGAATATTGTCTTTTAACATAGAAAGCTTATTGGCAACTTCATCCATTATTAAAGGAGCATAACTTTTAGAGTTTTTTAGTTTTGGAATACCAACATTTTCATAATAATCAAAATTTATGCTGTCTAAGTATGGAAGACTTAACCTCTGGCTCGACAGGTTGAATAAACTATTTATATAGTCGAAATTTATATCGTCTTTGCGAAAGGTTCCAACTTCGTTTAAAAAGTCCGGCAACTTTCTGACTGGCAACTCATTAGGTATTTCGGTGCTATGAAAGTTAAATTCTTTAGAAAATTTCTTTTGTCCAGTTATTTCAGAAGCATAAAAATAAACATCAAATATTTTGATCTTTTCTTCTGAGAGTCCTTCTATAAAAGAATTTGTTTGACCTAAGCTCTTGAAATAAAAAATTAAAACTAAAAAAATTATAATATTAGGTAATGCAAAATGTATTTTCATAGCTATATTCTTGTTTTGTTCAATAATTAATAAAAATATAAAAACCTTATTTAAAATAAATCAGAATATTTTGTATCAATAATTCAATTATTCCAATATTCTTGGCATCACTGATAATCTTTGATAAGTAAAGAACCTAGGTTTATCAACAATCGTCTGTATTTATTAACAAAATCGGTGGTTTCGGGCGCTAATCCTTGTACAGCTTAGGTATTCCTATATATTTGTACTCGCTTCACAGAAGTATAATTTATTTATTAACCTAAATTCTAATAAAATGAACAAATCAGAACTAATCGATTCTATCGCAGACGGAGCAGGATTATCAAAAGCAGATGCTAAAAGAGCATTAGATGCATTTATCGACTCTACAGGAAGTGCGCTTAAAAAAGGAGACAAAGTTGCGTTGGTAGGATTCGGAACGTTTTCAGTTTCTAAAAGATCTGCAAGATCAGGTAGAAATCCACAAACTGGTGCAACCATTCAAATCGCTGCTAAGAACGTAGTTAAGTTCAAAGCTGGTGCTGACTTATCAGGAAGTGTAAATTAATTTTACCTTGAAAAAATAAAGAACCTCGCGAACAGCGGGGTTTTTTTATGCCTAATTCTTAAATGTCAATACGGAAGAAACATCCTCTAATTGAGGCCAAGTCTCTGGCCTTTCAAAGTCCTGACCAGAAATTAAAACCTTAACATCGGGATAATTTTCCTTGATAAATTTCCAATTGGTATCCTTCCAGCTGGAATGATCTCTTTCTAAAAGCTTTACATCTTTCAATTTTCCGGAAACAGCTTTTCCAATTAATGGCCACCATAAACTTTCTGTTTCTCTATCCCACAATATAAATCCATCCATACCATCCCATACTTCATCATCGTAATAGGTATATCCACTTAAGGCAAAGGTCAATAATTGATCTCCATACTTTCTGTTGTAAATGGCACCCAAGTCTGCCAATATGCAATACGCCGCCATAATCGGTTCTCCCCCAATGGAATCGTTTACAATCTCATGACGAATTAAATCTTGAACAGCATATGCTTTAACTTCTTGTTCAGATAATGCTAATAAAAACCTGCTGCTATCTGCCCATAAAGAATCTGCTTCTTCAATGTTCATAAACTCAGGACTCAAAAGTGCAGGAAAAGTTTCTCGGCCTATGCCATAATGAAACTGCTCTTCTTTTAAGGACATATTGCTAACATCAAAGTGAGTAGTGCTATCCTCTCCACCAAATAAATATTGCTTGGAATCTAAATTGAAAAATTTGCCATTCTCCAAAGCAATTGGACGTTTGCGTCTATCCTGGATTATTTGACTTTCTACTTCCTTTTGTTCCGTTGATTGATTTTCTGAAATACTTTCTGTGCAGGAAACCAGAGTCAGAAGTGAAAATTTGAAAATTAGAATTCTGTTTATCATCTAATTGAAAACTTAGGGCTTTGGAATATTCGCTTCTGCAAAAACTTTAAAAGCATCCAACCATTTTTGCACTTGTTTCTTAAACATGGATGGAAAAAGCCTGGCCATAATGTTTGGTATTAATCCAATAAACTTGGTGTATTCTACTTCTGTAGCGTAAATGGTTTCATTTGAATTCACTTCATTAAAACTATCCGTAAGATAATTACACATGTGTTTGTGTTCTACATAAATCTTTCTTGCCTTTGGAAGTTCATTGAATTCAATGGTTTCTATTAATTCCATGCTTCTACCAGAATGGCTAAGGACTATCTTAGACTTTGCTCCTTTGGTTTCTTTCTCCCCGCTTATGAGTTCCTTAGATTCAAAACCCAATTGCCATTCCTTGAAATGACTCTCATCTTTCCAAAGGTTTACAACCGCATCTATGGGTCTATTGATATGTACGGTACAAGTGAATTTCATTGAATTAATATACTAATAACCTTCCCTCTGTCATTTCCTCCATGGCATACCTCAAACCTTCTCTTCCTAATCCTGAATCCTTGACACCTCCATAAGGCATGTGATCAATTCTAAATCCTGGTATGTTGTTTATCATTACTCCGCCTACTTCTAACTCTTCGAAGGATAATTTAAAATGCGCTAAATTGTTGGTAAACACACCAACTTGTAATCCAAACTTAGAATCATTGTTTAATCTAATTGCTTCTTCAAAACTGCTTACTTTCTCAATTACAGCTACTGGCCCAAATACTTCTTCACAAGAAACCTTCATTGTTTCATCCGTATTGGTCAATAGTGTTGGTTCCATTAAATTGTTCTCTCGACTAATCACCTTGCCTCCATATAGAATTTTAGCTCCAGCCTTTTCGGACTCTTTTATCCAAGATGCAATCCTATCCAAATGCCCTGCATCAATTACTGGGCCTACCAAGACTTCTGGATCTTGTGGGTTTCCAACTTTTAGGTTCGCAATGGATTTCAGTAATGCTTCTTCAAAACGATCATATACCTTTTCATGCACAAAGATTCTTTGTGTAGAAATACATATTTGTCCTGCATATAGATAAGCTCCTTTAGCTACCAAATCCGTGATTTGCTCCACATCTACATTATCATCAACAATCACGGAAGCATTGCCACCCAATTCAAGGGTAACTTTCTTCTTGCCGCAAATGCTTTTGAGATACCAACCGACTTTATCAGAACCTGTAAAGGATAGTTTAGCCATGCGGTCATCTCTAACTAGCTTCTCTGCAACTGGGATATCGCAAACCAATACATTGATTACACCTGCTGGATATCCAGCTTCTAGAAACAAGTCGGCAAAAGCCAAACAGGACATTGGAGCCTGCGGTGCTGGTTTAATTACTACTGTGCATCCTGTGGCCAAAGCAGGCGCTACCTTATGCATTACCAAATTCAAAGGGAAGTTAAAAGGAGTGATACAGGCAATTGGCCCTATTGGAAATCGTTTTGTAAAGGCAGTTTTACCTTCTCCAGCACCCCAATCCATGGGCACAACTTCACCTCCAAATCGTGGTGTTTCTTCAATGGCTAAACGAAGTGTAGTCAAACACCTATCTATTTCATTGGTAGCATAGGATCTTGGCTTACCTCCTTCATTGATAATCAGGTTTATAAATTCCTCTTTTCTTTGAGCTAAGCCATCGTAGAGTTTTTGCATCATACTAGCCCTTTTGCCAGCCGACCATTTTCTGGTAGTTTCAAAAGCAGCTTGAGCAGCAATTATAGCTTCTTCCATTTGGCTTTCTGCTGCCATCGGAATTTTACCAATCTGTTCTCCGCTATATTTATCTAAAACAATTTGATAATCTCCACTACCCTTTTCTACCCATTGATTAGCAATGAAATTGTTGTTTTGATATTTTTCCATTTTTCTCCTTAAATCTTATCTGATTAATTCCCCATGATTGGGACGATTGATGTTAACTAATAATCTTTCTTCCTTAAAGTTTTCGAAAGTCTGTTTCATTTCCTTGCCGGGCCAAAATACGGTTGCACTCATTTCGTCCAAGTCGTATTGCATGCTGTAAAGGGTCACAAAGTTCTTATGAATATCCTTATTGTATAGAGGTGCTTCTAAAAATTTATCCTTCAATTGGTCTCTATAGGTAACTTCATGATTGACCATATAATCCAAATACGCTTTTCGCTCTTTAGTTGCTGTGAAGGCAGCATATTCTAACCACTCTATATCTTGTTGGTGGTTGGTAGCAACCTTCTCGATATCTACATGTGGGCCTTTGTCGGGTGTAAGGTATACTGTTTTGTACTTGCCAGTTTTATCCAAGACAGTAACATTATAGGACATGTGGGAAGGCAATCTCAATAAAGTAGATACCGCTTGAGGGACATCTCTACAAGTCTCCAATACATATCGCATAATCAATGGAATACCAAAGCCTTCACCACTAATTTTTCTTCCTCCAAAAGTCAAAGAAATGGCTAATCCATCCCCATTCATTCCATCCAATAAACCCCAATTGCAATCGGATATTCCAATAACAGGTTTCAACCAATTGGTTTTAAACATTACACCTTCAAACCATTTGGGATTGTAATCGTAATTGCGGATTAAAGAATATGGTGGTTTGTCCCAAGCTACTTGAGTGCAACCACTCATAAATGCCGGAGGATTGTATAGACTTAAATACCTTGCGGCTAAATCCCCATCACCAGCTTGCTTTAATGCCTGTTCGTATATGGGTAATATTTCAGGCATGTGTTCTTCTAACTGCTCTAGACAACTTAAATAGCCAGGTCTAGCGGTAAATCCTTCTTGCAAATACCACTTTTTGTAATAAGGCCAAGACTTATTGAAATACTTCTTCCACTTTTGTCCAAGAGTATCTTCCTCGACACACTTTAGAGATATAAGCATTCTACATCATTTTAAATCCGCCGATTTCGGCTTCTTTCTGAGCAAAATGCTCATTGCTTGGTTCCACAGCATGGTATTCACTCTTCAAGGCTTTGATCCATTTTTTGGCTCTCTCCTTCAATTGGAAGTTATCCGTCATCAATCTTCCTCTCAATACCAATATTCCCATATCTGCTCCCTCGTATAAATAATCTCCTTCTCGCGTAATTCTCAAGAAGAATGCTTCATTTTCATTGTCAATTGCCCTTCTGTGGGTATCCATTCGATCGTAAACAAATTCACCATTAGACCTCAGTCTCCATATTCCAGATTTTGGTGCTTTCGTTACTTTCTTTACATCGTCCTTGGTGTATTTTATTACCAATTGACACCAATCGTCTATATTTTCTGCTCTTGCCCATCTGGCATTGATCGCATTCACACTAATTTTATAAGGTTGGTCCATCCATTCCAGTAAATGGAACATAAACAATGGCATATCGGCCAATGCAAATACGGCATGATTGGTAATAGAACTTGCTCCTGTGATTCTTGGATTGAGCTCACCCAAATAAATTTGTCCATTGTCTTGATCTATCAAGAAATCCAATTCAAAATATCCTTTGTATCCCTCTTCTCTCAATTGATCTCCAAATTGTCTGGTGTATTTTCTGGCTTTTTGACGCAATGTCTTTGTAAAGGCTCCTGCATAGATTTCATTGCCACACCATCCTCCCTTATAGGGTGTAAGCTCCTTAAATCCAACCAATTCTGTCATTAATGGTGCCACTATAGTTCCATGACGAGTAACACAAGCTTCAATCGCTGCTCCTCTGCAATTGATCCTTTTCATCACTTTCACTTCCTTCTCCGCGATTATTTCATCCGCATGTTTATTCCAGTCTTTTTCATCATTGATAAAGAAAGTGGTGTGACCTGAATCTCCATAAGGCAATTGAATTACCAATTCTTTGCCTAAATGCTTAGACTCTTTTCTGAGGTGATCATAGCTATTTATCTTCTTTAAAACGTAAGGTACACAAGGAACTTTAGCTTTTTCCGCAATTCTATTGGTGTTAACCTTATTGTCCATAAAGTTTCTCATTGAGGCAGGAGGGAAACATACTTCTAAGCCATTTTTCTTGGCCAACCTTTCCGTCTTCTCATCGAACATTAAGAATAAGACCTTACCTTCTTTGCCTCTCTTTCGGATATACTCTACTACTTCTTTATGTTCTAGCAAATAGTTGTTGATGTCCTCTATGCTTGTGAATTCATCGTGCGGCAATTCCTCTTTTGGTGCAAAAACATTTGGGTGTAGACCATCAAAACATTCTATGTAACAGATGAATTTGAACTTTCTTACCCATTCATCTGCACCCAATAGATTAAAATTGGTAGCACTTACAAAATAGATTGGTTTTTCATTGCGATAGAAAAACCTTCGAATTTCAGGAATACCTTTAAGTACTTCTTTTTCGGTCGATTTCTTTTTTACTGATTTTTTCTTGCTCATCGATTGATCTTTTTTACAATTATATGCTTGTGAATCATTTAATATTATGCCAGCGCTTCTTTTGTAAACACCCTTATGCCTAAATCATCTCTATACCCATGAATTTCCTTTACATCTAAATTGATGAAAAACTCCAAGATATCCTTGCTTAAAACCTGACCCGGAACCAATATTGGGAATCCTGGTGGATATGGAATTACAAAGGAAGCTGAAACAATTTCTCGTCCATTTTTCATTGCCTTCTTGCATTCTGTTCTTCGAATATATTCGCATTTGGTTTCATCGTAAGCCATAAAATAGGCCTTTCTGATATTTCCACCTGGAACTCCTGGAACTGCTTGAAACGACTCATGAAATCTACTAAAATCAGGTAATGGAGGGGTTTTTTCTGTCAGAGATTTTATGGTTCTCTCCATATTTTTCAATTGGGTATCACTCATGGCTGCAATTCGCTCATCCAATTGATCTGCAATTTTCAACAACACACTGATTAAATAAGCCACTGAACTCCTTGTTGTACCAATATTGGTCATAAACAATACCGTATTCCTAGAAGTTTTATTGATTTGGATACCAAATTGATCCATCAAATATTTGTTCTTAAAAGTATCTCCATCTACACCAGCTCTACCTACGAACAAATTGATCTTGGTTGGATCCAGAACAAATTCATCTTCCGCCCAAGCCTCTTCCATCCTTACCCATCCGTTGGATTTGTTGTAATATTCCGTTATTCCGGATTTTCTATATTGAGAAGGGATGTTGTTTTCTACCCTTAGAATGTCGAAATACTTTTTTAACCTTGGATGACTGGTAATCTTGGAGCGCAGCACCATGGCCATCTCAATGCTCTTCTCCACCATTTCATACCCTTCAAACTGAACCTGCCTTCTGCCTGCATCTAAAGAAGCTAGAATTTGATAATTGGGAGAAGTTGAAGTATGTGTTTTATAGGCTTCATGGAAAGAGTCTTCCGTTTTCCTTTTAAACAATTCATCATAAATGTGAATCATGGAACCTTGTCTCAATGAAGATAATGTCTTATGCGTAGATTGCGTCGTATAAACCCTGATCTTTACCAAATCCGGATCTGGCAATGGTTTAGGTGAGTCAGATTTAAGGTTTTCTTCATATTCCTTTCTATACTCCGCACTTTGGTATTTGCGCTGCAAGAAATTGGCGACATACATACCTGTTCTCTGGCGATATATTGGCGTAAATCCTGCGAATGCAAACCAAGCTTCATCCCAGAGGAAGATCATGTCTGGCTTAATTGCCAATACTTCCTCCATTACACGCTTTACATTGTATATGATTCCGTCAAAGGTGCAATTGGTCAATAAAAGCATTTTCACCTTATCCAATCTGCCAGCATCTTTTAATGCCAAGAGTTTGTGTTTGATCTCTTCTAAGGGCACTGCACCATACATGGAGTACTTTTCTACTGGATATGAATCCAAATAAACCGGATAAGCACCGGATAACACCAATCCATAGTGGTGAGACTTGTGACAATCTCTATCGATTAAAACCACATCGTCTGGCTCAACCAATGCTTGAAGTACGATTTTATTAGCAGTTGAGGTTCCGTTGGTTACAAAAAAAGTATTTTGCGAACCATAGGCTTTGGAAGCCAATTCTTGTGCCTTTTTTAAAGGACCAGTTGGCTGTAGCAACGAATCCAATCCACCAGTAGTAGCAGATGTTTCCGCCAAAAAGATATTTCTACCATAAAACTCTCCAAAGTCTCTTAACCACTGAGACCTAAATATGGAGTTACCTCTTGATATAGGCATCGCATGGAATACTCCAGTAGGTTTCTTGCTGTAATCTACAAGCGCAGAGAAAAAAGGAGTATTGAACCTTTCTTTCAAAAAGAACAGCAAACTCAAGTGTATCTCTTTGAGATCTTCCGTACGGTAAAAAACCCGATTAAAACAACTCAAAGTTTCCGTATCTAACTCATCCACAGGAATGTCGGTGAGATAGAATAAATCCAATTCAGGCCTTATTTCTTTAATCACCTCTCCCAATTCATGGCCCAAATCTCCTTCTAGCCTATCTTGAAATTGCATTAAATCGATGCCAGCAATAAATGGTTTTATTTCTTCTAAATCGAATGCAGACTTATAACTAATGCCAGATCGAATAATACAAGCTTGAATATTTGGATTAAACAACAAAGCGATTAAAGCGTCTTCTAAACTAGAAAGAACGATAATCTCATAAGTAAACTCATCTTCTTCGCTTCTGGCATATTCAAACTTTTCCTTGATAGTCTCTTCGCTATCCATGCTGCCATCATCTACAAAAATGACTTCAAAATACCTGTCTCTGCTCTGAGAAAGCTGAATTTCATCTTCCTTAAGCATTCGTTTTCTCTTTTCTTCAGATTCCGTAGCAGAGCGATTACTTCGGTAAGAATCACTTACTATAGAGCGAACTAAATCCGAAACTGATTGACAGAATTCTTCATATTGTTCTTGAAGATAAAATTCTTCAATCTCATGAATAAAGTCTATTCCTGGATAGGCGTAATACTTTTCAATTAGCTTTAAGGTGCTAAACGCTGATGATACTTTTTCTTTGAAATTTTGATTCTCAATGTTGTCTAACTGACCTTGATTGAAATAATTGGCAATTTGTTTTAGACTGTACCAAGCTTCATTTCTATATTGAGATATGTTGAAATAATTCTTGTATTGTGATTTAGTCAAATTAGCCTCTTTGCTCATTGGAAGAGTATTAGAATAATAAGATATACTTCAGGGATGAAGATACAAATTAATCCGACTTCAACTCATTTTCCTCCAGCTCATCAATCGGATCCTCAACATCTGTATTCATCACCCTTTCAATTTCTTTCATTTTTGTTGGTTTAACTAAACCACTTAATGAATCTAAATAAGGATGCTTTTTGCCTTTTTGGTAAATGTCAAATTCAACATTTCTATCCCGGAAACTCTTTAAAGGTTGTCCTAGCCTCAATAAACCCTCTTCTCTACTTCTTTTGACCCTTTCCATATCCACTTCTATTGGGATTAACTCAGGTCCTGTGCTTGCCTTATACAGTACCCTTCCATCTGGTCCACATACTATAGAACGTCCAGTTCCTCCATCGCCAAGACCATTAATATCGAATATATAACATTGATTGGTAGCCGCTGTTGCTTGCACTAAAGCCAATTCTATATCTCTATCAATGGTACCTGTCAGGGTTGGATGTAAGATTACTTCCACTCCATTAACTGCCAATGTTCTGGATGTTTCTGGAAACCACATGTCGTAACAAATACTCAACCCAAAACGACCAATGTCGGGTACATCAAAAATTAGAAATTCATCTCCACCTTTCACTCCTACTTCATAGGGATAAAATGGGAACATCTTATCATATCGTCCAACAATCTCACCATTAGGGTTAATTACAGTTGCTGTGTTGTAAATGTTTCCTTTTTTCTTTTGGAACATGCTTCCAGGTATCAACCATATCCCATACTTTTTAGCCAATTCCTGAAACTCCTTTTCTACCTCATTTGGAAACTCCTTGGCGTAATGAGTCAAAGGTCCATGAGGGGCCAATTCACTTAATAAAATCATCTGAACCCAAGGATAGACAGAGCACATGACTTCAATTTTGTGTTTCATCATGGCCACATTGCTGTGGCTTGCTGAAACATGCATTTGGATTCCTCCTATAGAAAATGGTTTCATGGTAAAATCTATTTATTGCATCAATATATCGAGCTCTTCTTCGATGATATCCAAACCTTTATTTAATAATTCTTCAGAGATGGTCAATGGTGATAATATGCGAAGTACATTTTTATTCACTCCTGCACTAATTACAATCAGATCTCTTTTTGCACATGCCCTTATCAAATTATAACACAAATCAGTATCTGGTTTGTTTGGATCGTTGTCCTTAACAAACTCCATGGCTATCATTGCTCCCAATCCTCTTACATCTCCAATGCAATCATGCTTCGCTTTCATTGCATTAAATCGACTCCAAATGATTTCGCCAACTTTTTTGGCTTTTTGGTTCAGATCAATTTCTTTCATGTACTTAATGGTAGCTAATGCAGAAGCACAAGCTAATGGATTCCCTATATAAGTTCCACCTACTGTTGCAGGAGCAGCCGCATCCATCAATTCCGCTTTACCTACAACAGCAGCTATAGGCATTCCAGAACCCATTGATTTAGCCCAAGTAGATAAATCTGGTTGAACTCCATAATGATCCATTGCTCCCCAGGCTGCTGTTCTTCCAAATCCGGTTTGGACTTCATCGAATATCAAAAGGATACCGTACTCATCACAAATCTTTCTTAATCCTTCTATATAAGCTTTGGGAGCGACATGAAAACCACCCTCTCCTTGCACCAATTCAATAATGATTGCCGCCAAATCCTCTGCTCGAACATAGGTTTTGAAGAATTGATTTAGATTGTTCAACTCTTGCTCAACAAAAGCATCCTCGCTCATGCCTTGCCCTCTTAAAAATTTGGAAGGGTAATCAATTCTGTATACTTCCGGAGCAAATGGCCCGCAATCATTAGAATAAGTTGTTTTAGAAGTCAAAGTCATTGCCATCATGGTTCTTCCATGGAATGCTCCACTAAAGCACAATACGCCGCTTCTTTTTGTTGCCTGACGTGCAATTTTAATTACATTTTCTACCGCTTCTGCTCCTGTACTTACCAATACAGATTTAGTCTTTTCTCCATGTGGAAATAAATCATTCAAATGCTCGCACAATTCTACATATGGCGCATAAGTTACTACATTAAAGCTGGTATGTATGAATTGTTTTGCTTGTTCTACTATAGCGTCGACAACTGGTGGTGGGCAATGTCCAGCATTTACAACACCTATTCCTCCTGCAAAATCAATTAATTCATTGCCATTAGTGTCTATTATGGTCGCATTTTCAGCTGATTTTACAGTCGCAGTATTGAATACACCTACTCCATTTGCAACTGCATTCTTTCTTCTCTCTAATAAGGATTCACTAATTGTGGTTTCCATATTCAATATGTTTCTTGATTAAAAGTGGGATAAAATAAGGCGGCAAAAGTATTTCTTTTTTAACTTTTGGGTGCAATTCAAGCGCTATTTTTAGCCGATAATTTAGCTTCGAACAAAAGCTTAAATTTTATGTTCTCTAAATGCAAAATATTCTTTGCATTCTTCGCTTTTTACTAATTTCGCTCATTAATATTTAAAGCTTTAATAAAACAGAATCATGAATTTCGATGTAATTGTATTGGGTAGTGGCCCTGGAGGATATGTAACCGCAATAAGAGCTTCTCAATTGGGCTTAAAAACTGCAATAGTTGAAAAGGAATCCTTGGGTGGTGTTTGTTTGAACTGGGGATGTATTCCGACCAAAGCTCTTTTAAAGAGTGCCAATGTATTTGAATACATTTCTCATGCTAGTGATTATGGCATCGAAGTAAAAGAAGGAAAAGTCAATTTCGACAACATGATTAAAAGGAGTCGGAATGTGGCAGATGGTATGAGCAAAGGAGTTCAATTCTTAATGAAGAAAAATAAGATTGAAGTCATTATGGGAACTGGTAAAGTTGTCAAAGGGAAGAAGATTGAAGTTACAGATGCGGATGGCAAAAAATCTGAGATAAGTGGAAATCATATCATTATTGCTACTGGCGGAAGATCTAGAGTATTACCAAATCTACCCCAAGATGGCAAGAAGATTATTGGATACAGAGAAGCAATGACCTTAGAAAAAATGCCAAAAAGCATGGTGATTGTTGGCTCTGGTGCTATTGGTGTTGAATTCGCTTATTTCTACAATGCAATTGGAGTTGATGTAACAATCGTTGAATACATGTCAAATATTGTGCCTGTAGAAGATGAAGATGTATCAAAACAATTACTAAGAAGCTTCAAGAAAAGTGGAATTAATATCTTAACCGAATCTGAAGTTACTGCTGTAGATACAAAAGGTAGCGGATGTAAGGTAAAAGTAAAGACCAAAAAAGGAGAAGAAGAATTAAATTGTGATGTTGTCCTTTCTGCAGTTGGTGTTAGTGCCAATATTGAAAACATCGGATTGGAGGAAGTTGGTATTGCTACAGATAAAGGCAAAATTGTTGTTGATGAATATTATAAAACCAATATCGACGGTTATTATGCCATTGGAGATTGTGTTCCAGGTCAAGCTTTAGCACACGTTGCTTCTGCGGAAGGAATTACTTGTGTTGAGAAGATTGCTGGAGAAAATCCTCAAGCTATAGATTACAATAATATACCTGGCTGTACTTATTGTTCACCTGAAATCGCCTCTGTTGGTTACACAGAAAAAGCTGCTAAAGAAGCGGGTTACGATGTAAAAGTTGGAAAATTCCCATTCTCTGCTTCTGGTAAAGCAAGTGCTGCTGGCCATAAAGATGGTTTTGTAAAAGTGATCTACGACAGCAAATATGGAGAATTGTTGGGTGCACATATGATTGGCGCCAATGTTACCGAAATGATTGCCGAGATTGTTGCAGCTAGAAAGTTAGAGACTACTGGCCATGAAATCTTAAAATCAATTCATCCACATCCTACCATGAGTGAGGCAGTGATGGAAGCAACTGCAGCTGCTTATGATGAGGTGATCCATATTTAAGCTTTGAAATAAAGGGTAATTATGAAAAGCCCTACCATAGCCAACTTTTTTTCGCTGGTAAAGTTTAGCCACACTTTATTTGCTTTGCCATTTGCATTGCTTGGTTACTTTTTAGCAATAGAATATTCGACCTATAATTTCGAAACCATATTGCTGTTAAAGGTGATACTCTGTATGGTTTTTGCCAGAAGTGCTGCCATGGCGTTTAATCGATATGTAGATCGTGATATTGATAAAGCGAATGAAAGAACTGCCAATGTGCGAGAAATTCCTAAAGGGATTATAAGCCCTAAATCGGCATTGGTATTTGTTGTAATCAATTCAATTTTATTTATCGCTACAACTTACTTTATCAACTCCTTATGCTTTTATCTTTCCCCCATTGCTCTGCTTGTAATTTTGGGTTATAGTTATACTAAGCGCTTTACCGCACTATGCCATCTGATTCTTGGAATTGGACTTTCATTAGCTCCGATTGGCGCCTACCTTGCGGTAACTTCTAGTTTTGCATGGATAGCAGTTTATTATTCTATAGCTGTATTGTTTTGGGTTGCAGGATTTGACATGATCTACGCTTTACAGGATGATGAATTTGATCAAAAGATGGGATTGCATTCCATCCCATCTAAAATTGGAAGAAAATCTACACTTTGGCTTTCCTCCTTTTTCCACATCATCACAGCATTATTTATGGTTCTCGCTTGCCTACATGCGGAAGGAAATATTTACTATTGGATTGGAACATTAGTATTTATTGCTCTGCTACTTTACCAACATTTAATCGTTAAGTCAGATGATCTCTCAAGGGTAAATATTGCGTTCTTTACTACCAATGGAATCGCTAGTCTAATCTTTTCTATCTTTGTAATACTTAGTTTTTACATCTAGAACGACATGTTTCAGACGGATTTAATCCATTTTTTACAATCCTTTGACAGTACTTTACTAAGGGGATTTATGTCATTCATTTCTTTGCTAGGAACAACTCCAATTATACTACTTATTATACTAGGTATCACCTTTGCGATCGACTTCAAGAGAGGACTTATACTCATCAATGTAATTGCTTGGACTTCTATATTGACCATCGTTTTAAAGGAACAAATTAACTACCCAAGACCTATCGATGTAGACACTAAGATTACTGACAATTATTACGATAGAGAAAATATTCAAGACCTAAATACTACTCCCAATACTTTCTTTGGGATATTTTCCAAAGAACTTCTTGAGATTACCAGGAATGACCAATATGAGCGATATGGGTTTCCTTCAGGTCATACAGCAATTCAAACAGCTTTATGGTTTAGCTTATTTTTCTTGTTTAGGAAAAGTTGGATCAAAAAGTTAGGTATTGTAATTGTGGCTTTAACAATACTTTCCAGGCTATTCTTAGGGCACCATTTCTTGGCCGATACTATTGGTGGTTTAATCTTGGGTCTAACTGTAGCTTATGGGATGATGGTTTTAATCAAACGAAGTGGATATATCACTGCTTTGAGTCATCAATTGAATAGCTTGACCATTTTGTGGTTACCAATAATTCTAATTCCCTTTTCTAACCATTTACCCATTTGGGTATTAAGCAGCTTGATTGGAGTAAATTTAGCTTCCACCATTATAATACTGCAAAAGAATTTCCCAGTATTTCATGTAATTACCTGGAAAAGGGTTTTGGCTGGTGCTATTTCTTTAATCGTGCTTTCTAGCTCTATTTATTGGATAAAAAACAATAGCTTCTCTGGAAATGATTTTGCGAATCTATCCATTTCTTCCATCCTCATTTTCATCATTGTAATTGGGGCAACCTTTTTAAACAACAGATTAAATCTAATTAGATTTAGGTTCTAAGCAGGGAATATATTACTGGCCATCTGCATCGCTTCATCCAAGCTTTCTTGATTCAAATTCAATTCAACTCCGTTTTGATCAAAATAAGCAAGCATGTTTTCCATTGGCATGTTGCCTGTTAATTCATCTGCAGCCATAGGGCATCCCCCATAACCACCTAATGCACCATCAAATCTTCTACAACCTGCATCATAAGCTGCAACTATCTTTTCTTTCCAAGTTGTAGGTGTAGTATGCAAATGAGCACCTAACTCCAAATTTGAAAATTCGGGAATCAAGCTTTCAAAGAGCCTTTGAATGAGCTCTGGATCTGCAACGCCAATGGTATCACTCAATGCAAACGTTTGAATTTCCAACTGACTTAATTTGGTAATCCACTCTGCCACTACATCTTCATGGTATGGATCTCCATAGGGGTTGCCAAATCCCATGGATAGATACAAAACAAGCTTCCTTTCGTTCTTTACTACCAAATTTTGAATGTCTTCTAATCTTTTCAAAGATTCTTCAATGGTGGCATTGGTGTTTCTTTTTTGAAAAGTTTCAGAAACAGAGAAAGGATATCCCAAATAATCTATTTCTTCAAAAACCAAAGCATCTTCTGTGCCCCTTTCATTGGCAACGATTGCCAATAATTTTGTCTTGGTATGCTCCAAGTCCAGATTTTTAAACACCTCTGAAGTATCCGCCAATTGAGGGATGGCTTTAGGTGAAACAAATGAGCCAAAATCCAAGGTATTGAAACCTACCTTTAATAAGGTATTGATATATTCAATCTTTTTTTGGGTAGGAATAAAGTCCTTGATGCCTTGCATTGCATCTCTTGGACACTCAATCAATTTAATTTCCCTTTGACTCATAATATCTTGCAATTCCTTTATTTATTCTTTTAATCATTGCTGGCCCTTCATATATAAAGCCTGTATAGACTTGTACCAGATCAGCTCCAGCCTCTAATTTCTGAATGGCATCTTCTGCTGTAAATACGCCACCAACTGCAATTACAGGAAAAGCATTGTTGGACTTTTCTTTTAAATACTTTACAACAGTTGTGGAACGATCTAAAAGTATCTTGCCGCTCAAACCGCCAGCGCCAATATGTTCAATTCTATTTTTATCCGTCAATAGGTCCGTTCTTGAAATTGTAGTATTTGTAGCAATAACACCATCAATCTTTGTAATTTTTACCAAGTCAATGATATCATCTAATGCTTCATTGGTTAGATCTGGAGCAATTTTTAGCAAAATGGGCTTTGGAGTATTCTTTTGATTATTAAACTCCTGCAATTCTAACAACAACTTACTCAATGGTTCTTTATCCTGCAAATCCCTTAAATTAGGTGTATTTGGAGAACTAACATTCACGACAAAGTAATCCACAACATCAAATAACTTCTCAAAACAAATTTTATAATCTTCGGAAGCTTTTTCGTTCGGAGTGAGCTTATTCTTACCAATATTTCCTCCAATGATAAATGATTTATCACGGTTTCTAAGTCTTTCAACCATTTGATCTACACCGTGATTGTTAAATCCCATTCGATTAATCAAAGCTTGGTCCTTTTTCAATCGAAACATTCTCGGTTTTGGATTTCCTTCTTGTCCTTTTGGCGTAACGGTACCAACTTCTATAAAACCGAAACCAAATGCACCTAACTCAGAGAACATACTTGCATCTTTATCGAATCCTGCGGCTAATCCAATTGGGTTAGGGAATTTCAAACCAAACAATTCCCTTTCAAGGTTCTGATTCTGATATTTAAAGGCTTTTGTTATTAATCCTTTTATAAAGGGAATAGAAAAAGCAGTTTTCATTAAACCACACACCAAATGATGTGCTCTTTCTGGATTAAATAAAAATAAGATGGGCTTAATCAGCCGTTTATACATGACCTATGGCAAACTATTGTGGAAAGCAAACTTAAGGACAATCTTTATTCCTTTGGCATGGCATTAAACTCTTCAAAAGTATTGTCTGTATAAAAGACAAGTATTCTCACAATTTCCTTTTTGACATCGCTTTTTAAAGGGGTGGGGTGTTCTTTCTCTTGGGTAATGCTCTTACCATCGGATAAGCTCAATTTATCTTTCTCTTGAATTCTATCCTCTTCTTTAGGCAACAAGTTTAACTTGCCATTGATTAACCAACTGGCATCCACTTTCGGAAATCGTTCTAGAATTTTTTGAATGAATTCTAAGCTTGGTTTATTCCTACCAGTCAAAATATGAGAGACTGAAGAGGGTTGAACTCCGATTGCTTCCGCAAATGTGGAAGCATTCATATTATTCAATTTCATGATGTATTTAAAGCGCTCTATCAAGTCCATTTGCCAATTTACATTTGTAATTAACATTTAATGTTACAAATGTAATTAATGTTTACTCATTTTAGATGTTACAATTGTAAATAACCTTAATACTTCTTGTTTATTTCTGAAATTAGTTAAACTAATACATTGCCTAATCAATTCTATTTTGTTCTTTTTCTGATGATTATACTCAAATGGGCATATGGGCGAATTGTTTGGGTTACATCTGTAAATAAAGCAGTAAAGAAAGTAGATAAAAAGTGCTTAAGTCATAAGTTACAAATGTATATCCTGTTACTTCTGTAAATTTAATTGTGGTTTGATGCTAATCCCAATGGCATGAAAATTCATGGTATGATTGAGCCCCCATCCAAAGGAATAATCCAATTGAAATCTATCATTAACCAAAAATAAAATACCGGCATCCATGCTTCCTATCCAATCTTCAAATTCTGGAAAAGAAGCATATTGTTCTATGAACACCCCTATTCTATCGCTTAGACTTTGAGAATAAATTAAAGTATAGATAGCCTGACCGTCTCCATAAAATTTTAAACCTTCAGAGTCAACAGCATCAATTTGATAGTGTTCATATCCAAAACCTCCTGCCAAACTTCTTTTGTTGTTAAAAGCATAATTATAATTTAATCGACTTAATACCCCATACAATTCATTACTAATGCCTCTTGAGCCCGTGGGTGTGATTAAATGTGTTGTAAGGCCTAAGTTCAATCTCTCTCCTCGTTTTAGTTCATATTTTAATCCAACAATTAAATTCTCTGCGCCAGAAATACTTCCAAGTTTTTCCCAATCTCTTGTATTGATGTTTTTATAACTAACCAATTCATTAATTAGACGTAATTCGAGTTTATTGCCCAAACCTATTTTAATCAAGGTACTTGGATACACTAATCTTTGTTGTGTCAAATTTGGCGTAATCTCAGAAGTCTGCAACTGAAATCCACTTTCAATCTGGATTTGTCCTATACCAGTTGTTGGAACACATTCGGATTGTCCAGGTCTATCCGTAACAATTTGTTCTTGAGCATTTACATGGTATGAAACAACAAGCCCAATAATTCCAAGTAGAAGTTTTTTCATCATCTTTTATATTAGATGCACTAATATAACAAATGAATAAAGCTATTAAGCAGGATTAAAATTCAATTGTATGCAACCTAATAGGCAGATTTTACATCTAATGCATAATTAATTGCTAATGAGCTTAACCGTTAATCAATCATGTTTACTACCTCATGTTGATTGTTGAATAGTTCATTAGAGGTACAACCACAAATAGCAAAGGGAGTGAATTTCACTCCCTTTTTCTTTAATATCATACTATTTATTTGAATCTAAAGCTTCTTCTTCTACCTGCCATCGATTACTTTAAAGCTTCGATCTCCTGCCATTTTTTTGTACTTCTTGAATACTTCTTCAGATTGTTTCTCTCCATTAAGAAACATTTCTTCATCAGTAATTTCAATACTGTAATCCTCATTTTTCTTAATTAATTTATCTTTTACCAATTCTTTCTTGATTTCCTTCAGATTCTTGCTAACGATTTTAATTTCTTCTCCAGCAATAATGATTTGTTGATCTGCTTCTTTGAGTTCAGCACTCGCCTCTTCAATTGCCTTCAAAGCTTTAACCATCTCTTTTTTATGAATTTTAGATGCTTGTATTTCTGATTCTTTAAGCGCTTCGTATGCTTCTTGCAAAGCCTCATTCGCTAGACTTAGTTCTTCTTCATCAAAATCAAAATGAAACTTATAATTCTTAAGTGCTTCTAGACTATCAAAATCCCAATCTCCTGCCCAAATCACATTCTCATAAGATTCGAATAAATCTTCCAATTCTGAAAAATTGAAATTGTGAGAGAAATTTAGATTTAAGGAATCAAAATCCATTTGCTTAGAATCAAAATTGAAACTTAGCTCTCTCGCTTCTAATTCCTTAATTCTAGCTTCAGCTGCAATCAGTCTTTCTTCCATCCTTTTGATCATTTCCTTATAATCCTCGGTAGAATCAGGAGCGACTAAAAGTTGTTTCGGTAAATCCTGCGGTTTTTTAAGTTTAGCTAATTTTTTTAAGCTGCTTAAGTTTTTCAAACTTCTTAATCGATTAAGTGACTCTAATTTATCAAGGGTATTTAATTTTCCTGAAGAATTGAGCGATTCTAGCTTTTTAAGTTGGTCAAAGTCCGTTTTTAGTTCTTTCACATGATCAAAATTTGCATCTTCCCATTTCGTATTATTGGGTGCAATCCAGGATATTAATCCTAGACTTAAAACCAAGATTAATGCTACAATCAATCTGGAAGCGAGATTTTTTTTATGCTTTTTCGTTTTCATAATTCTTTGGATTCGTTTAAGTAAAAAGTTTTTATTGTTTGAAGCACTCATGTAGAGCTGTTGTTTATTTATTAAGATCCGATTGCTTTCAATTTCGGTCAATGTCTTTGCATATAATATTGGATCCGTATGTTCAACAACCCCATCATCACAACAATTTTCCCTTTCTTGTCTAAGTCTGTTGGATATCCACCAAACGAAAGGATTGAAGAAGAATATTATTTCGATAATGGACTGTACTATATTTATGAGGTAATCGCGTCTTTTAATATGCATGATTTCATGCATTAAGATCAGGTCCAATTGTTCTATTGGGAAAGTGGTGATTAAACTTGCAGGTATAAGAATTACTGGTCGGAAGAAACCATAAGTCAATGGTGCATCTACCAGTGTAGAGCTGAAAACTTTAACCTTCTGACCTAGCCCAATCTCCTTCATCATCTTATTCCAATGTCTTATTAGCACCTCATCAATTTCTTGTTTGCCAACCATTCTTAGGCGACTCAAATAAATTCCACCTAAAAGAAACCGAAGACTCAGTAATAAAACTCCACTAATCCAGAATACGATAAATAGTTTCAAGTATAGTAAAGAGTCTGCTGTAGCTTGAATTACCTCTTGGGCAGAATGAAATGAAGGAATTGCAGAAATATCAAGAACTGTTTGGCTTGTCACTGGATCTATTTTAGGAAGATTATGCTGAACTACAATCCAAGTAAATACAGAAGTAATTAGCATTATCATAAGGGCATTGAAAAAAATAAAATGGCGTAATCTAGCATTCTCTTTTTGCACCTTCTTTAAGGTAATTACAACAATTAAAACAAGGATTGCACTTTGCCACAATGAATGTATAAGAGACCATGCTATAGACTCTAAATAAGGCAATTCAAGAACTTCATTGAAAGTATTCATCATGACTTGTTTTCGATTTTAGTAATATATTGTTTAACCTCTTCGATTTCTTTCTCCGTAGCTCCCGAATTACCTAAGACTTGCAACACCAATTGAGATGCTGAACCTTTAAATACCTTATTGATAAATTTCTGTGTAAGTACATTTTGCATTTTCTTTTTCTGAACCACTGCATGATAAATATGATTCTTGTCTGTAGTATCTCTTTTTAGAATGCCTTTTTTAGTCATGATCTGCATAAGTTTTAAGGTGGTTGTATAGCCTACATCCCCTTCTTTTTGAAATTGATCATTGACAAATCTTACTGTGGATGGGCCATTTTCCCAGATTATCTGTAGTATCTCTAATTCTTTTTCTGTTGGGTTTTGATCCATGACTTACGAATTGTTTCGTACAAATATATACGAAATCATTCGTATATACCCAATTGAAATCAAAAAAAATCTTAAAATTAGCTTAATGCTTTCTTATACAGCACTTTAAATAGACACCAATCGTCAACCTTAAAAATCAACTAAGCAATTCCTCTTCTAGTTGCATCATTAAATTCTTGATTGAACTTTCATCCTCCTCATTTACTAATTCACCATCCTTCACCTTATCGTAGAAATTGGCAACAGAGTAACTCCCAATTAAATTTGCTCCTTGATGTGGAATAATTTCAGATAGATGTTTTAAGGCAGTCTGTGCCCCTCTTCCACCTGGAGAACAGCTTAATAGAATCATTGGTTTATTCATAAAAACCTTGCGTTCGATTCTCGATAACCAGTCTATACAGTTTTTCAATACTACAGGCATAGAGCTGTTATGTTCAGCGGTAGAAATCAAATAAGCATCTGCCTCGATAATTTTATCCTTTAAGGCTATCGTATTATCTGGAAAGCCATTTGTTTCTTCGATATCAATTCCATAAAGAGGCGCTTCATAATTTCGCAAACTAATTAATTCAACTTCCACTCTAGTAAACATCTTTATTATACTCCCTAATAACTGATGATTAATTGACTTTGAACTGTTGCTACCTGCAAATGCTAATACTTTCATTTTTAAATATTCCTTGATTACTTCATATAATTCTTACTTCCAAAAGCTTGGCCTACACCATGCTGACAATATTGTCTGAGGCTTTCTAAATATCTTCCCCAACTAAAATTACAGTGCGCATAGAAATCATTGGTTTCTTCCCAATTGGAATGTGTAAATCTCAGTCTGGTTTTATTTTCATTGTGATCTAAATCAAAACTAAATCCATGATTGTACCAAAGATCTTCTTCCTTTATGCATCTCCACTGGACTTTCTTTTTGGTCTCTAATGCCACCACTTGCATTAATGGTCCTTCGAAATCACCAAAATCAAATTGAATTTGGCCACCTAAAACTGAATTGCCTTTAGTTTGTATTGTCCACCAATTCTGGAGACCCTCAATTGAAGAGATAGCTTGATATACCTTTTCTATTGGCGCATCAATATGATATAAGTGTTTTATTTCGAATGATATCATCAGAAATTATAATTGCTTAAAATTTCAGATAAAAATAAACGGAAAGTCAGAACCATTGACTTCCCGTTTCAAAAAAGTTCATCGATATAATTTACTGCATACTTATGCTACCTTGGAATGCAGTAATGTTTACTACTGATTGTGGATCGGATGAACTTGTGTTATACTCTCCAATGAAATCTCTATTGCTGTAGTTTTTGATTTCTTTGGTTAAATCGAATTTATCTTCTGGGAATTTAATACCGGTGTACCTTGTTTTGGCATCAACCTTATAAGAAGCGTCCTTTGCAAACTCAAGATTTAGGTTGGTGTACTTAATGTCTAGATCCATACGTTCAAAACTAGCCTCAATAGCATCAATAGAAACACTCCCTTGAAATGCATAAACCACCATTTTGTCACTCAATGCGCTCATCTTTAATGGCGTATACTTCAGGCTTCCTTCAAATTCACCTACCTTTTTTGCCTTTATATTGCATTGAAATCCTTTACTAAGGTTTAATTTATTAACATCCCCTACCTCTATATTGGTATAGGAAGCATTTAAATTTAATTGATCTACATTCTGTGAGAATAATTTTCCCTGAAAAAAGGATAGATCTAACTCCTTAGCATTATCTTCTAATTCAAGTTTACCATACTTAACACTTCCATCTATCTTCTCTACTTCTTCGGCAATTTCAATATTGGATTGAAATCCGCTTAAACTCATATTCCCTACTTTTTGAATGTCAACTTTTGAATACTTTGCTTCCATAGAGAGTTCAATACTAGAACCTATATCGGCATTCGATTGGAAAAGGTAGATCTCCCCTTTTTGCATTGACTTTATGGTAGCTCTTCCATATTTCTCGCTAAGGTCTATTTCACCAGCAATATTTCCAGCGTATATATCTCCTTTAAACAAACTTGCATTCAGGTCCCCATTCAAAGCATCGATCGAAATATTCCCGTAGTTGTTTTTTAATTCTAAGTTTAATTCTTTGGGAATAAAAAGCTGATAATTAACTCCCATTCTTTTTAGTTTAACTTCTTCACCTTCTTCGATTTTAACTTTCTTTTTCTTCTTCCTAGGCCAAACTTTCACATTACAGAAGTTATATTCTTCATAATTGTGTTTGATTTCTAATCGGTTTCCCGTTTTTTGAAGCTCAAGTTCGAACTTCTCTAAAGCTTTGAGTTCATCTTCTTCGTTATTGCCTTCCATCTCAACAACAGCGACAACTTTAATGCTATTATTCTCCCAGTTTTTAAACTCAATATTTCCATTTCTACTTGCTAACTCTAACCACTCAATTCCTTCTGCACTAATCTCGTTCTGTACAGTTTTACTGCTACCCTCTATCATTGCTTGATAGCTATCATTAAAGTCATATTGATTACTCTCATTTGCTTCCATAGAAGTTTGTGGAACACTTACATTAACTTGTTCAATTGGTATAGTAGTTTCTATTTGTTCTATAGGAATAGTAGATACATTATTAACCACTGGTATTTCTATTTCATCGACTATTGGATTATTTACATTAAATACATCATAACCACCCATAGTGCTGAATTTCTGATTACTATCTCTATCTGATTCAAAAATAGAGTCATTTATAAGAGTCATCATTTCCAGTTCTGATTCAACTGAAGAATCAACATTATAATTTACCTCAATTCTTTCCTCCTGAATCAATTTGTCTTTTTCATTGGTGAAGATTGAATCTGAAGCATGCATTGATGCTAGTGTTTTCCCCGATCCATTTTCGTTATTGTTCACTTCCAAAACAGGGTTCATTTCAGCATAATTCTCTGATTGTTGAACGCCTTGCATATGGTTAATCAATAAGGCACTACTAATAATTACGATAGTTGAAGTCATGATAATACTATTTAAATTCCACTTGATTAATTTGGGTTTAGGAGCAACTGCACCTTTATTTACTACAATAGATTTCACACTTTTAAGATCCACCACAGGAGTTAATTGTCTGCACAATTCAAAATATTGATCAATTGTTACTTTGCTCATTTGTCCTTCGGTTTATAAGAATACCGTCATCAAAACACTTGATTTTATGTCGGTTCTTTCCTTTGTTAAAGCTTCACATTTAAGAATAGTTGCAAGTTTCTCTCTACCTCTTTTTAACCGTTGTTTTATAGTAGATTCTTTTTCTTTTTGTGTTTTAGCAATTTCCTTAATTGAAAATCCACTAATTTCAAATAGAATCAGGGCATCCTTTTGCTTGGCCGGCAGTTCATTTAAAGCATCATATAAAATGCCAATATCCATCCTGTCTTCAGCACTAATGCCTTCATCCTTAATTTCAAAAACTTTGGTTTCATAGTATTTGCCTCTAAATTTCAATCGCCTATTCTTCTTGTTTAATACATTCATGGCGATAGAAAAGAGGTATGATCGAAACGCTTCTTTCTTTTCTAATGTGTTGAAATTTTCCAATGCAGCTAAGACTGATTCAGATACAAGATCTTCAGCTTCCATGAGTCCGTAGGCTTTTGCATGACAAAATCTTACAAAAGCATCATGTTCTTTCTCATAATAAGCTAAAAACTCTTTCTGGAATGCATTCATATCTTAGCGAGAATTGGTCTCAATAGTAAGTACCATAACTTCAAGAAAAGTTACATTAAATTGTAAAAAATAAAAAACCCCATGCAATAACATGGGGTTTAATTAATTAAATGCCTAGATATTAGCCTTGTGAATCTGTAGTATAATGGAACTGCTCAAATACTATTTTTCCATCTTTCACACCATAGACACATATTTCTTCCATTTGTGTCCTTCCCATTTCCTTGAAGGTTACATCCATCCACATTCTAACACTAAAATAATTGTCTGCAACGATAGGATCTGACACTTCCATGCCATGCATTTCTTCTGTCATCTCGGCAAACTGCATTCCTTTTTGCACAACTGCTTCAATTCCTTCTAATCGTTGTGGAGAATTTGCACCTTCTGGTTCAATACTTACTATATCATGACTATATAGATCGGTCATTGCTTGTTCAAATTCACCTTTACGGCAGTGATTTACTAGTTTTTCGGCTACTTCTTGGGTACTCATTTCTAAAGGGTTTTATTGTTAATGATTGATTTATTTGCTTTTAAAAGTATCTATAATTTATCAGGATCAATTCCCATTTGTGTTAAAAAATTCAAAGTGTTAGCTTTTACATTAGCTGGTGGATTTAAAGATAATGATTGCTTAAAGGCATTTTTGGCTTCTTCTTGCTTCCCATTTCTAAAATACGCTTCACCTAAACTATCAAACACATTGGGATCTTTTGGATTATTCTTAGCATTCACT
>JGI12316J15309_10013493_pt1 | contig 31025 bp, 29 predicted proteins | sample MarCyaLeptolynsp_FD_15309 | JGI IMG/M metagenome (IMG submission 15309) | reverse complement strand
TTTGTCGAAAAAGGTACGTTCCAAATTCGAAAAAGGCGCAGATAGAATCGCCATTGATCATCATTTAGGACCCCAATTATTGGATTTTGCCTTCTACACCAGTGACGAGGAAATCAGGCTTTTAATGAAGCAAAAAAGTGAATCCAACTAAGTCCTATACAAAAGCACAGCTGGCCTTAAGAAATGGTCAGGACAAGGATGTTATTTGGGTGGCCTATCAGGGCAAAATCTACGATGTGACCCATTCAAAACTCTGGAGAAATGGTAAGCACTACGAGCACTGGGCAGGCCAAGACTTGACGAATGAACTGCCAGACGCACCTCATACCGAAGCAGTCTTTAAGAAATTTAAGGTGGTTGGTGCCTTAATAAACTAGTCATCAAAGAATCCGTCATAGGGGCAGTTTAAATAATCTCTGATAAACATTTTCTTGAAACTATCAGGAAGACTCTTGCCTAGCCATAATTTCATTCATCGAAGAATACTACCAATCATCTAAGATTTCTACCAGTTATCGAAGGATTCAGTTCGATAATCGAAAATCAAAAAATAACAATCCTTGTTTTGAGACATTCGATATAAATAATAAAAAATGAAAAGACTAAAGCCACTATTATTTATTTGTCTCGCCTTTCTTTTGACCTATTGCGCTTCCAAGAAGCCAGAACCTTTGTATTTCGAAGATGGCATCGTAAATCTAGCCGGGATGTGGGTAGACAATACTGAAAACAGACAAACTTTAGACGTCTTGTTAGGAATCGACCTGAACGATGAGTCAACGGAAATTCAAGTGATGGGAGAAAGAGTAAAGCACTACAAAGTAAGAACCTATGAAAATCAGTTTCTTATCATCTACGAAACCATGGAAGGTCAGAAGTTTAGCGTTTTGGCTCAAATGAAGAATAAAAACGAGATGAGAATTACCAGAACGGAAGAAGCTGTGAATGGGTTTGTACCTCTTGGTCAGTTAGGTGAGAAAGTATTTCATCTTAGACGAATAAATTCCAACAAAGTGCTTCATGCTTCCTCAAATACTCCAAAGGGAATACGTTTATAATACCTTCAGTTCGTGATTAGCCTGAGCTATTGGTCAATAAATTGACCTTGGCAAACGAAAGTGTCCTTGAATTGGAAAGCTCCTGTGACACTTATAAATTGGCGAGGGTAAACTATACCTTAAAGACTTTCTTTTCTAATGAAGATACTGATTGCCGATAGTGGTTTTACTAAAACAGACTGGCGCGTTATAAGTGAAGAAGGAGATATTTCCCAGGCAAAAACTGCTGGTATCAATCCTTATTATCAGTCGGAAGATGAAATGCTAAAGGAAATTCAAGCGCTCCACAACCAGATTCCGGAGAAAATTGACCAAATCTACTACTACGGTACCGGATGCTCCTCTGCTCATAATCGTGAGAAAATCGCAAGCCTACTGAAACGCTATTATCCACATGCAGAGATTGATGTTAATCATGATTTACTTGCGGCTGCCCGATCCTTATGTGGAGATCAACCAGGCATTGCCTGCATCATTGGAACAGGTACAAACTCCTGCCTTTATGATGGCATGAAAATCACTGATAATATTCCTTCGTTAGGCTGGGCCGTAGCCGATGAGGGTGGAGGAACCTATCTGGGCAAAGTAATGGTGACAGACTTTTACAGAAAAGATATGCCCAAACACCTGCGCATACTTTTCAAAGAAGAGTTTGAACTTAGCAAAGATGGTTTTCTGAGCAAAATGTATCAAGAGCCCATGCCCGGAAGATTTCTAGCCAGTTTTGCAAAGTTCATTGGCAAACACATTGCAGATCCATACATGTATCAATTAGTATCTACTGGATTTGAACTTTTTATCACCAAAAACGTGATGAAATATGAGGGGCATAAAGAACTACCTATCCACTTCACCGGTTCTGTGGCTTATTACTTTGGTAATATCCTTAGAGATGTTGCCATGAACAAAGGTCTTCAAATAAAACACATCACTCAACAGCCGATCGCTGGACTGACACTATTTCATCAGTAGGCTTAGGCTAAAAACCTAATTTGAGACTATCTTGAGATCACAGTGACTTTGTCTAAAGAAATCATATTACTCTTCGTAAGCTTTATCTCCATTATCCTTACTACACTAATTGGATTAAAAGGAGTAAGACAAAAACCGTGGAAGCTTTTTCTATGGATCTCTTTGGCCATTATTGGATTACGCTTTTTTGTCAGGTTCGCTATGAGCACAGGTCTAGTCTTTAATTTTCCCCATCTGTTTAGACTCAATACAACTTTAGGCGTTTTTACTCCTCCAGCCATTTACCTGTTCTTACATTATTTGGTTTTTCGCGACAGGAGGTTGTCAGCAAAATCCCTAATTCATCTAATTCTACCAATCGGAGTCTTTATATATATGCTCCCTTTTTACCTATTGCCTGCCTCTCAAAAACTCGAATATTTAAACCATGAAGCATTTATAGATGTCTCCGTTCTTCCCTATTGGTACAATTCAATGGGATTGTTTTATAGTTTCTTTTACTTGTCTCTGATAGTATTTGATTTCATTGCCGTTTACAAAAACAACTCGACAGCAACTGCGAAGAAGCTTTCTCAATTTATTGTTCCAGCTTTGAGCATTTCTATTATTGGCTATGTGGTTTTCACCGCCTTTCTCACCATTAAAGAGCTTGCCAATTCAGAAATTGACTTCTTATTCGTTGCCTATCTCTCTTTATCCATTGTGGTAATCTCTGGCTTTATTTTGATAGTAAAACGAAGCAACCCCTTTGAAAAGGGAATTTGGGATTGGAACGATAAGTATTCGAACTCCACAGTATCTATGAAAAGAAGGTATGAGCTCAGCCTCAGCCTAAATGAAGCTGTGGTAAAGAACAAACTTTATCAAAATGAGAAACTTACGCTAGAAGATTTGTCTGTTAGTATTTCCGCTCCGGTCTATGTTACATCTCAGGTAATCAACGAAATATTTGGATGTAGTTTTTACGATTATATCAATAAGATGCGCGTGGAAGAGGCTAAAAAAATACTGCTGAACCCGGAGAATGATCACCTAAGTATAGAAGGCGTTGGTTATGAGGTTGGCTTCAATTCCAGAGCCTCTTTCTATAAATCCTTTCGTAAATACACAAATACTACACCCACACGCTTCAAAAAGCAAGAAAAGTTGTCTTAACCTATGGATTGAGACACGCCTCTCCCAAGTTACTCCCTCATTCGGGGTATGATTCGAAATAAAATAAAATCACTAAGAGTAGTCCCCGTAATAGTTATGGTGCTGCTCGTATGTTTTGTTATTCTGTCGATTGAACTTCAGGCGCAAGGAAGAAAATCTATCGGCAAGTCAAATGCTCAGTTGACTGAAAAAATAGACAGTCTCCATTACCCCGATCAAAACTGGAATAAAACCAAACCAGAATTACTGGGTTACTCTTCAGAAAAATTGGAGCTTATAAGAAGTTCATTCTTGAAGACGGGTGGAGAGGCCATGATGATAATAGTTGACGGCTATGTTATTGCAGATTGGGGGAAAACGAATGTTCCATTTGATGGAAGGTCACTGCGCAAAGGTTTTATGCATGCACTGCTAGGACCACAAATTGCCAAGGGGACAATTCATCTTGAAAGCTCGATGGGTGATTTGAACATCCAAGATAAAGAACCCCTTTCAGGCTTAGAAAAAACATCCAAAGTGAAACACTTAATGAAGTCCGCTTCGGGAGTTTACTTAAAAGCTAACTATGAAAGCAAGGAGAATGCTAACAAGCGCCCTGAGAGAGACTCTCACGAGCCAGGTGAATTCTTTTACTACAACAACTGGGATTATAATGTTCTAGGCACCATTCTGGAGAATGCAATGCAGGAAAAAATTCCTGATGCATTTGAAAAGCAAATCGCTTCAAGGTTGAATATGCAAGACTATTCAGTAGAAAACGTTGAGTACTCATTCTTTGGAAAAAACTCAAAACATCCAGCCGTACTCTTTGAAACATCTGCACGCGATGATGCACGTTTTGGTCTTTTGTACCTGAGAGATGGAAAATGGAAGAACGAACAGATAGTCCCGAAAGAATGGATCGACATGAGCACAAAGACCCAAATAGAAACTGGTGATTACTGGTACTATAACTATGGGTATTTGTGGTGGACAACCGCCAATGGAGGTTTCCTGATCACAGGAAATGGCGGACAATACGTGTATGTAAACCCTAAGGAAAAGCTGGTGGTCGTGTTCAGGTCTGACCCTGGCCCAATTTACAAGAAATGGCTAGGACTAAGAGTTAGTAAGAGAGAAAGTCATATGCTCATTAGCGGTGTAATTAACAGCAGAATAAAGCCCTAAAAGGATCCTTCAATCTTAATTCGAAATTGTTTACAGCCTCTTTGTGCATTTTAAGAGACGGGCTTCAATCATGAGAGGTCCGCCTCTTCAGTCTGTTAATAAAACAAAGTGTTTGGAGCGCGCTAAAAGCGAATACAAAAAGTAAGACGGAAAAGTAAGGTATAAGGCTTAAGTTTGAAGAGCATTGATTTTAGTGCTTTTGTTATTTAAGAGAAATGAACGTTACCGAATCAGAATCTAATCACAATCACCTGGAGCAAATGTCAGTAAAAGAGCTCCTAAACAAGATCAATCAGGAAGATATGACCGTTGCGCAAACGGTTCAAAGAGTAATTCCGCAAATTGAAGGTCTCGTGCTCGAAATCGTTCCTCGGATGCAAAAAGGTGGTCGTATATTCTATATAGGAGCAGGCACCAGTGGTAGACTGGGTGTAGTTGATGCTTCGGAGTGCCCACCGACCTATGGTGTGGAGCATGGTGTGGTGGTCGGTATTATTGCCGGAGGTGACAGCGCTATTCGCAAAGCAGTAGAATTTGCAGAGGATGATACTGAGCAAGCCTGGAAAGACTTACAAGAGCATATGATTAATCACAAAGACATTGTGATCGGAATTGCCGCATCAGGCAAGACACCTTATGTGATCGGGGGTGTCAAAAAAGCTAAGGAGCACGGAATCCTTACAGGATGCATCACATGCAATCCTGATAGTCCATTAGCATGGGAGGCTGAGTTTCCTATTGAACCCATTGTAGGTCCTGAATTTGTAACAGGTAGCACTCGAATGAAGGCTGGCACGGCTCAAAAACTGGTGCTGAATATGATCTCCACTTCAGTAATGATCCAGTTGGGAAGAGTGAAAGGGAATCGAATGGTCGACATGCAGCTTTCTAACAATAAACTGGTCGATCGTGGTGCGAAAATGGTCATGGAAATGCTCCAGGTGAATTACAAAGTCGCTGAGCAATTGCTCAAAGAGCATGGCTCCGTTAGAAAGGTGATAGAATTCATCAAAAACTCGTAATGCACAACATTGAGCCTTACTATAATTGGCTTAAATACTACAATGTAGCCGAAGATCCTAACTCACCATATGATGGCAAGGAGTACAATTTCGACCTCTATTCAGAGAATATCTATGGTTATTACATAGATCCGCACTGGGATTCTATGGGTTCCGAAACGCTTTACATCAAGATTCTTTTTACTGACTACGATCGACAGTTCATCATCATTGAATTTATAGGAGAATGGAATGATGCCATCAACAATGACATCATGTACCTAAAGCGCAATATCATTGATCATTTTAGCAGCTATGATATTCAAAAATATATACTCATTGGGGAGAACATTCTCAACTTTCACGGATCGGATGATAGTTATTACGAGGAGTGGTTTGAAGATATGGAAGACGGCTGGATTACTGGTGTCAATTTTCGTGATTTCGTCCAGGAGGAGATGAAAAACTATAACATCGATAGCTACATCAATTTCGGTGGAGAGCTAGACATTTTGAACTGGCGCACCCTAAAGCCTCAGGTGTTCTTCGAGAAAATCGACCATATCATCAGTAGGAGAATTGACCTATTCTAGTCAATCAACTATTTCAACTTCAGCAACCATCGGGATGAGATAGCGCCTGCCTGTCTTCAGTTCAAGGCATACAGCGCGAGTCCTCTTTTCCTGAAGTTTTTTAAAAATTCGCTTTCTAAAGCTAAACGCTGTATCAAGTTGCAAGTCTTTCAAAACATGACCACTCGTATGGGCCTCATCATATTTCGACAACACTCCCATCAATCTTGGGTCAGCAGCGCTACTTGCTTTTGGGCTTTTCATATGCTTTGCCAATACCCTTAAAATATCATCGGGGAAGACCTCTGGTCTCAGCAAGGGTAGCATAAGTTTTTGAAAACATACTTTCCATTCTTGCCCATGTGGCTTCTGTCTTCCGCTTGGCTTATGAACCACACGGTGAGCCACCTCATGTACATAGGTGACCAAAAATTGATAGGGATTAAGGTCTGAATTGACCGTAACGGTATGAGACTTGTTTCTAGGGTCGTATCGGTAATCACCCAATTTTGAGCTCCTCGACTTCTTCAATTTGAAGTTAAAAGGGAAATCCGACCAGAGTTGGTGACAATAATCCAATGCATCAGGCGGCACCTTATCTATCAATACTTCTCTCAATTGACTATTTCTTTCTGAAAACAAGCTTTATCGGCACACCATCAAACTCAAAGCTATCCCTGATTTTGTTCTCCAGATAACGCTCATATGGTGCTTTAATGTACTGAGGAAGATTACAGAAAAAGGCAATGGTAGGCGAATGTGTTGGCAACTGTGTTACATACTTAATCTTAATATGCTTACCCTTGAGTGCTGGTGGAGGATAGTGCTCAATAGCTGGTAAAAGCGCATCATTCAATTGAGAGGTAGATATCTTTCTAATTCTATTTTCATACACTTGAACGGCCATTTCAATCGCCTGGAAGATCCTCTGTTTCTCGGTAACAGAAGTGAAAATCTTAGGAATCCAATTCAAATGACCCAACTTCTCTTCCAGTTCAGCCTTGAATTTGTTCATGGTATTCGAATCCTTCTCAACTAAATCCCACTTATTCAGCATCAGCATAATGCCCTTCTTATACTTCAGGGCCAAACTGATCAAGTTCATATCCTGAGCCTCCAGGCCTCTGGTACAGTCCACCATAATCACACAGACATCAGAGTCTTGCAAGGCCTGAAGGGCCCGCATGACTGAATAGAATTCTATGTCTTCGTGTACTCTGGACTTCTTGCGAACACCTGCTGTATCTGTCAGGATAAAGTCTTTTCCGAAAAGGGTATAATGGGTGTTAATTGAATCACGTGTTGTTCCAGCAACGTCAGTAACGATGGTTCTTTCTTTACCCAAAATGGCGTTCATGAAAGATGATTTACCAGCATTAGGACGACCTAGAATGGCAATTCTCGGAATCCCATCCTCGGGGTTTTCATCGCCTTCATCTTCAAAGTGTCTTACGACCTCATCAAGCAATTCCCCCGTTCCGCTACCGCTGGAAGAAGATATTGGAAATACCTCTCCAAGTCCCAGGCCATAAAACTCACTCGACTGATAAGTCCAATCCGCAGTATCAGCCTTATTCGCTGCAATCACTACAGGCTTCTTCAAACCTCTGACAATCTTGGCAAAGTCTTGATCCAGGCCAGTCAATCCATCATGACAGTCAGCCATGAAAACAATGACAGAAGCTTCACTCATGGCTTCCTCAACCTGCTCTCTAATGGCCCCTTCAAATACATCTTCAGAACCTGTGACGTAACCTCCAGTATCAATAACGGTAAAGTGCTTTCCAGTCCATTCAGCATAACCGTAGTGCCGATCTCTGGTTACACCACTTTCATTATCCATGATGGCCTGTCTTCTCTCAACTAATCGATTGAAAAAGGTCGATTTACCTACGTTTGGTCTTCCTACTATCGCTACAATATTTGCCATAATTCAATTTTCAATTAGAATAGCCAAAACCCTTGAGCTTCATTTCTTTCTTTCTCCAGTCCTGCTCAACTTTTACAAAGGTTTCTAAATGCACTTGCTTTCCGAAAAAAGTCTCCAGGTCTTTTCTAGCCTCTATTCCTACCTTCTTAATTGCTTCTCCTTTATGACCGATAATTATGCCCTTTTGGCTTTTTCGCTCAACATAAATCTCAGCTCTAATACGGATGATTTTCTCGTCTTCTTTGAATTCACTCGTCACCACCTGACAGCTGTAAGGGACTTCCTTTTTATAGTTTAGGAAAATTTTCTCACGTATAATCTCATCCACGAAGAAACGTTCGGGTTTATCCGTCAGCGTATCTTTTGGAAAGTACTCAGGGTGCTCTGGAAGGTGCTTAATGATGGTCTTAAATAGGCCTTCAATGTTTTCCTTTTCTAAAGCCGATACTAGAATGACATCATCAAAGTCAAACAACTCCTGCCAATAGGCCGCTTTATCTTCGGCCTGACTTCCCTTGGACAAATCAATCTTATTCATCACCAGAATCACCGGCACCTTCTTTTCCTTTAGAAAATTGATCTGTTTTTCGTCCTCAAATTTCTCATACAAATCGGCAACAAAGAGGATGACATCCGCATCCTCAAACGAGCTATTCACAAAGCTCATCATCGAGTCGTGAAGCTTGTACTCTGGCTTGAGAATACCGGGTGTATCAGAGTAAATGATTTGGAAGTCATCTCCACTCAAAACACCCATAATTCGATGTCTTGTCGTCTGAGCTTTTGAGGTGATAATGGATAGCCTTTCACCCACAAGCGCATTCATTAGGGTAGACTTTCCCACGTTGGGCTTACCTATAATACTCACAAAACCAGCCTTATGGGGTTGATCACTCATTTACTCAGAAATTAAGTCGCAAAGGTACTTGTTTCGAATGGATTTGTCACCTACATTTGTAGCCCACTTCAGAAATCGTCTGAGGTTGATACATCGCGGGATGGAGCAGTTGGTAGCTCGTCGGGCTCATAACCCGAAGGTCGCAGGTTCGAGTCCTGCTCCCGCTACTTAGAAAGACACTCAAATTTGAGTGTCTTTTTTTATGCCCCATTATCAGCAATCCACTGAGTAAAACTCAATAGCGTCAACAATTGCACTCTAGTTTTATGCATAGAAAATTTATTTGTTCTCAAATATAGAATTAAATAAAATTCTCTTATGTTTGAGTCATGAGAGGTTTTATTGGTGAATTTGAAGAACTGGTCTTACTGACCATAGCAGCACTTGGCGAAGACTCCTATGGGGTTTCTGTAAAAGAAGACATTGAGAAAAGAGCCAATAGGACTATCAGCATTGGAGCCTTACACTCTACAATCACTCGCTTAGAAGAAAAGGGGTTTATAAGCTCCCGGCTTGGTGGTGCTACCAAAGAGCGTGGTGGAAGAAAAAAACGCTACTTCTCGCTCACTATCGAAGGAAAACAAGGTCTGGCGAAGATGAGAAACCTACGCGAGGAGCTATGGAATAGCCCTAATGCTCAACTTGCTCTTGCCGATTTCCTATGAAAAGCCCTAAACAACAAACACCCCCAAAATGGATGGTTTCCTTCTTTATCTGGTGCTCAAAACCAGCAGATGTTGATGATCTCATCGGAGATATGGAGGAAATCTACCAATTAAACCGGCAAAAGAAATCCGCTTGGTCTGCCAACTATAGGTTCTTCAGGCATACAATCGCCCTATTGTTTTCTTACACAGTTAAAAAGAGAAAGCGGGCAAAAAAATTACAATATCCCAGGTCAACTCAAAATAATGGTTCTATGTATCTCAATTATCTAAAAATGGTTCTTCGTGGCCTCAACAAACAACGGTCGTTTACTATTATAAATATTCTAGGTTTAAGTCTTGGTCTCGGCCTCTCCTTTATGATATTACTCTATGTCCAATCGGAAATGAGTTATGACAGGTTCCATGAGGATGCAACAAGGACTTACAGAATTACTAAGAGTTATAGCATTGGCGAAGAGGTTGTTGAAACCTCCAGACTGAGGTATTATCTCATCCCTCCAATGAAGGAGAATATTCCTGAGATTGAGGACTATTCCAGCATCAAACCCATTGAAGAAGAACTCACTTTTGAGTATGGAAAAAAAGAATTTGATGAAGGTCGTGTAGCCTTTGTTGATGAAAATTTCTTCTCCTTCTTTTCCTTTCAGCTCAAATCAGGGAATCCTGAGAAACTTTTGACAGCACCCTCCAGTATCGTCATCTCAAAAACCATGGCGGATAAATATTTTGGGGGGAATGATCCATTCGGTGAAACCATCAGAATCGCACTCAAATCAAATCATGACAAGTATTTTCAAGCGAAAGTCACTGGGGTGTTTGAAGATATGCCCAAGAACAGCCACTTCCATATGGACTTTCTGCTCTCTAAAAGTACTATAGAATCGGATGCTCGAAATCTAGGTTTACGTGGCCTGGCAATGCAGCACAATTATATTAAGCTATTACCGAATCAGCATATCGAGGAGGTAAATAAAAAGTTGCCGTACATAGAGGAAAACTATGCCCCCAGCTTTTTTAAAACCGCGGGTATGCACCTGCACACACAACCTCTTACCGACATACACTTAAGATCTCATTTGGAAAATGAGTTTGAGGCAAATGGAAACATTGATTATGTATATCTACTATCTTTTGTAGGGATATTCATCCTACTGATTGCCTCTTTTAACTACATGAACCTGGCCACGTCCAATGCTTTAGAAAGAGCCAAGGAAGTGGGTGTCAGAAAAGTGATGGGGTCCAAAAGATCGCAACTTATTGCCCGATTTTTCACGGAGTCCATCTCCATTGCCTTTATCTCATTTCTGTTAAGCACTGGACTTGTGTATTTAGGCTTACCCTATTTCAATCAACTATCGGGAAAACAGCTTTACTTCAGCTTTTCACAACATTTCAATCTAGGACTCTACTTCATAGGAATAAGCTTAATTATTGGTCTGATATCAGGGGTTTATCCTGCCCTATACCTTTCTCGGTTTAAAGTGATAAAAAGTCTAAAAGGAACGGTTTCAAAACATGGAAAAGGCACTCGAATAATGAGAAAATCCCTTGTTACCGTCCAATTCGTGATTTCAGTGACCCTTATTATTTGTACAATGGTGGTTTTCAATCAACTTGATTACCTCAGAAGTAAAGACCTGGGTTTTGATACCGAGACCATCATCACAATCGATTCGGAAAGTGAAGCCATAAATGATAATTATCATGTCTTAAAGGAAGAACTCCTCGCAAATCCTAACATCAAAGCCGTAGCTGGGGCCAATAGGCAGTTGATCACCGACTTTGACTTGGGTGTGACTAATGGCATTTCGATAGCTGGTATCGATGAACCTATTGGGATGAATTATGTATTTATAGATGAAGATTTTTTTGAATTGTATGACATACAACTCAAAAGCGGACATTATTTTGAGCACAATAATACTCAGGCAATCATTCTAAATGAGAGTGCCGTTGAAAGAATCAACTCCAATACTCATGATGTGCTTGGCCTTAACATTCATCTCTATGATGGATTCGACCCACAAGTAATAGGCGTTGTGGAAGACTTCCACTTTGAGTCACTGCATCGAAAAATTGGGCCCATGTATTTTCAATTCTTTGAGTCTAATAATACAGGTCAAAGACTCAAGAGTATCTCTATCAAACTCTTGGGAAAAAATTTAGGTGAAACACTCCGTTCTGTTGAAAATACTTTTGCAAAGTCATCTCCCAATCTGGTGTTCAATTTTCGGTTTTTAGATGATAGAATCGAAAGGGCCTATGAGAATGAAAAGCGATTTACCCTCATATTCGGCATCTTTTCAGGTTTGGCAATATTCATGGCTTGTATGGGGGTATTTGGACTTTCTGTTCAAGCTGCCATCAGCAAAAGGAAAGAAATAAGCATAAGAAAAGTTCTTGGGGCATCTATGACAAGCATCATGCATATCTTAACAAGAGAGCTGTTAATGCTGGTACTCCTTGCTAATATCATTGCTTGGCCTATTGCCTACGCAGCTATGAACCGCTGGCTTCAGGACTTTCCCTATCGAGAGAGTATCAGAATTGAATTGTTTATTCCAATTCTAATCGGAACCTTGCTGCTAACATTTCTCAGCATTATTTCCAGAGTATTGCAAACTGCTCGTCTAAACCCTTCGGACTCACTGAAAACGGAATAAATAATATAACTGAGTGACCTTAGAACCAGGGTACTTGTTTTGTTATTCAAAACATGATCATAATCATGTGCCCGTCTGACGCCAGTCAGCCCTTTAAGCTTTAGGAGGGAGTAGCTTCATTATATCATTTAAAAGACATAAAGGAGGTAATAATGAAAAAGCTATTAGTACCCGTTGATTTTTCAGATTGTTCAAAAAACGCACTTCATAATGCTGTCCAAATAGCTGAGAGGATGCAGATGGAAGTCCTGCTGTTTCACTCAGTCATTGTACCCATTGGGATAGCCGAGGGGGTTCCTACAGGAAATATTGGTTATGACTTCGAAGAACTGGAAAAGAGTTCCAGAGAAAGGATCGAACAACTTATCCAAAAAACACCTGCTCTTTCTAAGGTGTCATATCGTAGTATTATTCAATATGGCTCTCTTCACGAAAGCATCAGCGAGCTTTGTAAAGAAGAAGATATCGCCCTCATAGTGATGGGAACTCATGGGGCAAGCGGAATCGCAAAAGCATTGATTGGAAGCAATGCCTACCATGTAATTAAGCATGTTGGAATTCCTGTTATTGCATTGCCTGAAGACGCTGACATTGGCAGAATGAAACACATTGCTTTGGCGGGTGACTACCACAACGTTCCAGATCATGATGCCATTCATTTGGTAGTAGACATAGTTAAGGCATTCCTTGGGCAACTGCATATCATTCATATAGACAAGGGGGATGTGTTGGTTAAAGAGCAGATAGATATTGCTAGAAGTATGGATAAATACCTAAAGCACATTAATCATTCATTTCACTTCAGGAAATTTGATGATGTGGAAGAAGGACTTCTGGATTTTGCCAAAGAGGCCAATATCGAAATGATTGCCATGATTTCTAAACACCATGGCTTTTTGGAAAGACTAAGGCATGGAAGTCATACTAGGAAGATGATTCTCGATATTCCTATGCCTATCATGATAATACATGAATAGTCTTATTGGGTGTGCTTCAGAGCAACTCCAAAATTCAATATCAAAGACTGCCCAGACTCAATCAAGCTGAGGCCTTCTTTGGTATTAAGCGCATTGATATTGCCTGTCATTGGTTCAATGGCAATTGTTCTCCTATCATCAGGCGTATACACCTGAACATAGGAGTGTTTTTCATCTTGCCAGACTTCGAGTACACTCTTATCCGGATAAATCAAATGAGTAGTGTGTTTATCCATCTGATCATTAAACTTAAAACAGTTGTCAAGTTTTAATTCTGAAATCTCAGCACCCGCTTCAAGGGTCCGATAGGGAGTCTTCTTCCCTGTAGGAATCAAATACCCATCCACTTCTATTAAATCTACTCTATGCATATGGAGGGTACCTAATTCAGGTGCTTCCGGTAAATTGAAATAAGGATGCCATCCAAAAACACAAGGGAGCGTTGAAGTGCCCGTGTTCAAAATGTTCACCTGAATAACTAGTTCGCTCGGTTCAAGCGCGTAGCGCAAGTGTATTTCACATGGAAAGGGATAATATGACAAATCCCCATCATAAACATGCCTGAGCTCAATATGACTTTCTTCCTTTGATTTTAGTTGAAAAGGGCGATCATGTAGGAAGCCATGAAGGGCGTTGGGCAAACCGAAATCGTTTACAGGAAACTGATAACGATTTCCTTCAAACTCAAAGCTTCCTGACGCTAAGCGATTCGGAAACGGAAACAACAAGGAAGACTGATAGTGATAGTCCTGCTGATGACTTATGACCGTTTTGGTTATTGTTCCTGAAGAAAGGGTCAACTCGCTAATAGCCCCTCCCTTAAAAGAGTCTACGCTTAGGTATTGACCATGGCTTTTAAGTTCCAAGGTTACAATGTTTCTAATCGTTTTCTAAATGCTCATGCACATGAGTCACATGTACAACAATCCTCTAGATAAAGCTAGAGCTAAATCAGCAAGAAACCAATGCAGCCTAGATATACTGATTGATAATATTTTCGAAGAGTTCCTGTTTACCACTAGTCAGAGATAATTCCCCATTTGCCTGAGCTAGACTATGTAAATCACTGAGTGAGAGTTTCCCATGTATAAATTGCTCCCCTTCTCCTTGATTAAAAGATGCATACCTATCTGATAACATCTGATTGTACTTACTCTCCGAAAGAATCTTGTCTGCAATAATCAATGCCCTCGCAAATACATCCATACCTCCAATGTGGGCCAGGAAAATGTCCTCAAGATCTGTTGAGTTTCTTCTTGTTTTTGCATCAAAATTGATACCTCCACCTTGCAATCCACCTGATTTCAAGAAAACCATCATAGCCTGTGCCAACTCATTTAGGTTGTTAGGAAACTGATCGGTGTCCCAACCATTTTGATAGTCACCTCTGTTGGCATCCATACTGCCTAACATGTTCGCATCTGCCGCCACTTGCATCTCATGCTCGAAAGTATGCTGAGCGAGTGTGGCGTGATTGACCTCTAGGTTGAGTTTAAAATCATCCATTAGATCATACTGCCTCAAGAATCCGATAACAGTAGCAGCGTCAAAATCATACTGATGTTTGGAAGGCTCTGCTGGCTTTGGTTCAATGAAGAAATTTCCCTTAAAACCCTGACTACGTGCATAGTCTTTCGCCATATGAAGAAATTGCGCCATATGATCGAGCTCCGCCTTCATATTCGTATTGAGCAAAGACATATAGCCCTCTCTGCCTCCCCAGAAAACATAGTTTTCACCACCCAGTTTAATGGTAACATCTAGGGCATTCTTTACCTGTGCCCCAGCATAGGCCACTACCTTGAAGTCCGGATTTGTGGCAGCACCATTCATGTATCTCGGGTTGGAAAAAAGGTTGGCCGTTCCCCAAAGTACTTTGACTCCAGAGGCCTTTTGCTTTTCTAAGGCATAATCAGAAATGGCTTCTAAACGGCTCTCAGATTCACTGAGACTCGGACCCTCATCCACTAAGTCAAAATCATGGAAACAATAATAGGGTACACCCATTTTTGTAATGAACTCGAAGCCTGCATCCATCTTATCTTTGGCACGTTGGATGGGATCGCTTGAAGCGTTCCATGGAAATACTTTAGTGCCCGGACCGAAAGGATCGCTACCAGTGCCACAGAGTGTGTGCCACCATGCCACTGCAAAACGAAAGTGTTCCCGCATGGTCTTACCAGCGACTACTTGATCGGCATTATAATACTTAAAGGCCAATGGATTATCTGAATCCTTCCCTTCAAATTTGATTGACCCTATTCCTTTAAAAAACTCCTGGCCTCCGGTAACTACCGCCATAATTGATATCTAATTTAATTGCGTTTCTAATTTTCTTAACCAGAGGTTATAAACCTCTTGGTGCTCTCTAACATCTTCATCAGGTTCTATTGTCTTAACCTTTTCTTGTTTGCCCATTGCCTCTTCCAGGTTTCTCAAATGACCAGCTCCAACACCAGATGCTTTGGCCGCTCCAGCGGCACCTGTTGTGTCATAAACTTGAATGCCACAACCCAATATGTTTGCCAAAGTCTGTGAAAAGATGGCTGACTGAAAAAGGTTGTCATTACCCACTTTCATTGTACCAATCTCCACACCCATTTGCTTCATAATATTTGCACCATAGGTAAAAGCAAAGGCAATGCCTTCAAGTGTAGCTCGATAGATATGGGCTTTGTGGTGCCGATTGAAATCAATGCCTAAGAGGTGTGATCCAAGCTCTTTATTCTCAAGAATTCTCTCCACACCATTGCCAAACGGGAGACAAACCAGACCATCTGAACCTACAGGGATTTTAGATGCTTCTTCTTCTATAATTTCATAGGGTCTCTCCGTTGTATCGAGCATTCGTCTAACCCAGTTGTATTGAATACCAGCACCATTGATGCAGAGCAAAACACCTATACTTGAATGATCAGGCCGATGGTTTACATGAGCAAATGAATTGACCCTTGATTTGAGATCATACAAAGGTTTATCAGTGACTCCATAAATTACGCCTGATGTACCACCCGTAGCAGCCACTTCCCCAGCTTTCAGGACATTTAGCGACATGGCATTGTTTGGCTGATCTCCGGCCCTGTAGCTAATGGGAGTACCTGCTTTGAGACCAAGTGCCTTCGAGGCTGATTCATTCAACCTACCCTGAATACCAGTAGCATCGACCAAACTAGGTATGAGTTGATCAGAGAAACCCAGAGCGTCTACAAGTTCATTTGAAAGCCTTTTGGATTTAAAGTCCCAAAAAACACCTTCCGAAAGACCACCAATAGTCGTGCTTATCTGCCCCGTCATTTTCATGGCAATGAAGTCACCCGGTAACATAAACTTATGTACGCGTTCATACACCTCTGGCTCATTTTCCTTAACCCATTTAAGCTTGGAAGCCGTGAAATTTCCGGGAACGTTGAGCAAATGACTTAGGCAATATTCTTCTCCCAGCGCTGAAACTGCCATATCAGATGAGGTAACGGCCCGACTGTCACACCAGATGATCGCGGGCCTCAGTACCTTCATATTTTCATCTACTAGGACAAGCCCGTGCATTTGATAGGCAATACCAATTGAAAGAATATCGCTTCCTTCAACATTGGCTTCAGAGAGCAACTGTTTAGTAGCCTGTTGGATATTCATCCACCAATCTTCTGGATGCTGTTCAGCCCATCCCTTTCGGGGAGAATCAATAGGCATCTCATGCGCTGGGTGCTTAACAATGTGCACCGACTCGAGCGTTTTGGCATCTACCAAAGCTGCTTTTATTGAGCTGCTTCCTACATCATAGCCTAAAAAGTACATGCTAGAAATATACTAATTCCAAGCATCGAAATGACCATGGAGGAGGTCAATCTTCCCACCAGGGAATTTTGTCCAAGGTCAGGTCAGCAATGGAATCAATTACAAGGTCTGGCTTGAAAGGAAAGTCGTTCAGCTGATCCCGACTGGACATCCCACTCAGTGTAAGAATGGTTTTATAACCCACCTGAACGCCTCCTTGAATATCAGTTGACAGGGTATCACCAATAACAGTTGCCTCATCCGTGGCCAAGCCTATGTACTTTCTAGCTTGTCTCATCATGACTGGGCTGGGCTTGCCAACTGAAAATGCTTTTTTTCCTGTTGCTGCTTCAATCATGGCAACTATTGATGCAATACCCAGGTTATTCCAGCCTTTCTTTCGAGGTGAAGCATCCAGATTGGTCGCAATAAATTTGGCTCCTTCTAAGATAAAATCGATGGCTTTGCGTACCATCTCTAAGGTGAAATTGATGCCTTCACCAACCACCACAAAGTCAGGATCATTTTGCACCAGTGTAAGTCCATTTTCGTGAAGACTGGAAATCAAGCCTCCCTCTCCCAGTACATAAGCTGTGCCATTGGGAAATTGTTGTGCCATAAAATGGGCAGTGGCCATGGCACTTGTATAGACGTTCTTCTCCTCCACGTAAATCCCCATTTTCTCCAGCTTCCGTACAGCATCCAAAGGAGTACGCTGACTGTTATTGGTCATAAAGGTGAAGGGAATGTTCTGGTCTTGAAGCGCTTTGACAAAGATATCCGCACCGGGGATCATCTTATCCTCTACGTATATAACTCCGTCCTGATCGATTAAAAATCCATTTGGCATGTCTGAAATTTTTCTAATTGAAGATGGTTGAAAGAATACGTTCTACTAACTTAGCACTCATTAAGCTATCGTTAAGGGTAAATAAATCAGACTCTGTCTTTCCCTGAATAATACACTCTCTTACTTCGATAATTTCGTGTGCATAGCCTGTGCTTATCATCGGCAGTTCAAAAAACTGGGTTTCATCACCTTTGATAAGCTCGTAGGATTCTCCTTTCCAGAACATGGGCATTCTGACAAAGCCCTTGTCTCCATAAATACAAGCTTCTTTGTTGGTATGAAGCGCTATGCTACCTAGTATCTGAGCCATCCGATCATTCCCAAAGTCAAACTGTACCTGAATGGTTTCATCCACTCCGGTACTGGACTTAATGGCGTGTGCTTTGAAGTCTTTGGGTTCCCAACCAAAAAGGTCAGACACGATGGTCAATGGATATACACCTACATCATAGAGGGCTCCCCCAGCCAAATCAGGATTTAACAAACGACCCTCTTGCGTAAGTTTATCCTCAGACCGAAAACCGAAGCTTGCGGTCATGTACTTGACTTCTCCTATCTCACCTGACTTAATCACTTCGATGGCTTGCCTATAAGCTGGCAAAAAGCGCATCCACATAGCTTCCATCAAGAATTTCCCAGTCTCCTCCGCTACTTCTTTCATCTTCATTATTTCGTCAGATGAAATGCCCATGGGTTTTTCGCAAAGCACATGTTTTCTCGCCCGAAGGGCGTCAATAGCATTCTGACAATGAAAATTATGTGTGGTGCTGATATAAACAATATCTACTTCAGGATCGGCTAGTAGAGCCTCGTAAGAATCATAAATCTTTACGTTCGAAAACTCTGCCCGCAATGCCTCTGCGTTCGATCTGGAAGCAAAAGCATAGGCTGCTTCACCCTCCACAGCATTAAGGCTTTCCAAAAATTTTCTCGCAATTCTTCCAAAACCTAAAAATCCCCAATTCATTTACCTAAGAAAGTAAATTCAGTAGAAAGAAGCTTGTCAAATGGCACTTTTGAACGCTTACGTTTGCAAAGGTGTCTTAGTCAAGTTTTCGAGTGAGGAGGTAGGTCTCTTGTCTAAAGAAGAGCAGAAAACGGTCTGAACGCATCACCTTTAATTCCAGATTTAGAGCGCTGCACATTGCAGTCCAACCTTCTCGGGTATTATTAGAATGAGGATGCCCGCTAAACTCAAAATTGAAGAGGCTATCAGCAAAGTAGGTGAGGTATTGTTGGATCTTATTCCGATACACATCTTCAATAATGATTATCTCCTTACTCACTCTTGCTGCCTCAGTTATTATAGCCTGAGGATTTGGGGTGTGATGCAAAACGGTCAACAAAAGGGCTTGGTCAAAGCTATTATCTTCAAATGGCAAGGTGGTGCCATTATAGCAAACAGGCGCTAAGTCTTCTCTGATCGCATGGTCTGCAATATCCACAGGTGTGATACTGTAGCCGTTCTTGCGCAGTAGATCAGTAACCGTACCATAGCCAGAACCGATATCCACAATTTTCCCAGTGCTAGAGATTACTGGCTCAATTCGTTTGATCTTATTTTTGGCATCCCAATACCAGCCTTTATAAATGATCCATTTTAAAAAACCGAAGTTTCTAACCGAGCTAAGCCCCATGGCGATATGTATTAGACCCGAAATTCATAAAGTGACTCCAATGGACACTTTAAGCTAAGTAATGATTTTAAAATGAAAAGGCCCTCATAAAATGAGGACCTCTTCGACTCAATCGACTTGCTAGTAATTATCTTAATTTGATGGCCACATTGGCTCCAAAACTCAAAAACCTTACTCTACCCTGACCTATTCCAGTCAAAGGCAACTTCATAAACGGTTCAATGGCCAGCCCTAATTTCTTGTTAATTGGAGTTTCATAGCCAACACTGAAATTGGCAATACCAAGGAAGTGATTGTTCTCACCTCTGACTTGATCCGTTGGTGCCCAGTTTGGGTTTTGAGTTGCATACTCATACTCATAATCCTCTCTCAACATGAGGTAGGTGGATAGTCCTGAACTTATGAACCATTGATTACCATTTTTAGCAGCAAAGTACCTTCGCACATTGATTGGTATATCAATCACCAAACACCTGGCAAGTGCATTTACCAGATTATCTGAACGTCCTCCTGGCCATGTTGAAGTATCATACTCTTCACCTAGGGCACTGTAGTTCTTCACTGAGTAGCTAAGACCTGATTGGATACTCCAGTTTCTTGAAAGACGATATTCGGCTAATAGACCAATCATGGTTCCAGGATCAGTAAAGCCCTCTAAGCCAGTAGCACTTAAGTCTAAAGAAACCATAGCACCAAACGACCATCTTTTGAATGTCTGCAGACTATCTAAGTCGGCTGTTTGGTAGATGCTAGTGTCTAAGGTCATGGGCTTCAATGACAGATCGAATAGAAAGACGCTAGGTACCCACCGAGGTGCTATGGTTTCCATACCTAACTCGTATAGTTCGGCTTGTTGCCTACCTATACTGTCCAAAGGATCAAGAGGCTGCTCAGGATCAAAATAAGTTACTGCAGAAGATGCATTACTAGTTTGTTTTGTTGTAATGGAACTGACTGATTTGTCAATCTTTGTTACCTCCGCTGAAGATTCAGTTACAACCAGGGTGGCTTTCTCATCAGAATTACGCAAGTCTAAGCCTGTTTTCTCTTCTGCATTTGTTTTGCTGGCTATTCCCTCGGTTTTGGTGATAATCTCATTTTGAACCGCTGCCTGAACTTCAGGATCATCAGTTGCTTCTGGACTGGTCAATTGACCTGAAGGAACATCTGCTCTTGGCTCCTCATTATTCAATTCAGCTTTGGTGTCAGCAGCTGCTGACTTATCGGCTTCTTTTCTCTCAGTATTTGAAGCAACTTGATTTTCTCTATCCGCATTTTCAGGATTATCATCTTCAATGACATTTTCTTTCACAGAAGAATTTTCGGCAAGGTCACCTTCATTTGTACCATCAGGGATATAGATCATCAGCAAAACAATAATTGCCAATAAACCTAGTCCACCCCACAGCTTCCACCAGAAGAACCCTTTCTTAGGAGCGTCAAGTTTTTGTTCCATCGCACTCCAAGCCGATGGGTTAAACTCAAATTGAGCTCCTTCTGCTGCTTCCCTTACAAGCTGTTCTAATCTATCTCCGTTCTTCGCCTCATCCATAATTGTACACCTCCTGACTAAGCAAGGACCTTAGGGCTGCCTTTGCTCTTGTCAAATTCGCTTTCGAAGTACTCGTTGTAATCCCCAACTGTTCTGCAATCTCATGATGCTTGTATCCGTCTATGACATACAAGTTGAAAACTGCTCGATAGGCTGGGGACAATTGTCCAATTTTCTCCAGAATCTCCTCATAATCCATATTATGATCTGGAGCGACTTGGTCTGTTTCTTCCACCTGAGCCTCTGATATATCGGCAAGATGATTGTGCTTGGCATTCTTTTTTATATGGTCTATACATGCATTCACAAGGATTCTGCGTAACCAAGGTTTGAAAGGTTTAGTCGCATCAAACTTTTCAATGTTTTTAAAAACCTTCAAAAAACCATCATTAAGCACCTCAACTGCATCCGCTTCACCTCCGGTGTAGCGTAGGCAAATGCTCATGGCATAGCTATAGAAATTGCTATACAATTCCTTTTGGCTCTGCCTGTCATTCTCCTTGCAGCCTAGAATAATTGCTTCCAATAGTTTTTCGATCTTGGTCAAATGTAGCCCTTATGCTCTCTTTACAGCTGCTTAATAAAAAAGGCTGCGTAGAGGAACAAAAAATGCCAATGAATTTGACAAGTAAAATTAATGGAGATTTTTAGAATTTTATCACAGTAAATGACACTTGGTGATACTATCCTAAAGTCCAGAAAGGCTTTGGCTGTTATTCATACCTGAGGGCCTTTATTGGATTCGTCACAGCCGCCTTTATTGATTGGTAGCTTACCGTCAATATAGCTATAGACAGCGATGCGCCTGCAGCAATAAGAAAAGTGGCCGCACCTACATTAACCCGCTCTGCGAAATCCTTCAGCCAACCGTCCATTAAGAAATAAGCAGCAGGGGCAGCAATTATAAATGAAATGGTCACGAGTTTGACAAAGTCTTTGGATAGTAAAAATACCACACCAAATGCCGATGCTCCTAAGACTTTTCTAATACCAATTTCCTTCACTTTCTGTTGTGCGGTGAAAGCTGCCAAACCGTAGAGCCCCAAACAGGCTATTAGAATGGCAATGATGGCAAAGAAAGTGAACACCTTACTAAAACTCTCCTCATTCTTATATTGCTGATCAAAATCTTGATTAAGGAAGGAGTATTCGAATATTCTATTAGGCATAACTTCTCGAAAAATAGATTCTACGCGCTCCATTACATTGGCAAAATTAGCGGTCTCTACTCTTGCAGAAAGGTAACCTGGATTGTTGTGCTGCATGGGCATAATGAAGGGTTCGATTTCATTTTGCACTGACATGAAATAGAAATCTTTTAATACACCGATGACTCTCCCTTGCCTATTCTGCCATGCCAATTGTTTGCCAATTGCATCTTTAGGGCTATCAAAACCCAACCTGTTTACGCCAGTCTCATTTAGAATGAAGCCTTCATTTCGGTCTGTTCCAAATTCTCTATCAAAGAATCTCCCTTCGGCCATTTCCAATTCATAAACATCGAGAAAATCATAGTCTACCGTAATGAATCGCATATCGCTCCATTCTGCGTTCTGGTCCCACCCCAGACGAACTACATTGTTTCCCATTTCCTTACCTGGCACTCTCGAGGAAAGACTCACTGCCGATATTTCGGCAAACTGTTCAAGCCTGTCTTTTAAGACTTGAAAATTTTCTGTGGTACCCGCACCATAGCGAGTTGGGATGAAGATTACACGCTCCTTTTCGAAACCTAATTCCAAATCTCTCATGTAATTCAATTGATTGAATACAATCAAGGTGGAGATAATAAGTCCGATAGAAATCAAAAATTGCATAACGACAAGTCCCTTTCGGAGGACAATGCCTTTTGAAGAAGTCTTAAAGCTTCCTTTTAATGTCTCTGTAGGCTTAAAAGCTGACAGAACGAATGCCGGATAACTTCCGGATACGAGGCCCACAAAGAGCGTGATCCCTAGCAATGCGGCACCTAAAGAAACATTCTGTAAAGGGTCAAATACTAAGGCCTTGTTGGTAAATGCATTCAATTGAGGCAAGGCCAACAGTGTAAGTGCGATGGACAATACCAATGAGACAAAGGCAATGAAAATTGATTCGCTCAGGAACTGCGCTATCAAGTGTTTTCTAAAAGCACCCACTACCTTTCTCACACCTACTTCTTTGGCCCTGTTCACTGATCTGGCAGTCGCCAAATTCATGAAATTGATACACGCGATGATTAATATAAAGATGCCAACTGAGGAGAAAATATAGACATAAGCCTCCTGACTGTTCGTTTCAAATTCAGCCCTGACGTTCGACCTTAAATGAATATCATTCAAGGAGGTCAGAAAATATTCTTGTCGATAACCAGAGCCCGTTTCCTGATTTAGAATGTACTCAGCAGAGATTCGCTTTATTTTTTTCTCTAAGGCCAGAGGATCTATTCCTGGAGTTGTCTTTAAATAGGTATGTGTGTTGAAATTCCACCAGGTGGGACTTACTCTACCTGCTGCCCTCAGCGTCTCAAAAGACACCAACATATCAAACTTAAGGTGTGTGTTGCTGGGTATTTTATCTAATACGCCTGTGACGGTCAACAGGTATTGAAAGTCAGGCAATTCCAGCGTCTCTCCAATAACATCTGTTCTGCCAAAATATTTAAGTGCTGTCGTCTTAGATATTACTCCGGTATTGGGCTCCTTGAGGGCTGTCAGAGGATTTCCCTCTAGCAAATCATAATCGAAAACATTGAACACGTTGGAGTCTGCATAAACTACTGTCTCATAAAATCGCTCTGTCTGACCGGTTTTTTGAACCACTATATTGGTGTTTCGTTGAAACCTGACTGACTCTAAAATCTCAGGGTAATCGCTGACAAAGTACTGCGCTACATAGGCAGAAATTGGTGCCCATTTCTCAGAGCCTCCATCATTCGGTAAGAAATATTCGCATGAAACACGATAGATATTATCTGCTTGTGAATGATTACCGTCATAGGTTACCTCATCTTGTACATAAAGGAAGATCAATAACGAACATGTGATGCCAACTGTAAGCCCAAAAATATTTAGAAAGGCATAGACTTTATTCTTCAGAAGAGAACGTAAGGCGATTTTGAGATAGTTTTTGACCATGATTTTTGAGGTTTTGATTCAGCTGTTAACTAACAGACTTCCGAAATCTCTATTCGTTACATTAACAAACGAAATAATCGCGCAAAGAAGTTTTGATTAGGGGGTAAGGCGCTCTATTTAGCATATTCATGTGATATGCAACAGGCCTGAAAAGATTGTTACCGCACGTTTCCGTAGAACTGAGCCAGTCTTTTGTTCGAGACCCCAATCGCCCAGAGGCTTGTGATCACCACGAAGATTATATTTGATTTTATTACTCCCCATTTGGCCACCCTCCGATCCGAAGAATACACTTTAGTCTTGATCTGTCGGATTCTTCCGATGCGATTCATTTTGATACACAGGTCAGCTTCCTCTAAAATCATCATTTCTGGATTGAAACCTCCTGAAGCCAGGTAATCTGCCTTACGGCAAAAGAGTAATTGATCTCCGAATAACAACCTCAGCCCTTTAAAAACAGTCCGGTAAGGGTTGTAGATGAAGGGGGCATAATATGTTTTGATCCTGTTATGCCAAGTGGTCATTCGCTGATGACAAGTTCCGGTCATGATACTTCTGAAACCTGCTAGTTTGATACGATCGTCATCTAGAGTTTCCTCAACAATGTGCACCAGATTCTTTGGAGCAAAAGTATCCGCATGCAAAAAGCAAAGTATATCACCCTTAGCTTCAAGTGCCCCGTGGTGCATTTGTGCTGCTCTACCAAGTTTAGAAGAATGGATTAAGAGTGTCTTATGAGTCTGAACTAAGGCTGTGGTTTCATCATCGCTACCACCATCGACAACAATCACCTCGTAAGGTTTGGGCTCTAGTTCATCCAAACTATCGAGCAGTGCGCCAATGCAAGCTTCCTCGTTATAGGTTGGTATGATAACAGATACTTTCAACCTACTATGGAATTGAGTTTCTCCCTAAGTCTTCATGTGCGGCAACCCAATCTAATGAAGAAATGGCAGCCGCCAAGGAAATTTCGCCAGCCAGCACCACTCCTGCAATGATTTCAGCCAATTTTTTGGCTTTACCGGATCCGTAGCAACCAATCATCTCCAAACAATCTCTTTGTGTTGGAAGCCCGGTTCCTCCACCTACCGTTCCTACGATTAGAGATGGCAAGGTGATGGTGCCATAAAGACTGCCATCTTCGGTAACCTCGGAATGTAAAAATCCTGCAGTACTTTCAGCTAAATTGGCTACATCTTGCCCCATAGCGATGAACATCGCTGCCAGGGCATTGGCCGTATGTAGTCCATTATTGTTTACACCAGCCATCATACCTCCCAGATTGGCCACGCCCAGGTGTTTTTGTAATTGATGTGCATCAACACCAAAGTTTTGAACGAGAAGTTTTTCTGTAAAGGTTATCTCAGCAATAACACGCTTTCCTCGTGAGTTCAGGGAGTTGATAAAGGAATGCTTTTTGTCACTCGCCATGTTGGATTCCAAAAAGAAGTGCTTAATGCCCTCAAAAGATTCCAGAATCCATTGACAAATCTGAAAAGTGGCTTTGTTTACCATGTTTTGCCCAGCAGCATCTCCGGTAAAGAAATTGAACCTCAAAAACACATTATTGCCTGCCTGATAGACTTCGACATTCTGATATTTCAAGTGCCTAGAGCCCGATTCAGCCTCTGATTTCAAATGATCAGTAACCGTTTCTATCCACTGACTGAAATCCACTGCCTTATTGACATTATCAAAAATAAAGACTGGTGCCCGTTGCATTCCGTCCTTGACAACCCGACAGTTAACACCACCAGATTCATTGACAAGTTTGATTCCTTTATTATATGAGGCAACTAAAGTTCCTTCTGTCGTGGCTAAAGGGATAAGAAAGTCTCCCTGAGCATGTTCTCCATTGATTCTGATCGGGCCTGCAATACCAAGAGGTACTTGTGCAAACCCCGTCAGGTGTTCGATATTACCTTGATAAGCAGATGTGTCATCAATTGGCTCGCTTATGTGTCTTGGATCATTGCCGGTAAAAGACTTTACAAAGTCGAGCCTTTCAGTCATAGCCTCATGACTGTAGTCATTGTCATGATTTCTAGGGATTTTGATTTCTCGTTCTTTCCGGAACTCATTCACCTGATCATTGACTTCAAAGCTCAAAGTACCAAACGGTTTGGTATCAAACTTAAAGTCAAGTTTCAGATTCGCCTGTCCATTAAGTTGTGACTTCACGAGTACATCAAAACTTTTACCGAGCTTGAGACCGAACCCGTTTTGGGCATTAATTTGATTGACAGATACCCATTCACCATTTCCTAAGTCGGCAAATACTAAATCTTGTGAGACCTCATTACCTGCTAACTCTAGCTTATTCAGGCCTTGAAAATGCACGTCAATTAATCGATTCTTGATATTAAAGATAAAGCCCTGATCCACCTTGGTCAGACTACCACGTGTATAGAGCTTTTTGAGAAGCGATTTAGGTATGAAATTCATAGGGTTCTTCAGACTGAAGTATTGTCTGGTCCTTAGTTTTAGCGATAGAACTGAATGGCGAAATTAAGAAAATTCAAAAGGGCAACAGCCTAGAGCACGCTATTGTTTTACACTATTAGTCTTAAGAAGACTAAAGATGCTATAATTGTAGTCGAACATATTATGAGATATTGTTGTTAATCCGACTGACCGTTTGATTTGCTCCGGAACCCGAAGTAAATTTGTGACGTTGTCTAGTTGTTAGGAGAACAGAATGAAAACCAGCGAAAAGAACGTAAAACAATTCACAGATGCTCTTGAGGCCATGCTAATGAAAATGCAAGAAGTGGATAACTCTTGTATTGAAGTTTCCAAGGACCTATCGAAAAGAGAGTTCGGTTTGGTAGTTCTTTTAGGAAAGCACAAATCTCTCATTATGAAAGAAGTCGCAGACTTCACAGGTGTTCCCATGAGTACAGCCACTGGAATTGTGGATAAACTGGTAAACAAGGGTTATTTGATGCGTTTTTATTCAGAGGAGGATCGTAGAATTATACGGATTGGATTGAGTAAATATGGCCAGGAACTTTATCAAATGCTCGAATCAATGATGAGCATGTTCGGCCAACATATTCTTGATGGTTTCTCGAAAGATGAACGTGAACAATTCATTTTTCTGATGCAAAAAGCCACGCAAAACCTCAACTTTAAATTAAGGGCAGAGACCACCTCTTGACTTTTTTTTGAAAATAAATTTCGATTTTCGAACTATTTGGGAACTAAAATATACCTTAATCGTATTTTACGTTCATCGAATATCTTAATAACCGAAATATTTTTTCGAATGATTGTCCCCAAGCATTACCAAGTGACGTCATTTCGCAACCAATAGAAATCAAAATTAACCCAGATGAAAAAAAACATTGAAAACCTCAAAGAAGGCTCGCGTCAATTCGGTGAGCGATGGGGTAGAACAGTCGTCAAGTTTAGATGGCCAGTATTGATCGGTACAATCTTACTGGCTATGGCTTTTGGAGCTGGAGGCCAAATGGGCTTCAATAGTGACTACCATGTCTTCTTTAGTGAAGATAATCCACAGATGTTGGCTTATGATGGCCTTCAAAACAAATACACAAAGGACGATAATGTCTTTATAGTGATTTCTCCGAAAGATGGAGAGGTGTTTACACAAGAAACGCTTACGGCCATTGAAGAGCTGACTGCTGAATCATGGCAGACACCCTATTCTAGCAGAGTAGATGCCATTACCAACTTTCAGTATACAAGGGCTGTAGATGATGACTTGTATGTAGAAGATTTAATAGAGGATGCTGCCAATAAGTCTGATGAAGAACTGACGGCATTTAAGAAAATCGCCACAGAGGACCCAAGGCTCGTTCACCGGCTCATTAACGAAAAGGGCAGTGTCACAGCGGTGAATATAACCGTTAGGCTTCCGGAAGTAGACAATGGTGAAAGTGCAGAGGTAACTGCCTTTGCCAGAGATATGGTCGCAAAGTTAGAGGCCAAATACCCAAACCTGGACACCTACCTTTCTGGAATGGTCATGCTCAACAGCGCCTTTTTTGAAGCAGCCAATGGCGACTTCCAAACCTTGACCCCACTGATGTTTTTAATTGTAATCATAACGATTCTTTTGACCACCAGGACTTTCTCAGGTACATTCTCTACGCTACTGGTTATTGTCCTTTCGATAATGACTGCCATGGGTTTTGGTGCCTATATGGGAATTGGTCTGACCCCTCCCTCTGGAGCGTTTATCAATATCATTCTCACACTCGCAGTTGCGGACAGTATCCATGTATTGATCACAATTATTCAGCAAATGCGAAAAGGGGTAGCGAAAAGAGAGGCTATTGTAGAGTCATTGAGATTAAACTTTATGCCTGTCTTTATCACAAGCCTGACCACAGTCATAGGGTTTTTGTCCATGAACTTTTCAGACTCACCTCCTTTCCACGATCTTGGTAATTTAACAGCCGTGGGTATGGTGGCTGCGTTCCTCTACTCTACGTTGACACTTCCTGCACTGTTGGCCATCCTTCCGGTCAAAGTAAAGCAAAGGACTTCAGAAGGTGGAAAAATTCCATTCTTGGAGCGCCTGGCAGAATTTGTCATTGCTAACAAGCGACCTGTTATTGCCGTTTCATCATTGCTTATTATCACATCGTCATTCCTGGTGTTTAAGAATGAACTCAACGATGAATTCATCAAATATTTCAGTAAAGACGTTCCATTCAGGTCAGATACTGACTATATCTCAGATAATCTAACGGGCATTTACACGGTGGAATTTTCCATTGCTGCACAGGAAGAAGGTGGCATTAATGACCCTGAGTATCTCAATCGACTAAAGGCTTTTGAAGATTGGCTTTACACCAACGAAGAGGTTGTTCATGTAAACGCTTTCACAGAGGTAATGGAGCAGGTCAATAAGTCAATGCACGGGGATGATCTCTCCTACTACAAAATGCCTGACAACCGTGAAGAAGCTGCCCAGTATTTGCTTTTATATGAAATGTCTCTGCCATTTGGCCTTGACCTGAATAATCAAGTCAATGTAGACAAGTCTGAAACACGGGTTATTGTTACCATTAAGAATATCCCTACACAAAGCATGTTGAGTCTTAGTGACAAGGCCACCAACTGGCTGGAGGACAACGCTCCTGCTTATATGAGAGCTGAAGGGGTAAGTAGCACCATGATGTTCGCTCACTTGTCAGAAAGACAGATCATGAGTATGATCAGTGGCACGGCAGTGGCCCTTCTCTTAATTTCTTTCGTTCTGGCTTTCGCCATCAGAAGTGGCAAATTCGGCTTTCTAAGTCTAATTCCGAATATTACACCAGTCATTATCGGCCTGGGAATTTGGGGGCTCTTCTATGGCTATATCAATACGGGAATATCCATTGTATTTGGTATGACTTTGGGAATTATCGTGGATGATACGGTTCACTTCCTTTCAAAATACTTAAGGGCCAGAAGAGAGTTAGGGAAGAGTCCTGAGGACTCGGTCCGATATGCTTTCTCCACCGTTGGGCAAGCACTATTGGTGACAACATTTGTATTGGTAGCAGGCTTCCTGGTACTGGCCCAATCCAATTTTGGCCTCAATTCAGACATGGCTAAAATTACCACCATCATAATCATTATGGCCTTGGTACTGGACTTCTTAATGCTACCTGCATTACTGATGCTTTCCCCAGTAAAAAGATCTCAAGATATAAAAGACAAAAGCTCAATAGGAAGCACTGGAGAAATAAGTGCTATTCCGACTACATAATTCAAAATCAAGAAAATAGTAAACAGATGAAAAACATAGTATTAATTCTAATAGGACTTTTTGCAGCCCTTGGCTTACAAGCTCAGTCCGCAGAAGAAAAAGGAATTGAGGTAGCCAAGGCTGCCGATGCATACGATCAGGGCTTTGGAAGCTCTGTCACGAAACTCACCATGGTATTAACCAATAAGCAAGGTCAGGAGAGTACCCGATACATGAGTAATCAAACCTTAGAACTGACAGAAGACGGTGATAAGTCGTTGATCGTTTTTGATAGTCCCAGAGATGTAAAAGGCACCGCCACCCTTACTTTCACACATAAGGAAGGTTCTGATGATCAGTGGCTGTATTTGCCTGCACTTAAGAGGGTGAAGAGGATTTCTTCGAATAACAAATCAGGCCCTTTTATGGGAAGTGAATTCGCGTATGAAGATTTGTCTTCGCAAGAAGTAGAAAAGTACACCTACAAATTTTTGAGAGAGGAAGAAGTCAATGGTGTAAGTGCCTATGTAGTGGAGAGAGACCCTGTTGACCCGAAATCGGGTTACGCCCGTCAGGTTGTTTGGTATAATAAAGACAACTATCGTCTAGAAAAAATGGACTTCTATGATCGTAAAAATGCACTACTCAAAACCTTGACTTACGGAAAATACAAGGTGTACAAGGAGAAGCATTGGCGTGCTGGAGAAATGAATATGATCAATCATCAAACTGGCAAGAAAACCCTTCTCAAGTTCGAAGATTACCAGTTCGACCTGGGTTTAAAGGAATCTGACTTTTCTCAGAACAGTCTTCAAAGAGCGAGTCGATAAGCCATAAGGCATGATATTAAGATTAATCAATTCCAAGCCTATGAACAACCGATGGAGAAAGACGTTTTCCATCGGTTCCCTATGCCTTCTATTGTCTCTTCCGGCATGGGCGCAAAAAGATGAGAGTGTTTATCAGGAATTCTCTGGTTATATAGGTGCAGACTACCGTTACTTTTTTGAAGACGGATTATACGGAGGACAAAAAAACAGTTTCCCATCGCTGGTCATTCAACCAGAATATCTGTATGAATGGAATGGTGGAGACCATCGCATTAAGTTCATCGGTTTCGGGCGATTTGACAGAGACAGTCGCAGAACTCATTTTGATGTTCGAGAGCTCTACTACCAGACCGTCAAGAACAATTGGGAACTCAGCGTAGGGTTTAAGAAAGTTTTTTGGGGAAAAACAGAGGCGGTACACTTGGTTGACATTATCAACCAAACAGATTTTGTTGAGAGCTTTGATGGAGAAGAGAAACTTGGGGAAGCTATGGTTCA
>JGI12316J15309_10010480_pt1 | contig 31187 bp, 29 predicted proteins | sample MarCyaLeptolynsp_FD_15309 | JGI IMG/M metagenome (IMG submission 15309) | reverse complement strand
CGGGAGGAGGATGTCCAGATCTGTATCCGTTGCCATGATCTACGCCCTTTTCTCGCCGCGCCGCGTCCAGGCATCGATCTGTCCGATGCCGACCGACGAAATGATCGAAAGCAGGAGGTAGATCATGCAGGCGACGAAATAGAAGAAGAACGGCTCCTTGGTTGCGCCGACGATCACGTTGGTGGTGCGCAGGAGATCGTCGAGCGCAATCACCGAAACCAGCGCGGTCTCCTTCAAGAGGATCAGCCACAGGTTGGAAAGACCGGGCAGGGCGAGGCGGATCAACTGCGGAACGATAACCAGCCGCATGGTCTGGAAGCGGGTCAGGCCGAGGGCCATCGATCCTTCATATTGTCCGTCGGGAATGCCGCGAAACGCGCTCAGGAACACTTCGCTCGAGAACGCGGAAAACACAAGGCCGAGCGCGATCATGCCGGCGACGAAGCCGTTGATCTCGACATAGGTGTCGGTAAACAGGCCGACGATCTGCTGCACCAGGATCTGACCGCCGTAGTAGATGATCAGGAGCGTCAGAAGTTCCGGCAGGCCGCGGAACAGGGTGGTGTAGATGTTTGCGGCCAGGACCAGGGTCGGTTCACTGGAATTCTTCGCCAGGGCGATAAAGAAGCCGAGCACAAGTCCGAAGGGCAGGGTTGCCAGCGCCAACTGGATTGTCAGCATGGTTCCGGCGAGAAGTTCGTCGCCCCAACCCTCGGCGCCGAATTCCAAGAGGCCGAATAATTCACCCATGGCGGTCTTTCCGACGTGCGGAGGTTTTGGCGCCCACCCGTCTCACGAAAGGAAGTCGGAACGCGGAGCGGATAGCCCGCTCCGCGTCATCGGTACGATCAGTAGATCGAGAACGGGAAATATTTGCCATTGATGGCCGCGTATGTGCCGTCGTCGATGATTTCCTTCAGGGCCTTGTTGAGCATGGCCTTGAGTTCGTCTTCACCCTGACGGATGGCGATGCCGGCGCCGGCGCCGAAATATTTGACCGGGCCGTTGAACGTGTGCGCCATCTCGCAGCACTTGGCGTCGTTGGCCTTCAGCCATTCGCCGAGCACGACCGAGTCGGCGAGGATCGCGTCGAGGCGGCCGTTGGCCAGATCGAGATTGGCCTCGTCCTGGGTGCCGTAGAGCTTGATGGTTGAATCCGTATAGACGTCTTCCAGATAGCTGGCATGGGTGGTTGCCGACTGCGCGCCGATGGTCTTGCCTTTCAGGCCTTCGGGCGTGAAGTCGGTTTGACCATGGCCCTTGTTCATGACGAAGCCGGCCGGGGTCTGGTAATATTTGTCGGTAAAGTCGACCTTTTTCTTGCGCTCTTCGGTGATCGACATGGAGGCGATGATCGCATCGTACTTGTTGGACACGAGAGCGGGAATGATGCCGTCCCAGTCCTGCGCGACGAACGTGCATTCGACCTTCATCTTTTCGCAAAGCGCCTTGGCGATATCGACGTCGAAACCTTGCAGTTCCTTGTTGGAATCAAAGAAGTTGAAGGGAGGGTAGGCGCCTTCGGTGCCGATACGGACGGTTTTCCATTCTTTTGCCTGTGCAACGCCGGCGGCTGCCATGACCAGGGCCGTGGCAAGGGCGATTTTTTTTAGCATTTTCATTTTGTGGTCCCCATTGCTCCCATTCGTTGTCGGGAGTGTTTTACAATGCGCGGCGATTGCCAGACGGACAGGTCTTCGGTTTTTCTGCGTTCCGATGACCGGGTCCGAACGGCACCGCATCGGCGTGCATGTCAGACCAAAAACTCCATAGATGCAACACTTTTGCCGAATTCTCTGGGCAAAAAACCGGAATTGGGTTTAACACGAAGCCTGAATCGGCATTTCCAATACCTATTCATTCGGGCCGTCGCGCCACTTCGATGTGGCAATCCTGCCCGCCAACCCCATTTAACCGTCATTCCAAAGAGACCAGATTGCGGAGGCTTTGCATGTCTTTCACTCGACGCGAATTGCTGGCGGGCACCGCCTGTGTCGGAACCGGTCTTGCCGCAAACCTGTCCCTGTCCGCCAACGCCGCGACCCCCCTGAAGGGCGTGCAGGTGGCCGGCGTTCACCGCATCCGCGTCGGCACGACCGAAGTGACCGCCTTGTCGGACGGTTTCATCGACCTTGATCCCAAACTGCTGCCGAAGGCGACGGATGCGGAGGTGGCCCGTTTGTTGAACGCGGCGTTTCTGCCGGAAGGCAAGATCCGCGGCGCGGTCAATACCTATGCGGTCAATGACGGGGAGCGGCTGATTCTGGTCGACACGGGCGGACGCGACCTGCTCGGGCCCTCCCTCGGGCGGTTGCCCGCTGCGATGAAGGGCGCGGGGTTCGATCCGGCAGACGTCGATGCGATCTACATCACCCACATGCATCCCGACCATATCGGCGGCCTGATCGACGCCGACGGCAAAGCCGTGTTCAGGAATGCGGAACTGGTGGTCTCCGACGACGATTGGGGTTTCTGGACCAGTGCCGATGTCATGGCCAGGGCGCCGGCATCTGCAAAACGGTTCTTCGAGGCCGCCCAGGCGGCTGTCAAACCCTATGGCGGCCGGGTCCTGCGCTATTCGCCGGAACGGCCGCTGCTGTTCGGCCCGGCGCCGATCGCCATGCCTGGCCACACGCCCGGACATACCGGGTTTCTGGTCGAGGACGGCGGCGAGCAGTTGCTGATCTGGGGTGACATCGTCCACGCGCCGGCCCTGCAGTTCGCCCATCCCGACTGGGGCATTGCGTTCGATGTCGATCAGGATGCGGCGGTCAAGACACGGGCGCGGATCTTCGATATGGCGGCGACGGACAAATTGATGGTTGCGGGCATGCACCTGCCGTTTCCGGGGTTCGGCCATGTTGCGAAACGGGTCGCCGGATATGAATTTGTGCCGGCGCCGTGGCGGTATGAACTGTGAGCGGCGCTGCGCGAGAGGCGATGATACGTCAGGCGGCAAAGCCGATTTGCGCAACGGTGTCTGTGATCCCTTCCGGCTCGAATTGAGCCAGAGCTTTTCCGACCCTGTCGCTACCTGGCGGGCATCTGCAGAGCCGGCGCAAATGGATTTGCGGTCGGCTCGAGGCGCTTCGCCGGCACGAATGCCCGGTCGTCAGCAATTGGCGCCGAGTGGATTGGCCCGGCAGTTTGCGACGCCGCCCCGGCCATTCGAGAGTTGGCCGCTCAACACGCCGAGACCAATGCCGATAATCAGTCCCGCGGCCTGACTGGCAATCACTTCTTCGCGTGTTCGCCGGGCTCTTCGCGGCGCCGGCAAGGTGCGTCCGCAACTGACCTGGCGCACGCGCTCCAGCTTTGCTTCCTTGGAACGTTGCCGTGACAGGCGCCGCAGGACTTTGTGTTCATCCTGTTGCAAGGCGCGCATCTCCCGCTTCGCCGCCCTGTGGTTATCGAAGGCGCGTGCGCACTTGCGAGGATCGGCTTTATTGCTGTTGCAGCCGTGTTTCCTGATTTTCCGTTTCCATTTGCTGCGGCTGCGCTGTGCGGCGCTGAAGTCCTGGCGGATCTGGCGCAGCTGAGCTTCAGAACCGTTGGTTGACTGTTGTGCACGACCCAATTGTTTCATGGCGTTGCCGCAGGAGGCGGCCTCGGCTCTTTCAGCGAACAGGTGAAGTGATATGATGACGGCTGCGGATAGGATTATCGGATTTCTAACGGATAATTTCCTGGAAGCGGAATGCATGGGCTGTTTTCCCACTGTTGATTTCGTTGAGATTCTTGGTTTCCGGAATATCCATAAACAATCAAAAATTTTGTAGATGAATCAATACTGTTTTTTGTCAAAATTGGTATATTAGTACTATAAGCCGTTGCGTGCGTTATAGTATTGTAGAGTCTTCTGGGGTTGTTTTGTGCGAGTTATTTGCATTCAATCGGAGACTTATAAATGCGCCTAGCATTTTTGCCCGTGATTCCTAACGGCGGCATTCATTAAGAAGGCTCCGCCCGTGGCTAATATGACTGAGCGCCGCTAATAAATCTAACCGGGATAAAGTTTTGATGCGTAAGCCTGGTCACTCTTGGAAGGGCCATCAGAAGGTTTCGGCCTGGAGCCGGAGGCTATCCAACTATCCGGAAATTCATAACCCATTATTGAGAGTGGATCGTATGGCCGTTCCCCCGGATAATTTTTGCCAGAAACATCTGTTAATATTGTACGTTTTACTTGTTCGGCCGACCAGAAAGTTGGCGGCCCGCCTAATTCCTTTGTTACAATTGCCTCGTCCCATACAATGTCGTTTTTTGGGTTTTGATGTTCGTGCACCATGCCAATAACGTGACCAAATTCATGGACGACATTGGAGCGCGTAACCCATGCGAGATTCATCGTGGGTTTCGTACTGGGAACTCCCAATGCCTGAGTTCCGACGAAAGCCCAGCTACCATTATCATTGTTAAAGCTTACTCGGACTTCGGCATCTTTGGCGGACGAACCAAATACAAATTTGATATTGGCAAATTTTTCCCACTCTTTTGCATAGGTTTGAACATCTTCATGTTGTTCTGGAGTGCCTCCAATAAACCGGACCCGGAGTTCTTGCCCTAGAGGCCACAGATTCTCGTGGCGTTTTTGTGGTGATTCAGAATTCGAAACAAGTTGTTTGCGGGCTTCTTCTGCCCTATTTTGTTGTTCTATGGTAAGCAAGCGAACATCATATTTTTCCAGAGTGGCATATAAGAGGCCTGCTTTGGTCAGGTATGCTCTTATTTTTACGACATTTCCTTCAGTGCTTTTAACACTTTCCGCCACCCTTTCATGAGCTCGTTTTACTTTTTCTTCAGCTTCGAGCAATTTGGCGTGAGATTCGGTCAATCTGATTCGCGCATTCTGCAGGTCCTGTTCTGCCGAAGCCAACTTGTTACGAGCAGTGTCTAGTTTCTCCTGTTCCTCTGCTATTTCGGCGCGCACTTCGCGCATTTCTTTCACGAGTTCTTTGAGATCAAATCCAAGTACATAAGTTCCGAAAACGAAAAATATGGCCAAAATAGCAAGTGCAAATTTCGCGAATTTCAAAAAGCCTTTGTCGACCACGTAGATTTGGTTTTTTTCTGTATTTTTCTCTTCTTGTGATAAATTGGATCCACAATGACGGCATTTTCGTGCGAGAGGGAGAACAATCTCAAGACAAAACGGACATCTTGGCTCATTCATAGGGGTTATCCAATTAGTGAATTCAATATGAATTTTGTTTGTATGCGAATTTTTGGCGTAATTAAAGGTAGCGATTTGATCTTAACACATTTGCTCAATTTATTAAGGTCCAATATTTTGCATTGTAAATTGAGCAAAATTTGTGGAAAAATAACAAATCAAATTACGATTGCGGATGTGTGTGGGAAAACGCGCAGTAAAAATTGCGACAGTCTTCGTGCAATTCGATTTTGAACGGAGTCACATTTTGGGCGCTGACCGTCAGCTTCCGTCAATCGCCGACCCCGCCCGCTTGCGCGACCCCTCCCGCCAGGCGAGCACAATCGCGCTAATCACAATGATCGAACCCCCCGCAACACTCATCCAGTCGGGAAACACGGAATAGGCTATCAAGTCGTATAGTGCGGCAAAGACCAGCGCCGAATAGGAAAACGGCACGACGAAGCTGGCGTCGCCGTATTTCATGGAAAACACGAAAAACGTCTGGGCCGTGACCATGACCAGCCCGATCGCGGCCAGAAGCAGCCATTGCATGGCGGTCGGAGAAACCCAGACGAAACCGGCCGCGCCGATCGATAGCAGGCTTCCCAAAAGGTTCGACATCAAAAGGATCTGAAACGGCGCTTCGCGGCCGGACAGGAGTTTGATGATCGTGACCTCCAGGCCCATGATGAAGGCGGCGGCAAGCGCGATCAGAGCTGCCGGCTGAAACGCGTCCGTGCCCGGGCGAATGAGAAGCAGTCCGCCGATCAGGCCGAGACCGGCGGCGGCCCAGCGAACCGGACCGATCCGCTCGCCCAGAATCGGGATCGCCAGCACCATGGCCAGCACCGGATTGAGATAGGAGATCGCGGTCGCGTCGCCGAGCGGAATGAGCGTTGCCGCCGCAAACATGCAGGTCACGCCGCCGAAGCCGCAGACCGCGCGCAGGACATGGATCGGGATTGCCGGTCGGGTAAAGCGCGGACGCAGGATCAAGGCGGCCATAACGATCGCCGCCAGGGCAAAAACGAAACGGCCGAAGGTGATCTGAAACGCGGGCAGGGGATTGAGGCCGGTCCCGAGCGCTTTCGCCAGCAGCGTCGTCAGGGCGATCAGCGCGCTGGCGATCAGCATCATACAGGCTGCCCTGACCGGATGCCCCGTCCGCGACAAACGGGCGGCGGTGCGCGAGACATCGGGACCGGATGGGGGCATGGAGCGGGCCGGGCAGGGTTGAAGGTGAAGGACAGGGCCATCGACATCGCAACCGGCCCGCCCGGTCATACCGCGTCTTCATCCGCATTCCAATGAAGGATCACAAGAATGCCCGACAGGTCACATCAATGCCCACATCATGAGTGCGAGGCCGGCCAGGCCGATACCGAAAATGAGGCTGCGCACCCATGGAACACCCCAGACGTAGGCAAGCGCATAGGGCAGTCGTGCCAGCACGAACAGTCCCGCACCCAGTTCCGCCAGCGACAGGTTGTCCGCGTCAAGGTTCGGTTCGCGAACGGCGACCAGCAGCGCCAGCGCCAGGAACGGGAACATGTTTTCGCGCATGTTGGCGAGCGCCCGTTCGGCGCGCGCCGCGATTGCTCCGGGTTCTGCGAGCCTGTCACGCGGTCCGACATAGGCCATCAGGCCGTTTTGCATCAGGCCGAGCGACGCGGTGACATAGGTTTGCAGCAGGAACACGCCGAGGCCGGTCAATATCCAGAAATCCATCTTGATCTCGCTGTTTTGAGAAAGGATGCTTCCTGCTATAGCTCCTGAGGTATGGTCTCAATTCCCTTGGAGGGAATGAAGCGGAGGTGAAAATTCATGTCCTTTGGTGCCGCATTGCGGGCGGTCCGGTCGCAAAGATCCCTGTCGCAGGGCGATCTTGCCGGAGAATTGTCGTCGACACAGCGCCATGTTTCGTTTCTCGAAACCGGCCGATCCGTGCCGACCCGCGAGATGATCCAGCGGATCTGCCGGACGCTTATGCTCGGCCCGGCGGAACGCGCGACCCTTTACGAGGCATCCGGCTTCCACAACCCCTATGTCCGGCGGAATCTGGGATCTGCGGAAGTCGCCGAAGCTCTCGACATGCTTGAAAATCACGTGCTGGCCCATTGGCCGTTTCCGGCGTTCGTTCTCGACGAGGATTGGGACGTGCTGCGGCTGAACCGGCATGCGAAAACCATGTTCGGTCCGCTCTTTGGAGACGGCAATCAGCACCCGAATCTGCTGGATGTGATCACCTCCGACGGTTTTTTTGCCCAGATCCTGAACTGGGAGGAGGCGAGCACGGCCATGTATGCCCGGTTGCAAAAACACAGCCGAACGAGCGCCCGCATTCAAGCGACGCTCGAGCGGCTGGAACAAGCCGGACGGTTCGCCCACATCCCGGCCTACGAGCGCGACCTGCGCGAAGTCCCGATCTTCGTGCCGCTGGAGCTCGCCGGCCCGGACGGCACCGTTTTGCGCATTTCCTCCATCATCGGCGAGCTCGCCTCGGTAACCGACGCGGCGGTCGAGGGATGCACGATTGAACTGCTCTGTCCGATAGATGCGCAGACTGAAAGATGTCTCCAGGCGACACTCTCGCAATAACCCCTATGCCGGCACCGGCTGTGGCGTCGGCAGGCGTCGCGGCAGGCAGGCGACGGCCGCCAGAATGATCAGGGCCGCGGTCGCCAGTATATAGAACAGGGTGTCGAAGCCCCAGGTCTCGTAGACCGCGCCGATCAGCGGCAGGGTCGCGGCCAGAACCGAAAAGCTGACGACGTAGCGGATGCCGTAGATGCGGGCCCGGAATGGGCCGCTCGCCATCTTGCCGATCATGAAATCGTTGATCGGGATCTGGCCGAAGGCGCCAAGCATGAAGCCGAGGGCGACCGCGAAGGCCAGCCCGTCGGTGAGGCCGGGCATCAGCGAAAAGAACACCAGTTGCAGCGCTGCCGCGCACATGAATACGCGCCGCGGGCCGAATGTGTCGAGCAGGCCGCCGACGATCACCTGGGCAATCGAGGCGACGGCGAAAACGATGAAGGCAAAAGCGCCGACCATGGTCGCGACATCGGTGTTGCCGACCGGCACTGCGGTCTGCAGCCATTCGGAAAAATTCGTCGCCAATCCCTGCAATCTCTCGTCGAAAATCTTCGGCAGGGCAAACGTCGTAGACTGAAACACGATGCTGGAAACCGCGGTCGTCAGGAACACGATGGCCGACACCCGGACCAGGACCGCCTTCGCATCGCCGGTCAGCGCCCCGCCGGTCTGCACCTTGCCGGAACCGGATTTCTCCGGATTGCCTTCGCAGCGGAACATCATGAAATAGAAGGCGCCGATCAGGATCGAGACGAGGCCGGGAACGACGAAAGCCGACCGCCAGCCGCCATTGTCGATCATGTAGCCGGTCAAAAGGGCGGCGGAGGCAACGCCGAGATTGCCCCAGACACCGTTCACGGCGATCCGCATGCCGGTGTTTTTCCATTTCGCGGTGACAATGGCGAGGCCGACCGGGTGATAGATGGATCCGAAGACGCCGATCGCGAACAGGCCGATGCCGACCTGTAACGGCGTTTGTGCGAGCGCCGTGAGGATGGACGACAGGCCGATGCCGACGAAGAACACGGCCATCATACCGTCCCGGTTCCATTTGTCGGCAAGCCAGCCGGACGGCAGCGCGAACAGGCCGAAGGCAAAGAATCCCGGCGTCGCGTAGGCCAGCAGCGCACCGTAACTCAGCCCCCATTCCCGGGTCAGCGCGAGCGCCGCCACGGTGGCGAAGATCAGCATGAACAGGTGGTCGAGGAAATGTCCGATGTTCAGGAGCAGGAAATGCAATCGGTCTCGGGTCATGGGCAACCTTGATGGATCGGGCGGCGGCGTCGGGATTTTCATCGGGTATATCTTGTCCGGCATTCGTCGTCATGCCAATGTTCGTCGCGATTCAGACATAAGTCCGGAGGATGGTTTCGCCGTGACCGAGGCAAGCGCAGCACGCAAGAGCACCAATCCCGTGGACTATCAGCATGTGCCGCGGCCGGTGGCGGCGATGGCAAAACAATTCCGGGACGGGCATGTCATCGACACCCACGCCCATGAACGCGACCAGTTCCTCTATGCGGTCACGGGCATCATGCGGGTCAGGACGCTCGCAGAGGCCTGGATTGTGCCGCCGGACCGCGCTGTCTATGTGCCGGCCGGATTGCCGCATTCCGTCGCCATGCGCGGCCCGGTCGATATGCGGACGCTTTACATCGATCCCAACGCGCGGGCCGACCTGCCGCGCCGGGCCCTGGTCCTTGAGGTCGGCGACCTGATGCGGGCCCTGGTTCTGGCCCTGATCGAGGAACCGGTGCTCTACGATGAAGCGGGAAGGGGCGGGGACATCGCCCGGCTTGTCCTGTCTGAGATCGTCACGGCCGAAGCGCTGCACTTCGTCATCCCGATGCCGCAGGCGCGTACGGGCGACAAGCGGCTGGAACGCCTGTGCACCGGATTGCTGGACGATCCGGCCGACCAGCGCACCCTGGACATTTGGGCCGAGGATGTCGGCGCGTCCGCACGCACACTGGCTCGGCTTTTTCAAAAGAGCCTCGGCATGAGTTTCAACGTCTGGCGTCAGCGCGTCCGCTTCCACAATGCCATTGAAGGCCTGACACGGGGCGAACCGATCGCCGATATTGCCGCGGCGAACGGCTATCGCAGCACCAGCGCGTTCACCGCGGCGTTTCGCAAATCCGTCGGGGTGCCGCCGTCCGCATTCCGTCCGTCCGGCCAGCTCGCCGTTTGACGGGCGGCAAACCCTAGTCGGCGATCGCGGCAACCAGATCGCCCGGTCCTTCCAGGTGTATCTCGACACCCGTTTCGGAAAAGACCCGGTCAAGCACGGTCAGGCCGAGGCTCTGGATCCGGCTTTCAAGCTCCGACGAGCCGGCAAAATCGCACTGGATCGTCTTGCGCACGATGCGGTGCCACGCGCGCGGTTTCGCCGCCGCGATGGCGCGGCTCGCAGCACCCGAATAGGCTCTCGCCAGGCCGCCTGTCCCCAGTTTGGTGCCGCCGAAATAGCGCACGACGATGATCCCCGCATCGACCAGCCCGGCGCCGGTCAGGGTTTTCGGCACCGGCATGCCGGACGTGCCGCCCGGTTCACCGTCATCTTTCGCGCTTTCCTCGATCCGGTCGTCGTCGAGCATGCGGCGGAAGGCGGTGACGTGATGATTGGCCTTGCGGTGCTCGGCTTTCAGCAGGTCGAGCTTTTGCTCGAACCGGCTGATCGGGACCAGGAAGGCCAGGAACCGGGATTTCTTTTCCTCAAGTTCGGCGACGCAATCCGCATCTATCGTGTACAAAGTCATGAACATCGTTACCTGGTTCGAAACGGTCGGACAAATGGCCGTCAGCAATTCGAGCCAGCCGCTTTGATCGGAAGAACGCGACGTTGCAAATCCGCCTCCTGGATGTGATTGCAGCGCGGAACCTTCTTGGCCCCGCGCTGCGTCTTCTTTGGTGCCGATCAGGCCTGCTCGCCATCGCGCAGGCGGACCAGATCGTTCATCAGGCCGCCGGTTCCGTTGTGGACCGTCAGGCGGTCCACTTTTTCGGCGATGGTTTCCAGAGCTTCCAACTCCTTCAACCGCAGCATCACCGGATTTTCGGCCATGACCTTTGCCGTGTTCAGAAGCGAACGGGTTGCGTTCGTTTCTTCCCGGCGCCGGATCATGTTGGCCTCGGCTTCCTTTTCCGCCAGGACCACCATGTTGAGCATCTCGCGCATTTCACCCGGCAGGATCACGTCCTTCAGGGTGATTTCGGCGACGTCGATTCCGATGGCGATCATGTCGGTGCGGACCTTTTCGGTCGCTTCCGCATCGATTTCACCCTTGCGTTCCAGGATGTCGTCGAGCTTCATCGTGCCGAGGGTCTTGCGGAAGGCCACCTGCAGGGCCCGGTATAGCATGTCGGAGAAGTCCTTCACCTCATGCACCGCCTTGACCGGATCGACGACCCGGTATTCGGCGGCGATGTTGAGCCGGATCGTCACACGATCCAGCGTCAGGACTTCCTGGCCCGTCACGTCCATGGTCTGGCGCTTCAGATCCACGACCCGCTGGGTCACGGTCCGTCCGGCCTTCCAGTAGGCGTATACGCCCGGCTGGTGGACGGTCTCCAGAACGCCGTCGATGTAGGTGAGGGCCACCTGGCCTTCGCCCACCGCGACGATCACGAACTGCTGGGCCTGCTGCGCGTCACCGAGACGCCGCATCAGCTTTTCCGGCAGAACCGGCTCCGTTCTCGTGTCGATGACGGTCGAGGTCCACGGTCCGGCATCGGTCCACAGGACCAGGCGCTGGTCCGGGCCGAGCACCGTGTAGACGCGGCCGTCGCGTTCCACGACGGCGACCTCGCCCGCTCCTGTCCGGATCTCGGTCAGGTGCTTGTCAGCCACATCGGGGAGCTTGGCAAAAAGCGCTTTTTCGTAAGCCGACCGGAATTCCGGCTGCGTCAGGCTGTGCCGCTCGATCACCAGGGAGCCGCGTCCATTCGCCAGGCGATAATCGCCAGCCGTCAGAATGCCGCAAAGCTCGCCCTTGACCAGATGCAGGGCCCGTTCGTTTTCCGAGATCAGCACGCGTGTGTGACCCAGAACTTTTTCAACTACGCTTGTCATGTCAAACTCCTTCCATGTGCTAAGGCACTCTGGTTGTCCTTTCTGTTTGTTGTCGTCACTTCGCCGGGCCGCAAATCGGTGAAATCCGAAGGGAGCACCGGTCCAAAACCGGATCCGGCCCAAGCGGGCGCGGCGGCGTACCGGCAGAGCGCGGCAGTTCGAAAACAGCCGGTTTCGGGCGGTGCGCGGCCACGCCGTTGCGACGAACCGGGCCTTGGAGTCGGGCATCCACATGCCGCTCCGTTCGCCAACAGGCGTCCGGCGGCGGCGATGCATCTGCACGCTCCCCTCGAATTCCGCAGTAGAAACAGCACCTTAAGCTGTTGGCTTGGAGGCCAATTTGGTTTTCAAGACCAATGTCGGAGAGGGATTCGAACCCACTACCCTCAGGTTATTTGCCTGATGCTCTACCCAATTGAGCTATCCAATGGACACATGACAGGAATCGAACCTGCTTCTTCCGGAGATACACTCCGGCGCTCTACCGATGAGCTACACGTGAAAACCCGATCCCGAGGCAGCATCCGTACATGAAGCGGCAGGGCCGGATCATGCGGGCGGCAGGTATAGCCGTGCCGTTGATGACTGCGCCGGTGCGGCGACCGGAGGCGGGTTGATAGACGGCACCCGGAGATTTCGCAAGAAAAATATTGCGGATGTGACGCAAGGAGAGTGAAGTGTTGCGGTATTGCAACAAAAACCAGCGGTGCAAAGACCCGTTGGTAATATTGTTCGTTGCCAATTGGTTCTGTCTCGACGGGTTCGCGTTAGGGTCTGCGGCCAGTTAGATTGTGTCGTCGGCGCGGCCCATTTGCTCACTGCATGTCGTTGCGAAAACCTTGAAGTGTTTTCCACTCTGAGCATTTTGCAACAACATCCGGTGGGCAAATGGGTCACGTCCAAGAGGATTTGACCAGATTGGCTCAGTTTTGCGGCGCTCGTCGTCGAATATGTCCTTCCTCCTCGCGCCACAAAATTGAGCCAATCTGGTCAAACCGGCGCCGTAAGCACAAATGTAAACAGGCCCTAATATCAGGCAGATATGTAGGTCATGGGTTGCAGGAAGGAAAGATATCTACTTCAGTGCGCCTATGGTAACGCGGTGCCGCCGGGGCGTGGCGCCTTTTCACCGCCCGCCTCGCCAAGAACCTGGACAAACCGGTGAAAACGCCGAAACAATTGTGCAGAAAGACGGTAGGGGGCTCGTTCGGTGCATATTGAAAAGATATCCTTGTTCGCGTTTCAGGGGCCCGTGAGCGACCCGGCGCTGTTTTCCGTGGAAGCGGTGGAACCCTTGGTGAGCCTGGTCGTTTGCATCGAGACGGATGACGGTCTGCAGGGCTGGGGGGAGGCCTGTCCGCTCGGCGCATCCCTGCGGGCGGGCGAATCCGCCAGGGCCATTGCCGCGCTGGAGGATTTCCTGCCGCAACTCTTGGGTCTTGAGATCCGGAGCCCGGCGCAGCTCTACAAGGTGCTGGACGGGCTGCCGGCATCGATGGCCTATCTCAGGTCCATGCTGGATTGTGCGATCTGGGATTTGCTGGCCAAGCGAGAGGGAAAACCGCTGTATGCCCTTCTTGGCCGGCGGGAACGGCAAGCGGCGAAATGTTATATGACGATCAGCAACACCGCACCGGACGAGATACCGCAAGCCATGGCCGACCTGAGGCAAAAGGGCTATCGGCAGTTCCAGTTGAAAATCGGCCGCACCGGCGACGTGGCATACGACGTCGAGACACTCAAGGTCGCGACGGCGGCAACCGAAGATCGGGACGTGATCGTGGCCGACGCCAATCGGCGGATGAGCGTCGACACGGCGCTTGAGACCCTGTCCCGGGTCCGCGATCTCGACTTCATCCTGGAACAGCCCTGCGAGACCTATGAAGAGTGCCGCGAAGTCGGGCGCGCGGCCAGCCAGCCGCTGATGCTCGATGAATGCATCTGGGATCTGGCCGCCCTGGAAAAGGCGATTGCCGACGATGTCTTTGCCGGAATCACTAGCAAGATCACGCGGGTCGGGGGGCTGACGATCGCCCTGAAGATGCGCGAACTGTGCCGGCGAGCCGGCAAGCTCATGAATTCCGACGATTGTTACGGTGCCGATATCTCGGTCGCCATGATGGCCCATCTGGCGGTGACGATTCCAGCGCCCATCTTCTTTGCGACCTACGCCACCACGGCGTCAAGCGGATGGAAATACGACCGACGCGCCGTGACCGGGATCGACGGCCATCTCGCCCCGTCCGAACAGCCCGGATTGGGCGTCGCGCCGGAGCGCACGAGCCTGGGTGAACCTGTTTTTGTCCTCGATTGACTTATTCTGGCAAGCCGAGGCATCTCGAACCATGGATAAGATGAAAAGTCCGCGATAGGTTCTTGGGCGCAACACCAAAGCAGGACTCCCCGACCCCATGACCCACAATCCCCGCACCCTGACCCTGAACAACGCCAATCTTCTCGATGTGCGAGCCGGTGATTTTGCGGGGTCCCGCAACCTCTTTATCGAAGACGGACGCATCCGCGAAATTTCATCCTCGCCGGTCACCGCCGGCGATGTCGTCATCGATCTTGCCGGGGCGACCCTGATGCCCGGGCTCTGTGACGCCCACGTGCATGTCGTCGCGGCGACGGCGAGTTTTCCCGATCTGATGAAATGGTCGCCCATGTATGTCACCGCCAGGGCCGGCCAGATCCTGTCCGGCATGCTGATGCGCGGCTTCACCACGGTGCGCGATTGCGGCGGTGCCGATTATGGTCTGGCGCAATCGGTCGACGAAGGCTATCTGATCGGACCGCGCATCCTGTTTTCCGGCCACGCAATATCCCAGACCGGCGGCCATGCCGACATGCGCGACAAGGGCGAGAACTGGGAGGCCTGCACCTGCTGTGCCGGTCTCGGGGTGGTCGCCGACGGCGTGCCGGAAATGCGCAAGGCCTGTCGCGAAGAATTGCGCAAGGGCGCGCATTTCATCAAGATCATGGCGTCAGGCGGCGTGTCCTCGCCGACCGACAGGATCGGCAATACCCAGTTTGCCCGCGAGGAAATCCTGGCGGCTGTCGAGGAAGCCGACGCTGCGGAAACCTATGTCGCCGCCCATGTCTATACCGCGCGGGCCGCCAACCGGGCGCTGGAATGCGGCGTCAAATCGATCGAGCACGGCAATCTGATCGACGACAGCACCATCGACCTGCTGCTTGAAAAGAATGCCTTCCTGGTGCCGACAATGTCGACCCATGAAGTGCTCGGCACCGAAGGTGTCGCCGGCGGCATGCCGAAACATATGTGCGACAAGGTTTTCGAGGTGGTCGAGGCCGGCTACAAGACCCATGCCCACGCCCATTCACGCGGCGTGCGGATGGTCTTCGGGACCGACCTGCTCGGACCGATGCACCGCCACCAATTGCTCGAGTTCAAGATCCGCAGCACTTTCCAGACGCCGGCCGAGATCATCCGGTCGGCGACGCTGACGGCGGCGCAATTGTTTCAGATGGAAGGCGAAATCGGCGAGGTGATGATCGGCGCGCGCGCCGATCTGATCGCGATCGACGGCGATCCGCTGGCCGATATCGCCGTGTTGCAGGACCCGGACCGGCATCTGAAGCTGGTTACCAAGGACGGCCAGATCTTCAAGAACGCGGTCTAGCGACCTTTGGGGTGCTTCAGGTTTTGTGCCGGATCCCGAAGTCCGTGAAGGGGATGAAACCGACGGTTTCTCCCGAGTCCAGCGATGTTACGTCTTCAGCGATTTCGATCAGGCCGTCGGCTTCGCGGAGGCCGGATATTAGACCTGAACCGTCGCGGGTGAATTTGTCCACGCCGATGATTCCGGTCTCGTCGCGGACAAGGATTCCGCGCATGAATTCGCGCCGGTCCGGCTTTTTCCGTGCAAGGGCGAACCGGGCGGGCAGGGGATAGCGCGCCGGTTCCGCCCAGCCCGCACCGCCGAGCCGGATCAGCATCGGGCGCACATAAAGCAGAAAACAGACCATGGCGGCGACCGGATTGCCGGGAAGCCCGGCGAACACGGTCTGGCCGATCTGGCCCATGGTCATGGGACGCCCGGGCTTGATCGCCATCTGCCACATGTGCCGGATCCCGATCTCGTCGAGAATCGGAATGATGTGATCTTCTTCGCCGCGGCTGGCACCGCCTGTCGACAGGATCATGTCGTGTCCGGCCGCCGCCTCGCCAAGGGCGGAGCGGATCGTGGCTTCGTCGTCCGGAAGCACGCCGAGATCGGTAACAATCGCGCCGGCGGTCTCAAGCAGGCTGGCGATCAGATAATGGTTGGAATCGTAGACCTGTCCCGCTTTGATGGTCACGCCGGGGCGCACGATCTCGTCGCCGTTCGACAACAAAGCGACCTTCAGCCGTTTGAAGACCTGCAATCTGTCATGGCCGAGCGAGGCGATCGCGGCGACATCTTGCGGCCGCAGAAGGGTTCCTGCCGACAGGATAACGTCTCCGGTTCGCACGTCCTCGCCGGCCAGCCTGCGGTTGGCGCCCGGCTTCAAACCCGGCGGGATCCGGATCGTTGAAGCCCCGTTGCCGTCGTCAAGCGCACAATCTTCCTGCATGGCCACCGTGTCGGCATGCGGCGGCATCACCGCGCCGGTGAAGATGCGGGCCGCCGTGCCCGCTGCAAGGGGGGCGTCGGCGGGATGTCCGGCGGCGATGCGGTCGACGACGGGGAAATGTCCATCGAGTTTCAGATAATCCGCATGGGAAAACGCGTAGCCGTCGACGGCGGAATTGTCTGTCAACGGCACGTCGCGCGGCGCGGCGATCGGTTCGGCCAGGACGCGATTCAAGGCCTTGGCAAGGGAAATGTCCTCTGTTCCCGCAACCGGCACCAGCCGGTCGCGCAACAGGGCGACGGCGTCGTGGTGCCGCAAACGATCCTTGTCGTGCAGGAAACAATCGTCAAGCAGGCGCCGGGCCGGGGTCAATGCGATCCTCCAAATTGCAATAGGCGACGACAAAATCGGCAATGTCCTTGATCGCATCTATGTCGAAGGCAGGCAACATCCCGGTCTCGGTCTCGTGGTCCGAGGCGACGGCGACGATCATCGGGTCGCCGGGGGCGAGATGTTCGGTTTTCCGGCCCTCGCGGCGCCGGGCCTCGATCTTGGGATGATCCTCGCGCTTGTATCCTTCCACAAGCACAAGGTCGCAGGGGCTGAGACGCTCCAGCACCGCCTCCATCGACGGTTCCTCCTCGCCGCGCAATTCATGCATCAGCACCCATCGGTGCCCCGAAACCAGGGCAACTTCGGTCGCGCCCGCTTCGCGGTGGCGGAACGAATCGGCGCCGGGCTTGTCGATGTCGAACCTGTGGTGGGCATGCTTGATGGTCGAAACCCTGTATCCGCGTCCCGTCAGTTCGCTGACGAGGCGGGTGACAAGCGTGGTCTTGCCGGAATTCTTCCAGCCGGTAATTCCAAAAACCGGGATTTCCGTCACGCTGTCTGCTCCGTCAGCGCGGTCTCCGCGGTTTCGATGTCCTCCGGTGAATTGGCGTTGAAGAAGGGATCCAGTCCGCCCGGCGTCGGCGTTCCGTCAAACGGCACACGCACCGAGGCAAACAGATCGACGAAAGCCAGGACCTTTCGGGTTTCTGCGGTCCTCAGCCAGTGATCGAGATCGTCGGCCAGGGCGACCGGCCACAGGCCGAAGACCGGATGCACCTTGCCGCCGGTCTCCGCCAGCGCAATGGTCGGCACTTCCGCGGCTGCGGCGTCTGCGAAGCGTTGCGCCAGGTCCTGCGGGAAAAACGGCGTGTCGCCGGCGGCCGACACGATGTGGGTTGCGTACGGCCGGTTCTGTCGGGCCCACAGCAGGCCGGCAAGAACTCCGGCAAGCGGCCCGGCAAACCCTTCGATCGTGTCCGGCACAACGCTCCGCTCGAAAGAGGCGAACCGGCCGGGATCGCCGTTGGCATTGATCACGATGTCGCCGACCTGCGGCGTCAGGCGCTCGATCGCGTGCTGCAGCATCGGTTTGCCGGCGATCGGGATCATGCATTTGTCGCCACCGCCCATGCGCCGTGACAGGCCGCCGGCGAGAACGACGCCCACCATGTCTGCCACTGAAATCATTTCGCCGCCTCCGCAATCGGGGATGATTCGCCGGCGCCCTTGCGACGATGTTTTTTGTCCTCGTCGGGTATCTTGTCCGGATCGAGATCGAACTCGATTCGCTCAGCGCCGGACAGGGCGACGAAACGCTTGCCCCGGGCGCGCCCGATCAGCGTCAGCCCCGCCTGCCGTGCAAGCTCGACGCCCCAGGCGGTGAACCCGGACCGCGAAACCAGGATCGGAATGCCCATCAGCACGGTCTTGATAACCATCTCCGACGTGAGTCGGCCGGTCGTGTAGAAGATCTTGTCGGCGGCCGTCTCCCTGTTCATCATCATCCAGCCGGCGATCTTGTCGACCGCATTGTGGCGGCCGACATCTTCCATATAGACCAGCGCCCGGTCCTGTTTGCACAACACGCATCCGTGGATCGCGCCGGCGGTAAGATAGAGGGAGGGAACCGTGTTGATCTCGTGCGTCAGCGCGTAGAGCCAGGAGGTCTTCAGGCGCGCGTCGGCCGCAAGATCCACGTCTTCGAACGCGTCCATCATGTCGCCGAAGACGGTCCCTTGTGCACACCCGGACGTGCGCACCTTCTTTTTCATCTTTTCTTCGTAGTCGGTCTGGCGTTTGGTGCGCACGATGACCACTTCCAGATCGTCGTCATGGTCGATGCCGGTGATCTCATCGTCGGTCCGCAACATGCCCTGGTTCAGGAGATAACCGACCGCCAGCAGGTCCGGATGGTCGCCGATCGTCATCATGGTGACGATCTCCTGGGAATTCAGAAACAGGGTGAGCGGACGCTCGCTGACAACCCGCAGATCAACCGCCTTGCCCTCGTGATCGACGCCGGTCACCGCCGTGGACAGGCGTGTGTCCGACGGATCCGGCCGGATGATAAAGTCGCTGGGGGGACGGTTCGTCGCCTTTGGCACGTCGAGATATTCCTTTACACATGGACACCGACGACCGTTTCAAGCGCAAGGCTCTCCTTGCCGATGTCTGAAGTCCATCTATGCAGAGATAGGGACAAAAACAGCAAGCGTTTTCGTGAAACAGTTTGCCTCTGGCAACACGAAATCGCCTTTTCACGCGTCCGGCCGGCAGGCAATGCCCGCGCCGGGATTTGACGCAACCGCCAAAAGCCCTTAAGTGCGCGCCAGACGCTGTGGGATAAGATATACCAGAGGACGCCATGTCAACGTTGACCAAGGAACTTGTTTTAGACAGCCTGAAGAAAGTGAAGGGTCCCGACCTGGACGGCGATATCGTCTCCCTCGGGCTGGTCTCCGATGTCTTCATCAGCGATGGCCGGGTCATGTTTTCCATTGCCGTCGAGGCCGATCGCGCCGCCGCGCTGGAACCCCTGCGCCAGGCCGCGGAAAAGGTCGTTTCCGAATTGCCCGGCGTCGAACGCGCCATGGTGGTGTTGACGGCGGAGAAAAAGGCGGGTTCGGGCAATGGCGCGCAGGCGCCGGTGCGTCCAGCGCCTTCGAAGGCTGAGATGGGTGCGGTTCCGCCGCCCATGGCAGCCCGGGCCCAGCAGCAGGCCGAGCCGGAGAAAAAACCGGGCGTTCCCGGTGTCGGCGCCATTATCGCCGTCGCCTCCGGCAAGGGCGGGGTCGGCAAGTCGACCACGGCCTGCAATCTCGCGCTCGGTTTTCAGGCCAACGGCCTGCGCGTCGGCATTCTCGATGCGGACATTTACGGTCCCTCCATGCCGCGTCTGTTGCGCATTTCCGGTCGTCCGGAGCCGGTCTCCGGCCGCATTCTCAAACCGATGGAAGGCTATGGCCTGAAGGTCATGTCGATGGGCTTCCTGGTCGACGAGGACACGCCGATGATCTGGCGCGGCCCGATGGTCATTTCCGCCCTGACCCAGATGCTGCGCGAAGTGCAGTGGGGAGACCTTGATCTTCTGGTCGTCGACATGCCGCCGGGCACCGGCGACGCCCAGTTGACGATGGCACAGCAGGTACCGCTTGCCGGGGCCGTCATTGTCTCGACGCCTCAGGATCTCGCCCTGATCGACGCCCGCAAGGGACTGAACATGTTCCGGCGCGTCGATGTCCCCGTCCTCGGGATCGTCGAAAACATGAGCTATTTCCTGTGTCCGAATTGCGGCGAGCGATCCGATATATTCGGTCACGGCGGCGCCCGCGCGGAAGCGGAAAAACTTGGCATGCCGTTCCTGGGCGAAGTGCCTCTGCACATGGATATCCGGGCAAAATCCGATGCCGGCACGCCGGTTGTCGTATCCGATCCGGACGGCGATCACGCCCGGATCTACCGGGACATTGCCAAGAGCGCCTGGGACGAGATCGAGCGCGGCCGGTCCGCCGGAGCGCGTGCTGCGCCGAACATCGTCATCGAATGATCGGGCTGATCCCTGTGCAGAGGTGCTAGGCCCATGCGAGACACAACGATCAATCTGATCGGCTGGATCCTGTTCATCATCTCCGCGATCGGGTTCATCATCTCCAGCCTGCGCAGCGGCGACATGCCGTCATTGATCGGCGGCATCTTTTTCCTTGTCGCCTGTCTGGTGTTTCTGATCCCGTTCGCCCGTCAATGGCGCCGCAGGGGCGATTGAATCGCGCGCACGGTTCTGCGTTCCCGCAAGATCGTCGTGCAAAAATGCAGAATGACGGCCTGCCTGGCCAAGGATAGTCTTGAACTGTTCCATAAACAGGAGGTGGTAATGAAATCTGCATTAAAACTCGCGCTCTGTTCCGCGTGCATCGTCGCCGGGTCGATGACGTCCATGGCGGACGAGGCGACTGAAAAAGCGATCAAGGCACGCCAGGCGGTGATGCAACTTTATGCCTTCAATCTGGGTGGCCTCGGCGCCATGGCCAAGGGCGCTGTCGAGTATGACGCCGCTGCCGCAACAGCCTATGCGAACAACCTCCTCGCGGTGGTGAACCTGGATCAGTCCGCGATGTGGCCGGCCGGGTCCGACAGCGACAAGTACGCCGGCAAAACCGCTGCGCTTCCAGTCATCTGGTCGACCTATCCCGCAGTTAACGAGAAACACAAGGCGCTGGTTGCCGGTGCGGAGAAAATGGCCGCTGCCGCCGGATCCGGTCTTGACGGCGTAAAGGCCAACATGGGTGCCGTCGGCGGCGGATGCAAAGGCTGTCACGACACCTACCGCAAGCCGAAATAGTCTTTGCGCGCAGGGAATTATCAACCGCGTGGAGTTTGCTCCACGCGGATTTTTTTGGGCCGACGCGTTCTACGCCACAGGTTTTGGAAACAACAACTCGGCGTCTGAAGCCGGTTTCGTTGCCGGGCAGGCGACATCGCGGTTTTCGGTCGTGACGCCTTGTCGATCTCCGCAGCCAAACTGATGCCGAAGGCGCGCACCGGTCGCGGGCATGAATGGCTCGAGGGCACCGGCTATAGCGCGCAGCGCGTCGACCACCTCCAAAAGTGACCGGTCCAGCCTGTCTTTGGCCCGCGCCGCCTCCCGGGTTGTGTCCGCCTTGTCGACCCGTTTCGCCAGGGTCCAGGGCGCCGCGTCGGCGATGCTCTTGTTGGCCAGGGCAATCGTTTCCCAGATCGCCGCCAGCGCTTCATGGAACGCGTACGCCTCGATGAAACGATCAACACGCGCCCCCAGTGCGCAATGAGACGACCGAAGGACGGGATCGGAGGGAACAATGCGTTCCCCGGATGCGCGCAATTCGACCCGATATCGGGCGAGCATCGAGGCCGTTCTGTGCGCCAGATTGCCAAGCTGGCCGGCCAGTTCCGACTGATAGGACCGGGCAAGGCGGGTCGGTGAAAAATCCCCGTCCTCGCCCGTTCGGACATGGCGCAGGAGATAATATCTGAGCGCATCGGCTCCGTAGGTCTCGACGAGAGGGACCGGGTCGATGGCCGTTCCCAGGGACTTGCTGATCTTCTGGCCGTCGACCGTCACGTAGCCGTGGACGTAAATCCGGGTCGGCAGCGGCAGGCCCGCCGACAACAGCATGGCCGGCCAGTAGAGGGCATGGAAGCGGGTGATGCCTTTGCCGATCACATGCTCGCGCGCGAGCGCCCCCTGCCAATGGTCGCGATAGGCGCCCTGGTCGCCGTCATAACCGAGCGCGGTAATGTAGTTGGCGAGCGCATCGAACCAGACATAGATGACCTGATCCGGGTCGCCTGGAACCGGCAAACCCCATCCATGGGCCCGCGTGCTGGACCGGGACACGCTGAAATCCTCCAGTCCGTCTTCGATCCAGCGCAGCACTTCGTTTTTGCGCACGCGCGGAACGATCTCGATCCTGTCCGTTCGGATCAGATCAAGAAGCTGTTGCTGATATCGCGACAGGCGGAAGAAATAATTCGTTTCGCTGATCCGTTCCGCCGCCGTGCGGTGCTCCCGGCATTGGCCGTGATCGAGATCTTCCGGCTTGTAGAACTGCTCGCATCCGGTGCAGTAGAGCCCTTCATAATGTTTTTGATAAAGATCGCCGGAGGCCGCGCAGGCGAGCCAGAGCCGGTCGACGCCCGGCCGGTGCCGCGGGTCGCAGCTGGTCCGGATGTAATCGTCGACGCTGAGGCCGAGAACCCGGTCGAGGTCCAGGAAGGCGGCCGCATTGCGGTCGACAAAGTCCTGTACCGGAATCCCCGCATGTTCTGCCGCCAGAACGTTTTTCAGACTGTTCTCGTCGGTTCCGGCCTGAAAGCGCACGTCATACCCTTGTGACCGGCGATGCCGGGCAAGCACGTCGCCCTGGATCATCTCCAGGGCAAAGCCGATATGCGGTTTGGCGTTCACATAGGGGATTGCGGTCGTGATCGTCCACTTTGCCCTACCGGTGTCGTTTACCGGGCGGGGAATATTCAGGGGATGTGTCTTGCTGGTCTGCATGTCGTGTCTCCGTCGCTGTTCAGGCGAGGCGGACCCGTGCAAACAAAAACCGCCCCGAAAGGCGGTTGCCAAATTGCTGATTGTCAGAAGTCTATCGACGCATCACATTCGCCACCGCCCGGTTATGTCGCGCGGCATTGCCATGGTCGCAGGAGATGGGATGTGACTGTGTTTCATCCCCTAAAGGTAGGGATTCAGACGGTTCGCGTCAATGACAGGCCGGGTGGCAGGAATTGAGTGCCGTTCATGCGGTTGCTGGAGTGCCATTCATTCGAACGGGTCCGGCCGTCGGCCGGACCCCGGGCGGTCGGACAATCAATCCGCACACGGCCTGTCAGTGCCCGCTCCGGCCGACCGCGCGTATCCGTCGCGCGTTTGCGGCATCTTCATGCCGAGAATGTCGCCGGCAATCAGATTGCGCAGCATTTGCGCCGTGCCGCCGCCGATCGTGAACATGCGCGCGTCCCGCGCCATGCGTTCCAGCGGCAGCGACCGGCCATAGCCGCGGGCGCCGTGGATCTGCAAGGCGTCGTTGGCAACCTTGATAGCCATTTCGGAGGTGAAGGTCTTGGCTTCGGCGGCAAGGGTCGGGTGCGGGAACCCGGTTCCCGTGGTCTCGGCGCTGGCCGCGGCCCGCCAGATCATCAGGCGCGCGGCATCGAGGGCAATCCGGGAATCGGCCAGCATCCATTGCAGGCCCTGGAACTCGGCGATCGGCCGGCCGAACTGGGTCCGCGACTTGGCATAGGCGACCGCGTGTTCGTAGGCGCCCTGGGCAATTCCCAGCGCCACGGCCGCGGCCCCGACCCTTTGCGCGTTATAGGCGCTCATCAGCCCGGCAAACCCCCGTTTGACGCCCTCCGGCGGCAGAATCAACCGGTCTTCGCCCAGCACCAGGTTGCGGCAATGGATTTCGGTTTCCGGAATGCCGCGCAGGCCCATGGCATATTCCCGTTTCCCCGTCACCAGGCCTTCATCCTGACCCCGGAACGCCATGAAACCTGCAATGCCGCGGTCCTGACCGTCTTCGATCAGGCGGGCGAAAATCAGATGCAGTTTGGAAACGCCGCCGCCGGTGATCCAGTGTTTGGTGCCGTTCAAAACATAGGTGGACCCGGTCTTGACCGCACGCGTCTGCATTTCTGTGGCGGCGCTGCCGGCCTCGGGTTCGGTAATGCAGATGGCCGGCTTGTCGCCGCCCACCACGTGGGAGGCGGCGATCCGGCGCTGGTCCGCCGATCCATAGGCCAGGATCGCGCCGACGGCACCCATATTGCCTTCCACGACAATTCTGCCGGTGACGCCGCAGGCTTTCGCCATTTCTTCAACCACCAGAACTGTATCGAGGTAGGAGGCGCCGCGACCGCCGAGTTCCTTGGGCACGGTCATGCCCATGAAGCGATTCTCGGTCAGCTTTTCGACAGTGTCCCAGGGGTAGGTCTCGGTCGCATCGACTTCGGCTGCCCGCCCGGCGACGAATGTCCGGGCGAACGTTCCGGCGTCGTCGCGCAGGCGCATCTGTGCCTGCGTGAGGTCGAACGGGTTGGGCCTTTCGGTCTCCGTTTCCGTCGCACCGAACGCGTCCGGTTCGAACGGATCCGCCAAAGGTTCGATTTCTCTCAGCATTGCAAGGCCCCCGGATTCCATTTCAAATTCGATCACAAAGAGTTTATCGTTACAAAAATCAAAAGAAAAGCGAGTTAAACTGGTTTCTATTGTGAATATTTCTGACAATATGTCAGCCCATGAACATCAGGCAATTGAAAACCATGGTGGCATTGGCGGAATGCCGCACCTTTACCGAGGTCGGGCAGCAGCTCGGCCTGTCCCATTCCGCCATCAGCCTGCACATAAAATCGCTTGAGGAGGAATTGAACGTCCTCCTGGTCGACCGGTCGGTCAGGCCGCCGGTGATCACCGAGCGCGGTCGCGCCCTGATCGCGCGGGGACGCAAGATGATGGATCTGATCGAGGAGATCAGGACGCTCGGATCGGACGATCTGCTGGTCGGCTCCCTCGAGGTTGGCGTGGTGCCGTCCGTGTTGCTGCACCTGTTGCCGCCCGCGCTTGCCGCGATCCGGGACCGTCATCCCGACATGGACGTCAAGGTCAAGGTGGCGTTGTCGGGCGAACTGGCCAATTCCCTCAAATCGGGCGAGATCGACGCGGCGATTGCGACGGAACCGGATTCGCAGATCGAAGGTTTGCGCCAGACCCCGATCGGAACCGAACCGCTGGTTCTGATCGCGCCTGCCAATGTTGAGTCCCTCAGCCTCGGGCCGCAATTGCGTGAACATCCCTTCATCTGGTTCAGCCGCCGGACCTGGGCCGGCAAGCAGATCGAACGGCGGTTGCTCGACCGCGGCATTGTCGTCAATCCGGTCGCCGAAGTGGAATCGCTGGATGCGGTCGCCGCTTTCGTACGGCACGGGCTCGGTATTTCAATCGTTCCGGTCCCTCTGTGCGCACCGCCGCTGCCGGACGATATCAAGTCGTTTCCGCTGCAGGGAGCGACGGCGGTTCGAAAGCTGGCTCTTCTTGAACGCCACGGCTCGCCGAAATCGGTTCTGTCGAACGAACTCGCCGTTCAGCTTCGGCGACTGGCGGCCGAATGGCGCGGACAGTCCTGATCGTCCGGTTTCGATGTTTCGCAGCTGGTCGAAGTGTCGAAACCGATTCCGGGCGAACCGACCGCCTCCCGCACAAATGAGCATCTCACAAGCGCCACAAATCCATGGGACTGGGTTGTTTTGTCACCGGCGGTTGTTTCGGACCGCCCGATGAGCTAGACGAATGGCGCGATATCGAAATCGTACCCATCCCAGTACCTCTGCACAGGGGTTTTGATGTTCTGATCAGCTTGTCCAGGCCTGTGACGTCGATGTGTTGACCGCCCAATGGTCCGCATCGCGCTGCACATTGCCTGGAGCCGAGGGCAAGGACTTTACCGTCATGTCATCAAAACTTCTGTGCAGAGGTACTCGGTGTCTGGCCCGGGCGACCGGATTGCCGCGCCGAATTGTTCGATGAACCGAATCACATGATGAAATGGAGAGAAGCGCCGTACCCGGCGATCACACTATGAGGCAGTTAAAAGAAAACAATTTTTCAGAACGTGCGAAGGCATCCGCCAACGCAAAGGCCGAACTCCTGAAGAAGTTCCGGGCGGCTCCCAAGGCCGACGATCCGGTCATGCTGGCGAAACGCGCTGAGAGAGAGGCGATCGTGGCAGCGCGCGAGGCGCGCAAGGCCGAACGCGAACGGCTGAAGCAGGAACAACTCGAGCGCGAGCGCGCCGAAGCCGAAGCATTGAGAGAGCTCGAGGCCCAGTTGCAGGCCGAGGAAGAAGCCCGTCTCAAGGCCGAGGAAGAAGCCCGCAAGGCGGAAGAAAAGAAACTTGCCGATCACCTGCTTGCGATCGAGGCGGAGAAAAAAGCCGAACGCGACCGCAGATACGCCGCCCGCAAGGCGCGCCGTCGCGGGGGCTGATCGAGACGGGCTCGCTCTGCCGGATGCGACCCTCTGCCGACCTCAAAATGACTGAAGTGCGGAACTGAAGCGAGGATCGGCCGGAGCCGGTTCTCCGCGTTGACAGGCCGTGGCGTGTCATCCCCTCCGGTGCTGTGCGGCGTTTTGCGAGCCGCCGGCCGTGGCGAGCCAGATAATGTGGCGTGCGCCTTTGCGCCGGCCGTTTGCACGCGCTTTGACCTCCTCGACCCGAAACCCGGTACGGACCAGACGCTTTGAAAATCCCGGATTCGGTCCCGAAGACCACACGGCGAGCACGCCGCCCGGGCGCAATGCGTGTTTTGCCGCGTGCAAGCCCCTTTCATCGTAAAGCCGGTCATTGCCCGGCCGGGTCAGGCCTTCGGGACCGTTGTCCACGTCAAGCAGAATGGCGTCGTATGTGGCGCGCCCCGAACTGATCAATCCGCCGACATCGCTTTCCCGGACGTCGACGCGGGGATCGGCAAGGCTCGATCCGAAAATCTCCGCCATCGGTCCGCGTGCCCACGCGACCACGGCCGGAACCAGTTCGGATACGACCACGCTGGCATCTTCGCTGACCTCGGCGAGCATGGCGCGCAGCGTGAACCCCATGCCGAGGCCGCCGATCAGCACGTTTGGGCTTCGGATCGTGCGCAGTTTTTCGCCGCACAGGCGCGCCAGCGCTTCTTCCGACCCGCTGAGGCGGCTGTTCATCAATTCGTTGGAACCCAGCATGATGGAGAATTCCGTGCCGCGCCGTTTCAGGCGAAGGGTTTCCTCGCCATCCGGTATCGGCGCCGAATCGATTTCTATCCAGGGGATCATGGCGGGCTTTCGGGTATCGGAACCTTTGTGTCTCGCCGTTGCTCTTAGACCGGCTTGCATCGGATTGCACGGCCGATCTTGACTGGGAGGTGCAAAGGGCGCAGGGCGTTTGCCGGCGGCGTATGTCGGTTTGGAACCTTCGGGAGGCGATGATGGCCATCATATTCGATTTCGACGGTACGCTGGTGGACAGCCGAAGGCGGATTTTTGCCGCCGCCGACCACGCATTTTCCGATTACGGCCCGCACAGACCGGGCAACGACGCGGTGCTGCGCACGATCGGCCTGAAGCCGGAAGACATGATGGCGCGGCTGCTTCCCGGCGCAAGCCGCGCCGAGCGGAATTACATCGCCGCCCGCTACCGGGCCAGATCGCTGGAAATCTCCCGCGCGGATGTTGAAAGCGAAGGTCCGTTTCCGGGCGCAGCAACCCTGTTGAACCGTTTGCTTCAGGACAGGATTCCGGCCGGCATTGCAACAGGCAAATCACGCGCAGGACTGGCGGCCTCTCTCGATCGGCTCGGCTGGTCGAGACTGTTTCAGGCAACCCGCACCGCCGACGACGGGCCGGGAAAACCCGATCCGGAAATCTTACAATTGGTGCTGGCCGATCTGCGGGTCGACGCGTCGCAGGCCACCTATGTCGGCGACACCGTGTTCGACATGCATATGGCGTCGGCGGCGGGAGTACGGTCCGTCGGCGTGGCCTGGGGCTATCACCGGCCGGAGGAACTTCTGGAGGCCGGGGCCGCGATGGTCGTTGAAAGCTTCGACCAGGTGCTGCGATAGATCAAAACAACGGTTTCCATCAAATTGGCCAATTTTTGCGGATCCCTTGGGGTCGCTGCGACAATCTGCCATGGGTCTCAGCGGGCGTGTCCTGCCATTCGCCGCGCCCTTGTGAGCTTAGCGGCGCTCCTCATTATACTTTTGGCTAAGGGACTCGCCGGAACCGCGTGATTTATCGTCGCTATTTCGCGTTGCAGCAAACAATTCCCTTGATTCCGTCCTGCGGCCCGTCGCAAACTTGGAGTCGAACAGACGAGGCCGATTTGACACACACGACGTCAAGCGTCGCAAAGGACAATATCCCGGACGAGGATATCCTGCGCGCCAATATCTACGCGTTTCTGGCGCGTGCGCTCGCACGTGCGCCGGACGGCGATTTCCTGGCCGAAGCCTCGTCCCTCACAAGCGATGAAAGTCCGATCGGACAGGGCTTTGCAGCCCTTGCGAAGGTTGCCGAGCGCAGTGACCTGTCTGCGGTGGAGCGTGAATATCACGATCTGTTCGTCGGTGTCGGGCGCGGGGAATTGCTGCCTTACGCATCCTATTATCTGACCGGCTTTCTCAATGAGAAACCCCTGGCGAAGTTGCGCAACACCATGTCCGATCTCGGGATCGAGCGCGACCCAGACATTGTCGAGCCGGAAGATCATGTTGCGGCAATTTTCGACATGATGGCCGGACTGATCGGCGGAGCCTTTGGTGAGCCGGCCGACCTGAATACCCAGAAGAGCTTTTACGATACCCACATTCAGTCGTGGGCGACCTACTTCTTCCGCGATCTGGAAGCGGCGGACTCGTCTGTGTTCTACGCCCCGATCGGGACAATCGGAAAAGCCTTTCTGGAAATAGAAACCATGGGATTCACCATGGACGCCCAGGCTTCGGCCTGACCCGGATTTCCGGGCAACTTGTGTGTGCCGCGAATGCGGCGACGGTTTCTTGCGATGTGCGGTGTCGTTGTCTGCAGTTCGCATTTTGAAGACTTTGAAACGGAGGAATTGGAATGTCCGAAAAGATCGAAACCGATCGTCGCGGATTTCTGAAACTGGCGGGACTGGGTACCGTCGCGGGGGGAGCTGCAATTGCTGCCACGGCGACCGGTGCGAACGCCAAGGAAGCAGATCTCGGTGGAGCGTCCGGGTATCGGGAAACCGATCACGTCAAGACGTTTTACGAAACCGCGCGCTTCTGACGAAACCCGCATCAACCGGTGGAAGGCGGAACAGCCGGTCTAGAAATCTTGTTCCCCATGATGAATTTCCCTTGGGAGGATTGTGATGCTCAGGAAAAAGACGAACGGGGTAGCGAGACGCCCCCGATTGTCGGTTGCCTTGACAGAGCTAGCGAATACGGCAATTGACCGGCGGACGTTTCTGCGTCGCTCCGGGCTGGCCGTGGGCGGATTGGCGGCAGCGGGCACGTTGTCGAGCGGTATGGTGCGCAAGGCGCATGCCCAAAGCTCGAATGGCAAAATCGAAATCAAGAAGTCCGTTTGCACCCATTGTTCCGTCGGTTGTACGGTCATGGCTGAGGTTCAGGACGGTGTCTGGGTCGGCCAGGAGCCGGGATTTGATTCCCCGTTCAATCTCGGCGCCCATTGCGCCAAGGGCGCAGCAGTGCGCGAGCATGCGCACGGCGAACGCCGGCTGAAATATCCGACCAAGCTCGTCGACGGCAAATGGACCAGGGTTTCCTGGGAAGACGCCATCAATGAAATCGGCGACAAGATGATGGAGATCCGCAACGGACCCTCCGGGCCGGATGGGGTTTACTGGCTTGGCTCGGCCAAGACCAACAACGAACAATCCTACCTGTTCCGCAAGTTCGCGGCCTTCTGGGGCACGAACAACGTCGATCACCAGGCGCGGATCTGTCACTCGACCACGGTCGCAGGTGTTGCAAACACCTGGGGTTACGGCGCGATGACGAACTCCTACAACGACATTCACAATTCGCGTGCGATCTTTGTCATCGGCGGCAACCCTGCCGAAGCGCACCCGGTTTCCCTGCTGCACCTTCTGCGTGCCAAGGAAGTCAACAATGCGCCGCTGATCGTCTGTGATCCCCGATTCACCAGAACCGCGGCCCATGCCGATGAATATGTGCGCTTCCGTCCCGGGACGGATGTCGGCCTGATCTGGGGCATCCTGTGGCACATTTTCGAAAATGGCTGGGAAGACAAGGAATATATCCGCAAGCGGGTCTGGGGCATGGACCAGATCAAGGAGGAAGTTGCCAAGTGGACGCCTGAAGAAGTTGAAAACGTGACCGGCGTGCCGGGTTCGCAGCTTCGCCGGGTTGCCCGCACCATGGCGCAGAACCGTCCGGGCACCGTCATCTGGTGCATGGGTGGCACGCAGCACACCAACGGCAACAACAACACCCGCGCCTACTGTATCCTGCAGCTTGCCCTCGGCAATATGGGCCGGTCCGGTGGCGGAACCAACATCTTCCGCGGCCACGACAACGTGCAGGGCGCGACCGACTTTGGTGTTCTGTCGCACACATTGCCCGGCTATTACGGCCTCAAAACCGGCTCGTGGAAACATTGGGCGCGCGTTTGGGATGTCGAGTACGACTATCTGCTCGGTCAGTTCGCTTCGCAGGAACTGATGGAAGGTCGCGGGATTCCGGTCTCACGCTGGATGGACGGCGTTCTCGAGGACGCCGACAAGATGGACCAGCCGGACAAGGTCAAGGCGATGGTGTTCTGGGGCCATGCTCCGAACTCGCAGACCCGCGGCCCGGACCAGAAGAAGGCCATGGAAGAACTCGAACTGCTGGTCGTGATCGATCCGTTCCCGACCGTGACGGCGGTTCTTTCCGATCGCAAGGACGGTGTCTATCTGCTGCCTTCCACGACCCAGTACGAAACCTACGGGTCGGTTACGGCGTCAAACCGGTCGCTGCAGTGGCGCGAGAAGGTCATCGACCCACTGTTCGAGTCCAAGCCCGATCACACGATCATCAACCTGTTTGCGAAGAAGTTCGGTTTTGCCGATCAGCTTTTCAAGCACATCAAGATTGAGGGCGAAGAGCCGAACATCGAGGACATTACCCGCGAGTTCAACAAGGGTATGTGGACCATCGGCTACACCGGACAGTCTCCGGAGCGGATGAAACTGCACATGGCGAACCAGCACACGTTCGACCGCACCACGCTGCAGGCGTTGGGCGGCCCGTGCGATGGCGAGTATTACGGTATGCCATGGCCGGCGTGGGGCACTGCCGAGATGAAGCACCCCGGCACGCCGAACCTCTACGACCCGTCCAAGCCGGTGGCTGAAGGCGGTCTCACGTTCCGTGCGCGTTTCG
>JGI12316J15309_10010243_pt1 | contig 31519 bp, 26 predicted proteins | sample MarCyaLeptolynsp_FD_15309 | JGI IMG/M metagenome (IMG submission 15309) | reverse complement strand
ATCGCCGCGCCGCATTTTTACTGGATCGTCGCCAGCGACTATCTGCCCTTCACCTATGCCCTGACCCAGAAGACGGCGGAGAGCCTGGCGACACGGTTGTATTTTCCCGCCAATTTTCTCGCCGCCCAGATTGCCTGCCATGCGCTGATTTTTCTGGTGGTCGCGTTCCTGTGGGTGGGCAACCGGCGCGGTGCCGAATGCTGCCCGGAAATTCCTGTCCGGCAGGCGACCGATTTCGACCGGCTTTACGTGTTCATCCTGGCGCTCGGCCCTCTGGCGATTTCGGTGCTTCTGTGTTTTGCCATGGGCATTGAATTCCTGACCATGTGGGGCATGCCGATGTTCGCCCTGTCCGGCCTGGCGCTGGTGCTGGTTGCCCGGCATTCATTCAGGCTCTGGCTCGGATCCCGGCTCGCCACGCTCTACCTGCTGGTGGTCGTCGGATTGCCGATCGCCACCGCCATCGGCCTTGCAATCATTCCGCCCGTCACCGACCGGGCCAACCGCACCATGTGGCCGGCCGAGGCCCATGCGCGTCTGGTGACTGACAAATGGCACGATGCGACCGGCAGGCCGCTGTCGGTGGTCGCCGGCGATATCTGGGCCGCCGGTCTGGTCGGGCTCTACAGTCCGGACCGGCCGTCCGTTCTGATTGAAGGCGATTTCCGTCGCTCGCCCTGGATCGATCCGGAGGCGCTGAAAAGCACCGGCTTTGCCATCGTCTGGCGCGACCGCTGGGGGACGAAGGAAGCGCCGGTCTGGGTGCAGGAAAACTTTCCCGACCGCAGGGACCTCGGCGTCTTCGATCTGCCGTCCTATTCCCTGCCGCTTGTCGGCGCGGCGCCGGATCCCTATGCGGTCATCGGCATCTCGATTGTGATGCCTGATCCGGATTAAGGGGCGGGTCAATCGTCTTGGCGGGGAGGCGGCTACCAGTCGGTTCGCTCGCAGGAATGACTCCACAAAGCCCTCCTCTCCCACGTCATGGCCGGGCTTGTTGTATGGCCCGAAGACATAGTTTGCAGGTGTTCGGAGACATGGTGAACACTTTTGGCATGTACCAGGATAGGGAGCCCGGCCATAACGTGGGTGCGAGTGCCGAACCGGTAAAATATCGTCCGGGAACGAAGCGCCAACGCCGTTCTGCCTACCCCCGGCAATCCGCAAGCGGCGGCGGCTCCTGCGGGAACCTGTCGACCACGGCCCAGTAAAGGGTCCGGAACCGCGTCCTGGTGATCGGCACGGTGACCGACCCGGTTTCGCCGACCCCGGCCAGCACTTTCGGAAAATCCGTATTGCAGCGGGTGACCATCAGGATCGGACCGGAAATCGCCGCCGATGCCGGCACCATCTGCTCATAATGATTGTGCGGCCCGTAGGCGTGCGGCCAGGCATAAACCGAAACCGGCCTGTCGCGCAGATAATAGGTCAGTTGCGCCGTCACCGCCCGACTGTTCGAGACGACGGATCGAATCCCGTTTTCCGCCGCGACCGCACCCACCCCCTGCATGACATCGGTCCAGCCGAGCACGCGCTTGTAGGGCGAATGGCCGCGCAGCATCGACCAGTCCCTGGCATTGATCGACAGGACCGAAAGCCCGGCGAGCGCCACCAGATGGGTCGCCAATGCGACCGTCAGCCAGCGTCGACCGTTCCAGCCGGACGCCGCCTGCCAGCGCACCAGGAACAGGCAGGCCAGAAGCACGAACCCGGGAAACGACAGCGCGGCCCAGTTGGCATTGGCCCGGGAAATCAGCGCCTGGGCGCACATGGTCGCCATGATCGGAACCGAAAACGAGAGCGCATAGCGTTCGTCGGGCGTCAGGCCGCGAAAATGCCGCCACAGGCCAAGCGCGACGACGACGGCAAGGACCGGCCCGATTATGCCGATCTGGGCACCGAAGAACGCCGCCAGTTCTTCCGGATTGAGCAGCGCCCCGCCCCATCGCGCATTGTTTGCGGTGTGGGCAAGCGTGACCGATCCGTTTTCCAGGTTCCAGAAGATATTCGGCGAGAACACGATCAGGGCGACGATCAGGGCAACCCATAATTTGAGATCGCGCAGCCGCTCCAGAACCTGGCGCTCGACCAGCGCGTGCACGGCGAGGCAGAGCCCGAAATAGACCATGGCATATTTCGACAGGAACCCGAGCCCGATCGCCACCCCCAAGAGCAAGGCATCGGCCCAGGACCGGCTTTCCAGGTAGCGATGGTAAAACAAGAGGGAGGCAGCCCAGAACACCAGAAGCGGCGCGTCGGTGGAAATGATCTGGGCGGCAAAACTGACGCCGGGAATGGTTGAGAACAAAAGCAGAGCCGCCACCGCCGCGAGGCGTCCCGCCATCCGCAGGGCAACAAGGCCGAGCAGCAGTCCGGCAAGGCCGTAGGCCAAGGGCGCGCCGAGCCGGATGCAGGCTTCCCCGTCGCCGCACACGGCTTCGGTCGCGGCAATCAGCACGGCGATGCCCGGCGGCTTGGAAAAATAGCCGCCCACCAGATCCGTGGACCAGAACCAGTATTGCGCCTCGTCGAAAAACAGGTCCTGGTCGGCCCAGAACAGGACCGCGATCCGGAACAGGGTGATTGCGAGGAGCGCCAGGACCGCGAATTTCAGGCTCAGCCAGACCGGTTCGGGGCGCAGGGGTTGGGTTTGGTCACTCACGTTCGGCAGCCTTTTTCTTCTTCCCAAGTGCCACCGACTACAATTGCTCCCTCGACCTCATCCTGAGGCGCATCAAACACGGATGTTTCCGTGTTTGATGCGCCTCAGGATGAGGACAGTGGGTTTCACAATCGAGCTCCTGGCGACAGGCGATTTCCCAACGAGAGGCGGATTCCTTTGATCGTCCGCCAGCGTTGCCAATTCTCCAAAACAAGCGCCCCTACATCTGCGATTGCACCAACAGACGCAAGCGGAAAATTGACCGCAGCGAGCGGAGAACCGTCTCGCCGAACCAATGCAAAATACTGATCTCCACCTCCCGCGAATCACCTATAAACCCGTCCCGGGGCGACGATAAGATTTTCCGCCAGCATCGGGGCATGCTGTTTAACAATGCGCTTACCTGGCATCAACATCGGGTGGCGGATTGAACAATTGTGAGTGCAAGGGGTCGCCCATTGTCGTTGAGCGTGCAGGATGTGGAGACCCTGGCCCCCGACCAGGCTTCCCTGAAATCGGCATCCAAGCTGGTGGCGCCGGCGAAATGGCCGCTTTTGGCGCGGAATTCCGAAGCCGGCCTGATCTGGGGCGAATGTCAGGGATCCGGGTCCAATCCCTATCGTGTGGTGGTCGACGAAAACGACCGCGGCACTAAATGCACCTGCCCGTCACGGAAATTTCCCTGCAAGCACGCGCTTGCCCTGATATGGATCCGCGCCGAGGCAACCGCGCCGTTCGCGGAAGCCCCCACCCCGGACTGGATTACGGACTGGCTCGGCCGGCGCCGCAAGACAGGCGCCCCACCGGCTGCGACAGACACCGCCGACGGTCCGAAGAAGAGCGTTGCCGCCATCCGCGAGCCGGAACCGGACAAGGCCGAGACACCGGAGGCGATCGCCCGCAAACAGGCGGCGAAGGAAAAGCGGGCAGTTGAAAAGAAGGCCGGCCTCATGACCGGCCTTGCCGAACTGGAACAATGGATCGCCGACCAGACAAGGCTCGGTCTCGGCGGTTTTCTCGAGGACATGACCGACCGCTGCCGCAACATTGCCGCGCGACTGGTGGATTACAAGGCGCAGGGGCTCGCCGGCCGGCTTGACGAATTGCCGGCGCGCCTGCTGGCGCTGCCCCTGGAAGAGCGCACCGAGGCGGTGATTGCCGAACTCGGCAAGCTGGTTCTGATGAGCAGGGCCTTTCAGAACGATCCGGACGACCCGCAACTGACCCGCGCCATCGCCACATCGGAGACCCGCGACCAGGTACTGGGCGCGCAAAACGGCCGCCGGGTTTCCTCGGTCTGGGAGGTGCTGGCCGAACGGATCACAACCCGGCGCGACGGCCTGGTCAGCCACGCCACATGGCTCCTGGACGTGGCCGGCGACAGCGCCGGCTTTGCCCTATTGCTCGATTTCCATCCGGCCTCCGCCGGCGCGCGCGGGCGCTCGTTCAACCCCGGCGAACAGTTCGAGGCCGAGATCGCCTTTTACCCCGGAAAGGGCGAAGTGCGGGCCATCCTGGTGGAGCGTCGGCCGCTGTCCGGGCCGCTCCGCGCCTGGACACCGCCCGACCCGGAGGCGGTTGCGGACCCGTTGGCGGACTACCGCCGCCGGCAGAACGAAGCCCCCTGGACCCAGTCGACACCGATCCTTCTCGGCGCAGGCACCCTGGCAAAATGCGCGGCCGGCGGCACCTGGCTGCGGCTTGGAGCGCACGCCCTGCCGGTATCCAATGCGGTCTCCGACCTTCTATTCGGCGTGGCGTTCAGCGCGGCAAGCGCGCTGTGGGACGGAAGCCGGCTCGACATCCTTTCGGCGCAGACATCAATCGGCAAGGTGGAGTTCGACCCATGAGAGGCGACGAGCAGGAGGCGCTCGCACGGATGCGCGATTGCTGGTTCGCCGGCGGCACCGCGTTTCCGCTGGCTCCCGAGCCATGGCGGACCCTTGCGGCGCCAAACGATCCGCCGACCCGTGAGGTCGTGCTTCTGGCGCTGGCCGGGCAGGCCTTCCAGGTCGGCCACCGTCCGGCTCCGCCGGAATTTCGGGCAAGCGTTCCGTTGCCTGATCTGTCGCTTCCGGTGATGCCGGACGCCGCGCGACAAATGTTCCGGGCGACCTTGAAGGATTTCGATCAGCACGGATTGAGCGAACGCCTGCTGGGCTTTGTCGCCTCGCGCGGCTTCGTCGCGCATCCGCTGGACTGGATGCCGAAGGGCGCCACAACCGAGGCACCGGATGTCTATGCGCCCTGGGTGGACTGGGTCGCCCGCCGGGAGGCCGACCACGTCATGCCCGACGACCGTCTGAGCGCGGAAAACTGGGAGGCGTTTTTCCCCGCCGCCCGGCGCAGCGAACTGTCGCGCATGCGGGTTCACGACCCGGCGGCGGCGCGCGCGCTGCTCGAGGCAAAGGCCGGCGGCGAGCCGGCCGAGGCGCGGCTGCGCCTGATCCAGGTCATGCAGACCAATCTGCAACCCGACGATCGCCCCTATCTGGAAACCCTTTGCGGCGACCGGTCCGGCAAGGTGAAATCGCTTGCCGCGCACCTTCTGGCCCGATTGGGCGTCGGCGTCGGCGACGATACGGAAAAAGCCGCCGCAAACGACGAGCTCGCCGATTTCATCGAAGCGAGGAAAAGCCTGATCCTGCGCAAGCGCAAGCTGGCGCCGCGTGCCCTGAAGACCGCAGCGCAGGAACGCCGCCGCGCCTCCCTGTTCGAGCTTTGCACCCTGCGCGACCTGGCCGGCCGGCTCGAAACCGACGAAGCCGGATTCGTCGAAGCCTGGACCTTCGGCACGGACGACGATGTCGATGCGGCGCTGATCGCCCTGGCAGCGCGCACCGCCAGCGACGCGGCCCTGCCGGTCATGATGAAAAGCGTGATTGCCGCCGGCAGCGACGCTCTTGCCCACGCCGCTCCCCTCATTGCCAGGCTCTCGCCCGCGGATGGCCTCACCCTGCAGATGGCCGCGCTGAAAACCCTCGACAGCGACAGGCTGGATACGTTCCAGGCGCACGCACCGTCCTTTTCCGCCCTCGACACCGGCGATCTCGCCACCCTGCCGATCGTGAAGACGCTTTTGAAGGACGCCGCCCGGACCGAGACTGCCGGCAATCTTTATCGCCTGGAGAAAAGCGTGCGCCTGATTGCCTTCCTCGCCCGCCGGGAGGCGGCCGGGGACCTGGTCGAACGCCTTGTCGCCTCCGGCCTGTCACCGGCCGAACCCTGCCTCAATCCCCTCCGGCTCAACGCCGCCCTTGCCTCCGCAAATCCCCTTCCCTGACCAGACGAGACCCTTCATGTCCACCCTGTTGAGACAATCCGCCGAAGCAAAATATTCCGACGAGCTGGCCGCCCTGAAACAGGCCGACCAGGGCCAGCGCCCGGCCGGCTGGGCCCTGTCTCCGGCCTCGGTTCTGACCTACCTGATCGGAGGGACCGCCGGCGGCACCGAGATCACCGCGAAATATGTCGGCAGCCGGCGACTGATGGAGACCGCGATCGCGACGCTTGCCACCGACCGCGCGCTGCTTCTGCTCGGGGTTCCCGGCACGGCCAAATCCTGGGTCTCGGAACATCTGGCCGCTGCGATCAACGGCGACACCTCGCTCATCATCCAATGTACGGCCGGCACCGACGAGAACCAGCTGCGCTACGGCTGGAACTACGCCCAATTGCTGGCCCATGGTCCGAGCGAGGACGCCCTGGTCAAAACCCCTTTGTTCCGGGCAATGGAAGAGGGCAAGCTGTGTCGCCTGGAGGAGCTGACGCGCATGGGCTCCGATGTCCAGGACACGCTGATCACGGTGCTTTCGGAAAAGATGATGCCGATCGCGGAACTGTCCTCCGCCGTGCACGCCCAGCGCGGCTTCAATGTGATCGCGACCGCCAACAATCGCGACAAGGGGGTGAACGAGCTCTCGTCGGCGCTCAAGCGCCGCTTCAATGTCGTGGTCCTGCCCTTGCCCGACGACATGGACGAGGAGATCGCAATCGTCACCAAACGGGTGTCGGAAACCGCGGTCGGGCTGGACCTGCCGGTGCCGAAGAATGTCGGCGAGGAGGTTGCCCGCGTTCTAACCATATTCCGCGAACTGCGCGGCGGCAGCACGGTCGACGGGCGCACCACGCTGAAGGTCCCGACCGGCACCCTGTCGACCGCAGAAGCGATCTCCACCATGGTTGGCGGCCTCAGCCAGGCCGCCTGGTTCGATGGCGGAACCCTGACCGCGGAAGGCCTTTCGCCGAACCTTTTGGGGGCGATCGTCAAGGACCCCGTCCAGGACAAGGTCGTGCTGGAGGAATATCTTGAAACCGTCCTGAAGAAGCGCCGGAACTATGCCGGCTATTATTCCGCGCTGACGGATCTGGTCTGACCGGCATGACCGGCAGTTCCGTCGAGATTTTCGGCATAAGGCATCACGGCCCCGGCTCCGCCCGCCGGCTGGTGCAGGCGCTCGACGCCCTGCAGCCGGCGGCCGTGCTGATCGAGGGGCCGGTGGACGCCTCGCCGCTTCTGTCCTTTGTCGGTCACGCCGACCTGAAGCCGCCGGTCGCGCTGCTCTGTTATGCGGCCGACGAACCCGAGCGCGCCGGGTTCTGGCCGTTTGCCTCCTTTTCGCCGGAATATCAGGCGGCCCTTTGGGCCAATCGGCACAGCGTTCCCGCCCGCTTCATCGACCTTCCCGCGACCGCCCGGTTCCCGGAAGAATCCAAAGACCGGGACATGGAAACGGATGAGACAGGGGCACAGCCGCCCGAGGCCGAGGATCCCGGGCCGGAGACGCCGGATGAACCCGATCCGATCCACCGCGACCCGCTTGGCGCTCTGGCCAGCGCCGCCGGGTACGAGGACGGGGAAAGCTGGTGGTCCGACGTGATCGAGGAAGGCGGCGGCGACCAGTCGCCCCACCTCGCCTTCGCGGCCGTTGCCGATGCGATGGCGGCCCTGCGCGAGACCGAAGCCGACCTGGAACTGCGCGAGGCGCGGCGCGAGGCGCATATGCGGCTGCGGATTGCCGAGGCACTCAAGGAGTTCGACGGGCCGATCGCAGTGGTCTGCGGCGCCTGGCACGTGCCGGCCCTGAAGGCGAAACACGCCGCCAAGAACGACCGGGCCCTGCTCAAGGGCCTGAAAAAGCCGAAAATCGCGGCCACCTGGGCGCCCTGGACGGCGCCGCGCCTGTCGCTCGGCTCCGGTTATGGCGCGGGCATCCGGGCGCCGGGATGGTGCCGGCACCTGTGGGACTCCGACGACAGGGTCGCTTCGCGCTGGCTCGCCAGAATCGCCCGCCACCTGCGCGCCAACGGCCAGATCGTGTCGACCGCGTCCCTGATCGAGGCCGAACGGCTGTCCGTGGCGCTCTGCGTCCTGCGCGACAAACCCGCCCCCGGCTTCGAAGAGCTGCGCGACGCCGCGATCGCCTGCCTGTGTTTCGGCGAACCGCTCCTCTGGCGCACCATTGAAACCGAGCTTCTGATCGGGGCCGATGTCGGCGAAATTCCCGACGCCGTGCCGCTTTCGCCGCTGCTTGAGGACCTGAAACGCTGCCAGAAGACGGCACGGCTGAAACCGGAGGCGCTGGAGCGCGATCTTTCGGTGGATCTGCGCTCCGACAGCGGCCTTTACCGCTCGACATTGCTGCATCGCCTGGCGGTGCTCGACGTGCCCTGGGGCCAGCTCCAGGATGCCGGGCGCAGCCGCGGCACCTTTCGCGAGCGCTGGCAGCTGGCCTGGCAACCCGAATTCGCGGTGCGGCTGGTCGAACATCTTGTGCACGGTCCAACCATCGAAAAGGCCGCCAACACCCTGCTTGCAACGCGGATGAAGGCCGAGACCGGGCTCGGCGATCTGGCGCGGCTCGTCGAACAGGCCCTGACGGCGGATCTCGGCGCGGCGCTTGAGGCCGGTCTGGAGGCGCTTGAGCACCGGGCCGCACAGGCCGACCAGTGCCTGGACAGTCTGCGCGCGCTGCCGCCGCTTGCCCGGACGGTGCGCTACGGCGAGGCGCGCGCGGTGCAGATCGACCGTTTGCCGGTTCTTGTCGAGCGCCTTGCCGTGCAGGCGGCGATCGCCCTGCCCTATGCCGGACGCAACCTGGACGCCGAGATGGCCGGCGAACTGGGCGCCGCGCTGGCGGCGGCCGACGAAGCCCTGCATCTTCTGGAGACCGCCGGACCGACGCGCGCGAGCTGGGAGCGCGGACTGCATGACTGCCTGGAGGACAGGCAGACCGCCCCGCCTGTCGCCGGCAAGGTCGCCAATCTGCTGCATGCCTCCGACAGCCTTTCGGACGCGGACACGGCCGTGCTCCTTGACACGCGCCTGTCGCCGGGCACGCCGACCCTGGACGCGGCCGGCTTCTTTGAGGGGTTCTTCCAGGGCGCGGCCCAGCACCTGATCCATGACGAGGGCCTGCGCCGGGCCGTCAGCGCCTGGCTGACCGGTCTCGATCCCGACGATTTCACCGCCAACCTGCCGCTGCTGCGCCGGGTTTTCGCCGACCTCGACGCCATGGAGCGCAAACGGCTGATCGATGCCGTGCTGGAGCGGCGCTCCAGGGCTCCGGCCGGTCTGCAGCCGCTGGACGATGACGGCGCCGGATGGGCGGCCCATTTTGAAATCCTGTCGAAACTGCTGGCGGCACGGGAGGCTCGATGACGACGCAGGAAACCGGCCCTGACGGGCAGACAGTCGATGAAGCAACGCTGACGCCGCAACAATTGACCGAGCGCCGCTGGCGTTTGGCGGTCGGCAGTTCTTCTGAAGCCGAGGACGGACTTCTGTCGCAATCCGACCAGGCGCTGATGCGCGCGCTCGATGCGCTTTACGGCACCGGCGAGCGGACCGGCGGCGCCGCCGGCGGCAGGAAACGGCGCGGCGGCATGGGGCGTTCGGCGCCGAAGATTGCGGCCTGGATGGACGAATTGCGGTCCTACTTCCCGGCCTCGGTCGTGCAGGTGGTGCAGAAGGACGCGTTCGAGCGCCTCGACCTCAAGCAGATGCTGATGGAGCCGGAATTCCTCGCCGCCATGGAGGCGGATGTGAATCTGGTCGCCGACCTGGTTTCCCTGCGCTCGGTGATGCCGGCAAAGACCAAGGAGGTTGCCCGTGAACTTATCGCAAAAATCGTCGCCGAGCTGATTGAGCGCCTGGAGCGCAAGACCGCGGAGGCGCTGCGCGGCGCGGTCGACAAATCCCGACGAACGTCGCGGCCGCGCTTTTCCGATATCGACTGGCACCGCACGATCAACGCCAACCTGCGCCACTACCAGCACGAACACCGGACCATCATCCCCGAACGCCTGATCGGCTTCCAGCGCCAGCAGCGGCGCATGGTCGATCTCGACGAAGTGGTCCTGTGCGTCGATCAGTCCGGGTCGATGGCGACGTCGGTGGTCTATGCCTCGATCTTCGCCGCGGTGATGGCGTCCCTGCCGGTGGTGCAGATCAGACTGATCTGTTTCGACACCGCCATTCTCGACCTGACGGAGGATCTCGCCGATCCGGTCGATGTGCTGTTCGGGGTTCAGCTCGGCGGCGGCACCGACATCAACCAGGCGGTCGCCTATTGCGCCGAACGCATCGAAAAGCCGACCAAGTCCCATTTCATCCTGATCACCGACCTCTATGAGGGCGGCGACGCCGCCGACCTGATGCGCCGGGTGGCGGCGCTGCAGCGCAGCGGCGTCAACGTGATCGTGCTGCTCGCCCTTACCGATACCGGCCGCCCGTCCTACGACGAGACGCTCGCCCGTCATATCGCCGCCCTCAACATTCCGGTCTTTGCCTGCACGCCGGACCAGTTCCCCGACATGATGGCAACCGCGCTCCGCCGCGAGGACGTGCATGCCTGGGCGGCGGCGGAGGACATCAAGCTGGTGCGTTCCGATGATGGGGAGGGGTGAAGGAATGCGAATCCTGAAACGGTTTGCAATCGGGGTGCGGAGCCCGGACGACACCCGCCGTTGAGGGCACACCGGCGCAACGCCTTTCCATATCGCGCCGACGAGGAACCCACGCCACGGCCATGACGGGGGCGTGTGGGACGGATTGGAGTGCGCCATGGCATTAAATGCCCAGGAAGAGGTCGTACAGACAGGTCACCATTGATGGCAAACAGGCACAATAACTTTCCATATTTCGCCACCGCCGATCCCCCCACCACGTCATGGGCGCGGCTCGTCCCGGCCACCCACCGCGCCGCCTCAAATCGGCATCGTGATTTGCCTCCTGCCCGGTGGGTGGCCGGGACGAGCCGCGCCCATGACGTGGGGAGGGTTATCGCCTCATTTTCCAGGAAACCGGGTGCAGCCGCCGCTATGACGTGGGTGGGGTTTTTCGCGCCATTTTCCGGAAATCGCGTACAGCCGCGGCCATGACGGGGGAGTGAGGGACGGGTTGGAGTGTCCTATGTCATTTCGCGCAACAAATTGCTCGGGGTGTGGACGAGAACAATCGTCTGCGTGGCAGCACGTTGCGAAACCAATTGGTATGGCGAGGTACGACCACCGTTTACCCCCGCTTAAACCGGATCCGGTACAATCCCGCCATGAGTTCTGCGTTGTCCATTGCCGCGACCGGCCTGAACACGGCCAATCGTCAGGTCGAGTCCGCCGCGCGCACCGTCGTGTCCTCGGGCGTCGCCGGCCACAACGCCTCCGCGGAACCGGCCGCCCCCAAAACCGCAGCGCGGCCCGCGGATCCCGCAGCCGCCAGCCTGCCGCCGCCGCGCCCGGTGTTCGACGCGCCCGACCTCGCCACCGGCATCGCCGACCTGAAACAGGCCGAAATCGGCTACAAGGCGCAACTCGAGGTCCTGGCCGTCGCCAGCAAGCTCGAGGAAGAGGCGATCAACCTGATCGCTTGAGGCAATACTCTTCCTTTGCTCGTCGAGCAATCGGCGCGTCGTCCTCGATGATTTCAGGACATCGCAATTGTATGACTTTGCACTGACCCCGGTTTGGGATCACCCGAATTTCTTGAAGCCAAATGCAACACTGCATTTGCTTAAGGCATATGCCAAACGACGGCAACGTGATGAACACGCAACGACGGGTCAGTTTGTTTCGAAATGGCCGCAACCAGGCGGTTCGAATCCCCAAGGACCTTGAATTTCCAGGCGACGAAGCAATCCTGCGCAAGGAGGGTGACCGGTTGATTTTGGAACCGGCGACATCGGCATCCCTGCTTGGAATGCTTGAAACCCTGGAACCGCTCGGTGAAGATTTTCCCGAAGTTGAAGATCCGCCGCCGGAAGCAGTTGATCTTTGAATGGCTACCTATCTCCTCGATATGAACAGCCTCTCCGACCTGTTGCGAAATCCGCAGGGCAGAATTGTCCAGCATCTCATAAAGGTCGGAGAGAGTTCCGTGGCGACCAGCATTGTTGTTGCGGCGGATTTGCGTTTCGGCGCCGCAAAAAGGGCTTCGCCGCGCCTTATCGAACGCGTCGACAGAGTTCTGGCGCGCATGACAGTCCTGCCATTCGAACCTCCGATGGATCAGGTCTATGCGGATATCCGGCGGGATCTTGAGGAAAGAGGCCAGCCAATTGGCGGTAACGATCTTCTTATCGCTGCACAGGCAAAAGTCCTGGGACTTTGCCTGGTGACAGCGAATGTCAGAGAATTCTCACGTGTGACCGACCTCCGGGTGGAGAACTGGATGGCAATCAGCCCTGACTGACAAGCCAATTGTCTCCAGTGCCGACACATTCACCGGTCCGCTCAGGCCAACCCCGCCCGAATCCCCTCGAGCCGTGCCCGCCGCTCCCTGCGCGCGGCGAGCGCCGTGTGCATGTTGACCTTTACGAATTTCGTCTCGATATGCGGCTGCAACTGGCCGATCCGGTCCATGTCGGCAGAGATCACCGTGCCCAGCATGAAATAACCGCCGCCCGACACAGCGTCCCGGTGCAGCACGATCGGTTCGGTGCCGCTCGGCACCTGCACCGATCCGTAGGGGTAACAGGCATCGGTGATGTTGGACGGATCCGACCCGGCCCCGAACGGCGGTTCCCGGTCGACGAAATCGATCGGCCGCCCGCCCTGGAAACGATAGCCCATGCGATCGGCTTCGGGCGCCACCTTCCAGGTGTCGTCGAAAAAGTTGGTACCGGCCTGTTCCGTCAGCCGGTGCCAGTAAAGGCCGGGGATCACCCGCAATTCGGCGCTTCGGCCCGCAACCGGCCGGTCGGCGGCGGCGACCGTCCGTCCTTCCGCGACCGCCCGGCCGTCCGTGCCGATCGGCAGGACGTCGCCGGCCTGTATGGCGCGGCCATCGACGCCGCCGAGCGCTCCGATCGCATAGGTCGACCGGCTGCCCAGCATGGGTGTCGTCGCCAGTCCGCCGGAGATCGCGATCGTGGCGCGGGCACCGTCGCGCAGGAAATCGAAGGACAGGACCTGCCCTGCCCGGACCGAAAACGCCGTCCAGGTGTCGCGTTCCTCGCCGTCGACCTTCGGCGGCAGGTCGGCGCCGGTGACCGCGACCATCGCGTCTTCGGTGAATTCCAGTTCCGGTCCCATGAACACGGCCTCGAGACCGGCCGCGCCCTCGTCATTGCCGACAAGCATGTTGGCGACCCGCATGGCGAACCGGTCCATGGCGCCGCCGATCGGAATGCCGAGATGATAATAACCCGGGCGTCCGAGATCCTGGACTGTCGTCGCCAGCCCCGCATTCTTGACATTAATCGGCATAAAGCACCTCCAGCAGCCTGGAATTGGTTCCGTCCACATCCTTGTTGAAATCTTCGAGGGAAAACACGACGTCGCGGATCCTGGGTTCGAAGGTTCCCGCCTCGACGTCGCGAACCGCCTGGTCGTAGGTCTCGCGATCGATCGGCTTCCACTTGACGATGTCGCCGGGCCGGAAGAACACCATGAAATCCCGGAGATAGGAGATTTCCTGTTTCGGATCGAAGATCGGCATCGGCGTGATCCCGAACATCTGGTAACCGCCGGCGCCGCGCACGGAATAGATGCAGGAAAAACAGCCGCCATAGCCGACCGTCAGTTTCGGCGTGTCGGTGCGCGGACGCAGATATTTCGGTACCTGGATCTGCCGCGGCCGGTCGACCATCTGATAAAGGAACGGCAGGCCGGAGACGAACCCGACCATGGACACGAACCAGGGCGCGGACGAATGCGCCTCGATGAAATCGGCAACCGACGAAAAATCGTTGATGCGCGCGGCATATTCGATGTCGGTCGCGTCCGGATCCTGGTGCCGCTCGCGAAACCGCATCAGGGTCTCGTGGGTCCAGGGATCCTCGTAATAGACTGGGATTTCGATGATCCGCGTGTTGAGAACCGCTTCGGCCTGCGACGCGCCCTCCTCGAGCCGCTTCAATTCGCTCATCAGATCGTCGGGATGGATCACGTCGGGATCGAACTTGATCTGGAACGAGGCATTGGCCGGGCAGATTTCGGTGACCCCGTCGATCTTTGCATCCCGGACCGCCCGGGTCATCGACAGGCTGGTAAAAAACGCTTCCAGGGACATGGCTTCGTCGACTTCGACGAAGATATGTTCGTCCCCGCCAAACGTGTAGCGTGAGGTCATGCTGCGCCTCCTTCAGGGGTTTTCAGACGGTGCGAATGGGTTTCGAGCCAGGGTTCGAGCCAGCGTGTGTGCACCCGGCCCGCACGGACGTCGGGATCGTCGGCGAGCGCGGCGAACAGCGGCGCGGTGGTCTTCAGGCCATCGACCCTGAGTTCGGCGAGGCCGCGCTTGAGACGGGCAATGGCCTGGTCGCGGCTGTCGCCCCAGACAATCAGTTTGCCGAGCAGGGAATCGTAGAACGGCGGGATCGCATAGCCCGAGTAAAGCATGTGGTCGAAGCGGATGCCGGGACCGCCCGGCACGGCCAGATCCGACACGATGCCCGGGAACGGCGCAAAGCCGTTGGCCGGGTCTTCCGCGTTGATCCGCACCTCGATCGCATGGCCGCTGAGTTTGATGTCCGACTGCTGCATCGGCAGCGCCGCGCCTCCGGCGATCCGGATCATATCGGCGACCAGATCGATCCCGGTAATGCATTCCGTCACCGGATGTTCGACCTGGATGCGGGTGTTCATCTCGATGAAATAGAAGTCCCCGCTTCGGTCGTCGTAGAGATATTCCACCGTGCCGGCGCCGCGATAGCCCACGGCCTCGGCCAGGGCGACGGCGGAAGCGCACAATTTCTCGCGCGTTGCGGCCGGCAACACCGGCGACGGCGCCTCCTCCCAGACCTTCTGGCGCCGCCGCTGCAGCGAACATTCGCGCTCGAAACAATGGATCGCGCGGTTGCCGTCGCCCAGCACCTGCACTTCGATATGCCTGGCATGTTCGATGACTTTTTCCAGGTACAGTCCACCGTCGCCGAAGGCGGCCTTTGCTTCCGCACTTGCCTGCGGCGCCAGCCGGTCGAAGTCGGCGCCGTCCTGCGCCACCCTTATGCCGCGCCCGCCGCCGCCGGCGGTCGCCTTGATCATCACCGGAAACCCGATTGCGTCCGCAAGCGACCGTGCCTCGGCAAGATCCTCGACAACGCCGTCGCTGCCGGGAACAGTCGGCACGCCGGCCCGCTGCGCCGCCTTGCGCGCCGCCGCCTTGTCGCCCATCGCCCGGATCGTGGCGCCGGTCGGGCCGACAAAGGTCAGGCCCGCGGCCTCGACCGCGTCGGCGAAATCCGGATTTTCGGCCAGGAAGCCATAGCCCGGATGCACCGCGTCGGCGCCGGTCTCGCGGGCGGCCTGAAGCAGAGCCTCGACGTTGAGGTAGGATTTCGCCGCCGCCGGCGGCCCGATCTCCACAGCCCGGTCGGCCAGCCGGACCGCGAGCGACTCCGCGTCGGCGGTGCTGTGCACCTGGACGGTTTCGATCCCCAGATCCCGCGCCGCGCGAATGATGCGGACCGCGATTTCGCCGCGATTGGCGATCAGGAGTTTTTCAATGGCCATGCGACCGGTCCTCAGGTTTCCAGTTCGGCCAGAATCTGGCCGGGGGCGATCGGTTCCTCGTTTTCGACCAGAAAGGCGGTCAGCGTGCCGCCGGTATCGGACTTGACTTCCTGGAACGACTTCATCACTTCGACGAGACCGATCACGTCGCCGGCGGCGACCTTGTCGCCGACCTCCTTGAACGGCGGCTGGTCGGGAGCCGGTTTGCGATAGAAGGTTCCCGGAAGCGGGGAGCGGATTTCTGCCTTTGCCATTGTGCTTTCCTCTGTGTGTGTTGGTTCGGCGGGCCGACCGGTCAGGTGTCGATATGCGGCGCCAGAGCTTCGCGCACCGCCTTTGCAACGGCAACCGAGTTCGGTGTGTCGGAGTGCACGCAGACCGTCTCAGCACGGATCGGAACCTCGACATTATTAACGCTGGCAACGAAGCCTTCGGTCAGCGCCCGCAGCGACCGCCGCCCCGCATCAGCGGGATCGACGGCGTGATGCTCGCGGGTGATCAGCAGCCGACCTTCGTCGTCATAATCCAGATCGGCGAAGAATTCAGGGCGGAATTCCAGGCCCCGCGCCGTGTAGATCTCCTCGTGCAGCGTGCCCGACAGACCGAAGATCGGCACCCGAAAGTGCTGGCCGACATCGGCGATCGCCTGGGCGATATGCTCCTGGCGCGCCGCCATGCCGTAGAGCGCGCCGTGCGGTTTCAAATGGTTCAGCCGGACGCCGGCACTGTCAAGAAATCCGTTCAGCGCCCCGATCTGATAGGTCACGATATTGGCCATTTCCTCCCGGTCGATGGCCATTTCCCGGCGGCCGAAACCGGCGAAATCCGGCAGGGAGAAATGCGCGCCGACTTTCACGCCATGGCGTTTGGCTAGGTCGACGGTCTTGCGCATATGGTTCGGGTCGGAGCCGTGGAACCCGCAGGCGACATTGGCCTCGGTGATGAACGGCATCATCGCCTCGTCGTCACCCATCCGGTAGAGCCCGAAACTCTCACCCATGTCACAATTGATATCGACCGCCATTCGGTTCCTCCGAAACTGGAGCCGTTCACTGTTTCTCGGAAACACTGAACGGCTCCCTATCTCTGGTTTGGCGCACATCCGGACGGAAAACCGGTTCCCACTTTTCCTGGATGTGCTCTAGTCTTTCAGCGACGCGACGTATTTCAGCCGGATCTGATCGGCCACCACGGCCAGGATCAAAAGGGCGCCGAGCACGACGGTCTGCAAATAGGATTCAATGCGCGCCAGGTTCATGCCGTTCTGAACGAGGCCGATGAACAGGGCGCCGAGCACGACATTTTCCAGCCGCCCGACGCCGCCGCGCAGGCTGACGCCGGCAATCACGCAGGCCGCAATCGATTCAAGCGGCATCGAGGCGCCGATATTGGCTTCGCCGGTGTCGAGGCGTGCGGTCAGGAGCATGCCGGCGATTGCGGCCAGCATGGCGCACAGCACATAGGTCCAGAACAGGGTTGCCCGCGTGTTGATGCCCGACAGGGACGCGGCGTTGATATTGCCGCCGACGGCATAGATGTGCCGGCCGAAGGGGGTCCAGTACAACAGCACATACAACAGCACGATGATCAGGGCCGCCACCAGCACCGGGCTCGGTATCCCAATGAGCGCCCCAAATCCGAAAATGTCGCCGAAGCCCTGCGGCATGCCGTAGACGGGAACGCCGCCGGTCAGATAAAGCGCGATGCCGAAGCCGACCGAGGCCATGCCGAGCGACATCATGAACGGCGAAACATTGAAAAGCGACACGCCGACGCCGGTGACCGCGCCGATCATCGTGCCCGCCGCGACACCGGCGAGGCAGCCGATCGCGATCGCCAGCCAGACCGCATCCGGCATCGCCGCATAGACCGAGGACATGGCCAGTGCGCCGACGACCGATGTCAGCGCCAGGATGGTGCCGACCGACAGATCGAACCCGCCGGTCAGAAGGGCAAGCATCTGGCCGAGCGACACGATGGTCAGATAGACCGACTGGCGCAGGACATTCATCAGATTGCGGCCGGTCAGGAAATTATCCGACAGGAGGGTGAACACGACAAGCGCGATCACCAGCAGGAACGGCAGGATGCCAAGCCGGACGAACAGCCTTTTCAGCGCATCGGAAACCGGGTTTGCCGGGTTCGGGGATTTTTCGATCTCGGTGCTCATCAGGCCGCCTCCCGTTCGAAAAAGTGCGAGAGCACGGCTTCCTCGCTGATCTCCGCGCCGCTCAGTTCCGCCTGGATCCGCCCGCGGTAGAACACGCAGACCCGGTGGCTGAGATTGAGCACTTCCGGCAGGTCCGACGAGATCAGCAGGATGGCGGCGCCTTCCGCGCAGAGATCGGCAATGAACCGATAGATTGCCGTGCGCGTGCCGACATCGACCCCGACGGTCGGTTCGTCGAACACGATCAGATCGAAGGTACGGGTGAGACTGCGCGCCAGCATCACCTTCTGCTGGTTGCCGCCGGAAAAGTGCCCGACCGGGCGTTCCACGCGGTTCGGCGACAGATTGAGGCGGTCCGCCAGGCCGGACGCCAGGCCGGCTTCCGCCCGCTTGTCGAGGAACCAGCCCGACGAGACCGGCTGCACCGACAGGGCCGCAAGGCTGATGTTCTCGCGGCACGAGCGCACCATCATCAGGCCGTCGGTACGCCGGTCCGCCGGCAGATACAAAAAACCGCTGTCGATCATCTCGCGGGTCGAGGCCCCGCTCATGTCGTTGCCGAGGAACAGGACCTGGCCGGATGCCTTTTCCCGTGCCCCGAAACAGGCCTGGGCGAATTCGGACTTTCCCGACCCGACCAGGCCGGCAAAGCCGAGGATTTCCCCGCGCCGCACTTTGATCGACGCATCCGCGACGGTGCCGTCCGCCGTCGACAGGTTGCGAACCGCGAGAATCTCTTCGCCGGGCGTCGTTTCGATATCGGGAAACACCTGGCCGACAATCCGCCCGGTCATCAGGCGCACGAGTTCGTCTTCCGACGTCGTCTGCGCGTCGACGGTCGCAATGTGACGGCCGTCGCGCAGCACCGTCACCCGGTCGCCGATCGTTCTGATCTCGCCCATCCGGTGGGTGATGTAGATGATGCCGACGCCTTCGGATTTCAGTTTTTCGACCAGTCGGAACAATTGTTCGGTTTCGTGGTGGGTCAGCGACGCCGTCGGCTCGTCGAGGATCAGGATCGACAGGTCGGATCGGAACGCCTTGGCGATCTCGACCATCTGCTGTTCGGCGCGGGTCAGGTGATCGACCCGCTGCTCGGGCCGAATATGAAAATCGAGATCGCGCAGGATGGCGTCGGCGCTGTCATGCAGCTCCGCCTTTTTCAGGAGCCCGCGCCGCGTGCGCTCCGCGCCGAGGAAAAGGTTCTCCTCGACCGTCATTTGCGGGATCAGGGAAAATTCCTGGAAAACGGCGCTGATGCCGAGGCGGCGCGCCTCATGGACCGAAGCAAGCTCGGCCGGTTTTCCGTCGAGCAGGATATGTCCGTCCGTCGGCCGGTTCGCACCGGCAAGCATGGAAATCAGCGTCGACTTGCCGGCTCCGTTTTCGCCGAACAGGATATGCACTTCGCCGGGTTCAAGCGTGAAGTCCACCCCGTCCAGCGCCCGCACGCCGGGATAATCCTTGGTCAGGCCCCTTGTTTCCAGAAGCGGCCGCGCATCCGTCTGATGCGCGGCCGGGGCGGAATGATGGGAGGACATCATTTTCGAAATCCCGGCTCAATCGACCCGGAACACAGGCTTGAAGCCGTTCGGCGCCAGCGTCGAGGAAGTATCGAATTCGCCGTGATTGTCGTTGGTGACGACGAACAGGGCCGGGCCGACATGTTTCTCGTAAGGCTGGCCTTCGAGGATGCGCACGGCCTGGTCGATGGCGACGCGACCCTGGATGACCGGAGAATCGGTCGGCGCGGCGAGAATCTGCCCCCGACGGATGCCCTGGTCGACACCCGGCGTGTAATAGTAGGAAACCACCTTGATCGAATCGCTGAGACCGCGCGAGCGCAGGATCGGGATCGCGGCTTCCGCGGTCACCGCCGTGCCGACAATGTAGTTCAGGTCCGGATGCGCTTCGAGCGTGTCCTCGACCAGCTTCGCCTGGGCTTCCTTGCCGGTGTCGCCATATTTGGTTTCCACCAGATCGATCGCACCCTTGGCGATCGCGCCGCTGAAGCCGGTATTGCCGGCTTCCACCCAGCCGGCGCCCGCCGGTCCGGGGAACCAGGCGACCTTGACCGGATCGCTGCCGGCGGGATGGCTGGCGGCCAGGAACGCGCCGGCCTTGTCGCCCATCTCGCCGAACGAGACCAGCGACTTGGCCGAGAGTTCCGGCGACGACATGCCGTTGATGACGTCGATGACCGGAATGTTCTTGGCCCGGACTTCCTTGACGATGTTGTTGAGGCCGTCGAACGAGATCGCGCCGATCACCACCGCGTCGGCACCGGCTGCGACACAATCCTCGATCTGCGAGATCTGGTTGTTGAGTTCCGTATAGCCTCCGGCCTCGACCAGCTGCATTTTGGCGCCGAGACGCTTGGCCTCTTCCGAAACGCCGTAATTGACACCAAGCCAGTAGGCGTCCTTCATATGCGGGAACGACACGCAGATTTCCCAGGCCTTGGAGGCCTTCTTCAGGGGTTCGTAATCCTTGGTCGTCCGCGGGCTGCTCATGTCAAAGGCCGGCGACCAGACTTCGACCGGATACGGATACCAGGCATCGGATTCGGCTTGAGCGCCGGTCGCGCCGGCGGCAACGGTCATCGCCGCCACACCCAGCCGCGCCAAAAACAAGCGGTTCATGTCTCTTCTCCCTCTTCGGAATTGCGGCCGTCTCGGGCCGGGCGCCGTCTGGCGTCCCGAAGCGCACGGGGCCGTCAACTTGCGGGGGAAAGCGTAGGGGAAGGTCTGTGATATTGTAAAATATGATTTTGAATGGATTATTATTCGGTTTTCTGATTTCATATCGGGAACATCGGCAAGCGCTTTTGCGCCCTCCTCATCCTGAGGTGCCCGGCTCTGCCGGGCACCTCAGGATGAGGTATGGGGAGCTTCCCCGATCGGATCTCTGGAGAACTGACCGCCCGAACGAATATCGAAATTTCAGATAAAAGGCTTCAGAAAATCAGATGGAACCGTCCCTCAGGCAGATCCGCTACTTCATCGCAACCGCCGATGCCGGCCAGGTTTCCCGCGCCGCGATGGAGATCAACGTCTCGCAATCCGCCATTACCGCGGCGATCAAGGGGCTGGAGGAGATCATCGGCGCGGCCCTGTTCGAACGGCACGCGTCCGGCGTCACCCTGACCTATGAGGGCAATCTGTTTCTCGACCATGCCCGCCATATCGTCGCCGCCGTCGACGAGGCCGTGCGCCTGCCCCGGCGCATTCGCGAGGATGTGCGCGGCTCGTTCAATCTTGCCGTGTCCTACACGGTCGCCGGCTATTACCTGCCGCCGCATCTGGCCCGGTTTGCCCGGGGCTTTCCGAACGTGGAGATCAATCTGACCGAGGCCGATCGCGGCGACATCGAGGAGGGGCTGATCTCCGGCGCCTTCGATCTGGCGGTGGTGCTGACATCGAACATCATCAACCAGGAAGACCTGTCCTACGACACGCTGTTGCGCTCGCGCCGGCGGCTCTGGGTCGATGCCCATCACCGGTTTCTCGCCCGGCCCAACGTGTCGCTGCAGGACATTGCCGGCGAACCCTACATCATGCTCACCGTCGACGAGGCCAGCAACACCGCGCAGCGCTACTGGAACCGCTCGCCGCACCGGCCGAACACGATCTTCCGCACCTCCTCGGTCGAGGCGGTGCGCAGCATGGTCGCCAACGGCACCGGCATCGCCATCCTGTCCGACATGGTCTACCGGCCCTGGTCGCTGGAAGGCCGGCGGGTCGAGGTGATTCCGGTCGCCGACGGCGTGCCGACAATGGATGTCGGGCTCGCCTGGTCGAATTCCGCCGACATGGGCGTCGCCGCCAGGGCGTTTTCCGAATTCATGCACCTTGCCGTCGGCGCGGAACAACCGATGAACAGGGATACGCGTTAGGTCCGATTTCGCCGACAATTCAGCGCCTCGCTCGCTAACCAAGCTTTTCAACCCATGAAGCAACAGGGCTGAAGCACGACAATTTGTTTGAATTCCGCATGCAATAAGGAGTGTGAAACCCAACGACCTCATCCTGAGGTGCCTTGCGCAGCAAGGCCTCGAAGGACGATCCAGTATCCGCCATCCCTCCTTCGAGGCTTCGTTTCGCTTCGCGCCTCAGGATGAGGTAGAGAAGACGAATACCGTTGTGCGGTGGCACTTTTTTGCGCAGCCTACCGATCATTGACTTGGTTGGCGAATTTGATTTGTAACGCCATGAACCTGGCGGCGCCACCGCTTCCCTGTTGTCTATCCGGCTCCCGCCCTATATGTCCGGAATTGTTCAAACGGTTTCCTTTCGCAATTCCGCGGTCCGGATGGCGAAGGCGGAGGCGATTTGCATGGAAGAAAACCGACCTGATCTCAAAGGTCGTGCGGGAGGATTGACGTGAGCACCGGCCTAATTGCGCTTCTTGACGATATCGCCGCCCTTGCCAAGTCGGCGGCGGTCACCCTTGACGATGTTGCCGCCCAGGCCATGAAGGCGGGCGCGAAGTCCGCCGGTGTCGTCATCGATGACGCGGCGGTGACGCCGCGCTATGTCGTCGGGTTCGCCGCGGCCCGCGAACTGCCGATCGTGATGAAGATCGCCAAGGGGTCGATGATCAACAAGCTCTTGTACCTGTTGCCGGCCGCGCTGGCGCTCAGTGTGTTTGCGCCCTGGGCGATCACGCCGTTTTTGATGTTGGGGGCGCTTTTTCTCTGTTACGAGGGCGCGGAAAAGGTCTACGAGGCGTTGTTTCCGCACAAGGCTCACAAGCACGAGGCCGCGATCGGGCGCGAACCCGAGGACCCTGTCGAACTTGAAAACCGCAAGGTGGCCGGCGCCATCAAGACCGACTTCATTCTGTCCGCCGAAATCATGGCCATCACCCTTTCGGCGGTTCCCGATGCCGGGTTCTGGACCCAGGCCGCCGTGCTCGCCCTGGTCGGGGCCGGCATCACGGTCGCGGTCTATGGCAGCGTGGCGCTGATCGTGAAGGCGGATGATGCCGGCCTGGCGCTCGCCACGAGAGAAACCTCCACGATTTTCGGACGCATGCTCGCCGGTTTCGGCCGCTTCATCGTCTTCGCCATGCCGTATTTCCTGCAGGCGCTCGCCTTTATCGGCACCGCGGCGATGATCTGGGTCGGCGGCGGCATTTTCGTGCACGGTCTTGAGGAATTCGGCTTCAGCGGTCTCGCCCATATCGTTCACGACCTCAGCGCCGCGGCCGGCCGGATGGCGCCTTTCGCCAACGACGCCGCCGCCTGGATCGCCTCGGCCACCGGCGCCGGCATTGTCGGTTTGGTCGTTGGAATTGTGTTGATCCCGATCGTCAGCCAGGCCGTGACCCCGGCCTGGAATGCCGTCAAGGCGTTGCGGGGGTAGGCGGTTCGTGGGGACGGTGGACGGTTTTGGCGATTGGGCTTTTCGGATCTGTCGTGACTCGAACGCCAGGAATGTTCGGACCGAACGCGGCAATGCGAATGAATTGTCCTAGACCGACTAAAGTTCAAACGGCGTGGAAGGGCGGGGAGTGTGAATTTGCTGCGGGCGCGAACCTGACACATACTTCTCCCAGAAGCGGACCTCCGACAGGCATCGAAACCAACTTGTCATTCTGCATTGCAGCGATCCGGAAGAGCTCTTCCAGCGTTCAAAAATCATGTCGCAGTCTGAATGGTTCGGAGCTCCGGTGATGGGTACAATTGCCCCAAAACGGACTCCAGCTAAATGAACCTGACCAAATTGCGGATAGAACACTGCCATATTCGCCGCACCGCAATAGAAATGGTGGTGCCCATAGGGTGAAATTGACCGAACGTGGAGGATCACCAATTGCGCTGGTCAAATTTCGATACAAACGATATAAACACGTAAACTCTGCCATCCATTTTATCGACATAAACAGCTAGTCCGAGAAGTGATTTTGCTTGATCATTCAAAATTGCCATTTTCATGTATGAAAATTATCAAAAAATCTCGCTAAGAATATAATTAGTAATAATTTTTGAAGTTTGAGAAATACTCTTATCAGAAAGAAAATAGATGGAAATTCCAACACAGATATTAGTTGAGCTTACAAAGCGTACATTTGGCTATCTAGAAGCTTTCACCAAAGGAATCAATGTACCTACACAATCTCTATCTGATCAACTGCGTTCGCACCTAGGATACATCGAGAATTGGAGTTCCAGGATCCAGATGTTCGACATGGCAAATCCACGGCATACGGACGATCACACTGCTTCATTACCAATTTCGCAAAATCCTCGATCCTTTAGGAGCTCCAACTCGCCCATCAATGTGATTTCCGAAATCGACCTCTTGCATTCAGTCGATCATCAAATACTTCTTGGCGATCCCGGATCGGGAAAAACGACCACACTTAAGAGACTAGCTCGCGCACTACTACACACAGCATCGGTGTCTGAGCACGATAGCTTTCAATATCCAGTTGTCTTGCGGCTCAGGGATTTGAGAAATAGCTCCGGTGACCTTACCGTTGAGATTGCCCAATTGTTGGGCCTTCCTATTGATTCGAAGGTTAATTCTACGAGCGATTTTTCGAGCGCGAACACGGCGTCGATGACAGTACGAGGAAAAGCGCTTGATCGAACGCTATACACCTTTTTGAACGCGACCCAGGCGCTACTGTTACTTGATGGTATTGATGAGATTCCGAATCATTTACGCAACAAAATCGAAGGACAGTTAGAGAACCTTGCCTTCAATGCTTATACCTATAAGGTAATTTGCACATGCCGCTCTGGAGCTTATGCCAGAGGCATACGCGGCTACAGTCTTGCGGAAATACTTCCTCTTAACATAAACCAAAGAGATGAAATAATCGAGGCATGGAGCGAGGATCCCGTTGCTTTTAAAGCCAGGGTTGAAGGTAAATCATATGTCGAGCTTCTAAATAGACCACTGTTTTTAGTCCAAGTTCTCACGCTTTATGAAAATACAGGTAGATTACCTGAGCGATCTAGCGACATTTGCAAACGCCTAGTCGAATTTTCTCTAGATAAATGGGACTCTGAACGAGGATTTTTGAGAGAGTCTATTTATTCAAAATTTTCTTCGGAAGAAAAACTTGAATTTCTTTGTAGATTGGCGTTTGAATTACATTATAATATCCAAGCATCAGTTTTTGAAACGCGGGATTTGGAAAAAATTTATTTGGATATTCATTCTGAATTTGAGTTACCAAAAGGACAAGCTGAGAAGGTAGCACGAGAAATCGAGAGTCATACAGGCCTTTTTGTTAAATCATCTTTCGATGAATTCGAATTTTCCCACCTTTCTATACAAGAGTATCTAGCCGCCTCCTATATCGCGCGCGGACCTGCTATGCTTGATATTCGTGATTACATGCAAATAGATACTGCTCCTGTTGCGGTTGCAGCATCCCTTTCGTCGAACGCTAGTGGTTGGATTTCCACGCTTGTAATGAAGAGCTACGGTTACGAGGGACTGCCTATAGGGTATGATTTAAAGCCACAATATCTTCTTCGAAGATTAATTATTGAGCGACCACGCTTCAAACAGGATGCATTTTTTGGCTTCGCAACGATAATATTACTAGAGCAAGAGGAAGTAAATTCAGAACTACAAGAAGCCTTTCTAAACTTGCCTAACGTACTAATCTCGGTCAGAATGTTCCTAGAACAATCCGCCTATGTTTTTGTTTCCGATGGTATTCCTGAGTTGAGAAAAGATGAGATCACATTTGAGTGGCTTGGAGGCGCTCCAAAAAACACACCGCTCATTCCGAAAAAAAGCGTCAACATTTCACGATCGATATTGCTTTACATATTGGAAAACGCTGATTTCAAAATCAGATTGATCGACAGGGATGAAATCGAGACATGGATATCTGGGAAAGATATTCAGTACATTCTTCGATACACAAGTGTGGAAATCCCCTTCACACTGTGGTCTGGTCGCTCGAACTAATTTTTGTGGAAATATTACCAAGGGGTTTAACTTATTGTGCGTCCCAAACACATGGAGTGACCGCTTCTGGCACAAAGGAGCCAATTCTGGGATGTCGCAGCCAGGATAGGAGTGGTTGGCTCTCAAGGCAGCTTCGCCCGCATTTCGCAGTCCGGGACTCCCAAATGCATCAAGTCCAACTAAATGGCAGCTTTGTATGTTGCGCTGTAGCATTTCGGTGGGTCGGGAATGACCGCAATGGGCCGTTAACACCATTTCTCACCGAACCGCTTCCACCAGCTGCACCGCAACAGGCAGCATCGCACCCCTGCGAACCATTCCAGATCAGTCCCCTGGCCAGCGTCGCTTCGGAATTTGAGCGGCGAGCGCGATTGTGTTTTCGTCGCGGTCGTCGATGTCAATGACGTGACGAGCTGAAAAGGGAAGCTCGATTCCGCTCCAGAACACATCGTTTTCCGCCAGGGCATCCGGATCATTGTCCAATATCCCCAGATAGCCGCCGGGAATACGCTCGCGAACGATCACCCACATGCGCTCTACCGAGATCGGGTTTTGAGGATCGGCCACATGAATTCTGAAGATCAGCTTGGCCAGATCGCCGGGCAGCAATCCTTCTCTGGCGTCCAAAGAAGGGATCCAGAAGGTATCGGGCGCGGCCCTGTTGCATTCCTCGCCATCGTCCAGGCACCACCCGTCGTTCTCAAAATCCGGCTCGCGCATCGTTTCAACGCAGTAAGTCAAAAAACTGCTGTACGCCGTCATCTGTGATTTGGCAAATTTGCCTGCGAGCGAACGCCTTGCTGCGGCGCCATCCCAACCTCCTCCGCGGAAGCCGAAAACCCGTGAAACCGACACTGACATTTCCCATGGGGCGCTTGCGACCCTTTAGCCCACCGGACACCGACAGGGTTTTGACACTCTTGCGGGAACCGGACGTCCGGCGGTTTCTCTGCGACGACAGGCTCCTGTCGCGGGCCGAGGTCGGTGACATGCTTGATGCCAGCCGGCAGCTGGGCGGCGACGGTCTGGGGTTCTGGGCGATCGAGGATCTGCACGGCGCCTTTGCCGGAATCGTCGGCCTCACACCCGTTTCGCCGGAAGCATCCGTGTCGCCGGTGATGACCGGCGGCATCGAACCGACCATTGCAATCCATCGGGACTTCACATCGTCCGGTCTTGCCTTCCAGGCGTTGAACGCCGTTGTCGAGCACGCACGTTCGACGTTGCACCTGCCGCGGCTCGTCGCCGCCGTCGATGCGCCGAATGTGCGCTCGCACCGCCTGATGCTTCGAACCGGGTTCCGCGAAACGGACCGGGCGCCCGGCCCGGCCCACACGCTCATTCTGTATGAACGCCTGCTGCAGTCGCCGGGATGAAACGGGCTGGCTGCGCAATGCGGCCTCGCGCGGTCAGGGCCGCGCCGTTCGGGCAATCTCCAGACGGCTCACGCGTCCTGTCTTCAGCGGTTCCGGTCAGGCGTCGCTCTTGAGGGCGGACCGGAGAAATTTCGAGGCGGACCGAAAGTGGCTGGGGCCCGCCGCTTCCGCCCACCGTCCGGGTGTCCAGGCATTGTTCGCGCCCTGCATCGGTCCGCCATAGAGCTGTTGTTCCGTGCGCGTCTCGATGAAATCGGTGAGCTTTTTGTGAGCCGCGTTCAAAAACGCCACCGCCTCCGGCCAGTCCATGTCGGCCTGACGGGTGCGCAAATCGGCATTGTATCGCTTCAGCTCGTTCCACTTGTAGCCTTCGGCCGGAAAATGGACCTTTTTCCCGGCAAGTCCGTCCGCGTGCCACCCGAGAAAAAGGTCGATCCAGTGCGCCCTGTGCGCGATGACATCCTTGATCGACACATCCCCGTCCCGCTTTTTCATTGCCGCATCCGCATCGACGGTGCCGATGAGCGCAGCGAGCTTGCCGAATTCCTTGTGTGTGATTGCGAGCAGATCCGATTTCGATTTCGCCGCCATGCCAAACGCTCCTCATTCGGGAAACCATGGACATCGCCAGCCAGGCGACCGCATTGCGGCAGATCAAACCGTCTTGCCGAAGGTTTGTGAGACGACAGGAGCTGAACCAGGCCGGTTTTGGCGCTTTTCTGCGCTCAAACAGACGTGTGAACCCCATCGCCCTCATCCTGAGGTGCCCGGCGCAGCCGGGCCTCGAAGGACGATCCAGTGCACGCCATCCGTCCTTCGAGGCTCCGCTTCGCATCCACATCGGGTGTTCCCGATGTGGACCTCTTGCTGCCCAACACGGGAACACCCGTGTTGGCGGCCTCAGGATGAGGTCGAGGAAATGGCATTCGTTGTACATTTGGATCTTGGCATGACCTGGGTGTCTTTGAACTGATTGGTGAAATTGTTTTATGACGCAGTCAAACCAAGGCAAGTCCAAGGGACAGCAAAGAGTCCGATTTCCAGTCGGGTCCCCAGTATTCAAGGCCAAGGCCGCAAACAAACCGCCATCGATTGATCTTCCTGTCGCGCAGCTTGCCGACGCATGACAGTTGGCAAGGACCCTGTCCCAAAAAGCGACCTACACTTGAGCCCATAAACCCGATATAACAAGGAGGTTTATGGCAACACGCACTCACGGTTTGGACGGGACACAGGTATGAAAAACATCCTCAGAAATTTTGCAATCGGTCTGGCCGGCCTTGGCATAAGCCTGTCCGCTGCGACCGCGGAGGAATGGCGCTTCAACAATTTCCTGCCGGAAACACGTCCTGAATCGGCGGAACTGGAACAGTTCGTGAAAGACGTGAACGCGGCACTTGGCGATAAGATGTCGCTGAAGCTCTATAGCGGCGGTTCGCTCGGTCTGAAGAACACGGACACGCTGCGCTTCCTGCCGAAGGGCGCGGTGGAGATGAGCCTGATGTGGGCCAATTATCTGGGACGCGACGCGCCGGCGCTGAGTTCCGTCGTGGTTCAGGGGACCATCGGGTCCATCGAAGAATTCGAAAAGGCAATTCCTGCCGTCCGCGAAATCTATGAGGAGGAATTCGCCGAGTGGGATGTGTCCTCCGTCGGCTACGTCGCCATCCCCATGCTGTCGGTTTCGGTTTTCTGCCGCGACGAACCTGTCCGGACCATCGAAGCCCTGAAATCGAAGAAGCTCCGGGTCTGGGCACGGGACCAGGTCGAAACCTTCACCAAACTCGGCGTCGCGGCACAGATCATCCCGCAGGAAGAGATGTATGTGGCGATGAAGACCGGCGTTGTCGATTGCGCGCTTTATCCCGCGCTTTACGCCCACACGGTGTCTCTGCAGGAAGTGTCGAAATATGCCTCGTTCCTCTACCCGATGGCATCGGGCCCCTATGTCATTGGCGTTTCGACAGAGCGCTGGAAGGCGACCGACGAAGCCGTCAAGACGGCCATTACCAAGGCGGCCGAAGATCTGTGGAACCGCACCAACGAATACGAGGACGATCTCCAGCGCGAACTGAAAGCCCGCGAGAAGCTGGTTGAAGGCGGAATTGTCTGGGGCGAGGACTTCCCGCAGGCCGACCGCGAGCTTTTTGTGTCCAAGGTCACAGAGACATGGAAAATGCTTGCCGAAGAAGCCGGCGGTTCCGCCCCCGCATATCGCGAGCGGGTTCTCAAGGCCCTGGGGCGCTAAGCGGTTTAAATGGCCGCGAAGCTCAGAAACGTTATCGCGCTGGGGCTGGAATATCTGGCCCTGGCCTGTGCCGCATTGGCAGCTCTCGGATTGACTGCAATCGTCGGCATCATCGTCACCAGCGTTCTGATGCGAAAATCCGCGAATTCACCCCTGCACATCACCGAAGAAGTTGTCGGACTGTTGTTGAGCGTCGCGCTGTTTCTGGGCCTGCCGATGGTGACGCTGAAAGCGAAACATGTGCGCGTTTCGCTGGTGACCAATCTGCTGAAGGGCAAGGGCCGGGTCGCGCTGCAGACAATCGGATTGCTTGTCGGCATCGGGTTCTTCGGCTGGGTGTTGTGGGAGACGATTCCATGGCTCGAATTCGCGATCAAACGCAATATCAAGACCGAGACTACGCGTATCCTGCTCTATCCGTGGATGGTTCTGATGCCGCTGTCGCTGTCGATTGCGTGCGCCATCATGCTGGCCCGGCTGATGGGTGTTCTGGATCGGGATGAGGACGATGAAACCCGGTTGTCCGGCTCCGAAGAGGCCCGTTAGAGCATGTTTCACCATGATCGGATCATGCTCTGATGTCGCTTTGGCTTACCTTGATCGGGGGCGTTGTTGCCACGGCCGGCACCGGCGTCGCGCTGGGCGCGGCGCTTGGCATCACCGGCCTGGTCATCCTGCAATTCTATTCAAACGGCGCCACGTCGCTTGCCATCGACGCCATCTGGAACGTGTTCAACTCTTTCACGCTCAGCGCGGTGCCGATGTTCATCCTCCTGGGCGAGGTTCTTTTGCGCAGCGGCATCAGTGAAAAGGCCTATGCGGCCTTTTCGCCGCTGTTCCGGAGAATTCCGGGCGGACTGCTTCACACCAATATCGCGGTCTGCACCCTCTTTGGCGCCGTGAGCGGGTCGAGCCTCTCCACGGCTGCTGCCGTCGGTTCGGTTGCCTATCCGGAAATGTCGAAACGCGGCTATGACAGGGATATGGTCGTCGGCAGTCTGGCCGGCGGCGGAACCCTTGGCCTCCTGATACCGCCCAGCCTGTCGTTTCTGATCTATGGCGCCCTGACCGAAACCTCCATTGGCAGATTGTTCGCCGCCGGGATCGTTCCCGGTTTGATGGTGGGCGGCATGTTCATGCTCTACCTGCTGGTCAAATGTCTCCACAACCCGGCCCTTGCCCCGCGCGAGGCGCAAAGCGGTTCGGCATGGGAGATAGTGGCCGGGTTTCGCCAGATCTGGCCGCTGCTGGCGCTGATCGTCGCCGTGATCGGTTCGATTGTCGCGGGTCTCGCCACCCCCACCGAAGCGGCCGGGGTCGGTGTGGTTCTGGCTGTCTTCATCTCGTCCGTCTGGGGCGATCTGACCTTTCGCAGGCTGATTGACGCGATCTACCATTCGGTGCTGCTGTTTTCGTCGATCGGCTTCCTTGTCCTGGGCGCCACGATCCTTGCCCAGTCGGTCAGCATCCTCGGCTTGCCGCAACAGATCCTGGAAACGGTCGCGGAAAGCGGGTTCGACACCTATACCGTGTTGTTGATCGTGGTGCTGATCTATCTGATTCTCGGCTGTTTCTTCGATGGCCTGTCATTGATGATCATGACCCTGCCGGTTGTGTTTCCGTTGCTGACAGGGTTGGGGTTCGATCCGATCTGGATTGGCGTGATCATCACCATTGTGATCGAAATCGGCCAGATAACGCCGCCGGTCGGGTTGAACCTTTCCGTTCTGACGGCGCTCACGAACAACGATGTCAGTCTGGGACGGGTTGCCACCGCGACCGTGCCCTACTGGTTGATCCATCTGTCGGCAATCCTGATCCTGACGCTGTTTCCGATGCTGGCGCTTTATATCCCCAATCTGCTTTTCTAAAACGGGAACGGTCCGATGATATTGAGAATGAAACCGAAATCCTTTGGACCTGTTTTCGCCCTCTTTGACGGGACCGACACCATACGGTTCGCCTTTGACGATCCCTCGGAGACGACTCCGCATCCGCCATCACAAACGCCCGTCGATACGCTTCTGGCGTCGCTTGCCGCCTGCATTGTGAAATCGGTTCAGATGGCCGCAAACCAGCACAAGGCCACGCTGAACCCGTTCATGGTCAAAGTGACGGCAAACAAGGCGCCGGATCCGCCGGGGCGCGTCGAACAGATGCAGATCACGATTATCG
>JGI12316J15309_10006020_pt1 | contig 31567 bp, 22 predicted proteins | sample MarCyaLeptolynsp_FD_15309 | JGI IMG/M metagenome (IMG submission 15309) | reverse complement strand
TCCGATGCCGCCAAACGATGTTTCAACGCTTCCTGGTAACCGGGCGAATGGTAGGCTTCCAGCGCCTTTTCATAGGATTCGAACTCGAACACGACATGACGCTGTTTCGCCGGTCCTTCCGGCGCATCGAACCGTCCGCCGCGCACCAGTGGTTTCGCCGCGAACTCCTTGAAGACTTCGGCATCCAACCGCAAATATTCGGCATATCGATCGGGGTCGGTAACCGTCACGTGAACAATCCAGTAGCCCTTGGCCAAGGCGGCCTCCTACAAGCTTCTGGAGATCACGACCTTCATGATCTCATTGGTGCCGCCATAAATGCGCTGCACCCTTGCATCCTGGTACATGCGCGCTATCGGATATTCGTTCATGTAGCCATAGCCGCCATGCAATTGCACACATTCGTCCATGATCTTGCATTGCAGGTCCGACAGCCAGTATTTCGCCATCGACGCTGTCACCGTGTCGAGTTGGCCGTTGACCAGGCGCCCGATGCAATTGTCGACAAAGACCTTGGCAACCGTCGCCTCGGTTTTCATTTCCGCCAGCTTGAACCGGGTGTTCTGGAAATCGATGATCGCCTTGCCGAAGGCTTTGCGCTCCTTGACATAATCGATGGTGACCGAGAGGGCCCGCTCGATCATCGCCATGGCCTGAATCGCAATCAGGAGCCGCTCCTGCGGCAGCTCGCTCATCAACTGGGCAAAGCCCTTGCCTTCCTCCGGCCCGATCAGCGCATCGGCGGGAACCCGGACATCGTCAAAAAACAGTTCCGACGTGTCCTGTCCCTTGAGGCCGACCTTGTCGAGATTGCGGCCGCGCCGAAATCCTTCCACCTCGTCGGTCTCGACGACGAACAGGGATGTGCCCTTGGCGCCGAGTGTGGGATCGGTTTTGGCAACGACGATGATCAGGTTGGCGTTCTGGCCGTTGGTGATGAAGGTTTTCTGACCGTTGATAAGGTAATGGTTTCCGTCCTTTTTCGCCGTCGTACGGACGGCCTGCAGATCGGATCCGCCGCTCGGTTCGGTCATGGCGATCGCGCCGATATATTCGCCGGACGCCAGCTTCGGCAACCAGCGCTTTTTCTGATCTTCAGAGCCATAATGCAGGATATAGGGCGCAACGATCGCCGAATGCAGCGGGATGCCGAACGAATCCAGCCCGACGCGACCGAGTGCATGGATAATCACCGCTTCATGGGCGAAGCTGCCACCGGCGCCGCCATATTCCTCCGGCATGGCCGCGCACAGGAGACCGGCTGCCCCGGTCTTTTCCCACGCGGCCCGTTCGACGATGCCTTCCTTGATGTAGCGCTCATAGTCGGGGGCGATTTCCCGCTCGAAAAACTTCTCCGCCGCGTCGTCCAGAAGCACAACGTCTTCCGTCATCCAATCCGGACGCTCCACATCAAGCACATCGAACATTCGTCACCTTTCAATCCTGCGGATCCCTGCCTTGAAGAGTCTTAAAACGCTTCGTCCGGAAATTCCATCATCGTATCCGACCCCGTCGAAATTCTGGCAAGGTGAGCGGCGGTCTCCGGCATGACCCTTTCCATGAAAAAGCGCCCGGTCAGGAGTTTGGCATTAAGGAAATCGGCGTTGCCGGCGTCACCGGCCGCCAAGCCGGCATGGGCCGCCTTCGCGATCTGACCCCACATGTAGCCAAGCGCCACCAGTCCAAAAAGGTGCATGTAATCGGTCGATCCGGCGCCGGCATTGTCCGGTTTCGTCATTGCGTTCTGCATGAACCACATGGTCGCCTTCTGCAGATCGTCCAATCCCTGCTTGAGCGGCTCGAGATACGGTTTGAGGGCGTCATCCCTGCTGTTTTCCTCGATGAAGCCCGCGACTTCCTGGAAAAACGCCATCACGGCACGACCGCCGTTTCGCGGCAGTTTGCGCCCGACCAGATCGAGCGCCTGCACGCCGTTGGCGCCTTCGTAGATCATCGCGATCCGGGCATCGCGCACAAACTGGTCCATGCCCCACTCGGCAATGTAGCCATGACCGCCATACATCTGCTGCGCCATGACGGTGTTGTCGAAGCCCTTGTCGGTCAGAACGCCCTTGACCACGGGCGTCAAGAGCCCCATCGCGTCATCGGCGGCCTCACGTTCCTTTTCATCGGTCGAGCGGTGCGAGATGTCTCCCCTGAGAGCCGTCCAAAGCACCAATGCGCGAGCCGCCTCATTGAAGGATTTTATGGTCAACAGCACGCGCCGCACATCGGGATGAACCAGGATCGGATCGGCGGCCTTGTCGGGTTCCTTGGCGCCGTCCAGCGCCCGGCCCTGCAGCCGGTCGCGGGCATAGGTCACCGCGTTCTGGTAGGCGACCTCGGATTGCGAAAGGCCCTGGATGCCGACCCCAAGCCGGGCTTCGTTCATCATCGTGAACATGGCGCGCAGGCCCTTGTGCTCTTCGCCGAGCAGCCATCCCGTTGCATCATCATAATTCATGACGCAGGTGGCATTGCCGTGAATGCCCATCTTCTCCTCGATCGAACCGCATTCAAGGCTGTTCGCGGCTCCGGCATTGCCGTCGGCGTCCGGAATGAATTTCGGAACCAGGAAAAGCGAGATCCCCTTCACGCCCTCCGGCGCGCCTTCGATACGGGCCAGAACCAGATGAACAATATTTTCCGTCAGGTCATGATTGCCGGCCGAAATGAAAATCTTGGTTCCGCTGATCGCAAACGAACCATCGTTCCGAGGCACCGCCTTGGTGCGGATCAGGCCGAGATCCGTGCCGCAATGCGGTTCGGTCAGGTTCATGGTGCCGGACCAGTCGCCGGCAATCATCTTCGGAAGGTAGGCCTGCTTCTGATCTTGCGTCCCGTGAATATCGATCGCCGCAATCGCGCCTTTCGACAGGCCGGGATACATGGCAAACGCCATATTGGCGGCACTGACATATTCATTGATGGCCGCGTCGAGGGTGGCCGGCAATCCCTGACCGCCGAATTCCGGATCTGCGGAAAGACCGATCCATCCCCCTTCGCGAAAGGTATCATAGGCATCCTTGAAACCGTCCGGCGTCGTTACCGAACCATCGTCATGACGCACACATCCCTGTTTATCGCCAACCTTGTTCAGGGGCGTCAACACCTCGGTGCTCAATCTGCCGGCTTCGTTCAGCACCGCTTCGATCATGTCGGGGGTCGCGTCTTCGAAACCGGGAAGATTATTGTATCTGTCAATCCCGAAGACCGAATTGAGCAGAAACAGGGTATCTTCCACCGGAGCAGTGTATGTGGCCATTGCGGGTCCTCCCGGATTGATTGACGTTTGCGTAAACGTCAATAGGTGTTCATTAAGACCGGTTCATGCTCGAAGCAAGGCTTGCGCGATGAATCGTGATTATGGCCACGGAGACTGCCGTCCCAAGCTGCCGCGTCCGAACGGGTTCAACGAGACACGGGATACATCGATCCTCTGGCCGGAGCAGGTTCCATTGCTGGCGCAGTTTTTGGATGTATGCGGGCCTATGACAGCGTCATAAATGCCCCTTCCACACCGTTCAGGAACAACTTCGCAAGAGAGTTCGCCGTGTCCGATTCAAACCGCGGACAGTGCAACAATACTCTCGAAAGACTTCGTGTCGAGGCTTAATCGACCGGGCCGGATACGGCCAAGCGAGATCATTGTGAGAAGAAATGTCCACGACGCGACGCTCTCGCTCAACGAAGCAGCCCGGCAACGCAGTTGACACACTCCGAATGCCGGGCACACCGCGGCACGTGAGTTAAAACGCCGCCGCCCGGCCTGATCAGGCGGTTTTTCCCAGTTTCGGGCGCATGGATTTCAGGTTGTCCTCCAGCTCTTCCAGGGACAAATCGATTTCCCTGCGCTGCGCCCGCAGCAGTTCCTGCTGCTTGAGAAATTTTGCATAGGCCAGTTTCAACTGGCGTCGGCCCTGATCCCTTTTGGAATAGGAGTCGAGCAGTTCGCGAATTTCCATCAGCGACAATCCAACCCGCTTGCCGAGCAGGATCAGGCTCAATCGAGCCCGGTCGCGGCGACTGTATATCCTGGATCGTCCATCCCGGTACGGCGCAAGCAGTTTTTTGTCTTCATAAAACCGCAACGCGCGAAGCGTAACGTCGAACTCGGAAGCCAGATCACCGATGGTGAACCAGGTCTTCACACCGGGGTCGAGATCTTCAATGTCGTATTCCTGCGTGTCGGCAAGATCAGACGGCGTTGATTTTGTATCCATCATTGGAACAATTTCCTTCAGGGTCCGGAAAGACCGAGGTTCATGTCCGCACAGACGGTGGGCGCATCGCCGGCTCGCACGCCGTTCGCGCAGGGCCGTCAATTCCTTGTTTTTCTTCGCGATTTGCCACCGGGCACGAACCTGGCATTCCTGTCTGGGTTTCCCACTTAGCATCCGCATTGCGCGGTCTCTGTCTAAAATAGGTAGGGGCCCGTTGCAAAAATCATATTCAAATTATTGTTTTTAACAGGTTATTTACCATAAACCGAAAGAGTCAATCCGGGACGAACTGTCTGACGGTTGGGTGGCGCCCTGCGCCATCCATTGGGATCAATCATCCCGCCCCAGACGTTTTGTATTGGAGAGATCAACGATGGCGCGGCTCAAACGCAGGGGAAACCACGATGTTCAACGTGGCGCACTGAATGCCGCGCATCGAAATGGCCTGAGCCTGGAAGAGTGGATGGAGCAGGTCGATGGCGCCATCGACTCCCCGGCGTCCGGGCGACGCAGATCGTTCGACGACTACCCCTCCCGCGAGGCCGAAGCCGGTTCCTTCCAATCGGGAAACATTCACGATCTTTCGCAACGGCTCGAATCGCTCAGTTCACGTCTCGACCGGATCTCCAGCGCTGCAACCGAACGCGAGAGCGCGGCTCGGACAGATATCGGCGGCGGACGGGTCCGGCCGACCAGGCCGGTCAGGGCGTTCGAGGATGTCGACGAAATGTATGAGCCTGCCCCGGTGCGCCGAGGCGCCGTCGGCGCGCGCCGCCGTCCGGCAACCGATAGCGCCCGTCCGGCAAACGATCCGATGCAATATGATGGACGCCCCGTCGACCGCAGACCCGTTGATCGCAATCCGCGAGGACGCGGTCCCGTCGAACGCGACCGCCGCACCGGGTCAATGCTCGACATCCTCAATACATTGGATGAACGCGTCAGCGCCATGGCAGACCGCATCCAGGGCCCGGATCCCCGCGCCGGGGCGATGCCGGACCAACCCTCATATTCTTCAGCAGATGGACACCTTGATGTGGACCTGAAATCCGCCGTATCCGAAATCGCGCGCAAGCAGAAACAGCTGGATCGATCAGCCGGGCGGCCGCGTCCCGGCAGGTCGACACCGCGCAGCGCTCCCGCCGAAACGGCACAGGCAACCATGCCGGATTACATGGAAGATCGATTCAGCGATCTTGCCGCGCGCATCGATTCCCTGCGCAATCAGTCCGCTTCCGAACCTCTTGTCGACCTGCGGGACGAAATCAGCGCACTGCGGTCGGAGCTCGCGGCACGCCCGAACGGCACGCATGAACACCGCGATCTTGCCGATATTCAGGAGACGGTTCGCAATCTTGAGTTTTCCCTGACCGACAATCCCAGAGTGTCCGGCATGGACGATGTCCGCGGCGAAATCGCGGAACTGCGTCAGGCCGTTGAATCCAACAACGCCCACGCCGAAGTGGCACTGTTGCGAGACGGCTATGAGAACATTTTGCACCGCCTCGAAGGACTACAGTCGACGGTCGGCGATCCGAAACTCTATCACACGATTGCCGACCGGCTGAGCGAGGTCCGCAAGGCGTTGCGCGCAATCCCCCAGGTCGATCACGCGTCCGGGCTCGAACGGCGAATTTCCCTGCTTGCAGACAAGCTTGAGACGGTTGGAGCACAGGTTAACGGCCTCCCCCTCGATTCGCTGCAAAATCAGGTCTTCGAAATCCAGGGTGCATTGCAATCCATCGATCCGTCGAGCGCCATTAGGGATCTCGACTGGAAGATGCGGGCCGTGGCCGACAAGATCGATGCACTGGAGGACGGGCTCAGCGAATCCAGCGCCGTTTCCAATCGTGTGGCGTCTCTGGAAGATCTCATCCGTTCGCAACCGAGCGCCGCGGCCATGGCCGAACGCCTGGACGAATTGCACGAACTTCTGTTGGAAAAAAACGATAGCCGGGCCGTCCGTGATCTCGAGAGCCGCATCGTCCAGATTGGAGAAAAACTGGATTTCGTCGGTGCCAACACCACGCCCAACGACATGCTGGCTGCCGTTGACGGGCGGATCGCCGATCTCTGCGCCCGCTTTGACACGTTCAGCACAAATTTCAATGACTTCGCCGACACCCAGAACGGCGATGTGCTGAATCCGCAGATCGAGAAGATCGCTGAACGCATCGAAACGCTGGCCGCAACACTGCTCGACAGCAAGACCATGGATCCGGTGCGGCGGGATATTTCCGATTTGCGCAAGGAACTTGCCGATGGCGACCGCGCGGTGGTCGACCTCGCAGAACGGATCGGACGGATCAGCGACCGGCTCGACCGATTTACCGTATTCGATGGTGTTGATGGAAAACTCGGTCGTCTGTCGGACGATCTTATCCAGTTGCAACAGCAGATTGCCGACGGCGACTCGGTAGTTTTCGAAATCCTGAAACGGGTCGGTGCGCTTGAAAAGACCCTCAACCGGTCCGGCGATGGCAGCCAGACAGACACGAACGGCGTCTCTGCCGAAATCGCCGAGATCCGAGACCGGCTCGCATCGGGCGACGAAACTCTGACCAACATCGCCAACCGTATGGAGAGCCTGCTTTCCAGCGTCAATGTGGTGGCCAGCGAACCGGGCCTGTTGTCAGAACTGGAACCTGTCCGCAATGACTTCGCCGCACTGCAGTCGGAATTGTCGGAAGGCAACCGCGTTGCCCGCGATGTGCTCAGCGGATTGAGTGCAATCGACACGCGATTGAACAATCTGGCAATCGAACGCGCCGAAAACGCCGATATCGCAAGGCTGTCGGAGGAAATTGCAACATTGCGGGATGTGGTTCAGGCCACCGACAATGCAACAATCTCCGCCCTGAACGCGCAGATGAACAGCCTCGCGGAGCGGCTCGACCACGCACCGGTGCAAGGCGCCGGAGACGCCGTTTTCCAACAGCTGGAGCGGCAGATAACCCAGATGGCCGACAAACTGGCATCGACCGACAGCCAGCTCGTCCATCTGGCCTCGGTCTCTGAAAAACTTGACCGTCTTGATGATCTGCTCGCAGAAAACAGCAGGCAAACTGTTTCCGCCACCCGACAGGCGCTCGGCGAGTTCAGCGCGGGCAATGGGTCCGCTGCGGACGATCCTGCTGTCGTGGCGTTGCAGACCGATCTGAAACGACTGCAAAAGTCGGCGAGCAAAACCGACGATTCCTTCGGGGCCGTGCAAGATGCGCTGACGGGGATCGCGGACCGGCTCTCATCTCTGGAAGGCAACAACACGCCTCCCAGACCGGAGCGCAAGCAGCCGGCACCGGAGCCGGAAACAGCCTCTTCAGCGGCCGAACCCGTGCTGCCGCCGTCCCCGGTCCGGCGAGACGCCGTCCCCGCGAGATCCGACATGAACGGGGCTGACACCGGTCCCGACGACAATCGCCCACTGGAACCAGGCAGCGGCAAACCCCGCCTGCCCGGCAAGAAGAACAAAGCCGGCCCAAGACAAAGCGGACCAGCCGCAGCATCGAAAGTGCCGGGCCAATCCGATCCTCGGCCCGGCAGTCGCGCGGAGTTTCTGGCCGCGGCCCGCAAAGCAGCCAAGCAGGCTGCGGCGGAGACCGGCGCCAAGCCGGTCGCAGACGAGAAAAAACCGAAACAGGGATGGCTGGCAAAAGCTGCATCTCTGCGCAATCGCAAACCGTCGGTCGACAAAAAGGACGATACACGGCAGGAACCGCGTATGGCGGTCGGATCTCCGCAGCCAAGCCGCGTGTCGGTGCTTGATGACGACATTGCCCGCGCCTCCGCACCCTCCGATGCTTCAGCCGCGCCGTCCATGGACGCCGCGCCGCTGCGCGCCGATAAACCCGCGGCAGCCGGCGGGCTGAGAAAACATGCCCGCACCATGATTGCGGCCGTTCTCGCCATCGCCGTGGTCCTCGCCGGTCTGCAAGGTGTCAGAACCTATCTCGGCGGTGGTCTGGACGTCGCATCGATCGCGGATTCCGAATCAGGGACGGCCACCACCCCGGCAGAAACACCTACAGCCTTGGCTGCCGGCCCTGTCGCCGACACAGCCGAAGCGGCTCCGCCAACAGGAGACGGGTCGAAAACGGATCCAAATCTCGCCTTTTCTCCACCTTCCGGCCTGGAAGGCACCTTTGACAAGAACAACCCAGACGCGGCGGCCCAGCGCGACACGGAGCAAGCGGCCGCTCCGAGACAGATTCCGGTAACGCAGGAACCAGCGCCTCAAACCCGGTCCGTAGCGGCAACACCGGCCGCACCGGCAACGGACAGTGCGCCACAGAACCTTCCGGATCCGGAAGTCGGCCCGCTGGCGCTGCGCCAGGCAGCCGCGGCCGGCGACACGTTCGCGCAATTTGAGATTGCCGGTCGCTATATGGAAGGCCGCGAAGTCGAGCAAAACCTGCCGAAAGCCGTGGAATGGTATTCCCGCGCGGCCGGCAAGGGATTTGCGCCGGCTCAGTACCGCCTGGGCAGCATGTTTGAAAAAGGTCTTGGAATTCCCAAGGACCTGCAATCGGCACGCAGCTGGTACACGCGCGCTGCCGACAAGGGCAATGCGAAGGCCATTCACAATCTCGCCGTGCTGCACGCCGAAGGTGGGCTGGGCGAGCGGAATTTCAACCGTTCCTCGCAATGGTTTATCCAGGCAGCCAACTACGGCGTAACCGACAGTCAGTACAATCTGGGAATCCTCTACGCGCAAGGTCTCGGCGTCGAGCGCAATATGAGCGAATCCTACAAATGGTTCTCGCTGGCAGCGAAGGCTGGAGATGCCGATGCCGGCAGAAAGCGCGACGCGATTGCCGCCGAGCTCGGCGAAGAACAAAAAAGCCGTGCCCGCATCGCCGTTTCCGCGTGGAAGCCGGAACCGCTTGACCCCGCGGCCAACGACGTCCCGGCGATTCCGGCGGCGTGGCAAGGACCTGGCGAAGGGTCCAAACCGGCAACGACGACCGCCCAAAACCCAACCGCCGGCTTGCCTCAGGCGCTCAGCCCGGAGCAACTTATCGGTGAGGTTCAGAAAATGCTGGCGGAGCGCGGATACAATCCCGGCCCCGCAGACGGAAAAATGGGACCACAGACCCAGACGGCCGTAAAGGCCTTCCAACGCAGCGCCGGCCTGCCCGAGACCGGCACGATCAATTTCAGCCTCCTGAATGCGTTGAACGGCGAGGCGATCTAGGATCTAGGGACAGTTAGAGCTGCCGGTTCGGTCCACCGCGGCGTGGGCTCGCACGGGAAACGTGCCCATCCGACGGATCTTCGGCGGTACCGCCGAGAACCGGAATCCGGTGCTGGGCAGTCCGGACAAGTTACACAGATGCTCCACGATCGGTATCCCGGCTGCGAGGAGGATCGTGCGAGCCGGACAGGACCCGCCGCGACTGTCATCGATGTTCAGCGAGTCGATACCCACCAGGACCGCGCCCCCATCGCGCAGGTGTCTCGCGGCGTCGGCGGTCAGAAACGGATGGTCATCGAAATAGCGCTCGGTTCCCCAATGATCGCTCCAGCCGGTTTCCACCAGCACGGCCCTGCCGACAATGTCCATCGCCGCGAAAGCGGCCCAGTCAACGGCACGGTTCACGTGTCCGCGAAGCCGTACAACAAGTCCGGGAAGGTCCGATACATCCGACAGTTTCAGGGCCTCGAGATCATCGCCGTCTGGAAATCGACGATACGGCGTGTCCAGACAGGTTCCCGGATTCGCCACCGTCTCGGTCCGACCGATCCGGAACCTGGTTTCGTCCTCGCAGCTCTCCCGCGACGGCACAGGCGCGAGAGGATCGCAGAACGGCCGCGCCGGCAAGCCGCTATAGGTCACCGATCCATTTGCCATCACATGACTGAGGTCGACATGAACGGCGTCTTGGCCCAAGGCCGGACGACCGGGTGACAGTGCGCGCTTGTGCTGTTCCTCAACGATGGATTTGTTGGAAATCCGCAATTCGCCAACCATCAGGAGCCTGAGGTCTCGAATGATATAAGCCGCCAGATCATCGTCCGAAATCTCATCCCCCTGGATGTCCAATCGAAATCCCTGTCCCTGGATCCCCCCGCCATTTGTGAAATCGGCTTCGAAATCAAAGCAAACCCGATATTCAGTCATTTTTCCCGATCCCCTTGTGGCGCGCGCGGTGCCGCCGCACCTTAGCGCGGTTGCCGCATCCCGATGCCGAGGAACACCATTTGCGTTTCCCCGGCCGTGAATTGTCCCGAAACAGCATTTTGCAATCCGGACATCGCCGCAGGCGACCGCACATCGCCGGCGACAGGTCGTTGATCGCATCCGCGGCGATACGCGACAAAGCGGCTTCAAGGGGATTTTGCGCATGAAGCACAACATCCCCGTTGACATATTGGGGTCTCAGGTCCGGCTTCGCGGCTGCGCTGTTGATGCGAGCGACAGCTTCGACAGACGGCACGATATCCTCCACGACCGCAAGGACAGTGGCATGGATCGTTTCCCGGAGTTCACGCGCCGCTGCAAGTTCCGCTTCGCCCAATATGATCGAGTGGACGAGCCGCGCCTCGCGGAACCAACGCACGAGATCTCCCGGTTCGGCCAACAGTTCGGCTGGCTCTTTCGCCCGGCCGGCCAGGGTGTCAACAAAATCGAGTGCCAGCGAACCGGCGACAAATTCAAAGGGGCGGATCATCTGTAACTACTAATACAGGTTACTATTTGCGGCAAGCCCTTTCATTGAACCGTCGAGGCAACGGACCCGGTGCGCGCTTTTCGCGATGCAAAAACCGGCACACGACCAGCGCAACGCATGAACGGCTGAATTGTCTGTCCGTTTTTCCGGAAATCATCGTCATCGGCGTGCAGGCACGTTGACACGAGCAAAATCTCGGCGCTTAAACAAGGGGAACACCTCCCTGCGAGACTGGGCGCAAAATCGTCCGGTCCCAGACGTTATTTCCTTCCTCTCCAGGGGCCTGGGATTTCCCATGCAAGTCTATCTGCCCATTGCCGAACTTCCGATCAACATCTTCGTCATCTTCGGCATGGGAGCTGCGGTTGGGTTTCTGTCCGGCATGTTCGGAATCGGTGGCGGCTTTCTTTTGACACCACTGTTGATCTTCTCGGGAATACCGCCGGCCGTCGCCGTGGGCTCCGTGACGGCGCAGATTGTCGCATCGTCGGCATCCGGCGCCCTGTCCTACTGGCGAAAACGCCAGATAGACATGAAACTTGCCACCGTGCTGCTTCTATCAGGGATATGCGGATCCGGGATCGGGGTCTGGCTGTTTGCCGTTCTGCAACGGATCGGCCAGCTCGATCTGGTGATATCGATTGCCTATGTTTCTTTCCTCGGGTCGATCGGGACACTCATGCTCGTGGAGTCGATCCGTGCCTTTTCGCGTGCCAAGAAAGGCGAGCCCGCACAGTTCAAGAAGCCGGGTCAGCACAATTGGGTGCACAAATTGCCGTTGAAGATGCGGTTTCGACGCTCCAAGCTCTATCTCAGTGCCATCCCGATCATCGCGCTGGGAAGTTCGATCGGTTTCCTCGGAACGGTGCTTGGTATCGGCGGCGGTTTCATCATGGTGCCGGCGCTGATCTATCTCCTGCGGGTACCGACTGGAATCGTGATCGGCACCTCCCTTGTCCAGATCCTGTTCACGATGGCGGTCGCCGCAATCCTGCACGCCTATACCAACCAGTCCGTCGATATCGTCCTGGCCCTGGTGCTGATGATCGGCGGCGTCATCGGCGCTCAGTTTGGCGCACGGCTTGGCCAGAAACTGCGTGGGGAGCAATTGCGCGCCCTTCTGGCGCTGCTTGTTCTGGCGGTCGGCCTCCGGTTTGCGGTGGATCTCATCATCAAGCCGGAAGAATTGTTCTCCCTTGCTCCAATTGCCGGGATATAGGGAGCCAAGGCATGTTGAATGCACAGGCGGCATCCAGACTTATGGTGGCTTTCCTTGTCGTCCTCTCCTGCACGCTGGCAGCCAGAGCCGAACAATTGATCACCTCCCTGTCGACGGAGTCCGTCAAGATCACGTCCAATTTCACCGGCACAGAAATAGTCGTATTCGGCTCTATCGAACGCGATGCGGCAACCGTGGCGCGGGCCGACGGCTATGATCTGATCGTTGTCGTCAGCGGCGCCAGACAGCCGGTGGTGGCGCGCCGCAAGGAACGCACGCTCGGGCTCTGGATCAACCGGACCGCCCATGAATTCTACCAGGTGCCGAGTTTTTATTCGTTGAACAGCAATCGTGCAATCGACGAAGTAGCGACAGCAAAAGTCCTGCAACGCCACCAGATCGGCATCGACAATCTCCTGTTGCTGGCCAATGTCGCGCCGGAGGCCGAGGAGGAGGTGTCCGCCTTCCGCAAGGCACTGCTCAGGCTGCGCAGATCGAAACACCTGTTCGTCGAGCGTGTCGGTGCCGTTGAGTTCCTGAGTTCAAGCCTGTTTCGAACCACAATTCCCCTGCCGGCAATTGTTCCCGTGGGCGAATATAGAGTGGATATTTTTCTGTTCCGGGGCGGCGCACTGTTGGCCAACAATTCACGGGCGCTGGAAATCCGCAAGACCGGCTTCGAGCAATTCGTCTACAGCCTCGCACATGAAGACGCCCTGGTTTATGGTATTGCGACGATTATTCTCGCACTCGGCACCGGGTGGCTCGCCGGCGTGATTTTCCGCAAGGACTGACGCCGCCGGAACGGAATATCCGATATGTTTGCAGCGTAGGTCGGTTTGGGAGATCATGGCCTGCAAATCCGAACGGCTCCCGGTACCCAGTCCACAAACAGGGATGAGATTTCCTTGCCAGATACACCGCCAACCCGCATACCAAGAGCCGCACTCTGGCTCGGATTAACCGGCACGATCCCGTTTTTTGCCGGCAATGTGGCGATCATTGTGCCAACGCTCTGGCCCGACCTGACCGCAGTCGCGGATCAGGCCGTCAAGACGTATGGCGCCGTCATCCTCTCGTTCCTCGGCGGTATTCGATGGGGATTGGGCATGAGCAAGGATCGTGAAGAACGATCCCGAATCCTTGCCATGAGCGTTGTCCCCGCTCTTTTCGGCTGGTTCGCCCTGTTCCTGCCGGATGCCTCGGCCGTGCTGGTGCTTGCCGGAGGGGTCGCCTGCCAGGGCTTCTGGGACATCAAGACCGCAACCGCCGACGGCGCGCCGCAATGGTATCCCAGACTGCGAATCAGTCTGACGATCCTGGTATGCCTGCTTCTGACCGTGTTCTGGATTTATTCATCCTGAAATCTCCGGACAGCCGGTCCCGCAGCAAAGCGCGTGCAGGGATCGGGAAAAGGCGATTCTCTCCGATGAGGCACGTGGTAAACCGGCGCCCCGAAAAAATACCCGACCAGGCCGGGTCGAGAACATTGAGACCACCGGTAAACGCGCCAAAGGCCGGTAAAACAAGCCGGGTTCCGTCGCTGGCGAAACAGCGTCGGCGCACCGAACGCCCGCGGCCGCGGATTCTGGCCGCCGGATGCAGATGACCGGCAATCTCGCCAGGTGTCGGACCAGCGGTCGGTTCGTGGCGGAAAATCAGATTGCCGATACCGAGTTCGTCGCATGAGTCTCCGCCCAGACCGGTCGGCGCTTCCGGATCGTGGTTGCCCGACACCCAAAACCAGTTCCGGCCCGCCTGCAGCCTGAAGATCGTCTCGCGATCCCCATCGGCTATGCGCCTGGCGGCGCGCCGGTCGTGGAAACTGTCACCAAGACAGATTACGGTTTTCGGCGCATAACAGTGGATGGCCTTGGTCAAGGCGGCGAGCGTCGCCGCAGTGTCGTAAGGCGGCAGGAAGATCCGTCGTTCAGCGTGCGACGATCCCTTTTCCAGATGCAGATCGGCCACAATCAGAATGGATTCGTTCGGCCACACGACAACGCCCGACGCGTCAAAAAGCAGCTCATGTCCGGCCACTTCATCCCTGTGGGCTCGCGCCTCGTCACCGACGCCCTGATCTTCGCAAGAATCCGTCGCCAATTCGGACAATCCGTCAATCGCCTGGCCGCGCACCCATTGCCTCCTCGATCAGGTCGTCAGCGGCCTCCGCCAGAATGGCGTCGCCGGACTCTCCGAAAATCGGCACGCGGCCGATCTCCAGCATGATCGGCACCGCCAGCGGCGATATCTGATCAAGAGCCTTATGCACGATTCGCCCCTTGATGCGCGATAACATCTCACCAAGGCGTTTGACATCCAGCAGGCCGGTCGCCGCGTCGGCGCGCGTTGCCTGCAGCAGAATGTGATCCGGTTCGTGTTCGCGCAAGACGTCGTAGATCAGGTCGGACGACACGGTGACCTGCCGCCCGGACTTTTCCTGGCCCGGATGTCGTTTCTCGATAAGGCCGGAAATCAGCGCACAATTTCGAAATGTGCGTTTCAGGAGATAGGATTCATCGAGCCAGGCTTCCAGGTCGTCGCCCAGCATATCCTCGTCGAACAGGGCATCAAGCGTCGGCCGTCCCTGCCGGAACCGAAACTCAAGATCACCAAGCCCCCAGACGGCAATGGAATAGTCGGTGGCGACAAAGCCGATCGGCCGGGCTTTTGCCCTTTCCAGGCGCCGCGTCAGCAACATGCCCAGGGTCTGGTGGGCAAGCCGGCCTTCGAACGGATAGGCGACAAGATAGAACCGACCACCACGGGGAAAGGTCTCGACGAGCAATTGGTCCCGTTTCGGCAGAACAGAACGGATTTTCTGATAGGTAAGCCATTGGGAAACCTGCTCCGGCAGTTTGCCCCATTCGTCCGGATCGGCCAGCATGGCCCGCACCTGCGCCGCGAGGTATGTCGACAACGGAAACTTTCCGCCCTGATAGGCCGGTATCCTCGGCTCCGTATCGGCGGATCTTGTCACGATCGCTTCGTTTTCCTGGATCGCCTCGAACCGAACCACTTCCCCGGCAAACAAAAACGTGTCGCCGGGCGCCATCGTTTCAAGGAAATATTCCTCGATCTGTCCGAGAATGCGGCCCCCGCGGATCGGGCCCGGCCGCTTGCGGGCAATCAGGCGAACCTTCAACACCGGCGCTTCCACAATCGTGCCGACATTCAGCCTGTATTGTTGCGCCAGCTTTGGATGGCTGAGCCGCCAGGTCCCGTCTGCGGTGAGACGGATCCGGGCGTAGCGTTCATAGGTTCTCAACGCATAGCCGCCTGTCGCAACGAAGGCGAGCGCCCTTGAAAAAGTTTCGGCATCAAGGTCGCGAAAGGGATAGGCAGTTGTGATCTCGCGAAAAAGCTCCTGTTCGCGGAACGGAGCGGCGACCGCCATCCCGAGAATGTGCTGGGCGAGAACGTCAAGTGCGCCCGCGCGGATCGGCGGTGTGTCCTGCGCGCCGAGGTAATTGGCATCCAGGGCGGCGCGGCATTCCATGACTTCAAACCGGTTCGCCGGGACAAGGATCGCCTGTGACGGCTCGTCCAGCCGGTGGTTCGAGCGACCGATCCGCTGTGCCAACCGGCTCGCACCCTTCGGCGCGCCGACGTGAACGACAAGATCGACATCGCCCCAGTCGATGCCGAGATCGAGTGTCGACGTGCAGACCACGGCCTTCAGCCGATTCGCCACCATGGCCGCTTCGACCTTTCGCCGCTGCGACACATCCAGGGATCCGTGATGCAGAGCGATCGGCAGGCTTTCTTCATTAATGCGCCAGAGTTCCTGGAAGATCATTTCCGCCTGGCTGCGGGTGTTCACGAAAATCAACGTCGTGCGGTGGCTCTTGATGGCGTCGTAGACATCGCCGAGCGCATACCGGGCGGAATGGCCGGACCACGGCACCCGCTCCCGCGAGTCCAGGATCTGAATGTCCGGCTCGACCCCGCCACCTACCGTGATGACATCGGCCATGGGGTTCGATGAAACCGATTGATCCGCGTCTGACGCAGAACCGGAAGCGCGCGCCTGCGGGACAAGCCATGCACGCAGGGCTTCCGGCTCCGCGACCGTCGCCGACAGGCCAACGGTCTGCAAATCCGGGGCGAGTACCCGCAGCCGCGCCAGGCCAAGACTGAGCAGGTCGCCACGTTTTGAGGTAACCAGGGCGTGCAACTCGTCGAACACGACCATTTTCAAGTCACTGAACAGGCGATCGGCCTCCCGCGACGCAATCAGCAAAGCCACCTGTTCCGGTGTCGTCATCAAAATATCGGGCGGTGCGATTTTCTGCCTTTGCCGTTTGTGGGCGGACGTGTCCCCGGTCCGGGTTTCAATGGAGATCGGCAGATCCATCTCACGGATCGGCGCTTCCAGATTGCGCGCGATATCGACGGCAAGCGCCTTCAAGGGAGAAACATAAAGCGTGTGCAGCCCCAGTTGCGCCTGACCCGGCCGCGGTTTGGGGCGGTCGCAAAGGCTGACCAGACTGGGCAGAAACCCGGCCAGCGTCTTACCGGCGCCGGTCGGTGCAATCAATAGGACCGACTTGCCCGACTGCGCGGTCCGCAACAGTTCGATCTGATGCGACCGGGGCGCCCAACCGCGCGCCCGGAACCAGTTTTCAAACCGGGACGGCAGGACCGGTTCCGGTTCGGCAGCTTTATCAAGACGGAACGTCAGCTGGGACATGAGTGCGGGCGCATGGGAAAGAACAAACCAGAAACTAACGCACTTGTGCAGAAAATGCCAGACGTCAAGCTTTGCCCATCCAGATGTAAGAGACCACAAGCGACACCAGTGATCGCCAGTCGTGGTCTGCCGAAAGTCTGAGCGGACGATGTCGGATTTTCGAAACAGTTTTTACCTGCCGACGAAGCCGACGGCAGAAGACCCGCGTCCGAACGGTCAACGAGGGATGTCAGGACGGTCGAGGACCGGAAAAGGTCGTGCGATACAACAATCGACGGAAACCGTCATAATCATTGGTCGCGTAGTGCAGGGTCATCCGATTGTCCCAAATGGCCACATCGCCCGCCTGCCATTTCAGACGGCAGGAGAAATCCGGGCGCGTGGCATGTTTGTAGAGCGCTTCGAGGTATGGCGCGCTTTCCCGTTCGGTCATATCTGCAAAACGGGTGACGTAAATCGGGTTCACAAACAGGGCGCGACGGCCTGTCCGCGGATCGCGAATGACTGCAGGGTGGAGGGTTTCGCGATCGGCTTGCGGGTCGCCGCGTGTCATCTTGATCGATCCGTTGGCCCGGTCCCGTTCGGGCGGCGCGTGGCGCACGCCATAGGGTTTTCCAACATGAACCGCCATGCGTCCCTCAACGAAGTTTTTCAGCTCTCGGGGCAACGTGTCGAAGGCCGCCGTTTGGGCAGCCCAAACGGTATCGCCGCCCACCTCTGGGACCTCGACAGCGTTCAACACCGAACCGGCGGGCGGTGAAGCCAGAAAGCTGAAATCCGTGTGCCATTCCCCGCCGAAGACACCGGTATTTTGTTCCCGTGCCTCTTTCAGAACCGCGATAACGTGTGGATCATCGGGCAAAGGGGTCACATGAGGAAGTTGCATCGGCGCTCCAAAGACCTTCGTGAGCCGTTTTTGCGCCGCAAGGTCCAGATGCGCCGCACGCAATACGATCATGTGGTGCGCGCCGAGTGCATTCCGCAATACCGTTTCAACATCCGGTGCAATTTCGCCATCCAAAGACAAACCGGTAATTTCGGCGCCGACAAAGCCGGTCAATCTGGTGACCCGCATCGCATTGCTCCTTTTCTGACTGGACGATGCCGCAAGGGCGTTGCGGGCCGATCGACCGGCGCAAAGGGACCGGGTTCATGTTCGCTTCGACCAGACCGGGCACCTGTCTTCGGTTGATCTGAGTTATCGGGTTGCAAAGTCCGGATCGGCAGATCGCCCCGGAACAAAAGACATACAGTGCCCTGCATCGAGGCTGCCTCACCGAAGGCGTTTCATTTGCATCATGCCCAAAGCCATCGTCAAATCAATAGCTCGCGAGCAACCGCACGTTCGCAACCTCTTTTGCAATGTGCGGAATTCCAATCGTCAAGCTTCGATCAATTCGACGACGTCAGCGTCCGCAGCGCCTTTCCTCGCGCCCCTGAACTGCTGAAGCAGATATCCCGCGACGTCGGCCTCGGGGATGGGGCGAGAATAGAAATAACCCTGAATGAAATCGCAATTCAACGAACGCATCATGCAGACCTGTTCAACGGTTTCCACGCCCTCCGCGACGACGGTCATTTCCAGCCGATGAGCAAGCTCAATAATCGTGCGAAGAATCACGCTTGTGTTCATGACGTCACCGCCGCTCATACGCATGAAAGATCGATCGATCTTGATCTTGTCGATGGGCAAGCGCCAGAGATATGAGAGACTTGAATATCCCGTGCCAAAGTCATCCATGGACAAGGACACACCCAATTCACGGATATCTTTCAATATTGCCGAATTGCGTTCGGTGTCTTCGAACAACAAGCCTTCAGTAACCTCGATTTCCAGCCGGCACGGGTCAAAATCGAACTGCTCCAAAGTGTCGGAGACCGTACGCAGGAACCCGTCCCGGCCGAACTGCGGTGGTGAGACGTTTACGGCAACCGAAAGATAATCCGGCCACAAGCTTGCCACCTGAACGGCCCGGCGAAGGACCCAATCGCCAATGTCACATATGAGGTCGGACTCCTCAGCGACAGCAATGAAGTCATCGGGCGGGATCAACACGCCTTCACCGTCTCGCATCCGAACCAGCGCCTCAAACCCGGAGACCCGACCGCTCATCAGTGAGACCTGCGGCTGGAAATGCAACTCAAGGCCATCGTTCTCAAGAGCCCAGCGTATTTGCTCCTCGGTTCGCTTGCGCCGCAGAAGATCGTTTTCCATTTCCGGGCGATAGCAGGCATTTGTCCCGCGTTCCGTCCGCTTGACCCAATAAAGCGCGGTATCGGCCTTTTTGACGAGGCCTTCCAGGTCGCCGTCATCCCGGGGAAACAGGGCCGTTCCAATGCTGGCCGCCACCCGCAACTTCTGCTCGGCAAGTTCGAAGGGATCGGAAAAGGCTTTGATGATCTTGTCGCCCGCACGATCCGCGTCGTCAGGGCCGTCGATCCCGAACTGAAGAATGGCGAACTCATCCCCGCCCATTCGCGCGATCAGCGCCTCGCCCCCGGCCGCGCTGCGCATGCGCCGCGCCGCCTCACACAAAAGATCGTCACCGATCGTGTGGCCAAGAGAATCGTTGGCCTGCTTGAAATGGTCGAGATCAAGATAATGAAGGGCGAAGGAACGCCCGGTCCCCCGACAGGCTTCATGGATTTTTGTGGCTTGGTCAAGAAAGCTGCGCCTGTTCTTCAAACCTGTGAGGGAATCGTGCTGGGCCAGAAAATGCGCCCGTGCGTCAACGTCCGATTTTTTCTTCGACAACACGACAAAGCGGACCATCGGCACACCAAAGGATACGCCGAAGAAAATCGTTGCCATGGCCAGAACCATGAGGACGACCTGAAGATGTGTGGCATATCGCTGATCCAGATCGACAAACAGCCGGATCACGCTGACCAGCCGCTCCTGTTCGAACACCGGGTGGTGCACAATCGCATAATGCAGCGGATATCGCTGGCCATCGCCCCGGTGTACCGATGTGACATCGCCTCCTGCAGCGATGGCCCGTTCCACAGCGGATTTGTCCGGGGGGAAAAGCAACTGCGCAAAATCCGGCGTTGCCGGGGTCATGTTGTGCGATTGCAGACCCGCGTCACGGACACCGGTCCCGGGCCCGGCCATTGTGCCGTGGGCTCCGATGAACGGACCAGAGACCGGTACCGCAGGGCGGTACTGACCGGTTCGTGCGGCGCCGGGAAGCGGTTTGTAGAGACCGGTGGAAAATTTCCGGTTGCCGCCAAGGTCGTAGATGTCGACGTGAAAGATGACACCGACGCCAAATATGTCGTTGAAGAACTTTCTGGTGTTTTTGTTGCCGTGATGGACGCCGTGATGATCATCGATCTCACAGATGAGGATATGATCGAAAGCCTTCAGATTCTTCTCAATGAAAACAGCCCAATTTGCGCCGCTGACCTGCGCGTCGTTTTTCAGCATCCAGTTCAATCCGCCGAAAAGACAGGCAGCCCCCATTCCAGCCAGGGTGATACATCCCACGCAGAACTTGACGATTGTGCGGTGACAAAATCTGGGCGTCCGAGTTACTGACAAGATTCACAATACTCTGGAGACAATCGGGAAACAGTCATTCGGACACGGTACCCCAAACTCGTAAAGCAATGGGAAACACTAAGACATTAAACTATAATACAAAACCGGCGTGGCGTCGCATTGTAGTCGTAATTCGTGCAATTGTGGGCGCACACAATTGCTCAAGTCCCGCGCTTCAATCCGTTTCCTTCCCGTAATCCACTCAGGTAGCGAACGCCCGGGACCAGACCGCTCTCCAAGAATTCGGGTTGGCCGGTCACGCCGCAGAAACTTCACTGAGAAAGCGGTCAAACAGATTTCTGAGATCTGCGGCCTGCGCGGATACCTCCCTGGAAGATTCCTCCACCGTTCTGGTCGCCCGCAACGTATTCTGCGCTGCATCGTTCATGGACAGGATGCCCCCGGAAACGTTCTGGGTCCCCTGGGCCGCCTCATTCACATTCTGGTTGATTGTTTCCGTCGACATGCTTTGTTCCTCGATTGCAGCAGCAATCGCGGTCGTATATTCGCGCACTTTCGACATGGCGTCGGTAATGGAACCGATAGACTGCACCGCTTCGGCCGTGGATTCCTGGATGCCGCCAATCTGTTTGGAGATCTCATCCGTGGCCTTTGCCGTCTGCGATGCGAGTTCTTTGACTTCGGAAGCCACAACGGCAAATCCACGTCCCGCTTCGCCGGCCCGGGCTGCCTCTATGGTTGCGTTCAGGGCGAGCAGATTGGTTTGTTCGGCAATATCGGAAATCAGGCCGACAACCTGTCCGATCGTCTCGGAGGAGTTCGCCAGATCCGCAATCTTCTTGCTCGACTCATGGGTTGCAACATCGGCGGTTTCAGCCATCGTCGTCGCACGGTTCACCTGCGAACTGATTTCCCTGACGGAGTGAGTGAGTTCACCGGACGCGGCGGCCACCGTTTCCACATTACCGGATGCGTCGCTGGAGGCCTGAGATATGTCGGCCGCCATTTGCAGTGTTCCTTCCGCCTCCCTGGAGAGATCTCGGGCGGTCTGCTGCATGTCCTGCATCCGGTCGGAAACCAGGGAAAGGCTTTGAGCAGCCGATGAGCGAAAATCCTCGATCAGGTTTTCGATCCGACGTTGACGCTCATTGCGCGCTTGATGTTCAGCCTCGGTTTCGCCGGCAAGCCGCTGGCGATCGACGGCATTCTCGCGGAACACGGATACGGCTTTGATCATCTCGCCGACTTCATCCCTGCGATCAACGGACGGCAGCTTCACATCCAGGTTTCCAGCGGCGAGTTCTCCCATGCTCGCTGTCAATTGAGTGATCGGCCGACTCAAAGTGCTGGCTAGCCAGTAGGCAAACACCAGGCCGAGCAGTCCCGCGATTGCCGCGATGGCGATCGTCCAAATCACCGATCGATCCGCATTGTCGTTGACGGTCGCGAGTTCCGATGCGCTGGCGGTTTTGGTCAGTTCGGCGATCAGATCGACCGTTTTCGAAATGAGGCGTTTCTGTTTGTCGATCTTTTCCGATGTCGGCACAGTCCGTGACGGAACCAGACCAAGTACAATCGAGACGTCGGCGCGCCATGCCTGATATATGTTTCGCAGATCGGCGACCTTGCTCGCCATATCTTCATTCAGGGCAATTTCGCCCAAACGGGCGATCTCGGCATCGAGAAGCCGGTCGTGCCCGTTGAAGTTTCGCTCGATTTCCGCCATTTCGATGAAAGTCGTCAGTGCAAGGACCTGATCAACACTGGACTGGGCTCGCGCGAAATTTTCAACGATCGCCAGGGACAAGGTTTCAGCCTCAAGCGCCTTTTCGGCAACCTCGAGCATGTGCACGCGGTCGTCATGCGCCTTGTACGACACAAACCCAAGCAACAGCAGCGCAGCCACGACAATCCCGAGAATCGGGAAGAAAATCTTTTGACGAATAGACATCTCTTCTTCCTCAATTCGGCAGGGTCGGTATCGGAGTTTCGGTCTTGTCCGCCGTCAGGGAAACAAGAAACGCCTTGAGATCATCATGCTCCTGCTCGGTCAGGTCCAGCGGACGGACATGGTCCGATCGCGAAGGACGATCAATGCCTCCGGAATTGTAATGCGCGATCATCGCATCCAGATCCTCGATACTGCCATCGTGCATGAACGGCGCGCGGTAGGTCAGGTTGCGCAGTCCCGGCGTCTTGAACGCGTGCCGGGCCTTGATATTGTCCGGTTCGTATTCTCCGCGTCCGATGTCTTCTGAGGGCATGCCAATGTCATGGAACTTGTTGTCGGTGAAATTCCAACCGGAGTGGCAGACCGCACAATTTGCCTTCTCATTGAAAATTCGGAAGCCGCGCTTGGCCTGTTCGGATATCGCATCCTCCTGGCCTTCCACCCATCGGTCAAATGGCGCCCATCCCGACACGACGGTCCGTTCGTAGGTCGCGACCGCGGTCAGAACGGTCTCCCGCGTGATCCCGGTACCCGGAAAAGCAATATTGAACCAGCGCTCATAATCGTCAACGGCGCGCAACAGGGGGATGATCTCGGAAAATTTTCCGTTCATCTCGACCGGCGCGGTCATCGGCCCTGCCGCCTGCTCTTCGAGGGTTGCCGCACGGCCGTCCCAAAACAGCGGCGCAATCCAGGCCGCGTTCAATATGGTCGGCGCCTGACGGCCGAGCGGCGTGTTCGCCGCACCGATTGCCGTCGCCACCGGAACTTCATAACCGAAGGACGGATTGTGACAGCTCGCGCAGTTCATGTTCTTGGCACCTGACAAGCGCGGATCGAAGTACAGCATCTTGCCAAGTGTCGCTATCTGCGGCGAGTAGGGTGCATTAGCCGGGAAAGGGATATCCAACGGGCGCTTATAGGATTGCTTGAGCGTGTTCAGATCATCGGCAGCCTGCAACGCTTTTGCCCCCGGGAATACAAGTGCAGCAGACATAATTACCAAACAAATCACAGTTTTCATCAAAAATACCCCACCGCAAACACACCGTTTACACCTAAATATTCAGCTCCAGTAAAAATTTTGTAAATATTATCGCATGCGTTAATCATACTATATTTGCTTATGACTTTATTTTTGCAGGTATTTACACTTACAACAATTCACAAACATGCCAATCATCAATAATTACAAAAAGTAAAAAAATACGTAAAAATACATATATTGCCAATAATTGAAACCTAATTCATGACAGGAAGCCAAATCTTGTTGTGGGATTACATGGTAAATTTCCAAATATTCACAGTATATTTTATTTTAAACATTTTCAAAAAAGTCAATTCAATAAGTAAATCGTACTTTTTCGACCATCACAACCCCAAGAGAAAGTATATCTGCGATCGGCATCCTGTTGCTGCGGCAAATGTCGAAGCGAATGACGCCCCTGCCCTTCCCGGCTTGACGAACCCGACGAAAAAGGGCGACCGCGCCGGGACCCTGAAACCCAAGACCGTGACCATCCCAACAGTCGATGTTCGCACTACCGACATGCATTTTCGGCAGCCGGCCTGAGGGAACTCGAGAAGCAACGCCAATTGAAATGGCGCCCGGCCGGGTGAAGTCCCATTCACCCGGATGGATTTTGTCTGTCCGGCAGGACCCAGCTGCAGCCTGGCGCGTCAAGCGTGTTCGGCACCGGCGATTTCACGAACCCGCCGCAATGTTCGCGATAAAAGATCAAGGCCGGTCTCCAGATCCGGCATCGGCAGCAGACCGAATCCCAATCGGAAGATACGAGCGTCTTCGCCGAACCAGGCGCCGCTGGCCACACGAACGTCGGCGTCGCCCAGCATGTGATAGAATTGCGCCACCGCTGCATCGTCAAAAACCGTTTGCCGCAGTCGCATGCAACACAATGCGCCGGCATCGGGACGGATCCATTCGACCAGGTCGCTGTTGGCTTCCACCCAGGCGGCGGTCCGCGTCAAACCGTCCTGAAGGTGCAGTCGCCGCTTTCCGACGATCTCCTCGGCCCGTTCAAGAACCCGCAAGGCCAGTGCCTCGTCAGCCAGCGAACAGGAAATCACCGTGGTGAATTTGCCGAGAACAAGTTGCTCGCGCAGTGCCTCGTCGCGGGCAATCGCCCAGCCCAGGCGCAGGCCGGGAGCGCCGTGACATTTCGATAGAGACGTGCAGGACACGACCCTGCCATGGAGATCGGACGCACATGGCATGACGCCATCGTCGCCATAAGCGGCTTCGCGATAGGTCTCATCCACAAGGAGATAGGCATCGGGGCAAATCTCTTTCATCAGGCCGAGGACCTGTTCCAGCGTCTCCAGGGGGACCGCAACTCCCGAAGGGTTTTGCGGCGACGCGAGACTGATGAGCCGGGTTTTCGGTGAAAGCAGAGGGCGCAAGCGCTCCGGATCGATCCGATACCCCTCGTCGAAGCGGACATCCAGCGTCTTTATGTCCGCACCGACAGCGGCAAGCGCATTGCGTGCGCCCGGGAACAATGGCGCCGTGGTTACGGCCTCGTCGCCCGGTGCACAAAGGATGAAGCCTATCAGGAACAGGGCGTGCATGCCCCCTACGGTAATTACAACGTCATCGGGATCCACACCGTGCATGGCGGCAATCTTTCGGCGCAGGACCGGGTCCCCGGCAGCGGTCCCGTAGCCGAGCGGCAAGCTTTCCATCTCGTCGGCTTCGCCGGTCTTTAGCAGATCGCGCAGGAGGATGTCCGGGCCCACGCTTTCCGCCAGGTCGAAACGGGGTGCCCCCTCTGTCAGGGATATGATCTCGTTACGGGGAAACCGGCTCGGTGTTCGTGTCATGATGCTTCCTATCTGGCGAGTTACCCGATGTGTCCTCGGCAAGGGAGGAACGCTCGGGAACGATTATTGCCAGAGTAGCCAGACTCAGGTCTTGTAACAGATACAGAATTCGACAATTGTATTCATAACAGATTGTATTTTTGTAATCTGTTCTGGTCCATCGACCGGTACAAACTTCCACCGAGGTGTCATGTCGGATATCCAACGCGCGTCGCGGGAGCGTCACAGGTATGAAGACCTTGCCGGGTTCGTGGAGGATCTGGTCGAAAACGGCACGCTGCGCCCGGGTATGCGCGCGCCGTCGCTGCGGGCCATTGCCCATCAGAAGCAGGCAAGTCTCTCGACGGCGCTGCAGGCCTACCGCCTGCTTGAAGACCGTGGCGTTCTCGAGGCGCGACCAAAATCCGGCTTCTACGTTGCCACCTGCCGGCCTTCGAAATTTGATACGCCTGCGGTTTCATGCCCCCCTGACACGCCCACAAAGGTAACGGTTCCCAGCGGCGTGCTGCAACTGCTGCACCATGCTGCGGATCCAAACCTGGTGCCGCTCGGCTGCGCGATCCCGAGCGCGGAGCTCCTGGCGGCCGGCCGCCTTGACAGGTTTCTGGCCCGGGCCGCGCGCACTCGTGGAAAACAGTACAACATCTATACAGAACCGCGCGGCGATGCCGCCTTGCGGACGGAAGTCAGCCGCCGGGCCGCGCGCTGGGGGCAGGCGCTTAATCCGTCAGATATCGCAGTCACCTGCGGATGCACCGAAGCCCTGTCGCTGGCATTGCGGGCGGTAACCCGCCGCGGCGATATCGTGGCCATTGAATCTCCGACCTATTTCGGTTTGTTGCAGGTTCTGGAATCCCTCGGGCTGAAAGCCCTGGAACTGCCGACCAATGCCCGTGACGGTCTGCAGGTCGACGCGCTTGAACGGGCACTGAAATCCAAACCGGTCAAGGCATGCCTGCTGTCATCCGGATTCAACAACCCCCTCGGCAGCAGTCTCTCGAATGCCGGAAAACGGCAGGTTCTGGATCTCTTGCGTCGTCACGAAGTGCCGCTGATCGAAGATGACATTTACGGTGATATTCATTTTGGCCCGGACCGGCCGATACCGTTCATGGCGATCGCGCCGGAGGCGGACATTTTGTATTGCAGTTCGTTCTCAAAAACCGTCGCGCCGGGTTATCGGGTCGGATGGGTGGTTACACCAAGACACATGCAGTCGGTCCTGGAAGCAAAATTCGGGCTTACTCTTTGTGGGCCGGCACTGCCGCAAGCCGCACTTGCAGACTTTCTTTCCTCCGGCGGATATGACAGTCATCTGCGTCGCATCAGGCGTGTGTTTGCAGACAATATCGACAGGATGAGCCGAACCATCGAGCGGACCTTTCCGTCCGAAACCCGGGTCACACGGCCTGCTGGCGGTTTTGTGCTTTGGCTCGAACTGCCCGAACCCGTCAATGCACGAGTCCTGTTCGAGCAGGCGCTGGAGCAGGACATCTGCATCGCACCCGGCGACATCTTCACAACCTCGGATCGTTATGCCAACTGCATGCGCCTGAGTTGCGGTCACACATGGGACAAACGGATCCAGAACAGCCTGGAAATACTGGCCGATCTTGTCCATACCCAGTCAAAACGTGCTTGAGATCAACACTATCGAATTGGTTTTTTATTTCTCGAGTATCGGCGTGCGACCGCGATCGAACGATATTAAGTCAAATCTATCGCAAAAATACGATAGTAAATATTGCTTATTATCTACATTAGTCAGCACGCCGTTTCCTCCCGCAGGAAATTCCCACGGCTTTACGCCGAATTAAGTAGTTTCGCTTTATTTAATTTGACAGTGACACTTTTAACTAATGGGAATGTTATGAAACTTTCGGCTGGGAAACTGAACATATCGAGCGCCATCACGCTCACAACCGGGTTGCTCGTTGCCTTCTCCTTCCTTGTTGTCGGTCTCATTGTCTTCAACATCGGCGCCAATCAAGCGCAGAGCACAGCCGTCAAACAACAGGATGCCAGCCTCAGAATCGCGGCCACCATCTTCGAGAAATCGCTCGACGGTGTGACGGTCCAGTGGGGCGGCGGCGACAATGTGCAAAAACTGGTGGTAGAAAAACTGCCGGAATTCGCATCGCATGAAATGATCGACAGCATTGGCCGAATGACCGGCGAAACAGCGACGGTGTTCGCCTGGGACGACAAGACCCGCGATTTCTGGCGCAAGACCACAAATATCATCAAACCGGACGGAAATCGCGCCGTTGGCACGCCGCTCGGACAGAAGGGAGCGGTCTATCCGGTCGTAACCAAGGGCGATACGTTCAGGGGGGAAGCCATCATTCTCGGCAAACCCTACTACACGATCTACAAACCGATTTTCACTCCGTCGGGAGACATTGTCGGAATTCTGTATGCCGGTGTCGAAAAGACCGCCATCAATGCAAGCGTGAACGAAACCATGACCGAATTCGGTTATTCGCTGATCCCGGTCCTGCTCATTGCCCTCGCGGTTACGTTCTTTGCCAGCAAGCGGTTGCTGTTGCCGGTGACACATTTGGCCGAAGTGACCGAGCGAATCGCCGAAGACGATCTCGAGGTCGATGTGCCTTATACGGATCGCACCGACCAGATCGCGACCATGGCCAATGCGGTTGCCAATCTGAAACAGAAATCGATCGAAAGACGGGACCTTGCGGCAGCCCAGCAGGATGCCGAAACCGGCAAGGAGCAGCGACAGGCCGGAGTCGAGGCGATGATTGCAAACTTCCGCGGCAAGGCTTCCGAACTGATTGCTTCCGTATCGGAAACCGCGGGCAGCCTGGACGAAACCGCCACCGCGCTGACCGACATCGCACGCAACAGTTCCGCGCGGGCTTCAGAGACACTTGAGGCATCCGACGAGACCACTCAGAACGTTCAGACGGTCGCAAGCGCGGCCGAGGAACTTGCTGCTTCGATAGGAGAAATCAGTCGCCAGGTCGAGCAAACCACGGACGTGGTCAGCAAGGCCACGGAAGGAACCCGCCTGACCAACGAAAAGGTCGAAGGCCTTGCATCCTCCGCCGCCAAGATTGGCGAAGTGATCACCCTGATCCAGGCGATCGCCGAGCAAACCAATCTTCTCGCCCTGAATGCGACGATCGAAGCGGCGCGCGCCGGCGAGGCCGGCAAGGGGTTCGCCGTGGTTGCGGCCGAGGTCAAGGAACTCGCCAATCAGACCTCGAAGGCGACAGAAGAAATCTCCAGCCAGATTTCGGCAATCCAGAACGCCACCCGGGAATCCGCGGAAGCGATTGCCGGCATCACCGGCACGATGGAGGAGGTCAACACCTATACCGCCTCGATTGCCTCAGCCGTGGAGGAACAAGGCGCCGCGACCACGGAAATCTCGCAGAACATCCAGCGCGCCGCGCAGGGAACCACGTCGGTTTCCAGCACCATGTCGGTCCTGTTCGAATCCGTCGGTCAAACATCCCAGTCGGCCGAAATGGTGCTGACCGCATCTGGCGCCCTTTCCGACAAGACGGGAACATTGAAAGATGAAGTCGAGCGCTTCCTCGACGAGGTCGCCGCGGCCTGATCGCGACTGAGCGATCAAGCCAAATTCGAAGGGGCGAAGGAAACTTTCGCCCCTTTGAATGGTGTGGCCGGCGCAAACCGAAGCATCGGGCGCTCAAATCATGGGTGGACCGGCACTGACGGTCTCATTGTTAACCCACTCAATCCGCCCGCACCAGCAACTTACCCGTATTACGGCCCTCATAGAGCATATTGATGGCGTCCGGCGCCGCCGCGGCGCCGTCCAGAACGTGTTCATTGTGCGAGAGTTTGCCCTCACGGACCCAGTCGGCCAGAACTGCAATCGCCTCGCCGAAGCGCGGTTTGTAGTCCAGCACAAGAAAACCCTGCATCCGGGCCCGGGCGACAAGCAGTTGACGGTGGACGCGCGGGCCGACCGGAATCGGATCCCAATCGGTCAGAGATGCAGTGCCGCAAATAGTGATGCGCGCGCCGAGCGCCAGATTGGTCATGACCGCGTCGCTGATCGGTCCGCAAGTGTTATCAAAGTAACAGTTGACGCCGTCAGGGCAGGCGGTCGCGACAGCCGCGGCAACATCGTCCTGGCGATAATTGATCACCGCATCGTAGCCGAACTGGTCCCGGCACAAGGATGCCTTCTGTGGACTGCTGGTAATCCCGACCGTGCGAGCGCCGCGAATTTTGGCAATCTGGCCGACGGCGGAACCGACCGCACCGGCCGCCGTCGAGACGACGACGCTCTCGCCCGCTTGCGGGTCGCAAACATCAAGCAAGCCGTAATATGCCGTCACGCCATTCAAACCGAGCACACCAAGCGCCAGGGATGGCGGCAGGTCGGTCTCGGTAATCTTGCGATCGACATTTCCGCCGTCGCTGACCGCATAGCGCTGCCACCCGAACATGCCGGACACCATCTCGCCTTCTTCATAGTCCGGATGCCGGCTCAAAACCACTTCGCCGACGGCAAACGAGCGCATCACCGCGCCAATTTCGACCGGCGGCAGATAGTTTGGCGCATCATTCACCCAACCCCGCATGGCCGGATCGACCGACCAGAATACGGTCTTCACCAGAAACTCCCCATCGCCGGGATCCGGCACCGACGCCTCGTCGATGGAGAAATGGCTGGCCTGCGGCACGCCTTTCGGACGACTCGACAGGAGGACGCGACGGTTTACCAGATTGGCAGTCATGAAAAGAGCTCCGTGAGCAGGGTTCAGGTCCGATCTGCACCGCGAGGTGCGGCACCGGCAGATGCAGTTTCTGTCCGCAACCGGCATCTGCTCGCGCACTCGGCGAGACACAAACCATGAGGACGGCACCCTCTTATAGCAAAAGACCATCCGTTTGATATGGGGGAGCGGCGCTCGCAAGTCCGCTTGGCATCAATGCGTCGGAGCGGAAAGCGCAATCAAAGCCTCGGCGGCCGCTTTTGCATCGGCCGCGGGATCATCCGTATGATGGAAATGGGCGGTAACGATCGCCCCCTCCTTCAGCAGCAACAATTGACGGGCCAGAAGGTCCGGATTTTTCAGGCCCGCCTCCCGAGCCAGTTTGCCGAGATGGCGTTCAAGAAGGCGCTTGTGGTCGGCGGATTGTTGGTGGATCGGATCGTCCGGGCTCTGATATTCAGACACGGCCTTGACAAACATACACCCCTGGTAACCGGGCTGGCGAAACCACTCGTCAAGGGCATCGAACATGGCGACAAGCCGTTCACGCGGATCGCCTGCGATGGTTTCCATGCGGCGGAACAGCCAATTGCGAAACGTCTCGTCGCGCAGGCGAAGCGCCGCCAGGATCAAATCTTCCTTGGTCCTGAAATGTTTGTACATCGAGGTTTTGGAAATACCGGTTTCAGCAACCAGCATATCCATTCCGGTCGCGTGGAAGCCGTTCCGATAAAAAACATCCAGGGATTTCTGGACAAGTTCGTCTCGTTTCGAAGGGCGCATGATCACTCCTAGCGTACCGATCAGTATTTATTGAAGTCCACCGCAAAGTCCAGATCTTGATGTGAATTTTTTCCCTCCCCCTTGCCGAATGGCATTGAAAGAACTAATTAATGTACCGATCGGTACTTTTTCATTCCCAGCCGCTCTACCAAAACTATCAAGGAACCCGAACATGAGCAGACCGCCCCTCCCTCCCTTCACCGAGGAAACCGCGCGCCAGAAGGTCCGCCTGGCAGAAGACGGCTGGAACACACGCGATGCGGCGAAGGTTGCCCTGGCCTATACGACCGACACCAAATGGCGAAACCGAGCCCAATTCGTCTGCAACCGACAGGAAGCAGAGGCCTTTCTGACAGGCAAATGGATCCGGGAGATCGACTATCGGCTGATCAAGGAACTCTGGGCCTTCACCGGCAACCGCATTGCGGTTCGTTATGCTTACGAATGGCGGGACGACAGCGGCAACTGGTTCCGTTCCTACGGCAACGAGAACTGGGAATTCGCCGAAGACGGGCTGATGAAGAACCGGCACGCCAGCATCAATGACCTGCCGATCCGCGAGGAAGACCGCAAATTCCGCTGGCCGCAAGGTCGGCGCCCGGACGATCATCCCGGATTGTCGGATCTTGGATTGTAAGGGCTGGCGGGCGCGGCATTCCGGCAAACGCCATGGCGCAATCTGCCGGATAGAAGGCGGCACAAGCCGGCAAAGGCGCGCGAATGTCCGTCAATCCCACAAGTGCCGGGGCCTTTGGCCTGTCGGAGTTCGGAACCGAAAGGAACCGTCAATTCTCATTGGGAGGATAGGACGTCCGCCTCTGTTCACGCCGCCAGGGGGAGAACGTCCGGTTGGATGGTTGCAATGCCATTTGTCGTGAAAAAAGACCCATCGACGTTTACAACCAGATGATCTTCTTCAACGGAAATGATTTCCGCCTCAATGAGTTTTCCCGCATCTGTTTC
>JGI12316J15309_10000768_pt1 | contig 31915 bp, 36 predicted proteins | sample MarCyaLeptolynsp_FD_15309 | JGI IMG/M metagenome (IMG submission 15309) | reverse complement strand
CGCGAATACAATGAAGTGATCTTATACTGACCGATACTAAACTTTCACTAATGAAACCTCTTGGAAAGATTGCTTCGCTTTGCTCGCAATTGACATTCCTTTTTTAAGCCTAATAAACAAAAGAATATTATTCGGTTTCTCAACAAAGCCCTTTCTGGTCATCGCGAATGCAATGAAGCGATCTTATACTGACCGAAAATGTTGAACTAAGAAATTATAGTTTTTGCGGCATTGATGACATTGTCAATCCCCTCTACATTCTTTCCTCCTGCAGTGGCAAAAAATGCTTGACCTCCACCTCCACCTTGGATGTGTTTAGCCAAGTCTCTAACCAGATTGCCTGCATGCAAATCTTTTTCCTTGACTAAAGTCTCAGAAATTGCAATGGTAATATTGGCTTTCCCTTCATGTTTGGAAACCAATACCAAAAAGAGATTTTCCAATTCAGCCTTCAATTGAAAGGCCAAATTCTTGATCGAATTAGCATCTAAATCTACTTCTGCAATCAATTGATTTACTCCTCCCTTTTCCTCAACATTATCCAGTAAATCTTTTTTGACATTTTTAGAAGCATCCTGTTTAAAGGCTTCTAATTCTTTCTGGAGTTTTTGATTTTCTTTCACAAGTGAAGCCAATGCTTGTTTCAAATCTTTTGGATTTTTCAATTCTTGCTTTAGTGCTTCGATCAAAGCTTCCTGCTTCAATTGATATTGGTATGCCTTCTCCGCACTAATGGCCTCTATTCTTCTAATTCCTGCTGCAACAGCACTTTCTGAAGTAATTTTAAAAACACCAATTTCACCAGTAGCTTTCAAATGGGTTCCACCACAAAGCTCTTTGGATTCCCCAAATTGAATCATGCGAACCGTATCTCCATATTTCTCTCCAAACAATGCCATGGCTCCTTTTTGCTTGGCTTCCTCCATGGGAATATTTCTAAATTCTGCCAAATTATGATTCTCTCTAACCCTTTGATTGACCAATGCTTCAATCTTCGCTATTTCTTCTGCATTTACTTTTTGAAAGTGCGAGAAATCAAAACGCAAATAGTCCGGATGTACTAAAGATCCTTTTTGTTCTACATGAGTACCCAATACTTCTCGTAATGCCTCATGCAACAAATGGGTAGCAGTATGGTTTGAAGCCGTACTTTGTCGGTTCTTGGCATAAACCTCCGCATGAAAGTCTGCCTCTATATCATTCGGTAATTGCTCCAAATAATGTACGATCAGATTATTTTCCTTTTTGGTATCCACTACCTTGAATTCTCCTTCTTTAGATTGTATTCTTCCTTGATCTCCAACCTGTCCTCCTCCTTCTGGGTAAAATGGAGTTAAATTGAATACCAGTTGAAAATAGCTCTTGCCTTTTTGTTCAATCTGTCGATAGCGACTCACTTTCACATTAGCCTCTAATCGATCGTAACCGATAAATTCTTCCTCCTTGTCTTTGAAAATTTCCACCCAATCTGAAGTCTCTATTTTGCCAGCTTTTCGAGAGCGGTCTTTTTGCGCTTTTAATGCCTTTTCAAAAGCCGGCATATCCACCTCCAATGCTTTTTCTTTAGCCAATAATTCAGTCAAATCAATTGGAAATCCATAGGTATCATACAACTCAAAGGCAAAATTCCCATCAATTGTTTTGTTGGCGCCTTTTACCTTATGATCAAACAATTGAATACCCTTATCTAAAGTTTTCAAGAAAGACTTTTCTTCTTCTTGGATCACTTTTACAATGATTTCCTTTTGTTGAACTAACTCCTCAAATGAATCTCCTAAAGTATCGGTCAAAGGGTCTATAAGTTCATACAAAAAAGCCTCCTTCAAATTCAGAAAACTATAACCGTATCGAACTGCTCTTCTTAAAATTCTTCTGATCACATAACCTGCTCCAGTATTTGATGGCAATTGTCCATCAGCAATTGAAAAAGCGATGGCTCTAATGTGATCCACTATAACCCGAAATGCAATGTCCTTTTTGGAATCCGTAGCCTCATATTGCATGCCAGTCAATCCCTCTAACTTTATCAATGCAGAAGCAAACAAATCTGTATCGTAAGTAGAAGACTTTTCCTGGATGGCCATACACAGACGCTCCAATCCCATTCCAGTATCAACGTGTTTATCAGGAAGAGCTTGCAAACTTTTATCCTTGAGTCGATTAAACTCCATAAAGACCAAATTCCAGATTTCCACTACTTGTGGATGGTCTTGATTGACTAAAGTTTTCCCATCTAACTTCTTTCTTTCATCTTTCGACCTCATGTCCATGTGAATTTCAGAACATGGTCCACATGGTCCTACTTCTCCCATTTCCCAAAAATTCTCCTTCTTGGAAGCTTTTAAAATTCTCTCTTGGGGAATAATCTTTGCCCAAGCATCATAGGCCTCTTGATCTGTATCCAATCCATCCTCCTGGTCTCCTTCAAATATGGTGACATACAATCTTTCTTTATCCAAGCCCAATTTATCGGTCAGAAACTCCCAAGCCCATGGAATTATTTCTGCTTTGAAAAAGTTCCCAAATGACCAGTTTCCAAGCATCTCGAACATGGTATGGTGGTAGGTATCTACACCAACTTCTTCCAGATCATTATGCTTACCAGATACGCGCAGACATTTCTGCGTATCAACTATTCTAGGGTATTTAGATTTTTTATTTCCTAAAAAATACTCCTTGAACTGATTCATACCTGCATTGGTAAACATCAAAGTCGGATCGTCCTTAATTACGATTGGTGCGGACTTCACCCATTGGTGATCTTTCTCTTTAAAAAAATCGAAGAAGGCATTACGGATCTCTTTTGAAGTCATTGCTGTTGAAAACTTTTTAATCGCAAATAAGGTTTTTTAACAAAGCAGCCCACTTTTGTATAGGCCATTTATAGTCAAAAGCTTACTTTTGTCGAGCTTTTGAAAGGCCCCAAATTTAACTAAATAAGAGCAGTTTTGTCTAAAGCCAAGTATCGATTTAATACCAAAACCCTCAGCTACGAGAAGATCGAGTTAGACTGGAAACAACGCATGTTGCGTTTTTCTACTTTCTTGACTGCTAGCGTATTTGTGGGATTGATTTTTTACTTTTTGGCGGCCAAATACATCGATTCTCCAAAAGAGAAATTGTTGAAGCAAGAGAATAGCCAATTGAAATCTCAATTTGATTTATTGGATCTTCGAATGGAACAAGCAAATCAGGTTTTGAATGACATCCAAAGAAGAGACGATGAAATTTACCGCATCATATTTGAAACGGACCCTATTCCTAAAGAGATTAGAGAAGCTGGATTTGGTGGAGTTAACCGATACAAAAAATTAGAAGGTTATAAGAATTCTGACTTGGTTATTGAAAGCTCCATGAAATTGGATCAGATTACCAAGCAACTGTATATACAATCCAAATCTTACGATGAGGTATTTGATATGGCAGTTTCCAAAGAAAAGATGTTGGCTTCCATTCCTGCAATTCAGCCAGTAGCAAATAAAGATTTGAAGCGAATGGCTTCTGGTTACGGCATGCGCATGCACCCGATATACAAGAGAAGAAAGTTCCATACTGGAATGGATTTCTCAGCGCAAAGAGGAACAGAAATATTTGCTACCGGTGAAGGCACAGTAGTTCATGTGGAAAGAAGCAGAAGAGGATATGGTAACAATGTTGTAATTGATCACGGATACGGTTACAAGACCTTATATGCCCACATGCAAAGTTTTGAAGTGCGCAGGGGTGAAAAAGTGAAAAGAGGCCAGTTGATCGGTTATGTTGGCAATACTGGGACTTCGGTTGCTCCCCATTTGCACTATGAGGTCATTAAAAACGGCAAAAAGGTTAATCCAGTGAATTACTACTTCAACGATTTAAGCCCAAAAGAGTACGAGCAAATGATAGAATTTGCTTCTCGACCTAGCCAGTCTTTCGATTAGACAATTTCTTGTAATTTCGAAAATAAAAATCGTGGAAGAAAAATCCGCTAAACTTTATTATTCCATCGGGGAAGTGAGCGAAATGTTTGGAGTAAATGCCTCCTTGATTCGCTTTTGGGAAAAGGAATTCTCTAACATCAAACCCAAGAAAAACAAAAAGGGCAATCGACTCTTTAGACAACAAGATATCGAGCAACTGAAATTGATCTATCATTTGGTAAAGGAGCGTGGTTTTACTTTGGAGGGTGCTAAAAAGAAACTAAGAGAGAATAAAACCGAAACGGTCAATCAGTTTGAAATGGTCCAGTCCCTGCAAAAAATAAGATCCTTTCTCATCGAACTCAAAGAAGAACTTTAGGCGATTTGATCCAGAAACTTTCCATTATTGTTCCGGCTTTCAATGAAGAAAAGACCATCAAAGAAGTGCTGCGCATTTTATGCGATCTGGAATTGGTGAATCAAGTAGAAAAAGAACTCATTGTTATCAACGATTATTCCTCTGACAATACCAGAAAATTGGTAGAAGAGTTTATAGCGAACAACCCCTCTCAAGACATACAACTCATCAACCAAGAAGTTAACCAAGGCAAAGGCGCAGCCCTGCATTTGGGAATAAAAAATGCATCTGGCGAATATTTAATTCCTCAGGATGCTGATTTGGAACTCGACCCAAAGGACATCAATAAATTGCTAGAAAAGGCCATCAAAGAGGAGATAGATGTGGTATATGGTAGTAGATTTTTAAATGGTCGCAACCAAAGTGGTTTGGGTTGGTATGCCAATCTATTTCTAACCAAACTAACCAACCTGCTGAGCGGTTTAAAGCTCAGCGATATGGAATGCTGCTATAAATTGATTCGCAGCAACATTGCGAAAGAGCTCGATTTAAAAGAAAAGCGCTTTGGCTTTGAACCGGAGATTACCATGAAATTGGCCAAGGTGAAAGGAATAAGTTTTGATGAAGTTCCTATTTACTATCAGGAAAGAACCTATGCAGAAGGCAAGAAAATAGGTTGGAAAGATGGATTCAGAGCCATTTACTGTTTGATCAAATACATCTAATTCGAAATTCGAATTGGGTAGCGATCATCCAATTGATACCAGGCCTTTCCTTCGATTACAATATCCGTAACCAATTCATAATCGCCAGCTTCTTCCGGCATTGCAATGTTCATTTCTTGGCTATACTCCCCAAATACATCTACTTCAATTTTAGTTCTAAGTCCATCCCAGCTGTACAACTCATTGTCTTTATACCAATGGTAAGACAAATAATGATTCTCTACTGACTTTGAAGGTAATCCTTCGGCATTATAATTGGCTATAGCAACCGTAATCAATAGTGTATCTGCAGCTTGATAAGAAAGAAATTCATCTTTTAATGTGGGTTTAATGCTTATGCCATTGGCCATTTCCTCTGGACTTTTAGTCAAGGCAATTGAATTCAATGCTTGATAGGATTCTTCTTTCAGGCTAAAGTATCGCGGATTCAAAAAATCCAGATCCTCTACTTCAAAGCGTCTAAAAACAAAATTGTTTGTATTGGATTTTCTTTTGTTGCCATTGAACTTATACTCATCTTCTGTAATGATATTTACACAGGTTCCCTTGCCATCAATAGCAGAAAACAAGAGTGTTTCTATGGGATTCGCCCAATTGTAAAAGGAATACTCCTTTTTAAAATTTTCATCCTGAATTAGGTATTTAGAATGCCCTTGCTTTTGCGCATAATCCACCAATCTTTCCAATTGCACTATCCTTTGTTGTAGCTGTTTATTCTCTTCATGTGTCCATGCGATACGCAGCAAACTCAATATGATAGCCAAGGCTGCAAATGCCCTAAAATACTTGCGTTCCAATCGAGCAATTTCATAGGCAAAAAATAGACAAGCAATAAATACCAATGGGAAATTCAAAGATTCGTTGTATCTGGTAAATTCATTGGCTTTATAGGTAGAATTGATTATGAGCAATAAAAAAGCAGATGATCCTACCATTAAGAGCAGCCTTTTGCTTTCTTGCTTCTTGACCAGCATAAAAAAAGCGATGATAAACAAGAACAGGAAATCAGGATAATAAACAGTAAAGAAGTCAACCAAATCTTGGAGGTAATGCTCGGAAGTGATATTGCCGAATAGACCCTCTCCTTCTTTTCCAGTAAGGTGTTTGGTTCGACCGGTTTCATAGTCGCTAAATGTCAAAAACTCCAGCAATAAACCGATGCCAGCAAGGATCATTGTTGTGCTATGAATTCTTTTCTGAAATCCTCGATGCAAATAATCATAAGCAATGGCAACTGCAATCAACAAAAAATTAAAAGGATGACTGCTCATTACAAACCATTGACAGATCAAAAGCAATATCAGCCAAAAGTCATTTTCATATTTCTTGGATCGAAGAATACTATAAAACAGCACTGCAAGTACAGCACCGTAGCATATCTCTAACATAGGACTGTAATAAAGCCACAATTGCCCCAACAAATGGACCAAGAGTACTGCCAGCCCACCAGCATGATCTTTGAGCTTATAAAAGACCAATAAAAATACCGCATAGTAAAACAGTTCATGGCCAAGAGAAGCCATGACCAATAAAAACTTCAGCGGCAAATGCAAATAATAACCGATTAAGGGAAATATTTGCGAAATACCCAAAACAATTCTACCATGTTCGATGTGAAACCATCCTTTATTGATGGCATGGAACAGGTAATAAGAAGCATCCGCAAACAAGCGCTCTTTGTACAACAGAACCGACATTCCCATCAGCAGAAGAAAGATGAGATGAAGTGCTAAAGTTTGTACTTTATGTAGGCGCTGCAATCTAATAATATCGGTTTAAGGAGAGGAAGTTCTTGACATAATCCAAGATGCCATCTTCCAAGCTGGTAAATTCTTTGTCATAACCAGCACGAATCAATTTTGACATATTGGCTTCTGTAAAATATTGGTATTTATCTCGAATGTCTTCCGGCGTTGGAATAAAGGTGATTTGTTCTTCCTTGCCTAAGGCTTTAAAAGTTCCTTTCGCCAAATCCATAAATGTCCTAGCCTTTCCAGTTCCTAGATTATACAAACCATTATCCGGTTGGTTCTCTTCCATCCAAATGCAAACATCGATCAAATCCTTCACATAAATAAAGTCTCTCTGCTGCTCTCCATCCTTGTAATTCTCATTGTGGGATTGAAACAATTTCATTTCTCCATTGGAATTGATCTGATTAAAGGCATGAAAGATCACGGATGCCATTCTCCCCTTATGGTATTCATTGGGACCATACACATTAAAGAATTTCAATCCACACCAAAACGGAGGAGTTTCCTCTTGTGCCAATGCCCATTTGTCAAAATCATTTTTTGATCTTCCATAGGGATTCAAAGGTTGCAATTGATCTACAATATTGTGCTTGTCTTCATAACCCAATTCTCCCAAACCGTATGTAGCCGCTGAAGAAGCATATACCAGACCAATGTTATTCTCCGTGCATATTTGCCATATGGCTTTGGTATAGTTGACATTGAGTTCATCGAATATGCTCTTGTCAAATTCTGTGGTATCTGTCCTAGCTCCAATGTGGTAGATAAATTCTACTTCATTGGCATTATCTTGAAACCATTGAATAAAATCGTTCCGATGGATTTTCTCTTTGAAGCATTTTCCTTCTAGGTTTTTGTTCTTCTCATCTGTTCCAAACTCATCCACCAGGATCAAATCGTCCATCTCTTTTTCATTCAAAAGAGCTACCAAACAACTGCCTATGAATCCTGCGGCTCCTGTAACAACTATCATACAAATAATGGTTTATTATTTTCTGCGATTAAATGGGTTCTTGCAGCTTCTTCTTGCATGCGATAAATGGCTTTCCTGCCTTTTTCACCCAAATCTAAACTATATTTATTTACATATAAATCAATGTGCTGTCGAATTACTTCTTCTTCCATCTCTTGCGCATGTGCCTTGACAAATTCCTTGGAAGAATGGCGATTGGCAAAAGCGAATTCTACACTTGACTTAAGCACTTCATTGATCTTTTGCTTTAAACTTTCCTCCATATTTCTCTGCACAGCAATACCGCCCAAAGGTATCAAGTCTTGGGTAGTTTTTTCCCAATAATCTCCCAGATCCATCAATTTAGTCAATCCACTATCTGCATAGGTAAAACGACCCTCATGAATAATGATGCCTGCATCTACCCTACCTTGAATTACAGCTTCTTCTATTTCTGAAAATTCCATTTCTACCTTCTCTTTTACTTCTGGATAGGCTATAGAAAATAAGAAGTTCGCTGTGGTGTATTTGCCAGGAATGGCAACCCTACACTTGGCTAAATCAGTATTACTAAATTCCTGCTTTGCCACCAAAAGTGGACCTACACCTTTTCCCAAAGCACTACCGGCATGTAACAATTGGTAGGTTTCAATCAAATACAAATAGGCATGATAACTGATTTTGCAGATGTCGAATTGTTCTTGAAATGCTTTTTGATTCAAAGATTCCACATCTTCATAAGAGACTTCAAATTCCAATCCCTTGGTATCAATCTTGTGGTGAATCAGTGCATCAAATATGAAAGTATCATTGGGACAAGGTGATATGCCCAAACGCAATTTCGACATCAGAGAGCTTTAAGTACATTATGCATTTCGGCTGCTAAATTACGCAAGGCAAGATCGATCTTCCAATTGGATTTGTTCCGTTTTTCCACACGATTGGAAATGGCCCGAATCTGCATGGCTAGTATACCAAATTGTTCGCAGGCATAAAAGAAAGCCGCTCCTTCCATGCTCTCCACTTGGGGGTTCAATCGATCTTTTATTTCTCGAATGGATTCTTCTTTGCCATGAACTGCATTCACCGTGATTCCCCTTACTTCTTGCAAGGTGCCGTCTGGTAAATCTGCAGTGGCCATAAACTGAAATTTATTTCTTCTTGCTTCAATTTCTTCTCCTATGCCCATTTGATCTAATGGGATAAATCCATCTTTACTTTCTGCACCCAATTCAGAGAACTGATCTTCTTTCACTTGTACAACTGTTCCCAATTCAAGGGCGCTATCAAAAGCCCCAGCCAATCCTACATTAATGGCCAAATCATAAGTATGCTGGGCGAATTGTCTGCCTAATGCAAATGCGGTTGCCGTCATGCCAACACCTGTTACCAAGCTATCCAACTGGTGTTCTGTATCCGATAGACTTTGGCTTATTGGATCCAACTCCAAAGTAGTTGCAGCAACAATTAAAATTTTCATTATTAGCAATTAAGCCTTTGGAATTCTCTTTAGGGTCTCCAACAAAAACTCCCAATATTTTTGCACGGAAGAGATCTGCACCTTCTCATCTGGAGAGTGCGCTCCGCGAATGTTTGGACCAAAAGAAACCATATCCAATTTTGGATAATTGCTTCCTATAATTCCACATTCCAATCCTGCATGACAAGCCATTACTTTGGGTTCTCCTGAAAACATCTCCCGATACAATCCCGCCATTAAATCCACGATGGTAGAAGTTGGTCTAGGAGTCCAGCCTGGATAATCGCCGGAAACACTAACTTCTGCTCCCAATACTGCCATGGCAGATCGTATTGCCCTTACCTCATCTTGTTTCTCACTATCTACCGAACTTCTGCAAAGGCATAATATCTCATATTTTCCTTCTGTCACCTGAACCTGAGCTAAATTATTAGAAGTCTGTACCATGCCCGGAATGCTTGGGCTCATGCGGTAAATACCAACAGGAACCGCATAAATGGCTGCAATCAATTGTTTACAAAAACTGTCATCTGCAACTTTTGCGATTGCATCAACTTTAGAAATGTGAACTTCCAAATCCGGATCTGTCTCTGCATGTTCCGCTTTTATTTCAGCAATGGCATCTGAAAGTACGCCTTCCAAATTATCTCCTGCAAAGGCAATCCAACATCTGGATTCTCTGGGAATGGCATTGCGCAATCCTCCACCTTCTATGCCATGCAAATGAAAGTCTGCCTTTTCTTGCAAGACCATCAACAATCGATTCATCAATTTATTGGCATTGCCCAATCCTTTGTGGATATCCATGCCAGAATGTCCACCAGATAGACCACTGACATTGATCAAATAGGAGTCATGTCCTGCAGGAGTATCTACTTCACCATAGCTTCCAGTAGCATTGACATTGATTCCTCCGGCACAGCCGATGGTCAATTCATCATCGTCTTCCGTATCCAGATTCAGAAGTATGTCTCCGCTTAAAAATCCTGGCTGTAAGCCAAAAGCACCGGTCATGCCCGTTTCTTCATCAATAGTAAATAGCGCTTCCATGGCCGGATGAGCAATATCGCTAGATTCTAAAAGTGCCATGATGCTTGCCACTCCAATACCATTGTCTGCTCCCAAGGTAGTACCTTCCGCCTTGACCCAATCGTCTTCAATAAACATCTTAATGCCTTCCGTATCGAAATCGAAATTGGTATCGTTGTTTTTTTGATGCACCATATCCAAATGGCTTTGCAAGATCACTTTCTGCCGATCTTCCATACCTGCCGTAGCACCTTTCTTGATCAATACATTTCCACTGTCGTCTACAATGGTTTCCAATCCCAAGGATTCTCCATATTCCTTCATGAAAGCAATTACTCTTTCTTCTTTCTTAGATGCCCTTGGGATTTTATTCAAAGCATCAAAGTTTTTCCATAGGGATTTGGGTGCTATTTCTGCAATCATCTTTTCTGTTTTTCTATTTAAATTTCATCTATTGGTATGTGATCTCCCAAATATTTGCCGTAATGTATGCGCTCCATCTTTTGATTTTCATCGATGATGATATTCACTGGCAATAAAGAAGGCATATTATTTAGGTCACTGTCTCCACTGACTTTGGGTTCAAAAGTAGTTTTCAATACAAGCATAGGACTTTTCCAGAATTTAGGCATGATGTCCTCCGAAATTTCTATGCCATAATCTCCATAAACCTTTTGTTCTGGATCTGGAATCACGATTATTTCATTTTCTTCCAGTTCCACATTTTTAAGGATCTCTTCTTTGGTAGCTGCCACCACAAATACTAGCCTTATTCCCTTATCCTGCAGTTTTTTCGCTCTCCTTTTCAAGGCTTTATACCTGGCCAAACAATAAATGCAAGAAGTGCTTCGAATAAAGGTAATCAAGACTTTAGTTCCCTTGAACGCTTCCAAATTAAAGGCATTTCCATGAAGGTCTAAAGCCTCAATGGGGATGCTGTTTTCTCCGACTTGCAATTGCTTGTTGTTCGTGCTCATAAATTTCCGTGAAATTACAAAAGTTGACCCCAAATTGAACAAGCAAGGAAGAGCTTTGTTGTGAGATATTGGATGAAGGGCTTAACGTATATTTGCAGCTTAAATCAATACCCAGAATGATCTATATCAGCAGAAGAGAACGATTTAGTGCCGCACATAAACTTTCCAGAAGCGAATGGAGCGAGGAAAAGAATATGGAAACCTTTGGAAAATGTTCCAATCCGAATTGGCATGGACACAATTATGAATTGCATGTGACCGTAAAAGGAGAAGTTGATCCAGAAACAGGATTTGTGATCGATTTATCCAAATTGAGTGACATCATGAAAAAAGAAGTCATCGACCATGTGGACCACAAAAATTTGAATGTGGATGTGGACTTTATGCAGGGATTAATGACCTCAACGGAGAATGTAGCCATTGCCATTTGGGATCGATTAAGTGGCCCTATCCGAGAAATAGGTGGAGAATTACACAAAGTAAAATTGCAGGAGACGGAAAATAATTTTGTAGAATATTATGGCGGAAAATAATCATAACGATCACGATCATTTCGATACGGAATCCTACGAAAGGGTAGATTCCTACAATGAAAGTAAAACCAAAGACCTATCAGACCATTACCACCAAATCATTGAAGGTTTGGGTGAGGATGTGCAAAGAGAAGGTTTATTGAAAACCCCGGAAAGGGTAGCCAAAGCCATGCAGTTTTTGACCCATGGATATGGCTTAGATCCAGCAGAAATTTTAAAGGGAGCCATGTTTAAGGAAGACCACAACCACATGGTATTGGTGAAAGACATTGAAATCTATTCCCTTTGCGAACACCACATGTTGCCATTTATTGGCAAAGCACATGTGGCCTATATTCCCAACGGTTGGATAGTTGGATTGAGTAAGATACCTCGAGTGGTAGATGCATTTTCCAGAAGATTGCAAGTACAAGAAAGACTGACCGATCAAATCAAGGATTGCATCCAAGAAACGATGAATCCTTTGGGTGTGGCCGTGGTTATTGAAGCCAAACATCTGTGCATGCAAATGCGTGGGGTGCAGAAACAAAATTCAGTGACAACGACTTCCTCTTTCACCGGAGCTTTCGAAAAAGATTCTACGCGTAAAGAGTTTATCGACCTGATTTCTGCCCAGCTTTCTTGATACTGACAATTTTGCATTGCCTACAGAAAAGGTATGATTTATGATTACCTTAGATTGCTTATAAAAAAGATATAAAATGAAAGATTTCACGAATAATAACATACCACAAAACATGGAAGCCCAAGTGCATGCCCCGGCAGTTAGCGATATGCGCGCTTTCCTTTCGAATGTATTCACATACATGACAGGAGCATTGGCCATTACTGGAGTAATTGCTTATGTATTTGGCACCTCTGACTCCTTGATGAGTTTGCTGATTAACCAAGAAACTTATGGAATGACTATGTTTGGATTGATCGTAGCATTTGCCCCATTGGTTTTTGTAATGATTATGTCCTTCTCCTTCCAGAGATTGTCCTCCTTTGCCTTGCTGATGCTTTTTATTGCCTATTCCGCTTTGATGGGAATGAGTTTAAGCACCATAATTTTGGCCTATACTGCCTCTAGTATTGCTTCTACTTTCTTTATTACAGCCGGCACATTTGGTGTCATGGCATTTTTGGGATATACCACCAAACAAGATTTGACCAAATTTGGCTCCATCTTGTTTATGGCATTGATTGGAATCGTAATCGCCATGGTCGTTAATATTTTCCTAGGCAATGGCATGTTAGACATTATCATCAGTTGTTTGGGCGTATTGATCTTTACTGGATTGACTGCTTATGATGTGCAAAAACTAAAAAGAATTGGTTCTGGAGTGGAATACGGAAGCGAATCCACCAATAAATTGGCCATTATGGGTGCATTGAACTTGTACCTGGATTTTGTCAATTTGTTCCTTTTCTTGTTGCGTTTCTTTGGTGATCGACGATAGAAAAGCTAAAATCAAATTCAATAATATTGCCTGTCCTTTTTGGATGGGCTTTTTTTATACATTTAAACTTCAAATTTTACTAGATGAAAGCATACGTATTTCCAGGACAAGGAGCACAGTTCTCCGGCATGGGCAAAGACCTTTACGATCATTCGGAAGCCAATAGAGCGCTATTCGAACAAGCCAATGAGATATTGGGATTTAAAATTACCGACATCATGTTTGAAGGTACGGCAGATGAATTGAAGCAGACCAAAGTGACTCAACCGGCCATCTTTTTGCATTCCGTAATACTGGCCAAAAGCTTGGGAGATTCCTTCCAACCGGATATGGCGGCAGGCCATTCTTTGGGTGAATTCTCAGCCTTGGTTGCCTGCAAAGCCATGGGTTTTGCCGATGGATTGAGCTTGGTAGCCAAAAGAGCCAATGCCATGCAAAAAGCCTGTGAAGCAGAACCATCGACCATGGCAGCAGTTTTGGGCATGGAGGATGCAGATGTAGAAAGAATATGTGCAGAGACGGATGGAATCGTTGTTCCTGCCAATTACAATTCTCCAGGGCAATTGGTAATTTCTGGTGCAGTGGATGCCATCAATGCCGCTTGCGAAAAGCTATTGGAAGCTGGTGCCAAAAGAGCCTTGGTTTTGCCAGTAGGTGGAGCCTTCCACTCTCCATTGATGGAACCTGCCAGAGCGGAATTGGAAGCTGCGATAAATGAAACACAGATTAACTCTCCAATCTGCCCGGTTTACCAAAATGTGGTTGCCAAAGGAGTAACGGATGCGGAGGAAATCAAAAGCAATTTGATTGCACAATTAACTGCCAGTGTTAGGTGGACACAGACCATGCATCAAATGATCGCCGATGGCGCAAGCCAATTGATTGAAGTTGGTCCAGGGAAAGTATTGCAAGGTTTGATCAAGAAAGTAGATCGTGCCTTTGAAACCGAAAGTGCTGCCATCTAAAATGTTGTCTTTCAACAATACCAAAATTGCCTTTGCTTCCAAGAGCAATGAAGATCTGAACCGGGCTTATCTGGTTTTTAAGCTGATCTCCATTGCCTGGTTGAACAGCTTTGCCACCAGCCTATTGCAATTAGGCCTGCGGCTAAAACTGCCATTGAAACCCATAATTCGTGCTACCGTATTTAACCAATTCTGCGGTGGGGAAAACATCAAAGATTGCGATGCCACCATTTCGGATTTGGGCAATTTCAATGTGAAAACCATTTTGGATTATTCGGTGGAAGGCAAACAGGTGGATGAAGATTTTGACAATTGTTTGCAAAAGATTTCCACCACTATCGATCGAGCCAAAGCGGATGACAATATTCCTTTTGCGGTGGTTAAACTCACCGGTTTGATTCCCTTTGATGTTTTGGAGAAAAAGCAAATTGGGGATTTAAATGCAGGCGATCAAGAGCGATTTGATCGAGGAAAAGATAGATTGCAAGCCCTTTGTTTAAAGGCTTTTCAGAATGAAGTACCCATGCTAATTGATGCGGAGGAAAGCTGGATACAAGACACCATCGATGCTTTGGCGGAAGAAATGATGCTGACCTACAATAAAGATCAGGTGATTATCTACAATACAGCACAGATGTATCGACACGATCGTTTGGCCTATATCCAAAAGCTGCATCAAGAAAGTTTGGATCACGGTTATTTTATTGGATTAAAAATTGTGCGCGGTGCTTATATGGAAAAAGAAAGGGAAAGGGCGGAAAATAGGAACTACCCCTCTCCCATCCAAAAAGACAAAGCCGCTACGGATGCTGACTTTGACAAAGCGATAGCATTTTGCATCGATCATTTGGACCAGATCAATTTGATTTGTGGCACCCACAATGAGAAAAGTTCTTTGCTATTGAGTGAGTTGATGCAAAGCAAGAATTTGGCAAACAATCATCCCAAAATTTGCTTCTCCCAATTGTTAGGCATGAGCGACCACATCAGTTTTAATCTAGCGGAAGAAGGTTATAATGTGGCCAAATACGTTCCCTTTGGGCCCATTAAAGATGTGATGCCCTATTTGATTCGAAGGGCCAATGAAAATACTTCTATCTCCGGTCAAACAGGCAGAGAGTTGAGTTTGATTATGCAGGAGCGCAAGCGCAGAAAGAACCCCAACAATTAAAAGCATGTGTTACGATGCAGAAGCCCAATTGCGTTCCCAATTGAAACGTGCCGAACGTTTGGGCCAATCACCAGAAGACATTGCCTACATCAAAGAACTGCTTAAAATTTACGATTCCTATTATCACGTTTCCGGTTATAGCCATCCGGAATTGATGGTATACACCAGCGATGATCCTTTTCGGCCCATACCCATGAAATGGGGATTGATTCCACATTGGACAAAAAGTCTAAAAGATGGTTTAAAGTTTTGGAACAACACCTTGAATTGCCGATCAGAGACGATGTTTGAAAAGGCTTCCTTTCGTTCTTCTGCATACAAACAAAGGTGTTTGATAAGCGTTGATGGTTTTTACGAACACCACCACAGCAATGGAAAGACCTATCCTTTTCACATTGGCATGGCCAATAAACAGCCTTTTTATTTAGGAGGATTGTGGAGCGAATGGCTGGACAAAGAAACCGGAGAACTGATTAAAACCTTTACCATCATTACCACCAAAGGCAATGCCTTGATGCAAAAAATACACAATAACCCCAAACTACAGGAAGCTCGCATGCCTTTGATACTAGCCGAAGAAGTAGCCGATAAATGGCTAGACTCCAATTTAAGCAAAGCAGAAGTACAAGCTTTGATGTTGCCTTTTGATACAGGCCAAATGCATGCCTATACGGTTGGTAAACTAAGGGGCAAAAATTATATAGGAAATATAGAAGCGGTTAAAGAAGAGGTGGTTTATGGGGAAGTACAAATCATTTAATCATCATCAAGAGTCAAAGTAGAAATATAATCTTCAATAATTAATACTCTACTTTTGATTAATTCAACTTGTTTCATTGCAGAAATTGGAATCCACATTGTTCCTTGTAAATCTGAATAAAACCGATTTATTAAATCTATTTCCTTATCCCGGAATTCTATCCATTTTCTTTGGGACTCTTTCAAAATGATTTTTTGATCTTCCGTCATTAAACCTAACAACTCTTGATATTTGACATTTAACTCTTCATCCCATTTCTTTATTGCCAAATTTGTACATTTAACCATACCAGCAGTAGTATAATTCTCTCTTAGATTCAAACATTTCTTTAATTCTACATCAATTTGATTAACTTCATTGTCATTCCTTTTTATTTCAAGCAATTTTTTATGCGTAAAACATCTCATAAAAAACCCTTCTGAATCATTCGATTTATATAGGCGTTCACCTTTTAAATTATTTTGAATTATGATTCCATTGGAATAATAATATTCTGCTTCATAATTCAATCTTGTTTCTGAAAAATTAAATCCAACAAATCCATTCAAGCTATCAATCATTTGTAAATAGCTATTCTCCTTCTCGTAAACATAAACTAGTTGACTATCTTTCAAATAATACTCAGTTGTAAGGATACCATATGAAGCACCAAACCATTCAATGATTTTAAATAAGACATCATCTTTGAAATAACCAATTATTTGAGCTCCATTATCAGGAATGTCATCTAGAAATTCACTATTGGTCAATGTAATCACTTCTAATTCTGAATATTCATTAATATAATCGATATGAGTCTTGATTGTCTCTATACCTTCTTTTCCTGATTGAGAGAATGTTGGTACTACTATTGATATTAACAACCAAATAAAAAATAATCTCATTTTATCGTTCATTTGAAGTGTTTAAATTTTCAATCTCATCGACTTTAATCCAAATAAAAATCAAACTTGCGATTGTACTATATAGAATAAGAATCCATGTCCACTCTCTTTTTTTTGATTTATTTATATGTTGAAATGACCACAACTTTCGAATTAAAAAATAGGTTTGGAGAATGCAGATAAAAAAAATTCCAAACACTTGTAATAGATATTTGTCATGAGGGTGAAATAACCATTTTGTATATTCATTGGGTAAAAAGAATAAGCCTAAATAAAAAAGCGCTATTATAGTAGGAATAGAGTATAAAATTTTTTCTGCCTTAGTCATATTTTCTTAGTTCCCTCATTTGCCGCAATAAAACCAATTCTCTATCCCAATCTTCAACAGCTTTCATTTTGGTATCCCGTTCATATTGATTAAAAGCTCTTTCCTCTACAAGTTTCTCCTCCTTGGTCATTTTGTTTTTTAGTTGTGGTGGAGGTGGTGGATCATAACAATAGGTACACCATGGCTCTACTCGACTCCTGGAAGACAAGCATTGACTTATGTCAATATAAGTCTCATTCGTGTTGTAATTGGCATATATGATCCATTGCCCTTTATGCTTAGGAAATAAAGAACAAGAAGTAACTGCTTTACCAATTATTGTTTCTGATTGATACTCTCCCTTGAAACTTTCAATGACTCTAATACTAAAGCTGCTATCTGTAATTTCTAATAATTCCCCATGAAAAACCAAATCAGAGAAACGAAACCCTTTTTCTCTAAGGCTATCCAAACCTCCTAATTCTTTGCAATCACATGCGGATAAATAATCTGAGCTTGTAAGGAGTATTAAAACAAAAATATAGTGCAGTAGTTTCAAAACTTCCAGTATTCTATCTTATTAACTAGAAAAGTACCACAATTTATATGAAATTCTCTAAGAATTCTAATGTATAAGTAATAGAAGATAAATCAGCGTTTTGATAAAGGTGCTTTAGCGGATGGTAAGTATTCTTTATACTTTTTTCCAAATCACATCCCCACCAGTCAACTCCTCTTCTTTGGTATACCCATACCACTTCCCTTTGCATTCCGTTCCCAAAGGGCTTAACTTTAATATAATCACTCCGGATAAGGAGATGTAATTTTGGCCGGATTCATATATAAAGTTCAGAATTAAGTTGTTTGAATATTTTCCACTAATTGGATAGTTGCCCTTTTCTGAGTTTAATCCTTCACCATAAATATTAATGCCTTTTATCTTATTAATCACCACCGTATCTTCCAAATAAACTTCCTTTGTACCGTCAATATACCAAGAAGCTTTCCAATGCCCTTTAATATCTGGATAACCCATTTTTTCCCTCCTGCTAATTGATTTAATTTCTTTTCCATAAATGGTTAATATTCCTACCAAAAAAGTAGCTGCTGCACCTATAACAGCAGAAATTATATTTGTGTCCATTTTATAAAATTGAGTCGGTGAATTTAGGAGTTAATTTATTTGGCTAGTATCGATTTGGCTGTGAATTGTATCTGTCCCACAGGCCAGCAATGACCTATACCCATTGTTGGGGTTCGTTATTTATTTTTAAGTCTTTCCAATGAATTCTTGAAAGCCTCAAGAATTTCATCATAAAGTACAAACCTGATATTCTTCAAAGAATTATTAAGTCGCCAAAAGTCTCTTTTTAGCTTGTCAATCCCTTCTGCATCAAGTTCAGAGTATTTAGCATACATATCTTCATTGGTACTTGCTAAAATCTTTACAGTTGGTCGATTGGCTTGTATTTCTTGGGTAACACCGTATTTTAGGCGAATCCTTTTACTCAATGACTCTTCTTGCTTAATAATAGAATCGATATAGTTTTCTGCTTGACTGATCGCACTTGATGCAGCCGGAGACCAGAAGAAATTGGTTCTGCCGTCATCTAATTTGAGTAGTTCTGTTCTTGGAGTCTTTATTTCCAAAACGTCAAGGTAATTATATGTGTTAAGCAATAAGAAGTCAGGAATATTACCAACTCCATCTCCTTCAATCCTCAACTTTTCAAAATGCTGAATGTATCCAAAGTTGAAAATCAGTATATAGTTTTGAAAAAAGTCTTGCCAGAGGTCTTCCAAACGATTGAAACCTGAACTTCTTGGTGGTTTACTAAGTGGTAGTAATGCATCATATTTTGTAATAATATCCTCTACAAAAACAGTGTCAATCTGTGATTTGGTTTTAATTAGCTTTTCATTCTTAACAAATTCATGATCAGCAGGCAAGAGTTCAATTATATTGGCAATAGCTTCCATGTCTTTAACAGACAGGTTTTCAGGCTTTAAGTCATATTTAATTAGGAAGTTTCGAATTAGTCCTGGCGAGTATTCTTCTTGTTTTAAGGAGAATTTATCACTGAAAAATGGAGCGAGAATGTTATTTACTAAATGTTTCGACTCTCCTCTGTGCCTGCCATTTATTTCCTTTATATCAATCCTGAAATTGTTAAGGTCTTTATGGTTAAAGCAAATTGTTTTATCATCTATTACTTGCGTTTTGGATGTAGTAGAAACAATAAGATGTTCAATGTTTTCAAATGAATCCTCAAGAGCGTAGATAACAGGTTTTAAATCTCTTGTGAATCCATAACCGCCTCTAATAGAAGTTGAGTATCCAGACTCTTTTACTAACTTCTTATCCTCGTATGTTATCTTTTTAACCTTTGAGTAACGAGGGTCTCCATTTGAAGCATAAAAAGGGTAATGAATTTGGAAGTCTTTGTGCTCCTCATAGACTAAAAAGTCAAGCCCCTCATCTTTGTCTAGGAGGTTAAAGTATTTAATGTCCTTTCTTTTTAAGAAGGATTTTAGCTTAATCTCAGGTTTGTTCTTTGTTTTCGCCATTTTATTTTAATGCGCCCCAACGACCCGTGTAAGAAATGTTGTGGGTGTTAGCCCACTATATTTTTTACAACTTGTCAGCCGTAGTAGTTTTTATATTTTAGGTGCTGGTTGATTCCAGTTAGTTAAGTGTTGAACTATTCCAGCATAATAGTCCAAAATCATTTTTTCAACTAACGTTATAAATTTCTTATTACTTCCAAATCCTGCACCGAACTTTGACACAAGCACAACATTAAAAGCTTGGATTTCTTTTCCTTTTGATTGTTCTATTAGAGTCTCAAATCCATTGAGTGAAATTCTAAGATGTTCTCTTGCGTGTTTAATATTAGCTTCAATTAAAAGGTCTTTTTCCATTGCAGCAAACAAAGTCTCGTTTTTCTTTTTTAAAGAATCTAGTTGTTTACTAATCCAAGTAATTCTTGCAACAGTCCCCTTATTTAGTGGTGGAGAAACTTTAACAGACATGGCAACAGATTTGATTTCAAAGTCAAGTTTTAATTTGATGTCAGATACAGAATTTTTAATACTCAAATTACCAATTAAAGATTGGTCACTTATCAGTCTTTTTAGGTCATTTTTAACGCTGTTACTATCTTTAGATGTGGACTTTACAAGAACACCCAGTTTTCTACTTAGAAGTAAAGCCATATCTTTTTCTTCTTCATGCCAACTTTCAACTGCTTCAATTAAATCGGTGTCAGATTGTTTCAATGAAATTCTATTTGAAATCTTATCTACTGTGTTTTTCCATCCTGGTTTCATCATGTGATAACCGCTAACACCAGAAGCCGTATTGTCAAGATAATGAAGAACTTCTTTCATTATTTCAACTTGGTCTTCATCTTTTATGTTAGAGTCATTTTTAAAAAGCAATAATTGCCCCTTAGTCATAAGATAAGTCCAAGAAAAGTGAAGCAAATTAAAGTTCTTTGGTGCTTTAGCTTTCACAGGTGATTGCGAAGAGTCAGAAACAAATTCATTTGATACTGTTGCTAATTTATTGACTCCAATCTTTTTACATAAGTCGATGTATTTTTCAACTTGCTCCTTATCAACGCTATTGTTTTTATTTTTCATTTCAAAAACGACAGCATCTTTTATGATTCCCTTTGTAACTGTTAGAACTAATCCATCAATTCTAGAGTTATTGTCAATGTCTTTAAAGGTTACTTCAGTTAAGTACTGCATGTTAGCACCTTTAGAAAGTTTTATTTCTTTAAAAATAGAATTGCGATATTCTTTCACAAGTTTTAAAGTCGATAGAAAAATTGAGGTCAAAGCTCCTTCATCTCCAGTTTTAAGAGTCGGTATCAATCTAGCTTCCTGAGCAACAATTTGTCCTAACTCTTTATACGCCAAGAAGTCTTCGTATTTTATTCCTATTAACTTGTTAAATTTCTTTTGTATCATTTTTATTTGATTGTGTTCTGATTACGGCTAACATCTGTATAAACGCTATGCGTTTATTTCACTTATTTATTTAAGTTTTTATTAGCTAATTATAAATCTATTAATCAGAAAGATATCCGTTCTTATCGTTAGTTGGCGGATAGCTTATGAATTAAGTTGTTTAACCAAACTTAAAAAATTGCAAGCAAAATTGCAAGTCGCTTAACAAGAAGGCTATACCATTAAAAAAGCTCCGCCAACATGCATCGGGCACTACCACCACCTACTTTTTCAATGGTGGGAATGGGAAGGGAAAGGATTTGGAGGCCATGATCCCTTATTGCTTTTCTTTGGCTTTGGCTTAAGGAATCGCTTGCGCTTTCAGATAATATCAAAAGCTTATTCCCTTCTTGGTTTTCCACCATTAAACAGTTAGCCAGAAAACTGTGGTGCATCTGTTCTTTGGATATTTCCAGAACTGTCTTTTTGGATAGCAAAACCTCCAATTCTGGCAGGTATTGGGGAACAATAACCGCTTTGCAGATTACCGCAAAATCTGGGCTTATAGACATTAGTACATTGGTATGATAGATGGGTACATCCGTAATGGTCTCAAAAGCAAAAATCTCATAGCCTACTATTTTGGCAAAACGCTCTAAAACGGTTGCTGAAGTTCGGCTGGAGAAGGCTGCAAATATCATCCGATCGTTATGGTCCAATACCATGCTGCCAGTTCCTTCCAAAAAAAGATTTTCTTCTTCAAAAGATTCCAACTCTCTACGTATGGTATATCCTCTATCTGCTAGACTTTGCAAAATGTCTTCTCTCCTTTCAATGCGTCTATTTTTAGCCTCCATGGGAAAGGTATACAGGCTCTTGTCTGGCATGCTGGCCAACCAATTGTTGGGAAATATAGCATCTGGTTTGACAGGAGTCTCTGTATCTTCATATACGCTAACTTTCACCCCATTCTCTTCCAGTATGGTACAAACTGCATCGAATTCTGCTCTTGCTTTTTCTGCGATTTCCTGCATGCTCCAATCGGTTATGTTATTCTGAAAGTCATTGGAGGATGCCGTTTCTGAATTAAACCCAAAATTCTTGGGTCGGACTAAAAGAAGTTCTTTGGCAATCATAGAGGAATACCCTTAAAAGAAGACATAACGCAAAGCTAAGGCAAGTAGGTAAAGCAAGACCAAAGAAAACAATATGCTCATTAGCGTAGAAATCCAGATTCTTTTAGCCCTCGCCTTTTGAATTTCTTTTACTTGCCGCTTAAGCGCCTTTTTTTCGGCATCACTTAGTTCCCGAAAAGTCAATCTGGGATCTTGGTCTTTTTGCTTTTTTATCTCCCGGCGAAAGATTTCAGCATATTCAGAATAGGGACTTCTTGCTTTGCGATTGAATACAGATACTTTATTGCCAGCTCCCATATAAGCAGAGCTGTTTGCCAATCTTCTGTGCTGGTGTTTTTTCACGAATTATTTCACGCTAGCCAAATACTCCCTAAGCTCTTCCAATTTGGCGGGGATATTGCCCATATAATAGAATTCTGCCTTGCCCTCTTTGTTCAATACAATATTGAGAGGCACTGCACGGCTCTCCGTTTCCAATTTATAGGAATACAATTGGTCAATGATTGGTTTTTGACCAAAGAAGAGTTCGTAATCAAATTCAATGTTGCGATCGGCCATAATCTCTACTTCTTTGGTAGAATCCTGTTCATCCAAGGCAATAAAGACAATGTCTTCCGAATCAAATTCCTCCACCATCTCATTGAGTTTGGGAATTTCAAAAACACATGGTCCACACCAGGTTGCCCAGACATTGATGACCACCGTCTTTCCTTTAAGGTCTGCATTGATTGCTTCATGCTGCCCATTGGTAGCTGCTATCAATTCATCCAACATGTTTTTGGATTCCCTTTCTTCCAAACCATTTCGAATGGTGGAATTGGTATTGGAGGTTGCAATGACCAAGAGTAAAATCACAATGGCCGAAATGGAAAACAGATAAATTAAGGTGCTTCTTCTCATGACTTAATGTCTGCTTTGGTAAATAAATAATAAGGCAATATGTACATCAATACAATGTAAAAGGAAGTCACTATCAATGCCCTTGGTTCCACAATTTCCGTTGTCTTTAATACGTACTGCAAAGAGGAATCCGGCAAATAATGTCCAAATTCTATAATGGGATCCGCACCAGCTATTTGCATATAAGCAGATTGTATGCCCACAATAATGCCTTCAACAATTCCCCAAACAAAGAAGAACACAATGGCTATGGTTGTTTTCTTAAAGAGGAAGATTAAAAAGGATGCGAATAGGGCCGAATAGAACAATTCCACAAAGAAGTTGATCAGGAAGGTGGCATTCAACATGTCCGCAAAGTCTTGGAAATGGTCCAGAACCAAACTACCAATCAGCAAACTCATTAGGCCCATTACAAAAGCAAAAAGCACACAGAGTATCATGATGATGGCTTTGCCCACATAAAAGTCATCTCGGGTAAAACCGTCGATGATGTTTTTTCGCAAAGTGCCATCTTTATACTCTTTTCCCACATTCATGATGAAAAAGATGGCAATTAGCAATCCAGACAAATAGGATTGTGCACCCAATATCTGGGTTCCTGCATCTGCAAAACTATTGGCCGATTTGGTCTCGTCTACCGAACTGAACTGGTAAAAAAACAATATCGATAAACCGATATCCAATATCAATAAAATTGCCAGCAGGATATAATTCCCCAATCTAGGCAATTTGAGCATTTCCGTTTTTACGATTCGATTCAATGTCATGAGGTCACCTTTAAAAAGTATTCTTCCAAATTCTCATGTCCTTCCATCACCTGTTTCATTTCTCCTTGTTGCAATAACACGCCTCTTTTCATGATGGCCACATGGCTGCATATTTTTTCCATTTCGTTCAGTAAATGGCTGGCGATCAAAATGGTTTTGCCCTCAGCCCCCAAATCGATAATCATTTTTCGCATTTCTGCAATTCCTTGTGGATCCAATCCATTAGTCGGTTCATCGAATATCATAAACTCTGGATTGTTCAATAAGGCAGAAGCCACATTCAAGCGCTGCTTCATACCCAGCGAAAAGGATTTCACCTTGTATTTTTTATCCTGGCTCAATCCTACCCTTTCCAAGGCTGGTTCAATCTCCGAAAAACTTACCCCTTTGATGTAGCAGGATATTTTCAAATTCTGAACGGCAGAAAGTTCTGGATAATAGGAAGCACTCTCCAACAGAACTCCGATTCTTTTCAGGCCAGCAACCAAATCCTTACTGCCAAACAATTTAATGTCTCCAGCAGTAGGTTGCAGTAAAGTCAATACCGTACTTAAGGTGGTGGTTTTGCCACTACCATTGGGTCCCAAGAGGCCAAAAATCTGTCCTTTTTCTATGGAAAAACTGATGTTATCCACCGCCAGTTTTTTGCCGTATTTCTTGGAAAAATTATTTACTTCTAAAATGTTTGCCATTTATTCTGCTGCTCTATATACTTCCTAATCGGTAAGTTGGCAGTGAAAGTAAGGAAAAAATGGAGAACACCATTGGCCTTAAAAATCGACCACTTATCCTGCATCTTGCACTCTTGAAAGACAAAATGAACTAGATTTGATTCGAGACTCTATTTATAAGAAATGATTCGAGATTTTTTCAATAGCATTAGTATTTATGGCAGGGCCATCGAATTTATTTTTAAAAATCGATTGGCTTGGACTTTCTTGATCCCTATCGTTCTCAACATTCTATTGGTGATCTTGGGCATCAATCTGATGTCTAACATCAGTGCATTATTGAATACCACTTTAGATGCTTGGTTGGAACCAGACAACTGGAATTTTTGGGGTTCCGATTTCCTGGCGAGTACCATTGGCATTTTGATTCGCATCATTTTACAATTGCTCTTCTTTTTTCTTTATGCTTTTTTGGGCGGATACCTCATTTTAATCATCATGTCGCCGCTCTTGGCTTATATATCTGAAAAGACAGAAGCCATTATAGAAGGCACAGATTATCCATTTTCTTGGGCGCAATTGTTTAAAGATGCATTCCGTGGAATTGTCATTGCCCTGCGGAATTTCTGTTTGGAAACGATGGCCATTATCCTGCTCTTTGTTTTGAGTTTTGTTCCCCTGGTTCAGCTGATCAGTGCACCAGCACTCTTTATTATCTCTGCCTATTATTATGGCTTTTCTTTTATGGATTATACTTCAGAACGCAGGAGGTTTAAATTAAAGGAAAGTGTGAATTACATCAAAAACAATAAGGGCATTGCCATTGGTAATGGAAGTGTATTTGCCCTTTGTTTGTTGATCCCTGTAATCGGTGTGAGCCTCTCTACTTTTGTAGCCATAGTCAGCAGTGTTGCAGCTACCATGGCCATCTTAAAAAAGGAGAAGGAAGTGCGAACAATTTGAGCTTTCGCTTGCTTACATTTGGACAAAGTTTCGCCTTGAATAAAATCCGAATATCTGCAGTATCTTATCTCAACACCATTCCCTTTTTGTATGGGATGGAAAAAGATTCCTCCTTTTTAGATCAAATAGAATTGCATAAGGACATCCCTTCCGTTTGTGCCCAAAAATTAATGCAGGATGAGGTGGATATTGGATTGGTTCCCATTGCGGTTTATCCTTTAATTCCGGGCGCTAAAATCGTTTCCGATTACTGTATCGGTGCAGAAGGTAAAGTGGATACGGTAATCCTATTCAGCGAAGTTCCCTTGGCGGATATTAAAAGCGTTTATTTGGATTATCAATCCAGAACTTCAGTGCAATTGTGCCGGACTCTTTTTGAAAATCATTGGAGAAAAGAAGTGCAGTTTATGCCTGCAGAAGCAGGTTACGAAAATGAAATTGGAGGCAATACTGCCGGACTGGTAATCGGTGATCGGGCTTTTGCTCTAAAAGAAAAATATGCATTTCAATATGATCTTTCAGAAGCATGGTACGATTGGAAAGCTTTGCCTTTTGTGTTTGCCACTTGGGTGAGCAACAAAGAAATTCCTTCTTCCTTTTTGGAAACTTTCAATACAAAATTGCAATGGGGTGTGGAACGCATTCCTGAAGCAATCACACATTTTCAGTATCCAAAAATTTCTAAGGCAGCGCAATTGCATTATTTGACCCAATCCATACAATATCCATTGGATGAAAACAAGAAAGAGGGAATTCGCCAATTCTTGGCGCTCCTGGAAAAAACAGAATTGGCCTTATGATTGCCATCCAAGAATACCAATCTCCTGTCGGAGAGTTGTTGATTGGAACCCATAAAGACCAAATTGTACTTGCGGATTGGAAATACCGCAAAATGCGAAGAAGCATCGACCAACGCCTCCAAAATCAATTGGATGCTGCTTATGTATTTGAAGAAAACAATTTGCAAAATCTATGCATACAACAATTGCAAGTCTATTTTGCCGGCAAAAGAGAAAAATTTGATTTGCCATTAAATCCTGTTGGTACCCCATTCCAAAAGAAAGTTTGGCAAGCCCTGCAAGAAATTCCCTATGGCAAAAGCATGACTTATTTGAGTCTGTCGAAAAAATTAGGAGATGTAAAAGCAATACGAGCCGTAGCTACTGCCAATGGCGCCAATGCCATCTCCATCCTAATTCCCTGCCACAGGATTGTTGGCAGTGATGGCAGTTTGGTCGGTTATGCGGGAGGATTATCCGCCAAAAAGAAATTGCTGCAATTGGAAAAATGCGAGATCTTTAATCAAACCGAATTATTTAAAAATTAGAAAATGATAGATGCCCTAAAATTTTTATTCCAAAGAGACATTCAACGTTTATACGATGAAGTTGATGCTTATCAAAAGGAAGAAAACCTTTGGATATTGGAAGGAAGCATTAACAATACTGCTGGAAATTTAGCCATGCATCTTGCCGGTAATTTACAACATTTCATCGGACATCTTTTGGGTGGAAGTGATTATAAAAGACAAAGAGATCGTGAATTTGGCGATAAAAATGTGCCCAAAAATGAGCTACTTAAAAGCATTAAAAATGCGGAACAAGCTGTGGATCATGCTTTGGAAAATATAGATACTGCAACTTTGGAAGAGTCCTTCCCACAGCAAGTATTTAAAACGCATTATACAACTGCTCAAATGCTTATTCATCTGCAAGGGCACCTCAACTACCATCTGGGACAGATCAATTACCACCGCAGATTATTGGATAAATAAATTCAAATCCACTTTACGTAGTCAACTACATTTATGTATATTTGCGTAGTCAACTACATAAATATGCAAGAAGATTTTATTCGCGAATTGGGTTATCTGGGTTTCGCAACCAGACTAAAGAGATTGGGTGACAGTTTTATGCAAGAAGGTCGCCGTTTGTATCAGAAGTTAGACATCGATATAGAACCAAATTGGTATCTGATATTTAAAATGCTAAGCAAGCACAAAGAATTGGGCGTAACAGAAATTGCAGATAAATTGCAATTGGCCCACCCTTCTGTGATTAGCATCACCAATAAAATGGAAAAGGCCGGATACCTCATCTCTGCCAAATGCGATAGCGATAGCAGAAGAAGGGTTTTAAAGCTGACGAAAAAGGCCAAAAACAAAATGCCGGAATACGAGAAGATCTGGGAGGCCGGAACAATTGGTTTAGAGAAGGCATTAGAAGGTTTTGATGCACTAGCACATTTGAAAGAATTGGAAGAACGTTTTGAAAAAATTCATTTCAGGGAACGCACCTTGAACGAATTGCAAGGACAACAAAGCAAAGAAGAAGTGCAAATCATCGATTACGATCCCAAGTATTCCATAGACTTTGCAGAAATCAATTTTCAATGGTTGGAGGCTTTCTTTTACATCGAAGATTACGATCGCATGGTGCTGACTGAAGCAAAAACGCATATACTCGATAAGGGTGGGCACATTCTATTTGCCATCTATCAAGGCAAGGCTGTTGGCACTGTTGCCTTAATTCTTCGCGAAGGTGGCGATTATGAATTGTCCAAAATGGGTGTTCTGGAAGGTTATCGCGGCTTGAAAATCGGACAAAAACTTATGGATGCTGCCATAGCCTATTGCAGGAAAAAAGGAATGAAAAGGGTTTGGTTGGACTCCAACCGCAAACTTACACCGGCAATTACCCTTTATCGAAAGAATGGTTTTGAAGAAATAGAAGTAGATCCCAATACCCCTTATGAGCGCTGCAACATCCGCATGGAGAAATGGTTGGATTAACTTTTGAGTAAACGATTGCGGACATCCGCAATCAATTCCCGACTAACGGGGACCGATTTATCTTCCAAATACAATAGATAACCATCAAATCGATCAATGCGATTGAGATTGACGATATAGCTCTTTTGCACTTTGAGGAAGGTATTGACAGGAAGTTGATCTTCAAAAGACTTTAAGGTTCGATGCACAATGACATTACCATTTGTGCTAACTATTTTTACATAATTCTGAATGGACTTCAAATAGAGCACCTCTTTTAAGGTCACTTTTTGTAAGCTACCTTCTGCCCTAACAAAAATGTATTCCGATTTGCTAATCGGTTCCTCAAAACGTTGATCATCCATCTTTTTATAAACTCGATCTATCGCCCTTAAAAATCGATCGTATTGCAATGGTTTTAGGATATAATCCACGATATCCAAATCAAAAGATTCTACGGCAAATTCCGAATAGGCCGTAGTGCAAATTATAGGCATTTGTGGTCGGAATTGATCGACAAATTCCAATCCGGTCATTTGCGGCATTTGTATGTCCAGAAACAAGATATCGGGTTTTAATACCCTCAACTCTTTCATGGCCTCCAAAGGATTTCCAGCCTCTCCGATCAATTCCAAATCTGGAGTTTGTTCGATAAATTCTTGCAAGCCTCTCCTTGCCATGGGCTCATCATCGATCACATAACACTTCATGATTCCATGGGTATTTTGAGTTTAACTGCAAAGCTTGAATCCAATTCGTTTATTCCTAATTCATAATCCCCCTGGAACAATATATCCATGCGTTTTTGGACATTTTTCAATCCAAGTCCACCGTTCTTGCTGGTAGAAGTCTTTTTTAAAACGCTATTGCTTACTTCAAGTATTAAATAATTCTGATCCGCCTTCAAGTGAATGTGAATTTTTGTTTTGACTCCCAGGGCAGAACTGCTATGCTTAATGGCATTTTCTATGAATGGGATTAACAATAAGGGTGGAATTTTCTTTTGTTGCAAATCTCCTTCGACTTCCATGCTGATCTCATGGGTATCTTCCAATCGTATGCGGTGGATTTGAATGTACTTTTCAATATAATGCAGTTCCTTCTCCACTTCTATACTATCCTGATCGCTTTCATACAATTGGAAACGGAACAAGTCTGCAAAATCACTTACCAGTTCTCTAGCTTTGGTATTGCTCTTATCGATGGAAAAGTTGATGGCATTTAAGGTGTTGAATATAAAATGTGGATTGATCTGACTTTTTAGGAATTTGAGTTCCGCATTTCTTTTTTCCTCCAACAACAAATTCAATTCTTCCTTTCTCGATTTGGCTTCTAAATTTTTGATCCATGCATAAGTTGCAGCCGTTCCAACCAACAAAAGGGTAATTACATCAAAAAACTGAAAAGTCATACTGAAAAAGGATTGCCTAAAGGCATCGCTCATGTCATCCGCATATTCATAAACGAGATAGTGCAAGCCCCAAAGTATCAAGGCCCCTAATCCATAGATCAATACACTAAAGAGGATTAACCAAGTCTTCTGCAGTCGATTGGCATACAAAACCAATTGATAAACATATTTCGCTGTGAAATAAGAGATTAACGTATCATTTAATGAATTGAGTATAATAATTGGAAAGTCATCTGTCCCCCAATAAATGAAGCGATAGATGAAGAAAAAGAGGTATAAGAAAAGGACTACAGCATACTTCATGGTAGAAATGCCAAGTTAGACATGATTGAATTAATGCATTTACGTTTCGTCAACACTAATCTGCATTTCATCAAATTCAAAATTTCTCCGGTTAACATCACTAATAGTTTTACCCCATAATTCACTAAAAACCTAGTATGATGAAAACAGTAAAATTTAAAGCCGAATATATACTACCTCTATTGTTCGCCTGTGCCATTGTTCTTGCTCCTGGCTGTTCCAAAGATGATGACAATGAAGATTTAGCTCCTGCTCCACCTATTGTAGTTCCACTGCCTAGCCCTGGTGATGGAGGGAGTAATCCAAATGACACGACCACTAAACCCAATGATCCTACCGATCCGGTTAAAACCAAAACTGAAATCTTGTCAAAGAAATGGATTGTGGATGAAGCTTTTGCAGGCGGTTTACCAGATAGATCCTCTAAAGGTTTGACCTTAGATGTAAGAAAAGATGGAAGCTACACTTTAAGCACTGGATGGGTTGGTACTTGGGAATTCAATAGTGATGAATCCAAGATCACTTGGGATAAAGGACATGCGCAATACGAGCAGATATTTACTTTGCGTGATTTCAAAGAAAATAGAATTGAAGCTACATTTAAGAGTGCATTTACTGGCCAAAATGCCAGATGGGTAATGATCCCTTTTTGATTGTTTAGATAGTTAAAGAATTAGTGCTAGGAAGGCTGTCCTCGGGAGTGGGGATGGCTTTCTTTTATACTGACAATGTTAATTAACGTCACAGGTCAACTGCGAGCGCTAACGAAGCAATCTCATTTTGAAAGACAATACTTTTGGTCAGGGAAAGATTCTTTCAGTCGTTCCTCTTTCAGAATGACCAAAAGACTATTAATGAAACAGGTCAATTGCGAGCGCTAGTGAAGCAATCTCAATTTAGCAGTTAGGACTTTTGGTCGGGAATAGATTCTTTCAGTCATTCCTCTTTCAGAATGACCAAAATCTAATAAAGCAACAGGTCTATTTCGAGCTCTAGCGAAGCAATCTCTTTTTGAAAGACAATACTTTTAGTCGGAGAAAGATTGCAACAGTCATGCTTCCTTCGCAATGACTAAAAGTAAATTAAAGTACCAGGTCTAATGCGAACGATAGTGAAGCAATCTCATTTTGAATACAGTTCTTTTGGTCAGGGAAAGATTCTTTCAGTCGTTCCTCTTTCAAAATGACCAAAATCTATTAAAGCAACAGGTCTATTGCGAGCTTTAGCGAAGCAATCTCTTTTTGAAAGACAATACTTTTGGTCGGGGAAAGATTGCATCAATCGTACCTCACTCGCAATGACCAAAAGAACTATGTCCAATCTGCTGATAAATCCTTCCACTCAGGGTTCACGTTATTAACCAATTCGTTCTTTTTTCTTCTTGTCCCTGCTTTGATTTGTTTTTCTCTTCTTATTGCTTCTATTGGGCTATCAAAACGTTCAAAATAAACGAGTTTATTACAATTATACTTGTTCGTAAATCCTTTATTTAGTTTTAGTTTATGCTCCTTCACCCTTCGCTCTAAATTGTTAGTTACACCAGTATATAAAACTCGATTATTGGCATTGGTCATAAAATACACAAACATCTGTTTTGGCATAGAAACTAAACTTAAGTTGCTAAATATAAGACATTTAAACTATTAATATATTACTTTATAATTCTTTGCGTGCGCTAGCGAAGCAATCTAATTTTTGCAGTTAGGACTTTTGGTCAGGGAAAGATTCTTTCAGTCGTTCCTCTTTCAGAATGACCAAAAGACTATTAATGAAACAGGTCAATTGCGAGCGCTAGTGAAGC
>JGI12316J15309_10004010_pt1 | contig 32173 bp, 30 predicted proteins | sample MarCyaLeptolynsp_FD_15309 | JGI IMG/M metagenome (IMG submission 15309) | reverse complement strand
CGTCCACGACGTCGAGAAACCACGGCAAGATTCGCTTGCCGAGCTGGTCGGTGAACGTCTGCCCCTCGAGGTCGTCCTTTTGACGGTGGCCCTCGAGGCGATGGCCGAAGATCTCGTGAAAGAACACCCCGGCGGCGCGACCTTCGAGCACGGCCGGACCGGTGTAGGGCTCCGCGAGCGGGGCTTCGCGCAGCGCCTCGACCTCTCCGCGCAGGCGCTCCGCCGTTTTCATGAGCTCGTCGCGCTCGGGCAGCTGGTCGATCTCGTGAGCCTCGAACGTCTCGGTGCGCGAGACGATCATGCCGTCCTCGGCCTGCGCCTGGACGAACATCAGTACGCGCATCCGCGTGCGCCCGCTCTGCACCCGCGTGCCTTCGCTGTTGACGAAGTACCGATTGACGCCGTCGGCCGAGAAGGTGACCGACGAGTTGAGCACCACCGGCGAATCGCCGAGCGCCGCCGAGACCTCGACGACGAGAGGCTCGTAGGTCGCCGCGATCGAAGCGAGATCGATCTCGACCTCTGGCTCGATGTGCACGAGCTTCTTCTCGATCGAAAAGTCGGGGTGGTCCTTGTCCTCGAGCTCGCTGCGCAGCTGCTCGCTGCTCTCCACTTCGCTGAGCTTGGCGACGGCCGCGTCGTATTGCGACTCCGTGTCGAGCCAGATGACCTGCTCGAGCGACAGATCCACGTCGTCGAGGCTGACTGCGAGCCCGGACCCCAGACCGTTGCCGGGCCCGTAGTCCCCGCCCTGGGTGTGGCCGTTGTCGAGCTGCGGCGTGCCGACGCGGACGTCGATGTCGATGACGCGGTCGTCGTCGAGCTGCCGGGACAGCAGGGCGCCGTCTTCTGCCTCGAGGTACAGCTGCTCGGTCGCGACGACGTCGTACCCGAGGTAGTAGGCCGGAGGATCGAGCTCGTCCCCTGACAGCTGGGCGAAGTTGTCCTCGAGCGCCTTGTCGAGGATCGCCATGACGGCGGCGGGGTCGCCCTTGGGCGCCTCCGCCCGGTCCATCACGATCTTGGCACCGCCGCGCTTCTTACCGCCCCAGACGTGCTCGTCCGGTGCGACCCCGTTACCGCGATTGCAGGCGCTCGCGGCGGTGAGGGCCATCCCCGCGGCAAGCAGAGCCGTCAACGCTGGCAGAGCACGGGGGGCCACCCGGTGAGGTTAGCTCACTCGCTCGTTTTCGGCAGCTCGATGCGCGGACGCTTGTCTCCCGCCTTTGCGGGCCGCGGACGGTACAAAACGACGACGCGGCCGATGACCTGGGTAAGGTCTGCCCCCACCGCCTCGGCCAGCTCCCGCGCCGACGCCTTGCGCTCGCCGACGAACGCCTTGCCGAGCTTGACCTTGATCAGCTCGTGGTCGCGCAGGGCAATGCCGACGGCTTCGCAGACCGACTCGGTGATCCCTTCCGTTCCGATGTGAACGATGGGCTCGAGCCCGTGGGCGAGCGACCGCAGATGCGACCGCGCCTTGGAGCTGATCACCGGGGCTTTGGGTGGCGTGGCGTCGGACATGAGCGAGCCGCGGAACGTAGCTCATTTCGCTGGAGCCGGCCACGACAGCCACAGCAGCATCTCGCGATTGCCGGTACGGCCCTCGGTGTCCGAGTCGCAGTCCGAACGTGGCACCAGTCCGAGCCCCTCCGCGACTTCACGCACGCTGCCCAGCGCCTGCTCGCGGAGCGCATCGTCCCGCACGATGCCGCCCTTGCCCACGTTGTCCTTGCCGACCTCGAACTGCGGCTTGACCAGGGCAACGACGTCCGCGGTGGGAGCCAAGAAACGAGGCACGTGCGGGAGGACCTTGGCGAGCGAGATGAACGAGCAGTCGATGACGACGAGCTCGATGGGCTCGCCGATCTCGTCGACCTCGAGCTTGCGGATGTTGCGACGGTCGTGCACGACGACGCGCTCGTCGGTGGCGAGCTTCCACGCGAGCTGGCCGTAGCCGACGTCGACCGCGTGCACCTTGGCGACGCCGCGCTGGAGCAGACAGTCCGTGAAACCGCCGGTCGAAGCGCCGATGTCCATCGCGATGCGCCCCGAGACGTCGAGGCCCTCGGGGGCGAATCGGTCGAGCGCGCCCGCGAGCTTGAGCCCGCCGCGTGACGCGTACGGATTGACCTCGCCGCGGATCCGCACGACTGCGTCGACGGAGACCCTGGCGCCGGGCTTGTCGACGCGCTGGTCGTCGACGATGGCCTGCCCGGCCAGGATCACCGCCTGGGCGCGGGCGCGCGTCGGACACAGCCCGCGATCCACGAGCAGGACGTCGAGGCGCTCCTTCGCCGATTTGGACCGCGTGGGCACTGCAGCATTGATATGTTGCGGCTTGCGCAGATGCGAGAGCTTCTGGTCCCGCTCATGAAGCCCGAAGACCCCGTGCTCTGGGGCCTTTTGGCGGTCATTGCCCTCTACGCCCTGGGCGGGGCGGTGCTCGCGTACGTGCGTTCGCGACGGCAAAATTGAGGCGCGAAGTCGCCTTGCACCCCCCTACCCCATCGGCTACATTCCGCCGCTCCCGGGGCCGTAGCTCAGCTGGGAGAGCGGTGCGTTCGCAATGCACAGGTCAGGGGTTCGATCCCCCTCGGCTCCAAAACGAAGGACCCGGCAGCGTTAGCTGCCGGGTTCTTTGTTTTGGAGCCGAGGGGGTCGGGAGACGGCAGCGTAGCTGCCGGCGACGAGAGACGGCAGCTTAGCTGCCGGCTCTCTGCTTTCCTTACCCCCCGCGGGCGGTTGCGGGCGGAGCAGTGGACGCCCCCGTGTGAACGACCGGCTGCGGCTCCAGTTCTGCTACGGGCGTTTTTGGGAGTTGGTGAATCGCCTTACTTCCCCCCGCAAGCGGGGGGATTTTCGCGATCGGAGGGGGTGGGGATGGCGACCACTGCGATCGGGGCGGGGTCGGGATCATTGGGGGCTGGGGTGCTAGAGTCTCCGGTGGCGGATGTACAAGCTGTTCAAGCGCTCGCATGTGCCCGGGATCTTCGAGGTCCAGATGTCTGGTGCCTGCGACACTGGAATCGCCCGGGACCACAATGAGGACGCGATTGCCATCTATCCGGACGATGGCCGCGGCTACTACTTGGCGATCGTCTGCGACGGGATGGGTGGGCACAGCGCCGGTGAGGTCGCTTCGGCGCTCGCGGTGGGCATGCTCAGCGAGTACGTCGAGGCCGAGTTCGCTTCGGGCAAGCCGCCCGACCAGCTGCTGCGCGAGGGCTTCGAGAAGGCCAACGAGCGCATCGACGATCAGGCCCAGGCCAATCCCAACGCCCACGGCATGGGCTGCACGTGTGTCGCGATCCTCGGCGTTCGGGATCGACTCTGGGTCGCGCACGCCGGGGACAGCCGCGCCTACCTCGTCCGCAGCGGTGAGGTCCGGCAGATCACGGTGGACCACACGATGGTCCAGGAGCTCGTCGACCAGGGACTGCTCACCAAGGAGCAGGCCGCCATTCATCCCTACCGCGGTCGCATCAGCCGCTGCCTCGGGCACGGCAAGAACAAGGGCGACGCGGAAATCAACGAGCTGCTGATCGAGAAGGGCGACAACGTCCTGCTGTGCAGCGACGGCCTGTCCGACGTCGTCAAGGACGAAGAGATCGGCGCGCTCGTCGGCCAACGCGACGTCCGCAACTCGAGCCGCCGGTTGATCGAAGCCGCCAACAAGGGCGGCGGGCCCGACAACATTTCGGCGATCGTGATGCGTCGCGTCGTCTGAGGATCCCTTGCCGTGTCCGTGCCCGAAGACCACGCGCATCAGCGCTACGCGTCCGGGCTGCCGTGGACGCGACGACGAGCGCTGAGCGACGCCGAGGTCGCGTGGGTCCTCAGGAGAGCGGGCAAGCTCCGTCAGCACGCGGCGCTCGTCGTCGTGCTGGCGGCGTTGTCCGTCGTCGCGGCCTGGCAGATCGCTGAGCTCACTCCACAGGCGAAGCGCTTCGGTGGTTCGATCGGCTTGTGGCTCGGAACCGTCGGCCTGGCGGGGAGCATCGTCGCCCTTCTCCGCGGCGGGTGGGTTCGGATCCTCGCGGGCTTGGGCACGCTCTACCTCGTCGGACTCGCAGCGGTCGGCGCCTTGGTGCCCGAGCTCGAGCGACCGCATCTGTTCACGAAGATCGTCGTCGCCTCGATGATCGCCCTGGGCGTGGGCGTGCTGCTCACGGTGGCAACGCGCCATCTCCTCGTCCTGTTGCGTCTGCCCCGGCTGCGCGCCGACCTCCAGGCGGGCGCAGTCGACTGCTTCGAGGGGGCGCTCGACTCCCCGACGCCCGAGCTCCGACGCCTCGCCCGACGCGGCTACCGAGGCGCAGACGATGGCACGATGCGCCTCGACGTCCTGCCGCGCTCGGGTCTCGTCCTGCGCGCGGGTGGCCGGCGCTGCGAGCTGTGGATCCGAGCGCACCTCGCTCGCGTCGCAATGGGTCAGCCCCACGCGTTGAGGGTCCGCCTCCCGGACGGAGTCGTTCCTTCGGGCACGGCGACGCGCCTCCACCTTCAGCGCCGCAGCCTCAGCCCCGAAGAACGCGCCGAGCTCGACGATCACATCGGTCGCTTGAGACGTCGGCCGTGGGCAGCGATCGCGGCATCCAGCGGGCTTGCGGTGGCAATGGCCTGGCAGCTCGGACGCAGCGACGCCAACGGCTGGGACGCACTGCGGATCCTCGTCGATCCGATGATGCTCGGTTGGTACGGGCTGACCCTGCTCACCGTGGTCGCGTACGTGCGGCGGTCGATCGCCGCCCGCAAGCTCGAGGACGACAAGCGGCTGCGCTGGGTGGTCACCGTGGACGACGGAGCCGAGCCCGACAGTGCAACGCCTCCGCGGCTCGAGGTCCTTCCCGTGTCGCAACTGGCCTGGACGGAGAACGCGAGCCCGGCGGGCTGGCGAACCTCGCGTCTGTAATCCGCGGAGATCGGCGGCTCAGCGCTGGGCTTCGGCCGGAAGCGGCTCGGCCTCGATGCGCCCAAACGACGCCCGGATCCAAGCCCGCTCGTGCAGGTAGTACACGAGCAGCTTGAGCAGCGAGTCGGCGATCCCGATCTTCATCGCGAACGCCGTGTCGTCCGTAAAGAGGTACGCCACGAACGACGTGATCATGACGGCGAGGAAACGCCAGCTCAGGGCCTTGGCAATGCTGCGACGACGGCTCTCCATGACGACTGCTCCTGGCCCACAGTCTGAAGTTCTGACGAGGTTTTTCAACCGGTCGGCGACCGTATATTTGCGGAAGGTCGCTCAGACATCCGCCATGGGGACCGATATTCGGGATCAAATCGCGAATATTTTAAACTGTAATACACCGTGTTAAGCACGAGGCACAAACCTGACTCCCGTTTGCGGGCCTGCTAGCGTGAAATCGTGGCTGTTGACCGGGTGCCGCAGCGCGGGGGCTGGGCGCTTCTGTGCGCGCTCGTCGTCGTGTTCGCCGCGCTTCCGGCGCTGGCGGCGGTGACGTTCCCGATCCCGGGCGGGTGGTCCCGCGGCGGATCCGCAACCGCGCAGGCCCGCGCCGAAGGCTGGGCGGAGGCTGCCGGCGGGTCCGTCGACCTCGTGCTCACCCACGACGACAACCCCAACGAGCTGATCGCTGTCGTCGAGCTGCCCGGTGCAATGCCAGCGGACGCACTGAGCGGGACCGACGACGCGAGCCAGGCCGCAGCGCTGCTGTACGACGCACAGGCCCTTCTCGGGATCGAGCTGCCGCCGAGTGAGAGCGGTCGGGTGCAGCCCGGGCTGGAAGGCACCGCGGTCCTGCACGGCCGCTGGACGGTGGAAGACGAGGCCTTCTACCTCGCGGTGGGTCCGACGGGGCGCAGCCACGTGGCGGTGGTGATGGTGCTCGAGGAGCAGACCCGCGTCCTGTACGAATCGGTGTTCGCCGGACTGCTGCCCGAGCTGCGTGGACTGGCGCCACCGCTGGAGCCGTTCCCACGCGCCCGCTGGAACACGATCGCGTGGATCGTGTGGATCTTGGTCGGCGTCACCGCGATCGCTCTGACCGCGCGGATCGGGGATCCGCCCTGGGGGGTCGCTGGCACCCGCGCCGCTGGCATCCTCGCCCTGCTCGGGCTCATCGTCGGAGCGGTCGTGTTCGTCTCGCTCGGCGATCGAGCGGCCGAGCTGTCCGCGGCCGGAGTGAGCAGCGCCTGGATGTCGCTCGAGGTCGTCGCACCCGCCTTCTTGCTGGCGCTACTGGCCGTGATTGGCGGTCGCATTCTCGACGGCCGCCGCGGCCCCGTCTCGTCGGCACCCACGGCCGGCACCTTCGCTCGCAACCCTCGCGACGTACCGATGGTGCCTCCGGTGCCCGACGCTCCCGTCGCCGAGGGAACGGCGGAGCACGTCGAGGCCCGCCCCACCCCGATCGTCGGCGTTCCGATTCTTCCGCCCGACGCCGAACGCGAGCGGGTGGTCGATGACCGTCCCGTGGCCACGTCCGGCACACTTGGCGATCCCTCTCCCGCCGCCCCGGCAGCCCTGGCCCGGCACGGAACCGCCGAGCTCCCCGCGAGCCTCGTCGTCGCCGCGGAGATCGATCCCGAGGCGCCCGGCACTCCGGTCGCCGATGCTCCCGGTCGTCCACCCGAGCCCGTCGGCACGCCGCCCCCACCGCCTCCGACCGCCCAAGCCGGATCGCCCGAGCTCCTCGCGGGTGAGAGTGGCAAGGCAAGCCTGGCAACCGAGCAGATCCTCGTCCGCCGCGGACGCTCGCCGACCAAGAAGCGTGACAGCTGAGCTGGCGCATATGATCTGGAGCGGTCGATGAAGACCGCGGAGCAGTTTCTCGTTGCCATCGAGGCCCGGCCGTCGGACAGGTCGCTCCGCGCTGTGTTCGCCGACTGGCTCATGGAACGTGACGACATCCGCGGCGAGCTCATCGTGGCCGAGGAGGAGGCCTGGGGGCATGCCCCCACGGGTGACGCGTATTGGAGGGGCAAGACGAATCGCGACGCGCTGCGGCAAGCGATCCGGGCGATGCCGGATGGGCCGTCGTTTCTCAGGGCGCTGGGCTATGGCGACAGATACATGCCGGTGCTCGGAACTCCCGCCGCGGACTGGCGCAGCCGATGGCGACTCATACGCGAGCTGACGATCCGCTGGTTCGGCGTCCCTCTGCCCGACGTGGGCCGGCCGATCGACAGCAAGTACCACGCGCTCGCAGAGGGCCGACGGCTCTCGCCATCCATCGCGGAATGGATCGCATTCGCAGACGACCTGCCCACTCGAGTTCTTGCTGGCGTCGAGCAGATCGTATCGCCTGCGAGACCGGCCGTTGCCAGGCGAGACGACTCGACCGTCGCGTTGGCGGGGAGCGGGTACGCCGCCTACGTGGTGAATCGCGAGGCAATCAGCGAGGACGATCCACCGGTCGCCGGCGCTCGGCTGTCCGGCGAAGGCACGGCGCTCTTCCAAACCGTGACGGAGTTCGCCCTCATGACGATGCTCCACGCGGCGTTCCTGAGCGCAAGCTCGATACGCGGGCGGACGAGCGTCGAGCGTCCACGCGATCTTCTTCTGCAGCTGCCCGGCGGCGTGGAGTTCGGCAACATCGTTGTGGCTGAGGGACGCGGCTGGCTCGCTTTCGCCGACCACACTCGGGACCATGACGCGCCGCTTCTCGTGGCCCTCGACGACCTCGACCCGGCCGGACCCTCGATCCGCGATGCACTGCCACCCCAACTCGAGCCTATCGTCGCAGATTGAGTCACGGCCTCATTCCAGGCAGGCGATCGGTTCCCACGGCGCGGCGAGGTTGTCGCAACCTGCCCCGCCGATGTCTCCAATGAAGCTCACCATGCCGGTCGTCGGATCGAGCGTGGCGAGCATGGCGCCCGCGGCTCCTCGCTCGACGGATCGACAATCCCGGGCACACTTTGGGGCGCCCGTACGTCTGGCACGCACGATGAACAACAAGCATCGAGCAACGGCTGGCCTGTGGGCGATCGCGATCGCAGCGACGCTGAGCCTGGGCTGCGACTCCGCCAAGGAAGCCGCTCCCAAAGACAAGTCCGCCGCGAAGTCCGACGACGCCAAGGCCAAGGACGCCGAGGCCAAGGACGCCAAGCCGCCCGCGAAGGCCGACGCTGACCCCGCCGCGAAGGCCGAGCCCGCCAAGCCCGCCGACGACCACTGCAAGAAGCTCGTCGACAAGCTTCACGGCATCAAGGCGCCCTTCTTCGAGGAGGCCAAAGACCTTCCCATGCTCGTCGAGGCGTGCCAGTCCGAGAAGATCGCCGACAACTACAAGGCGACGATCGACTGCATCATCGGCGCGGCCGACATGGACGCGGTGCAAAAGTGCGACCAGGCCGACCCGATGCTCAAGGCCTGGTTCAAGCCGCTGATGGACAAGTAGCCGACGCGGCTCAACGCACCAGCTTGTCGGGCTGCACGTCGTCGATGAACTCGCGGAACGCGACGTACGTCGCCGGCCCCATCGCCGTGGCGTAGAGCACCATGAACAAGTACACGGCGAGCCCGTACCAATGGACCAGCTCGGGTACGAGCATGCCGACGCCCATGCCCATGACGATCACGGCGATGATCGGCAGCAAGATCCCGAAGGCGATCGCGTAGCGGTGGCCCGCGGTGAGGCTCCAGCTGCGGCCGACGGCCTGGAGCCCATTGCCACCTTCGACCAGCACGACCGGCACGGCGAGTGAGACGGCCAGGAGGGTGCGAAGCGCGAACCAGAAGACGACCGCGCTTCCCCCCACCACCATCAACAGCGGCGGGTAGCGACCCGGGACGAAGGACGCGACCTTGACCAGGCCCATCACGCCGAGAGCCATCCCGACGAGCACCGCGATGCTGATCACCACGACGATGCCGACCGCACCGGCGATCGCGGGCAGGCGTCGCACGCCTCGCTGGAGGAACTTGCCGAGCAGATCACGCTGCCCGGTTCGAGCCTCGATCGCAGCGCCGACGATGGGAGCCTGAACCACCGTCGATGCCGCCCACGCGACCACCGCCGCGACGACAGCGAGCACGTTGTCGGCCACGGCGGCGAGAGGCGAGCCGGCGAGCACGGATCGAAGCGACCCGGACATCTCGCCGAACACGAGCGTCAGGGTCCACCAGACGCCACCGCTCGCAAGCATCAGGCCCACGAGCGCGAGCGGCCGCGTGACCAGCAGGTGAAGCGTGCGGCCCACGACGTCTCCGGGACCGACCGAGCGCTCCGGCTCCGGCGTCATCAGGTACTCGAGGTCCTGAGGTGCTGCCACTCGCGGGCCGCCGAAGGGATCATCGGAAGCGGCAGGCTGCGCTGCCGGCGCTGGACCATTCAGAGGATTGTCGTAGGACACCAGCCATCCAGACGCACGAGTCGGCGCTCGATTGCATCGCAACCGACCCGGACCGCCGCCCAAGCCTCACGACGGCGCGGAAGAACGCCAGCGCGGGCCCTCCCCCATGTGATGCCACGTCGCCGGGCGGCGAATCGAAGCCCGGTTGGCCGGCTTGGCTCGGCGATCGCACTCGCGCAGTACCGCGCGACGCAGCCGTTCCACAGCCTGCTGGGCCGCGGCCACCGGCTCTGCATCCGAGCTCTTGACCTGCACCGTGCCGCCTCGAGACAGGCGCGCCGAAATCCGGCATTCCGTCTCGCCGCCCTCGCGGCGCGTGACCGGAGACAGACTCAGCGAAACGTACCCGAGCTTCGGTACGAGCCGAGTCAGGGCAGTGGCCGTTCGCACGGTGACGGTCTGCTGGAGATTGGGCTGGTCGAGGCCGTTTCGGATGCGAATGTCGAGTTTCATCGGTTTGCGGAGTTGGCCCGCAGCTCGCGACCATCACGAGCTGCGGGCCTGTGGGTTGGCCAGGTCGGGGTGGCCAGACTGGGTTGTTGGAGGAAGAACGGTCTGGGACGTGGGCGACCGTTCGTTTCGTTGCGACTAGTCTGACGGCGTCGGCCGCAACGACCACGCCGATCGTATCGAAACGCGCATTGGGAAAATCGATGGGTACTGGGGCAAGCGGGCGGCGCGGATCCCGGCCGCACCGAAACGGCTATCCAAGCCGAACGCGCTCTCGTCGCGGAGGTCGCTGTGAAGCCCGATACGATCTCGGCTCATCGCATTTCCCGATGCCGAGCGGGTTTCGGGGGGCATCGGAATAAGCAATGCTCGAAGCGACGGGGTTTGCGTTGAAGCACCCGATGGTCGCCTTCAGCTTCGTAAGGCTGATGACCACCGAACTGCCGCACCAAGTCGTTCGCGTCGTCCGTCTCCAGTCGCTCAACCGTCTTCGGTGGCGCCTGCTGTTGGGCGACCCGCGTCTCGCTCCCCAAGTCGAGGATGCCGTCTCGAGACTTCGCCGTCGCGAACCGCGAGTCGATGCGGCCCTGGAACAATGGCAGACCGCCGCCACGGCGATGCGACGTCGACGTCGGGGGGCCTCGGCTTCGTTCCGGACCGCGACGCGTCGACTCGCCGAGCTCGCTGCCCCGGCCGATCGCTTGGGCGCGAGCTCGTCCGCCCTGCACCGCGCATCCGAGTCCGCCCTCGCCGGCCGTTCGACCACCGCCGCCCTCGCGCACCAGGTGACCGTCCGCCACGTGCGTCAGGAGTACTTGGAGCTGCGCAACGACCTCGTGCTCGCGCACCTCGGTTTGGTCCGCCTCGCCCTGAGCCGGATGAAAGTCCCGCGGGAGCGCCACGACGACATGCTGCACGAGGGCGCCCTCGGACTGATGCGCGCGCTCGAGTGCTACGACGCCAACAAGGGAGCTCGGCTGTCCACCTACGCGATGTACTGGATCCGCAATGCTGTCAGCCGGGCCCAGGCGCGACACGAGCGCGCAATTCGGGTCCCCACCCACGCCTTGGCCAAGCGACGCATCTACGCTCGGCACGCCACGGACGCTCCAACCGAGTCGACGACCCTCTCACGACGCGAGCAGATCAAGGCGGCGTCGGGTCTGAGCGACCGTCAGATCGATCTCGTCGAGTCGATCCCCAGCGCCGCAACGCACGACCTGCACGAGCACGACCTGGTATCGGAGCTCGACCCCGCCGATGCCCTGCACCGACGGCACGAGCTCGGCGAGCTGTCCCGAGCGCTCCCGTGCCTGGGCGACCGCGAGCGCACGATCATCGAGCACCGCTTCGAGCTGACAGGCCGCGACTACCGAACGCTGGGCGAGCTTGCGATCGAGCTCGGCCTCAGCCGCGAACGCGTGCGGCAGATTCAGCTCGAGGCGCTGGACAAGTTGCGCAGCCACCTCGACGAGACGACGCGCGACCGGGCCGCTTGAGACCCGGTCTCAGGACTCCTCAGGACTCGTCAGGACTCGTGGCTGCGCCGCAGCAGCGCGCTCGCCGACCTCGCGATCGCGGCGATGGCCGGATGCTGGATCCGCCGCTCGACGCTGATCGCGTAGTACCGCTCGGTCACGCCGTCGCAAAGACCGACCAGCTCCACGCCGTACGCGTGCAACAGATCGTGCTCGATGATCTTCGGGGCCGCGAAAGCGCCGAGACCGGTGTGCGCGAACGCCTTGAGCAGCGCACTGTCGTCGAACTCGGCGACGTGCCGCGGGGTCACGCCCGCCTGCTCGAACCAGTAGTCGATCGAGCGCCGCAGCATCGTGCGACGAGACGGCAGCAGAAAGGGCCGACCGTTGAGCGAGCCGGGAAAGCCGTCGCGCAGCGTCTCGGCCAGCTCCGGGATCGCGAAGATGCCCACGTCCGATTCCCCCAGCGGGTGGTTGAACGCGCGGACGTGAAAGTGCGGCGAGATCGGCGTGTCCGAGAGCACCAGGTCGACCTCGTGCACCGAGAGGCTGCCGAGCAGTCGGTCGAGCGGACCCTCGCTGACGTGCAGGTACACCGGGTCGTCGAGCTCGAGCGCTGGCTTGAGCAGCTCGTAGGTCACCAGCTTGGGGAGAGCTTCGGCCGCGCCCGCGACCAAGCGCAGCGGCTGGTCGATGGTCGGCTTGTCGAGACTTGCGACGAGCTCCTGACCGAGGTTGAAGATCTCGTCCGCATACTTGAACACGCGCTCGCCCAGCGGCGTGAGACGCAGCTCCTTGCCGCGCCGATCGAAGAGCTTGCCGCCGCATCGCTGTTCGAGCTCACGGATCTGACCACTGACCGTCGGCTGCGTGACGTTGAGCTTTCGGGCCGCAGCGCTCATCCCGCGCTCCTTCGCCGCCGTCCAGAAGTACAGCAGGTGGTGGTAGTTGAGATGCATCGGCGTCTCCCCACTGAGCTATGGAGTATTTCTTGGCATCCGCCAGCCGCCCCTAGGAATTGTCTATGGGTGCGCCGACGACAACCGTCGGGCAAAACCGGAAACCTCATTCAAACTCAGTCCATGGGATCGTCCACGACTGCCGCTCCGGCCACGCTCGTCACCGTGGAAGAGGTCGTCGCGGCGATCTTCGCCGCCGGGATCGCGTGGGGCCTCTACCTGCTGTTGGCTCGCCCCGAACGCTTCTTCGCGTCCGACGGATGACGGCTCAAAATCCGCGCGGGGGCTGGATCTCGACGCCATCCATCAGGCCGCGCGTCCGGACCTCGTCGAGGTAGTACGCAGGCTCGCGGCCCCCCTCGAGCTCGCCCGCCTCGTACAGCTGTTCGAGGCGCTGGCGCAGCACGCCGATGTGCTTGCCGGGCGGCAGCTCGAGGCCCTTCATCAGCTCGTTGCCCAGCCCAGCCGGTAGTGGCTTGGGCTTGGCGTCCTCGCTGGCGAGGCTGTCCATGCGCTTGGCGAGCTCGGCGATCATTCGCAAGCAACGCTGACGCTTGCCCGGCCGCTTGCTCGTGACGTCCGCCCGCGAGAGGTCGAGCAGGTCGACGAGGAACGGCTCCATCTCCTTATGGAACCGACGCACGGCACTGTCGGTCCACGAGCCGTCGTACTGGCCGGCCCGCAGGTGATGGCGAATGAGCAGCTCGATCTGCTCGCGCTCCGGCTCCGGGAACGCGATGCGCTTGGTGACCGAGCGCCGGAACATGCGGACGCCCTCCTCCGCGTGACCGTGAAAGGTCACCTTCCCGTTGGGAAGGAAACGACGCGTGGTCACCTTGCCGATGTCGTGGAGCACTGCCGCCCAGCGCACGGTCGAGCGCGGCACGGCTTGCCGAACGACGGTCTTGGTGTGATCCCAAACGTCCTTGTGACGCCGACCGCCCTCCTGGGAAAACGCCACCGTCGCCTGGAGCTCCGGCAGGATTCGGACCAGGAGCTCGGCGTCCGCGAGCCACTGGAGCAGGACGTGCGGGTGTCGGCCGCACATGCCCGGGGTGAGCAGCTCGTACACCCGGTCGGGCGCGATCTCGCTGACGCGCTCCGCCCGTGCGGCAATTCGCGCGGTCAGCGTGGGGTCGGGCAGCTCGCCGGTCTGGCCGACCGCCGTCGCGGGCGCCAGCAGGGCCTCCGCGGACGCGAAGAGCGTCTCGCCCGCGCTGGGGTCATCGGTAGCGCTGTCGTTACGTTCGAGGACCGGCACGGAGGGCCTCCAAAAGGGGGCAGACCCTAGCATGCCCCGCACGGGGCAGGCCCAACCTGGTCCGGCGGAGGTTGGGGCTTACGGTGGCATTTCGCGGCCGTCAACGGGCTGTGGGTGCGGCTTTTCGTCGGGACTGCTAGGCTCGCGATCGCCCCGCGACCTCGCTCTCCCGTCCCGCGTCCATGGCCTCCTCGCAATCCCCGCAGCTCGGGTACAACCACAACATCCCGCATCGCGGGCGCCTGTACCACGTGCAGACCGAGGACTCGGGCGTCGACAAGGCCCACATCTTCACGCACGTCTTTTACGACGGGACGATCATCTCGTCGAAGAAGGTCGAGTACCGGGACAAGCTCGAGGTCAGCGAGCTCGACGCGACGATCATCGGCCTGATGCAAGAGTCGCACAAGTCGATGATCCGGAGCCTCCGGCACGGCGAGTTCGACGAAAAGATCGTGGCGGTGATCGGCGAGCATCCGGCCGCCGACAACAAGCCCGCCACCGAAGCGACGCAGCAGCCGCCCGCCGACTCCGGCGCCGAGCGACCCGATCGCCGCCCGGTGCCACAGCCGCGTGACGTCGAGCCGCAAGGTCCGCCGCTCAAGCCCGGCCGTCCCGGTCCCACCGTCGATCCGAGCCTGTCGCATCCCGTCTTCGCGTCGGCCGAGGCCCGCGCTCAGGTGGCCGCGAGCGCGGCGGGCCACGGGCAGCAGCGCCCGAGCCGAGGTCCCCGACGCGTGCGTCGCCGGGCAATCGGCGGCATTGGAGGCGCAGGCGTGCGCGCCGGAACCCCGGTTCCGATCAGCCAGCGTCGCGACATCATCGTCGGCAAGTTCGCCAGCGAGCACCAGGCGAGCCTCGACGAAGAGATCCTGTCGCTGCTCCGCGAAGAGCGATAGCAAGCCCCCCTGTTACGGATTGCGAAGGCACCGCCGCGTTGGCTATCGTCCGCGCCGCGATGCCCCGGTTGTCCAACGTCTGCCTCGCTCTGTGTTTTGGCGCCGCGGTTGCGGCCGTAGCCCCCGAAGCCCTCGCGGGTGAGCTCAAAGTGCTCGCCGATGCGCCCGAGGTCGACGGCAGCGGCAAGCTCACCGGCAACGCCGAGTCGATCAAGGAGATCGCCAGCGCCGAAGGCGAGGAGATCTGGATGGTCCATATGTGGGCCAAGATCGACAAGGGCGCGCCCGGTCCGCTGTACGCGGAGTTCTTCGGCGACCTCAACGGCAAGAAGTACCTCGCCCAGCGCTTCGAGAAGTCGGACTACGACGGCGAGAAGTACGTGAGCTGGTCGATCGAGCTCGACGGCAACCTCGGCTTCAATCGCGACCGCACGTACACGATCGAGCTCAACCAGCTCGGCGCCAAGGACAAGTCGATCAAGCTCGCCGCCTCCAAGGTCACGCTGCGCTACACCGAGCCGGCCCCCGACGAGGAAGACGAAGGCGGCGAGGGCGAAGAGGGCGAGGACGAGGGCGACGACCTGAGCGAGCAGGACGTGCACGACAGCCTCGCTGGTGATGGAGGCGAGGGCGGCGACGGCCCACCGCCGGTCACGCCCGCCACCAAGAAGAAGGGCTGCAGCGTCGGCGCGTCCCCGGTCGAGGGGGGCGGACTGCTCGCAATGCTCGTGCTCGGCGCGTTCTTCCGCCGCCGCCGCGGCTGACCTTGCTACCGAAGTCGCTCGAGCACGCGCTCGGACTCCGCGACGATGGCCTCGTCGCCGCCGACCGATTCGGCGACGGAGACGGCCATGCGCGCGTAGAAGCGGGCGCGATCCGGATCGTCGGCCAGCTCGGCGAGGCCCAGCCACGCTTCGGCCTCCTGGCGCGGTGACTCGGCGGTGCGTGCGGCGGTCAGGGCTTCGCGAAGCGTCACCCGTGCGGCGGCATAGCGGCGCTCGTCCTGCTCGAGGCTGCCGCGAACGAGCAACAACTCCGCGGTCAGGCTGTTCACGCCGAGCGCGAATACGTTTGGTTGGCGCGCAAGGACGAGCTCGAGTGCCTGCTCGCTCCTTCCCGCCCGCTGCAGGACCCGCGCCTTGGCCAGGGCCGCCGCAAGCCCGTCGTAGCGATCGCGGAGCTCCCCGCCCGCCGGCATGTCGCGCGGCGCGGCGACCAGCCATTTTCGGCACTGCTCGGGCTCGGGCAACGCGTCCACGAGCCCAGCCGCGTGCTCGGCAACCCCGGCGTCCCCCTCGGCCAGCACACCCATTGTGTTCTCGAGCGCGCCCCACTGCCGACGAAGGCAGGACATCCTCGCGTCCAAGAGCTCGGCCGATTGCTCGCCGCGGACCCACGTGTCTTCGCACGTCTGGCGATAGGTCGCGCGCCAGTCTTCGACCCGACGATCGATGCGCTCGGCGACGCGTTCGAACGAAGCCTCGCCCTCCAGCCCCGCCAACGTCATCCGCAGCGCCCGCTGCGTCTCGGCGTTCCAGGCCGGTGTCGGCTCCACCGGGCGATCGGATGCGCACGGGTTGGACGCCTCTGCCGGTGAGCGCTGCACGGCGATGCCCACCGCGAGCGCACCCACGGTGAGCGCCCCCATGCCCAGCGCCACCCACGGACGGCTCGCGACGCCGCGCTCGAGCTCGGCAAGCAGGTCGTCCATCGACCCGTAGCGACGACGGGCCGCCCGCGACATTCCCCGCCGCAGCACGCGACGCAGCCACGCCGGAACGGGCGACAGGCGATCGTCGAGACGGTGCGGCGGCAGCTTGGGCGCGTGCGCGGCCTTGGCCTCGGCGATCAACTTCTCGTTGTCGCCGGTGAATGGCCGACGCCCATAGAGCGCCTCGTACAGCGACACGCAAAACGAGTACTGGTCGGAGCGCGCGTCGGCGTCTCCGCTGCCGTGCTGTTCGGGCGCCATGTAGGCCGGGGTTCCGATGGCGTCCCCCTCGACGGTCATCGTCACGCCGAGCATGCCCGAGCGTGAGGCAACCGCCTCGGACGCACTGGTCGAGGGCGCATCGACGGAGGGATCGGGCCGCGCCAGACCAAAGTCGGTGACGCACACGCGGCCGTCCTCGGCGACGAGCACGTTCTCGGGCTTGAAGTCGCGATGCACGAGGCCGAGGCGATGCGCGGCTGCGAGTCCGCGACCCGCTTCGATGAACACCGCCACGATCTCCCGCCAGCCCTTCACGCGCCGCGACCAGGACCGCAGGTTTTCCCCAACGATCAACTCCATCGCGAGGAAGACCTCGTCGTCACCGCGACCGACGTCGTAAACCGACACGACGTTGGGGTGAGCCAGCTGCGCGAGCGACTGGGCCTCGCGCAGCAGTCGAACGCGGGCGGCAGCGGCGCCCTGCTTGGCGACCGCCTTGGGACGGAGCACTTTGAGCGCAACCTGACGCGCGAGCTCGGGATCGTAGGCCGAGTACACGACGCCCATGGCGCCCACGCCGAGGCGCTCGAGCACCACGTAGCGCCCGATGGTCTTCCCCCGTCCGACCCCCGCCTCGGGGTCGTTCGCAGTGTTGACGCCTCCCAACGTCGAGCAGGATCCAGCAAACGACCACAGAGCACAATGTCCTACCGGTGTTACCGAGGTGTGTCCCCACGTGCGGGGGACCACACTGGAGCCGGGTTTCGTGCCGAATTGGCGCCGCTATCGCCGCACAGACCCGTGCTCGCGAATGCGGCCCGCGCTATCTTCGTCCATAGCGGGCGTCCGCTCGGACGCTTGTACCCAACTCTTACGCCCTCGAAAAAAGGATGGCTTGAACCGATGCGAAAGCTCCGGCTGCGCTCTGCCTTGTTGATCACCGCCGTACCACTCGCGGCAGGATGTCCCGACGACACCACACCCGGCGATGGAAGCGGTGGCTCCACCGGCCCGAACTCCACGGGCATCACCGCCACCGACACCAACCCGGACGACACCACGAGCTCCACCGGTGACGACTCGCTCGACGACACGGGCACCGACGAGAGCACGAGCACCGGCGTCGAGGCGACCTGCGAGACGATCCTCTGCGGTGACCCTGCCGTGTGCTGCATGGCGGACGAAGAGTGCATCAACGACGCGTGCGTGCCGGCATGTGCCGAGGGCCCGCGCTGCGGTGAAGACCTCGACGTTTGCTGCGACGCTGGCGACGTTTGTCTGTCGCCGGAGTGCGTGACGCCCACGGGCTGCTGCGTCGACTCGTTCGACTGCGACGCCGGAGAGTTCTGCGAGCCCACGCTCGGCGATCCCGATGACGAGCGTGCGTGCCCGGTGGGTCAGTGCCTGCCGCAGCAGGACCCCGTCGTGTGCGAGATTCAGCCCGACTTCCAGGACGTCGAGGTCACCCTCGAGTGGTCGGTCACCGGCATCCAGCGTCCGGACGACCTGCTCGAGGCCGTCGACCAACCCAACGGCTGTGATCCAGAGGCGGGTGGCTGCGACCGATTCGAGTCGCTGTCGATGCCCGCGGTCGGCGACATCGACGGCGACGGCCAGCCCGAAGTCGTCGTCAACACATGGCGGGCCGTCGACGGGGTGGATGAGGAAAACAACACGATCACCGCCTCCTTCTTCGGGCAAATCGTCGTGCTCGATGGCACGACCGGCAACATTCAGTTCCGGGTCAAGGGCCGCGCAACCGATGGCCTGCCAGGCTCGTGGGGACGGTCGACCGTCGGCATCGCCAACGTCGACGACAACCCACTTCCGGACATCGTCTACGTCGGGCGACCCGAGGTCGGCGTCGATCCATTCCCGGACAATACGGCGCGCGTTCGAGCGGTCAACGGGCTCGGTCAAGAGCTGTGGGCGTCCGAGGATCCCCTGGGCGACCCGTACCACGTGCTGATTCGGCACGGGGCGCCGTCGTTCGGCAACTGGGACAGCGACGACGCGTCGGAGATCGTGTTCGGCACGACCATCCTCGACAACGACGGCGTCGTGGTGTTCGACCAGCCCAACCCCAACTTCACCGACCCGATGGCCCCGGGCACTGGCGCCACGTACGGCAGCAACGGCAACTACTGGGGCGGCATCTCGGCGATCGGCGACCTCACCGGCGATGGTGTGGACGAAATCGTCTCGGGTCGCGAGGCGTGGGAAGTCGACTGGGTCGAGAACGTCATCGGGCCGCCGACGGTCACCCTGACCCGCTTGTGGAGCCAGGCCACCACGGACACCTACTCCGACGGCTACCCGGCGATCGCCGACATCGACCTGGACGGCGAGCCGGAGGTGATTCTCGTCGGCGAGGGCAACCTCTACGTGCTCGAGGGCGACACGGGCGAGCTGTGGTGCGGCATCGACCCCGATGGCGACGCCTCCGACTGTCCGACGGTCGCTGAGCGTACGCAGCCGCTGGTGCTCTCGGGTACCGATTCCACGCGCGGCGGGCCGCCGACGGTGGCCGACTTCGACGGCGACGGACGTCCCGAGGTCGGCGTGGCCGGCGACGACTCGTTCACGGTCTACGACTTCTACCGAGAGGACGAAGACATCGTCACGCCGGGCGGATTCCCGATGCCCAACCCGGGCGAGATCTTCGTCCGCTGGACCAACACCACGCAGGACGCGTCCTCCAAGACCGGTGCCTCGGTGTTCGACTTCCAGGGCGACGGCGTTGCCGAGGTGGTCTACGGCGACGAGTGCTACCTGCGGGTCTACGACGGTGAGACCGGCTCTCCGATCCTCGAGATCGAGAACTCGTCGGCCACGATTCACGAGTACCCGATCGTGGTGGACGTGGACGCCGACGGAAACTCGGAGATCCTCGTGGTCGCCAACCTCCAGGACGCGGACAGTAACTGCGTCGCCGAGATCGAGGGCTACGAGCCCCGCCACGGCGTGTTCGTCTACGGCGACCCGAACGACCAGTGGGTCCGTACCCGCCGCGTGTGGAACTCGCACGAGTACCACATCACCAACGCGACCTCGGAAGGCGCGTTCCCGCCGATGGGCCAGGCCAGCAACTGGATGGAAGCAGGCCTCAACAACTTCCGCCAGAACGCGCAGGGCGAGGGTGTCTTCAACGCCCCCGACCTCACGGTGCAGCTCGCCATCGGTACGAGCAACTGCCTCGAAGACGAGTTCGAGGTCATCGCCACGGTGCGCAACACCGGCTCGCTCGGCATCGGGCCCGGCATCCCCGTCACCCTCTTCGAGGGCACGGACGCCATGGGTGACGAAGTGGGCACGCAGATGACGGCCGTCCCGCTGCTCCCGGGTGGTGAGACCTCGGTCTCGTGGCTCGTCGACGCCCCGGGCAACGACGCGCTCAACTTCTTCGTGCTCGTGGACAACGACAACGGCGACCCGGACTCGGGCGTGCTCAACGAGTGCAACGAGGACAACCAGACGAGCACCGCGACTTCGGTCAGCTGCGGTACTCCCGGCTGAATCACCGCCGAGCTCAGCTCGTCACGAAGGAGCCCGTGCCGCCTCGCGCTGCACGGGCTCGTTCAATTTTCGCGGCGACACAAAAACAAAGGGCGGACCCACCATTGGGCCCGCCCTCATGCACCACTCACTTGGATGACCCCGCGGAGCACCACCACCGCGGGGCATTGCTCATCAGGAAATCAGTCGTTGTACCAGGCGCACACGCCCTCCACGCAGCCGCAACCGGAGGGTCCGGTCGGAGCCGTGCACTCGCAAGTCGAAAAGCCTGGGCCGTCGGCGGGGTTGAAGCAGAGCTCTCCGCCGCAGCCACCGGTCATGCAGTCCGCGTCCGTCTCGCACGCGGCGAGACTGTTCTTGACGCACATGCCCTCGGCGATTTCGCGGTCGCCCGCGCCGACGCACTCGAAGCCGACGACGCAGCCGTTGCTCTCGATGGGCTCGAGCTGCTCGCCCTCGTCGCAGATGTCCTCGGTCGGCATCGCGATCGGCGGGCAGTCCTGCGGGAAGCAGACGTCCTCGTAGTCGTCGCAGCAGTCACCGTACTGCGAGCACAAGTCGTCGCAGTAGCAGGCCTTGTCCTCGGCCGCGCCGCCGCAGTTGCCCACGCACGAGCCGCCGTCGTCGGGAGGATCGTTGCACTCACAGGTGTTGCAGCCGTTACCGTCGAGCTTTTGGCCGAACTCGCACAGCGGCTCGCACAGGATCGGCGGGCAGACGTCCGCGCCGCACTCGGCGTGCTCGGCGACGCACTCGTCGAAGTCGAAGAAGGTCTCGCCGCAGTCCTCGCCGAGGCAGGAGCAACCCGAGAGGCCGACGCAGGAGATTCCGTTCCACGCGTAGCCGAAGAACGCCTCGCACAGCCCCTGGCCGTGGGCGTCCATCGCGTCGCAGACGTCGCTGTCGTCATCGTCGTCGTCGTCATCGCCCGGGACGGGGACGCAGGTCGACGGCGCGCAGCAGTCGGGGTCGTTGACCTCGCAGAAGTGCAGGCACACACCAGGCTGGCACCAAAAATCATCGGGACAGGTGTCGTCGTCACCGACGATGCACTGGTCGCCGCTACAGACGTTGGTCACGTCTTCGCAGCAGTCGCCATACTCGGCGCACTTCTCGTCGCACCAGCAGCTGCCGTCGGACTTGCCGCCACAGAAGTCCGCGTCACCGTCGAGGCAGCTGCCCGAGAGCGCATCGGCTTTGCCGCTCGGGTTGCCACGCTCCGTGTCGTCGATCCCGCGATCCGCCGACTCGACCGAGCAGGCGCCAAAGGCGAGCGCCGCCGCGAAAGGCAGTCCAAACAGCTTGAAGATCTTGGTGGCTCGCATCTCGTCGGTCGCTCGTCGCTGGGTACGGCGGCCGATTTTGCAGCCCACGTGCCGTGAGCAGTGAGATGCGCGCCCACATGATTTCGGGGACTTGGCGGGCTCGCACTCGCCGTCGCCATGGCAAGCGAAGTAGCCACGATCGCTACAGCCGTCACGCGAGGGTGGCGAGCAAGTCGTGCTGGTCATCCAGCTCGCACGCATCACCGAAGGCCATCACGTGACCGTGCTCCTGCAGGCGCTGCAGCGCAGACAAGGTCCGATACCGTCCGATCATCGTCCGCTCGACCAAGGTCTCGATGCTGTTGAGGCCGTCGCAAAAGCCAAAGACATAGCGGGCGTCGACCCATGGGTCCTGGGCGTGGCGGCGATCGGGAGGGCGCCTGATCGGCGTGACGGTTCGACGTGTGCCGCCCAGAGCGCGACTGACCCCGGCCATCTCGTCAATACGGCGCGCGTGCTCGACCAACAAGAAGGCAAGATCGGGCGCGACGTCGGGGTCGATCTCTTCGTGCAGCCACATCGCGTCGCCGAGGACGAGCAGCATGCGTGCGTCGCCGACGTCGCATCGGTCGAATGCCTCGAGCACCGACTCGATGATGAAGGTTCGCGGCGGATCGAGCGCTCGCACGATCTCACTCGCGTCCTCGCTGGGTACACCGCGAGAGACGTGGCCGTAGCGTCGATGGAGCTCGACCAACCACGGCCCGAGGCTCTGCAGCGGCTCGGGCCCCGCAACCGACACGACGCGTCCGTCGCGAAGGGCGAGCGCCAGTGAATGGGACTCATCGGCGTTGCTGAGCACCATGATCCCCTGCGGGCGGCCCGCGCTCAGAATGCCGACGAGCTCCGGGAGCGGGGCCGCGGTCCCGACGCGCGCCGCGATGACCGAGACCGCATCCGGGTCCGGAACCGCAGCGACCGGCTCGCCCTGAACGCACAGAAGGCCATCGCGAGGGCCCCCGAGGCTGACGTCCGTGCCGTCAACGAATGTGCCGATCCGCGACACAGCCTCCGAATCGGCTGGGCCGGCGCGGGATTGAGCGTGTTTTTGGGCCGTGATCGCGCGAGGGCTCAAGTCGGACGCCGAACGACCGATGTGTCCCTCGCTTGGGCGCCGCACACGATCTCCGTCACGAGAGCTTTCACGACGTCGACACGATCGACGTGCCGCTGGTGGAGGTCTCGAGCTGCTCGCGAATGCTCTCCGAGCCGAATGTGATCCCGCTGCCCACGGCAGCGCTGGGCTCGGCGTCTTCCGCGTCCGCGATGAGGCTTCGCCGGCGAACGATAAAACCCCGCGCCTCTGAAGGCACGGGGTCGGTCGGTTGGGTCTTGGTCGCGCTCTCGATGAGCGCCGCTGTTTTCTGGGCGATTTCGCAGCTGCCTCAGTAGGCAGCTCAGTAGGCGGGCGTCTCGAAGCCCTGGTGCTGGAGCACCGCACGGACCTTGCCGAGCGCCGTGTTCTGAAGCTGACGGATGCGTTCGCGCGACAGGCCGTGAACTTCACCGACCTCGCGCAGCGTCATCTCCTCGACCTCGTCCAGGCCGAAGCGTCGGCGCAAGATGTCGAGCTCGAGCGGGCGGAGCTCATCGAGGGCCTCTTCGATCGCCTCGTCGAGCTGCACACCGTCGATACGGGTGTCGACCAGCGGGTCGTCGTCGGCGAGGGCCGCAACCGCATCCTGCCGAACGCCGGCCTCGGGGTCTTCCTGGGTCGTCTGCTGCAGCGTAGGCGCGCGGTCCAGGCGCTCGATCTTCTCGATCGAAACCTCGAGGGCGTCGGCGAGCTCCATGAGACTGGGGGCGCGGCCCTTCTCGGCGGTGAAGCGCGCGCGCTCCCGGAGCATGCGCGCCTGCAGCTCGCCGACGTGAACCGGCAGACGGACCGTGCGGCTCTTGTCCGCGATGGCGCGGCCGATCGCGTGACGAATCCACCAGCTGCCGTAGGTCGAAAATCGAAAGCCACGGCGCGGGTCGAAGCGGTCGACCGCCGTGAGCAGGCCGAGGTTGCCCTCTTGAACGAGGTCGGCGAGCGGCATGCCGACGCGACGGCGGTAGCGGTTGGCCATCTTGACCACCAGTCGCAGGTTGGCGTTGACCATGGAGTTGCGTGCCATGCCGAGCGTGGTGCGCGAGGAGTGCACGGCGGCGACGAAACGGGCGAAGGTTCGGCTACTGGGCGACGGACGCCGCACGTCGAGCGAGCACGGACGACCACCGGCGAGAGCGTCGATGTCGGCCGCAAGGCGGTCCGCGATCTCACAGCTGGGGTCGGCGTCTGCCATCTTCATCGCCAGCGCCTCGAGGGCCGGCTCCGCGGCGCTCCGCTGGGTCTGGTTGGGTCGACCGCCAAGAGCAGTTCCCGCGGCGTGCGCCTTGGCAACGATGGGCTCGAGGCCGTCGTGCTCGAGCTGGGCTCGGCGGATCTCTTCCACGACCGGTACCACCAGCGGGGGATAGGCAAGCAGGCGTCGCCAGTAGGTTTGTCGTGCCTCGAGGATGCGCTCGGCGGCGCGTCGCTCCTGGGCGGCGGTCATCGGCGTGTAGCGTTCGAGGTTGTGGAAGTACTGTTCCATGATCATTTCCTCAGAGGTTTTCGGTCAGGCGATCGCAAGGACGGTCTGCCCGCCGTGGCGTTCGAGGTAGCGACGGACGCGAAGCTTTCGCCGCGTCGATCCAGAAGTCATGTAGCGGAGCTTCCCGAACACGGGTCGCTCGGGGCCCCAGGCGCGGTCGAAGCGACCGAGCACCCAGCCGATCCCGCTATAGGAGTTGGGGTCGCGACCGTCGATCGCCCAGCGATCGTTGAGGTGGACCATCGTGTCCCAAGCGGTGCGGGCGTCGGGTGACCACTGATAGATCAGCTTGCCCCACAACATCCGCAGGTAGTTGTGCATCCGCCCTTCCTGGCGAAGCTGGTTCTGCGCCGCGTTCCAGAGCGCGTCACCGGTGTGACCGTGCTCGAGTTGCTCGAGGCTGTAGACCTCGTCGCGGGGGTCGTCGGCGTGCTCGGCGATCGTCTTGTGCGCCCACGCCGGAAGCGAATCGATCCGAGCGTGGTCGGGACGCGTTGCGCAGAGATTGAGGCTGAGCTCGCGCCAGGTGACGAGCTCGTCCATGAAACCTTCGACCGACGCCGGGAGGTCCCACCACCCCTCGCGCGCCCCGCCGTTGGGCGGACCCAGGCGGGCGGGTGACCAATCGTAGCGATCCGCGATCGCGCGAAGCAGCTGGTGCGCAGAGATGTGGCCGAAGTGCAGCCACGGCGACAGGCCGCTCGTGCCGTCGTCGTCGGGATGGTTGCGACGGACGCCGTAGGCATCGAGCTCGTCCTCGACGAAGGTGTGCAACCGCTCCGAGCCAGCGCTGGGTCCGCCCGTCATGTCGACGATGCCGACCTCGTGGTCGATGGGCAGCGACGCTGCGAGCGCGGCCGGGTTGGCGAGCTCCTTAGAGGTAAGGAAGCCGCCAACCTCGAGGGCATCGGCGGGGACGGTGGCGCGACCGAGGTCGTAGCCCGCGAGCGGCTCCTCGGAGGGCATCACCGCGAGGTGCTCGGGCAGGCATCCTTGAAGGTAGCGGCGGAAGCTGTGCGCCCGGGTGAACTCTCGATCGGTCGCCCGCATCGGCACCAGGCCGTTGGAGTCGATCGCCTCGAATCGGGTTCGCAGCTTGGACGCAGCAGCGTCGAGCATTCGGGGCAGGAAGAACGCCGGAAAGTCGTCGGTGACGACGACCGCGGCGCGCGCCGCGAGGCGGGCGAGCAAACCTTGACCCTGTCCTTGCTCACGCTCTGTCCAAGGTAGGTACCGGACGCCGGCGCGGTCGAAGGCAGCCTGGTTGTCTCCCATCCCCTGGAGCACGAAGGTGTGCAGTCGGTCCGAGGCGTGCTCGTACCCGACACGCAAACCTTCGAACACCAGGAGAGGGAGCCCCAGCTCGCGGCACCACCACAATGCGCGATCCAGGGCGAAGTTGCTTTCGGCCCGACGGGCCGCGTTCATCCAGTACAGGACATAGCTCGCGGCGGACGACGGGGTGTCGTCGCGCAGAACCCGAATACGGGTGTTGGCCGCGTGCTTCGCCATTGCTCGTATCCTGAGCCGGCGTCTAAACTTTGTCAAGGTTTATTCGGACTATGGACAAACATCGAACACGGCGCCAAGCTACCCCTTGAGAGGGCCAATTCGGGCCCTTACGGACCAAGTGTCCGATCACGTCGAGATGATCGCCACAGCGCCTTACGCGCGGGCCAAAAGTATGGCTAAACTCTCTACACCCCCCGTGGCCAAGTCCAGAGGCAAGTACCGAATCAACGCCGTGTCAGAGATGACCGGCGTCCCCGCGGCCACGCTCCGCGCGTGGGAGCGACGCTACGGATTGCCCGAGCCGCGTCGCACGGAGTCTTCGTACCGCGTCTACAGTGACCGCGACATCGCGCTCATCCGTCGCGTGCGCGAGCTGTGTGACGAAGGTTTGGCACCGTCCGAAGCGGCGAAGGTCGTGCTCGCCGAGTCCGAGGCCGAAGCGACGCCCGCCAACTCCGCCGACCCACATGCGGCCGCATCGGAGGCGATCGTGGAAGCTGTGGCCGCATTCGAACCTTCGCTGGTCGAGAGCGCAGTGAGACACGCCATGGCACTGGGGCCCGCGACCGCCGTGTTCGATCGCGTTCTCTCGCCGGCCATGGTCGAAGTCGGCCAACGTTGGCACGACGGCAAACTGAGCATCGCGCAGGAGCACCTCGCAACCAGCGTCATCGAAGGTGCAGCGTCGAGCATGCTGCGGTTGGTTCAACCCGAGCATGCCGATCGCACGGCGGTCGTTGCTTGCTTTGCCGACGAAACGCACTCGATGCCGCCGCTCGGCTTTGCGCTCCACCTCGCCTCGTGGGGGTTCCGCGTCGTTCGACTCGGCGCACGCACACCTCCGGGGGCGATCTCCCACGCCGTGCGCGAGCTGTCTCCGGACCTCGTCGCGCTGTCGGTCACCGTCGACCCGCCACCGCATCGCGCACGAGAGCTCGTCGAGGAATACGGGATCGCGTGTCGAGGCGTGCCGTGGATCGTGGGCGGTGGCGGCACCAAGTCGATGGCCGATCTCATCGTCGCGCGCGGTGGTGAAGTCGTCGAGGACTACGACCCTCGCAAGCTCAAGAGCTTCGTGGACGCGATGGTCGCTCGTTCTCGGCGTGGGCCGTCGAGCGCGTCGCAGTCGTCCTCGTAGTCGAGCCGGCCAATCCGGCGATGCGACCGCTCGCGGGATGAGCAGCGGTCGCGTCGATGCGTCCGCGACATGATCGTCTCGTGAAGCGACGGGTCGATACGGAGGAAATCGCCGACGAGGACATCGTCTCCGCGTTCGCACACTGCGAGCGCATCGTCGCCCGCCGGAGCGCGATGGATCCGCTCGCCGCCGCCCTCGACGATCCGGAGCTTCGCGGCGCCGCTCCGCTGTACGCGTTCGCCCGAGTTGCGCGCGCGCTGGCCTCCCAACCCGGCGACTCGGAGATGCGCTGTGCGGGATTGCAGGCCTGGGAGGACGGCCTGGTCGACGCGTTTCACGGCCGCGCCGAGCATCCCGTGCTCGTGGCGTTGGCGAGCACGGTGCGACGCTTCGCAATCCCGATCGGGCCGCTGCAGGACTTGATCGACTCGTGCCGGGTCGATGCGATCGGATCGGGGTTCGCCACCGCCGACGCACTGCTCGCGCACTGTCGTTCGTCGGCGGGGGCCAGCGCGAGACTCGTGCTGCATCTGACCGGCGACGACAGCCCTCCCCTGCTCGAACGCGCCGAAGACCTCGCCATTGGGGCTCGACTCGCAGATCGCGTCGCGGAGTCTGGTAGCGACGCAGCTTGGATCCCGTTCGCCGAGTGCGAGATGTTCGACGAGGACGGCGAGCTGATGGCGTTTCAAGTCGCTCGCGCCCGTATGTGGCTTGCTCGAGGACGCCCGGCTCTACGGTGCTCCAGCCCGCGCGCACGACCGCTACTGCGGGCCGTCTGGGTCCAGGCGCTCGCCAAACTCGAACGCGCCCCGACTTTCGCGAGCAGGCCATCGGAAGAGTCGTTTCTCGATCACGAAGTGGAAGAGGAACGGCGCTCCCTGGCATGGCCGTGAAGACAGGGAGCCGGTCATCGGGCTTTCCGATGGACTGCTAGACTCCCGAGCGACGATGGTCTTGGTGACCACGGTGGCCCTGCTACTCGGACCGGCACCCCAGCCCGTGGCGGCTCCGATGACGTGGGACGCCCCCGCGAGCTGCCCCCCTGCGACTGAGGTGCAGGAGCGGCTCGACGCCGCCCTCGCCGACGCGCCGGAGCAGTCGCGCAAGTCGTTGACCGCGACCGCGACGGTGACCGAGCCGGCGCCGGGCCAGTATGCGCTCGACCTTCGACTCGCCGGCGAAGTGGAAGGGGCCCGCACAATCGAGGCCACCGACTGCCGCGAGCTCGCCGACGCAGCCGTGCTGATCGTAGCCCTCGCCGCCGACCCGACCGTCCTCGATCGCGGCGGCCTCCCTCCCCCCGACCCGGAACCGGAACCCGAGCCGGAACCGGAACCCGAGCCGGAACCGGAACCCGAGCCGGAACCGCCACCGGAGCCGGAGCCGGAGCCGGAACCCGAACCCGAACCCGAACCCGAACCCGAACCCGAACCCGAACCCGAACCCGAGCCCGAACCGAACCCCATCCACGTCGACCTCCGCGCCCTCGCCGGCGTCGGCCTCGGCGTCCTCTCGCAACCCACCGCCGACATCGGCATCGCCGCGGCACTCGGCCGCGGGCTGTGGCGCGTCGAGCTCGGCCTCTCCTACTGGACCCCGCAAGACTCGAGCGCGAGCGACGACGAGACGATCGTGGGTCGAGTTCAGGCCTGGGCGGTCGAGCCCCGTGGATGCCTCGTGCCGGGCGCGACCGTCCAGTTCCCCATCTGTGTCGGCCTGCAGACGGGTGCCTTTCACGCGCGCGGAACGGGTGGCGTGCAGGGCAGCAGCAACACCGCCATCTGGCTCGCGGGTGCGGTCGGCGCCGGGCTCGTGTGGCGTCCCCCGCAGATCGCGGGCGGCCGACTCGGGTTCTGGGTGCGGGGAGAAGCCCTACCTGCGATCACCCGGGCGAGGTTCGGGACCGCGCAGCAAACAGTGATTTTCGACCAGCCCAACATCGGCGGACGCGTCGGAGGCGGCCTGGAAGTCCGTCTGCGCTGAGTTTGGCGTCGCGGTACGATTGGCGCGACGGATGTGGCGGGCGGCGAACTAGATTCGGACGTGATTGCACGCCGAGCCGATGACGGCGAAAACGGCGCGCACCGCACGGATCCCCATGCTTCCTCCGCCCCGACCCTTGCCCAGGTCTACCAAGCCCATTCCGGCTTCGTGTGGCGGACGGTGCGTCGACTCGGGGTGCCGCCCCAATCGGTGGAGGACGTGATGCACGAGGTCTTCCTGGTGGTGCACCGGCGGCTGCCGGAATTCGACGGGCGCGCATCGATGAAGACGTGGCTCTTCCACATTGCGCGCGGCGTGACCGCGAACTGGCGACGGGGACGTCGGCGTGAGGCGGCGAGGATCTCGCTGGTCCAGCCCAAGCCGGGGGCGATGCCCGATCCCGAGCACGCGACCGAGCGCGGGCGAGCGGCGGCGTTCGTGCGTGAGTTCGTCGAGTCGCTCGACGGGGACAAGCGCTTGGTCTTCGAGCTCGCCGAGGTCGAGGGTCTGCCGATGCCGGAGATCGCCGAGATCACCGGCATCAAGCTCAACACCGCGTACTCGAGACTACGTGCCGCGAGGCGGGAGTTTCAGCGCGCCGTCCACCGGCTGCAGGCGCAGCGAATGCGAGGTGCGGGATGAACGATCGCCAAGCTCCCGACATCGAGCTCGACGACGACGCCGCTGCGCTGCTGGCGGCCTTTCGCGGTGAGGAAGAGATCCCTGGCGAGCTGCACGACCGTGTGTGGGCGCGCGTCGAAGCCGACACCGCCGCGGACGATCGCAAGGTCGTCGCCGGCCCGTGGGTGCGCCGCGTGACCATCGGCATGGTTGCGGCCGCGGCTGCTTTGGCGCTCGCGTGGATCTCCGCCGACGCCCTCGATGCCGCGAGCACCGACCAAGTCGCGACGCAGGCCCCCCACAGCGCCGTGGTCGAGCGGACGTCGGGCGAAGCCTCCGAAGGCCAGGCCAGCACGCGCAAGCACGACGGCGCGGCCGTTTTCAAGCGCAGCATCGAGCCCGAGCTCGAGCCCGAGCCCGAGCCCGAGCCTGGGCCTGAGCCCCAGATCGAGCCTGAGCCGCAGCCGCCCACGCCGGTCCCGACGCCCGAGCCAGCGGTCGACAACACCGGCAAGCCGGCGAAACCCCGCAAGCCGACCGCGCCCAAGAAGAAGGTTGAAGCTCCCGACCCGGTCGAGCCATCGACCCTGGGCGAAGAGGTTGCCCTCATTCAAAAGGCTCGCAAGGCACTCTTGGCGAAGACCCCGGGTGTTGCCCTCACGGTCCTCCGCGATCACGCCGACCGCTTTCCAAACGGGGCGATGGTCCAAGAGCGTCGTGCCCTGCTTGCGATCGCGACGTGTGAAGCCAACGGTGCGGATGCCGGTCGGACGCGGGCCGAATCCTTCTTGCAGCGGCACCCCAAAGCCGCGCTCGCCGACCGCGTGCGCACGGCCTGTGGGCTGCAGTGAGAGTCGTAGAAAAAATCGAGACGGATGCGGCTCGGTGTGGACTACGAGCAGGCAGGACCCCGAAGGAGGCAGCCATGACTTTCACTAAGCACAACACTTCGATCTTCTCCACGCTCGTTGCGGCCGGCTTTGCGGTCAGCATGCTCGGCGCGTGCGACCTCGACCTCAAAGACATCGGTGACGAGACCGACGGCATGGCGGACGACGGCAACGACGGTGGCGACGACTGCGTCGAGGGCGAGACGATGCCCGCCCCCGACGGCTGCAACACGTGCACCTGCGATGCTGATGGCGCGTGGGCGTGCACCGAGATCGGGTGTGGCGACGGAGGCATGGACGGCGGCGACGGAGGCGAGTGCACGCCGGGCGACACCATGCCTGCCGACGACGGCTGCAATACCTGTTCGTGCGGCGATGATGGCCTGTGGGCGTGCACGACCTTGGGTTGTCTCGACGACCAGCAACTGTGTGAGGGCACCGGAGGCACCTGGGACGAGAACTCGTGCGGCCACTACCAGTGCGGCCAGCCTCCGGCCTGCGACGCGATCATTCCGGGCTGCGACTGCGGCGAAGGCTCGAGCTTCATCGAGGGCTCCGGCTGCGTCGGCGACGACACGTGCGGCTCGTGCATCCCGGGCGACACCATGCCCGCCGACGATGGCTGCAACACCTGCTCGTGCGACGACGAGGGCTTTTGGGCGTGCACCGAGATCGCCTGCCCCGAGATGCCGCTGTGCATGCCGGGCGACCCCGCCGACCCGTTCAACATCACCGCCGCCGAGATCGTCGGCGACCAGCTGCAGGTCACCGTCGCCTACAGCGGCGGCTGTGCCGAGCACATCTTCGCGACTTGCTGGAGCGGCGACTGGCTCGAGTCCGAGCCCGTGCAAACCGGCCTGACCATCACCCACGACGACCCCGGCGACGTCTGCGACGCCTTCCCCTCGGAAGACCACAGCTTCGACCTGCTCCCCCTGCAGCTGCAGTACGCCGCCAACTACGGCCCGAGCGGCACGATCACCATCAATCTCGATGGCTGGGGTTCGCTGAGCTACTCCTTCTAGCCGCCAACCGGCCCGCGCGAGGCCCGGGCGTCGCGCCCGGCGACGTTCAGCCCCCGTGATTCGAAGTCACACGTGCCGAACGTCGCCGCCCGCGACGTTCGGGTCGGGCCCACCGTCTTCCAGCCACCTCGCGGCGCCCCTCAAACCTCGCGGAGGTCGTTCCGGACTTCCATCAAGATCCGGCCGAGCATGTTCTTGCCCGAACCATCGCCGCCGTCGCCCCAGTAGCTGTCGTTCGCGGTGCGTTCGACGATCTCTTCGTCCTTCGTCGAGAGCAATAACTCTCGGAGGTCCGCATACTGCTCGAACTTGGCCCGCACGGCCGTCCGCATGACGTCCACCTTCACCGACTCCCAGTCCCGACGCAGTCGCTGGCTTCGATCTCGACCAAGTCGCGCCGCGATCATCGGAGTGGCGGCCTTGCGAATCCGCCGTCGCTGCGCCCGGTCGTTGAACTTCTGCGCCTGGAAGTAGTGCTCTGAGGTCGGCCAGACTTCGCCATCCAGTCGGATCGGAAACGCGGCGAAGTTCGAGAAGTCTCCGAACTCGTCCGCCGTGCTGTAGAACCAGATCGCCACCGACGCCGACGAGCGTAGCAAACGCCCCGTGCCCGAAGGCAACACGGGAACGGCTGTCGCCCCCCGCGACGTTCAGCCCCCGTGATTCGAAGTCACACGTGCCGAACGTCGCCGCCCGCGACGTTCCGGGCGCGTGCTACAGGAGCTTCGAAGCGCAGTCTTTGAGCTCGCCGAGGGTCTTGGCCGCGGTGGCGCACTCGAGCTCGGCTTTGGTTCCTTGGTCGACGCAGGCGGTGATGACGTCGGGTTTGACCTCCGCGAGGATCTCCTTGGTCACGTCGGCTTGGTCGCCCGCGTCTTTGAGGGCGAGCGCTTCGAACTGGGTGAAGAAGGACCCGCAGGCGGCTTCGTCCAGTCCGTCGCCATGGGGCTTGGCGTGCAGCAGCTCCTCGGCTTCCTTCTCTGCCGCTTCGCAGGCGTCGAGCTCGTCCACCGTCTTCGCGGCCAGGATGCACTCGGCGAGCTGACCGTAGATCTCGGGGCCGATCTTGATGACCTGATGCTCGGTTCGCTTGACGCAGGCAGCGATGTCGTCGCCGGTGCCGCGGAGCTTCGCCTCGTGGCGGCAGACATCCTCGACGTTGGTCAGCTTTTCGGCGTGATGGGACAGATCGCGAAGCGCCTCGGCGTCGATGCGCTCATCGGTCTCGAGCACGGCGGCGGAGCGCGCCAAGATGCCCGACTTGTCCTTCGAGATGTCGA